>Ga0075435_100000184_pt1 | contig 37257 bp, 28 predicted proteins | sample RhiMethybrSRZTD4_FD_75302 | JGI IMG/M metagenome (GOLD analysis project Ga0075435, IMG submission 75302) | Populus rhizosphere microbial communities from Tennessee, USA - Rhizosphere MetaG P. TD hybrid SRZTD4 | ecosystem: Host-associated > Plants > Roots > Rhizosphere > Soil | place: USA...
TGCCTCGTCGCCTTGCCGTCGCTGCCCGCCGGCAGATCCTGCTTCAGCGTGCCGTGGATCACCTGATCGCCGACGGTGAGCTCCGCGATCTGCCCGTTCTTCAGGAACGTCTTGAACTCGGAATAGGGAAGCGTCCGCCCGGTCGGCGTCAGGTAGTACATCTGCGCGACGCCGAGCAGGATGAGGAACGCGAGGCCGTACCAGAGCGGCGACGACTGCCGCGCCGTCAGCGGACGCTGACCGCGGCGATCGCCGCCGCGCGGGTTGAACCGCGGTGTCGGTCGTTGACCTGCCATCTATGAACCCATTGGACCCGAGATCATGCTCTGACCGTCTCCCGCTTCTCGAAGCGCAATCCGTCGGCGCCCGCGTCCACCGAAACCGTGTCGCCTTCCGTGAAGTCGCCTTCGAGGACGCGCAGCGCCAGCGGATCCAGGATGCGCCGCTGGATCGTCCGCTTCAGCGGCCGCGCGCCGTACGCCGGATCGTACCCCTCGCGCACGAGATACTCCTTCGCCGCGTCGGTGAGGACGACGTGAATCTTCCGCTCCTCGAGGCGCCGGGTCAGCCCGCCGATCTGGATGTCGATGATCCGCTTCAAGTGCTCGCGCCCGAGCGCGTGGAAGAAGATGATCTCGTCGATCCGGTTCAGGAACTCCGGCCGGAAGTGCTCGCGCAGCGCGTCCATCACCTGACGCCGCGTCCCTTCGTCAATCGTACCGCCTTCCGCCATCGTGCGCTCGGTTATGAAGGCACTGCCGAGGTTCGACGTCATGATCACGACCGTGTTCTTGAAGTCGACCGTTCGTCCCTTCCCGTCCGTGAGCCGTCCGTCGTCGAGCAACTGCAGCAGCACGTTCAGCACTTCCGGGTGCGCCTTCTCGATCTCGTCGAAGAGCACGACCGCGTACGGCCGCCGCCGGACCGCCTCGGTCAGCTGGCCGGCTTCCTCGTAGCCGACGTAGCCGGGCGGCGCGCCGAGCATGCGCGAGACCGTGTGCTTTTCCTGGTATTCGGACATGTCGATCCGGACCATCGCCTGCTCGTCGTCGAACAGGAACTCGGCGAGCGCCCGCGCGAGCTCGGTCTTGCCGACGCCGGTCGGGCCGAGGAAGAGGAAGCTGCCGAGCGGCCGGTTGGGATCCTGCAGCCCCGCCCGCGCGCGCCGGATCGCGTTGGCGACGGCGACGATCGCCTCGTCCTGACCGATCACGCGCTTGTGCAGCCGGTCCTCCATGTGGATCAGCTTCTGGATTTCGCCTTCCATCAGCCGGCTCACCGGGATGTGCGTCCACTTGCTCACGACGTCCGCGATGTCCTCCTCGTCGACTTCCTCCTTCAGCATCCGCTGCCCCTTCTGGAGCTCGGCGAGCTTCGCCTCGTGCTCGCGGACTTCGCGCTCCAGCTTCGGCGTGCGGCCGTACTGCAGCTCGGACGCCTTCTGATAGTCGCCGTCGCGCTGCGCGCGCTCGATCTGCGACCGGAGGCCTTCCTGTTCCTCCTTCAGCGTGCGGATCGCCTGGATGGCGCTCTTCTCCTGCTGCCAGTGCGCGGCCAGCCGGCCCCGCTCTTCCTTCAGATCCGCGAGCTCCTTGTCGAGCCGCTCGAGGCGCTCGCGCGACGCCTTGTCCGTCTCCTTGCGCAGCGCCTCGCGTTCGATCTCGAGCTGCATGATGCGGCGCTCGAGCTCGTCGAGCTCCGCCGGCATCGAATCGATCTCCATGCGCAGCCGCGCCGCCGCTTCGTCGACCAGATCGATCGCCTTGTCGGGCAGGAACCGATCAGCGATGTAGCGATGTGACAACACCGCCGCCGCAACCAGCGCCGCGTCCTTGATGCGCACGCCGTGGTGGATCTCGTAGCGCTCGCGGAGCCCGCGCAGGATGCTGATCGTGTCCTCGACGGTTGGCTCGTCGACGAGCACCTGCTGGAAGCGCCGTTCGAGCGCCGGATCCTTCTCGATGTACTTGCGGTACTCGTCGAGCGTGGTCGCGCCGACGGTGTGGAGTTCGCCACGCGCCAGCATCGGCTTCAGCATATTGGACGCGTCCATCGACCCTTCGGACGCACCGGCGCCGACCACGGTGTGGAGCTCGTCGATGAACAGGATGACCTGGCCTTGCGAGTCGGTGATTTCCTTCAGCACGGCCTTCAGCCGCTCCTCGAATTCACCGCGGTATTTCGCGCCGGCGACCAGCGACCCCATGTCGAGGGCGACGATCCGTTTGTTCTTCAGCCCTTCGGGGACGTCGCCGCGGACGATCCGGCCGGCCAGCCCTTCGACGATGGCGGTCTTGCCGACGCCCGGCTCGCCGATGAGGACCGGGTTGTTCTTGGTGCGCCGCGAGAGCACCTGGATGACGCGGCGGATCTCCTCGTCGCGGCCGATCACCGGATCGAGCTTGCCTTTGCGTGCCAGCGCCGTGAGATCCCGGCCGTAGCGCTCGAGCGCCTGGTAGGTGCTTTCGGGATTCTCGGTCGTGACGCGTTGCGATCCGCGGACGCTGGTCAGCGCCTGCAGGATCGTGTCGCGCGTCACCCTGGATTGCTTCAGCAAATGCGCTGACGGCGACCGCCCGGTCTCGTCGGCAATGGCGATCAGCAGGTGCTCGGTGCTGACGAATTCGTCCTTCAGACGATCGGCTTCAGCCTGCGCCTGGTTGGTCACCGTCGTGAGGCGCGGCGACATGCCGGGCTGCGACCCGCCGTAGGTTTGCGGGAGCTTCTTCAGGAGATCGCGTCCGCCGCGCGCGACGGCTGCCGGATCGACGTTCATCTTGCGGAGCAGCTCCGGCACGATGCCGTCGCGCTGTTCGACGAGCGCCACCAGCAGGTGTTCGGGCTCGAGTTGCGGGTTGTTCGCCTGCTGCGCGAGCTCGATCGCCGCGGCGACCGCCTCGCGCGCTTTTTCCGTGTACTTGTTGATATTCATGTCGCTGTTGGGGCTGGGGACTTGGGGCTAGCCGTCACGGCTAGCCCCCAGCCCCGAGCCCCGGCTCCTCACGCGGCGGAGTTTTTCGCGCCGCTCTCCAACTTCTGCAGCGCCTCGAAGTGCTTGCGCTGTTCTGCAGTCAACTCGCGCGGCAGCTGGACCTCGACGGTGGCGTAGAGATCGCCGTGATCGTCGCTCTTCCCGGTGGCCGGCATGCCGTGGCCCTTCAAGCGGAACACCTGCGCGTTCTGCGTCGTTGGCGGAATCTTCAACCGCAACGACTTGCCGCCGAGCGTCCGCACGTCGGCTTCGCCGCCGAGCACTGCCGTGGTCAGCGGGATCGGCACCCGCGTGTAGAGATCGCGTCCCTTCCGCTCGAACTGCGGATGCGGCGTCGTGTGAATCCGCAGGTAGAGATCGCCCGCCTGCGCGCCGCCGGATCCCTGTTCGCCTTCGCCGGACACGCGAACGCGCGAGCCGTCGCCGACGCCGGCGGGGATCCGGACGTCGACGGTGCGCGTCTGACCGTCGTGTTGGATCGAGAAGCGCCGCGTCGTGCCGTGGTACACATCCTCCAGCGGCAGCTCGATTTCCTGTTCCATATCGCGCCCGGCGCGCGCCTGCGCCGCGCGGGCACGTCCGCCGCGTCCACCGCGGCCGCGCGCCTCAGACCCTCCGCCGCCGCCGAAAAAGGTCTGGAAGAAATCCGAGAACGGGTTTTCGCCCCCGAACATCTCGTTCATCTCGTCCTGCGTCATCGTGCGGTAGCCGCCCTGGCCGCCGGGGGCTCCGCCGCCGAAGTGCACGTTCCAGCCGCCTCCGCCTCCGCCGCCAAACTGGCTGGGATCGAAACCGCCGCCCGCGGCGCCCGCCTGTTCGTAGGCGCGCCAGTTCGCGCCGAGATCGTCGTACTTCTTACGCTTCGCCGGATCACCGAGCACTTCGTAGGCTTCGTTGATCTCCTTGAAGCGGGTCTCGGCCGACTTGTCGCCGGGGTTCACGTCCGGGTGGTGCTTGCGCGCCAGCTTCCGGTACGCCTGCTTGATCTCTTTTTCGCTCGAAGTCTTCGAGACGCCGAGCGTGGAGTAGTAGTCCTTGAAATCCATCAGTCGAATCCCAGCATCCGGCTCAGCTGGTCCAGTTCCTGGCTGAGACGTCGGCGCGTGTCGCGCGCCGACAGGTTGTCCTCGCGCATCAGCGGGCGCAGCCGCTGCACCACTTCCGCGATTTCCAACAGCCGCTGCACGCCGGCGAGGTTGATGCCGCCATCGCCGACGAGCCGTTTGATCAGCTTGAGGCGTTCCAGCTCTTCGCGCGAATACAACCGCATGCTGCCGATCGTTCGCGACGGCTGCACCAGCCCGAGCCGTTCGTACTTCCGCAGCGTTTGTGGATGCATCCCCAGCATCCGGGCAGCAACGCTGATGAAGAAGAGCTCGTGTTCCACGGCGATTATGACGCTCGCAAACCTTGCGCCGGTCCAAGTGTAGACATTGATACGAATCGTGTCAACTTACGCGGTAGTATTCTGACAGACAGTGATTCAAGGGTCGGATTTCGTCACCATCGCGCTGCTCGTCGCGCTCGAGGGTCTGCTGAGCGCGGACAACGCGATGGTCCTCGCGGTGCTCGTCCTCGGCCTTCCCAAGAGACAGCAGCGTAAGGCGCTTCGCTACGGGATCATCGGGGCCTTTACGTTCCGGACGATCGCGGTATTGCTCGCGGTGTATCTCATCCGGCTTGGCTGGGTGAAGCTCGTCGGCGCCGGTTACCTCATGTACCTGGTCCACAGCCATTTCAGCGGTGGACAGACCGCAGAGCAACGGCGCTCGACCCCGCCGGCACAATCGGCGTTCGGGCTGTCGGCGTTCTGGGCGACGGTCGTGAAGGTCGAGCTCACCGACCTCGTGTTCGCGATCGACTCGATCCTCGTCGCAGTGGCAATGTCGCCGAAAACCTGGGTGATTCTGACCGGCGGCATCCTCGGCATCGTGATGATGCGCCTCGTCATCGGTCAACTCCTGGCGCTCGTCGAACGGTTTCCGTTGCTCGTCGACGGCGCCTTCGTGATCATTGCCTGGGTCGGGGTGAAGCTGCTGGTCGAATACCTGCATAGTGCCGGCTATGTCGCGTTCGAAATTCCGAAGTGGCTGTCGCTCGGGCTCATCGTGGTGATCTTTGGCATCGCGCTCGGCTACTCGCTGATGGTTGAGAAGACCGAGAAGAAGGGGGAGCGCTCCTGAACCTGTTCCGGCCGCGTCGACTCACCGAATGGATCGCCCTCGCGCTGCTGCTCGCGCTCATCGTGGCGACTGGCGTCTCAGCCGTCTGGCTGTCGCGCTACGCGGTGGCCGTTCACCGGCTGACGCGCGGCATTGGCGACACGACGTTCTATGGTGCCGACGGCCAGCCGTGGTTCCGCCTCGACGAACAGCGCCACGATGTATCGCTCGACGACATCTCCGTCGATCTTCAGCACGCCGTTGTCGCGGTTGAGGATCGGCGCTTCTACCATCACCCCGGCATCGATCCGATCGGGCTCGGACGAGCGGTCGTGCGCGACATCCGGCATGGCGGCCGCGTCGAGGGGGGCAGCACGCTGACGCAGCAGCTGGCGCGGACGCTGTTTCTCTCGAACGTGAAATCCTACGGGCGCAAAGTAAAAGAAGCGGGCCTCGCGTTCCTCATCGAAGCGCAGCTCACCAAGAAGCAGATTCTCGAGTTCTATCTGAACCGCGTCTACCTCAGCGCCGGCGTCTACGGCGTCGAGGCGATGACCGAACATCTGTTCCGCAAGCCGGCGAGCCAGGTGTCGCTGCCCGAGGCGGCCTTCATCGCCGGCTTGATCCGAGCGCCGTCGGCGCTGTCGCCGTGGACCAACTACGAGGGCGCACTCGAGCGGAGCCACGTCGTGCTTGCGCAGATGCGCGATCAGAAACTCATCACGCCGGCGCAGGACGAGGCGGCGCGGCGCGTGCGTCCACGGATCCAGCTGTACCGGCAGCCCAGCGACGCGCGTGCGGGCTGGGCGAAGGAATTTCTGCGGCAGCAGTTCCGGAACGAGTTCGGCGGCGACAACCCGCCGGACTGGCAGGTGCACACGGCGTTCGTACCATGGATCCAGGACGCGGCAGAGCAGAGTGTCGCCAGCGGCCTCGGCCGGCTGCGCCGTCCGGGCCTCGAAGCGGCGCTGGTCGCCATGGACCCGTCCACCGGCGACATCCTCGCGATGGTCGGCGGCGCGAACTACGCGCGCAGCACCTACAACCGCGCCGTCCGGAGCCACCGCCAACCGGGTTCGGCGTTCAAGCCGTTCGTCTTCGCGGCGGCGCTCGCGAAAGGGTATTCGCCAGTCTCGGTGCTCAACAACCTGACGCACGTGAGCGCGCCGTCCGATCCGGAGTGGCATCCGCACAGCGCCGAAGGCGAGCAACCCGACGCGCTCACCTTGCGCGCCGCGCTGCTCGAGTCGAACAATCCCGCTGCCGCCGATCTGCAGCAGCGGGTCGGCAGCCGCGCCGTCCTGCGTCTCGCGAGCGACGCCGGGTTGAGCGGCCTGCCCGACGTGCCGTCGCTCGCGCTCGGCACGGGCCTCGTCTCCCCGCTCGATCTGACGACGGCCTACACAGTCTTTCCCGGCGAAGGGCAGGTGGCGCGGCCGCGTGGCATGGTCAGCGTGTTCGACTCGGGCGGCCGCCAGGTGTTCGATCGGCCGGTCGAGCGCGAAGCGATCCTCAGTCCCGCCGTCGCTTTTCAAATGACCAGCATGCTGCGCGACGTCGTCGAGCGCGGCACCGGCGCGCCGGCCCGCGCGCTCGGCGTTCGCGGCCCAGTCGCGGGAAAGACCGGGACCACCGACGATTATCGCGACGCCTGGTTCGTCGGCTATTCGACGTCGGTCGTCGTCGGCGTGTGGGTCGGCTTCGATCAGCCGGCATCAATCGGCCGCGACGCCTACGGCGCACGCGTCGCGCTGCCGATCTGGGCGGAGTTCATGAAACGCACCGCGCGCAACCTCCCGGCGCGCGACTTCCCGGCGCCCAGCGACATCCGGACCGAAGAGCTGTGCAACGTCTCATATCTTCAACCGGTCGAAGGGTGCCCGACCTACACCGAGTACTTCAAGGACGGCGACTCGATTCCCTCACAGTTGTGTCCGATTCATCGCGGTACGTTGAAACAGCGCGCCTCACGCGCGATCGACGGATTCTTTCGTGGCCTCGGCAGCCGAATCGCTGGTATCTTCCGTCGTCGCTGAGGCGCCATGAACGCAAAGGCCGCACAGAGCGCAAAGACGCGCAGAGAAATGCGTGTGACGCTGCAGTCCGGTCCACGACGAGCGGACCACGAGCGAAGATCGCGAAGGTTCGCGCGTGCCGCACGTCGGCCGGCTTTGCCTTCCCGCTCGAATGGCGCGAACAGCGAAACGTTGCGACGCGATCACAAAGATTCTTCGTGCGTCTTCGTGTCTTCGTGCCTTCGTGGTCCCGGTTCCGGCTCGCTCGCATGATTCGCATCCTCGTTGTCGACGACGCGATTGAGCATGCGGAGATGGTGACGGAGTTCCTCCGTGCCACCGGGGCATGGCCGCACGCGGAGATGCGGATCGCGGAGACCTACGACGACGCCCTGGCCATGTTGACGACGCCGCCGGTGTACGACCTGTCGGTGGTCGATTACATGCTCGGTTCGCGGGACGGCCTCGGTCTGCTGCGCGAGTTGAAAGAGCGCGGCATCGACACGGCGGTGATCGTCCTCACCGGCCAGGGCGCCGAGAACGTCGCGGTCGAAGCGATGAAGTCGGGCGCCGCCGACTATCTCAGCAAGTCGAGGCTCACCATCGAAGGGCTCGAACGCGCCGTGCGCCACGCGCTGGCGCTGCGCGCCGGCGAAAAGCAGCGCCGGCAGGCCGAAGCGGCGCTACGCGCCAGCGAGGAGCGCTTCCGCGCGCTGGTTGAAAACAGTTCCGACGCGCTGCTGCTCGTCGACGCCGAAGGTCGCGTCACCTACATCTCGCCGTCCTCGTCGCGGCATCTCGGCTGGGGTTCGGACGAGATGCTGGGGCAGTCCATTTTCGATTTCCTGCATCCCGACGATCGCGACGCGATGTCGGTGAAGCTCGCCGAGGTGCTCCGCAGCCCGGGCAAGCCGGTGACACAGGACATCCGGCTGCAGCACGCCGACGGCAGCTGGCGAGCGATCGAGAGCATTGCCGTCAACCGCCTGTCGGATCCGTCGGTGGAAGCGATCGTCGTCAACGCGCGCGACATCACCGATCGTCGCAAGCTCGAAGAACAATTGCGCCACGCGCAGAAGATGGAGGCGGTCGGCCAGCTCGCCGGCGGCATCGCGCACGACTTCAACAACCTGCTCACCGCGATCCTCGGCTACTGCAACCTGATGCGCGACGACATGCCGGCGGAGGATCCGCTGCGCGCCGATCTCGACGAGATCCACACCGCCGGCGAGCGCGCCGCGTCGCTGACGCGGCAGCTGCTCGCCTTCAGCCGCCGACAGATGCTTCAGCCGCAGGTCGTCGACATGAACAGCGTCGTGCAACAGCTCGAGAAGCTGCTGCGGCGGTTGATCAGCGAAAACGTGGAGCTGGTCACGGCGCTCGCGCGCGATCTGCTGAGCGTCCGCGTCGACCCGGCGTCGATCGAGCAGATCCTCGTCAACCTGACCGTCAACGCGCGCGATGCGATGCCGCACGGCGGCCGGCTGACGATCGAAACGTCGAACGTCGATCTCGACGAGACCTTCGCGATCGGTCACGTGCCGATGAAGCCGGCGCGCTACGTGATGCTCGCGGTCGGCGACACCGGCGAAGGCATGGACGCCGACACGCAGGCACGCGTCTTCGAGCCGTTCTTCACGACGAAGGAACAGGGCAAGGGCAGCGGGCTCGGCCTGGCGACCGTCTACGGGATGGTGAAGCAGAGCGGCGGCTACATCTGGGTCTACAGCGAGCCCGGCCACGGCACCGTGTTCAAGGTCTATTTCCCGCCAGCGGAGCAGCGCGCGAAAACCAGCGACCAGGACAACGCCGGCCGCCGCTCGAGCGACGCGATGCACGGCTGGGAGACAGTGCTGCTGGTCGAGGACGAGGACGCCGTGAGGGCGCTTGCCCGCGAAGTGCTGCGCCGCCACGGCTATGTCGTGCTCGAAGCGCGGCACGGTGTGGACGCGCTGCGGATGGCCGAGCGTCATCCGGATGACATTCACCTGATGATCACCGACCTCGTCATGCCGCACATGGGCGGCCGCAATCTGGTCGAGCGGCTCGCCGCCGTGCGTCCGAAGATGAAAGTCCTCTTCATGTCCGGATACACGGATCACGCGTTGATGCATCGTGATCTGACACCGGGGACGGCGTTCCTGCAGAAGCCGTTCACACCCGAAGCCTTCGTGCGCAAAGTGCGGAGCGTGTTGGATCAAGAAACGGTCTCCGGCTGAGCTGCCGCGGCACCGTTCGTGCACAGGACTGCGAACTGCCTGCCTGAGGCTGGGTCACACCGATGTCCGATCGCGCCGCGCCGCTCTCCTCGTCGTCAACACCTGCACCTGCGTCCGATTATCAGCGGCGCCTGCCGATCGGCGCCGAGCCGATCGGCAACAATCGAACCCACGTTCGCGTCTGGGCGCCGCAGATCGGTGATGTGCGCGTCGCCTGTCGCGGGACCGCCACATCGCTGACGCCGGAATCCAACGGGTATCACAGCGGCGAGATCGAAGCGGCTGCCGGCGATCGCTATCAGTTCACGTTGGACGCCGACGAGAAGCTCTATCCGGACCCTGCCTCGCGGTTTCAGCCCGAAGGGCCGCATGGTCCGTCGCAGATCGTCGATCCGCATGCGTTCCGGTGGAGCGACCAGTCGTGGCCGGGCGCCTCGATTCGCGGCCAGGTTGCCTATGAACTCCATTTCGGCACCTTCACGCGCGAGGGCACGTGTGTGGCGGCGGCAAAGCAGCTGCGCGAGCTCGCGCGCGCCGGCATCACGCTCATCGAGGTGATGCCGGTTGCCGAGTTCGACGGCCGCTTCGGGTGGGGCTACGACGGCGTCGACCTGTTCGCGCCGTCGCATCTCTACGGCGCGCCGGACGACTTGCGCCGCTTCGTCGACGAAGCCCACCGCTGCGGTCTCGCGGTGATCCTCGACGTTGTCTACAACCACCTCGGACCGACCGGCAATTACCTGCGGGCGTTCTCGCCGGCCTACTTCACCGATCGCTACGACAACGAGTGGGGCGATGCGATCAATTTCGATGGCCCCGACGCGGCGCCGGTGCGCGAATTCTTCGTCAGCAACGCCGGCTACTGGATCGACGAATTCCATTTCGACGGCCTGCGCCTCGACGCGACGCAGCAGATCTACGATCGCTCGCCGGAGTACATCGTCGCGGCGGTCGGGCGACGCGTGCGTGAGGCGGCTGCCGGGCGGCCGACGATCCTGATCGCAGAGAACGAGCCGCAGGACACGCGGCTGGTGCGGCCGCTTGCCGACAACGGTTACGGTCTCGACGGCTTGTGGAACGACGACTTCCATCACAGCGCGATGGTGGCGCTGACCGGCAAGGCGGAGGCGTACTACACAGACACGCGCGGTGAACCGCAGGAACTGATCTCGGCGGCGAAGTACGGCTATTTGTTCCAGGGACAGCACTACGACTGGCAGCGCCAGCCGCGTGGGACGGCGGCCTGGGGCATCCCGCCGGCGGCGTTCGTCACCTTCCTGCAGAATCACGATCAGGTCGCGAATTCGGCGCGCGGCCTGCGCGTCCATCAGCTGACGAGCCCGGGCCGGTGGCGCGCGATGACCGCGCTGTTCCTGCTGATGCCCGGCACGCCGATGCTGTTCCAGGGACAGGAATTCGCCGCGTCGTCGCCGTTCTTGTACTTCGCGGATTTTGACGGCGATCTGGCGGCCGCCGTGCGCAAGGGCCGCGGCGAGTTTCTCTGCCAGTTTCCAAGTGTCGCGATGCTCGAGCGTCATGGCGGCGTCCTCGCCGATCCTGGCGATCCGGCGACGTTCGAACGCTGCCGCCTCGATTTCAGCGAGCGCGAGACGCATGCCGAAGCTTATGCGCTGCACATCGATCTCCTGCGGATGCGACGCGAAGATGCGGCATTCGCGGCGCAGCGTGCCGGCGGTGTCGACGGCGCCGTGCTGTCCTCGTCCGCCCTGGCGCTTCGCTTCTTCACGCCCGATCATCTCGACGATAGAGTCATCGTCGTGAACCTCGGCGCCGATCTGACGCGGGGTTCCTTTGCCGAGCCGCTCCTCGCGCCGCCGCCGGACCACGATTGGTCCGTGCGCTGGTCGAGCGAGGACCCGGCCTACGGCGGCAGCGGGACGCGCGACACCTGGCCCGACGGCTGCTGGGCGATCGGCGCCGAATCGGCGCTGGTCCTGAGTCCGGGTCCGAAACGTCCACGATCGCCGATGCCGCTCGTTCGCCGGACCGCCTGATTCGTTCGACACGACATGCAGCAATCGATTCGTCGCATCTCCTGGCCTCCCGGCGGCACGACCGAACCCGAAGCGCTCGTCACGCGAGAATGGCTCGTCGCCAACGGCCTTGGCGGCTACGCGTCGGGAACCGTATCCGGCGTGATCACGCGGCGCTATCACGGCCTGCTGATCGCCGCGCTGCCAGCGCCGCTCGGCCGCATCGTGATGCTGAGTACCATCGCCGAGCAACTGTCGCTCGCCGGGCGCCGCGAGGTGGAAATTGGCGGCCGCGAACGATCCGGCGACGCGCCCGACGCGCACGGCACTGGCTACCTCACAGAGTTCCGCCTCGAGGCCGGACTGCCGGTCTGGCGCTATGACGTCGAAGGCGTCGTCATCGAGAAGCGGATCTTGCTGCTGCACATGCAGAACACCGTGCATGTGACCTACGAGCTGATCTCGGGCGCCGATCGGGTCGAGCTCGCGCTGCGTCCATCGGTGAACTTCCGCGCGCAGGAGCTCCCGGTCAGCGACCCGCTCGGCGGCAATTATGAATTCCGGGCGGTTCGCGACCTCTATGAGATCTGTCTGCCCGGAAGTCCGTTTCCGCCGCTGCGCTTCCGGCTATGGGCATCTGACGTCACCTTCATGCTGAAGGGCCGGCGGATTGACAACGTCCTCTACCCGGTCGAGGAGAGCCGCGGCTACCAGGCGCGCGGCGATTTATGGAGCCCTGGATATTTCCGGTTCGCGGTCACCAACCGGGAACGCGCAACGCTCGTCGCCTCGACCGAATCGCCGGAGACGATGCACGTGCTCGAACCGGAGCGGGCGTCCGACGCCGAGCGCGGCCGCCGGCGGCGGCTGGTGATGCACGCCGCACCAGAGGCGCGCGAAGGGGTCCCGGCCGAGCTCGTGCTCGCCGCCGACCAGTTCATCTTCACGCCGGCCGGACGCCACGAGGAGACGGCGCGCGCGCACGCCTACGGCGACGAAGTCCGCAGCGTGATCGCCGGGTATCATTGGTTCACCGACTGGGGCCGCGACACGATGATCAGCCTAGAGGGGTTGACGCTCGTCACCGGACGCCATGTCGAAGCCGGCTACATCCTGCGTACGTTCGCCCACTACGTCCGCGACGGGCTGATCCCGAACATGTTCCCGGAACGCGAAACCGAGGGGCTGTATCACACGGCGGATGCCACGCTCTGGTTCTTCCATGCCATCGAGCGCTACATCGACTACACAGGCGACACGCTGACGCTGTCGCTGCTGTATCCGACGCTGAAGTCGATCATCGACGCGCACGTGCGCGGCACACGCTTCGGGATCCACGTCGACCATCGCGACGGCCTGCTGGTGCAGGGCGCGCACGGATACCAGCTGACGTGGATGGACGCGAAGGTCGACGACTGGGTAGTAACGCCGCGCCGCGGCAAGGCGGTCGAGATCAACGCGCTCTGGTTCAACGCGCTCAAGCTGATGGAGCGTTGGGCGGGCCCGCACGGCGACGACCCGGCCGTCTATCGCGAGCGCGCTGCCCGTGCCGAGCAATCGTTCAACGAGCGGTTCTGGTATGCCGACGGCGGCTATCTCTTCGACGTCATCGAAGCGGAAGGCGGCGGGAACGATCCGAAGTGCCGGCCGAACCAGGTGTTCGCCATCTCGCTGCCGCATCCGGTCCTGGCCCGCGATCGCTGGATACCGGTAATGCGGACCGTGCGCGATCGGCTGCTGACGCCGGTCGGGCTGCGGTCGCTCGCGCCGGGCGATCCTGAGTACAAAGCGCGCTACTTCGGGGATCTGCGCGCACGTGACGCGGCCTATCACCAGGGCACCGTGTGGGGGTGGCTCGTCGGTCCGTTCGTCGACGCGTGGCTGAAGGTCTATCCCGACGATCGCGAAGGGGCGCGCCGCACGCTCGACGGTTTCGTCCCGCACCTCGACGATGGGTGCATCGGGTCGGTGAGCGAGGTGTTCGACGCGGAAGCGCCGTATACCCCGCGCGGCTGTATTGCGCAGGCGTGGAGCGTGGCTGAACTGTTGCGCGTGTGGGTACGCCTCTTGCGACAGTAGGCCGCGAGGAGGCGAGTGTCCATGGCGAAGAAGGATCCGATTCAGTCCGGCATACTCGGCGATATCAGCCCGGCCGACGCCGCGAAGAACGATCGCACCGCGTTCAATCCGAGTGCGGGCGCCGGTCATGAAGAAGATACCGAATCGATGGTTGGCGGATCGCAGCACGACCGTACGGAACATTCCGGCTCGCGCGACGTGACCGAGGGCACCACCGGTGGGCTCGGCACCGAGACCGGCGGTACGCGCAACTTCCGCACCGGCACCGGCGCGACCGGTGGGGACATCGGCAATCGGCCCGAGTAGTAACGTGCTGGGGCTCGGGGCTAGGGGCTTGCCGCCCGACAGCTAGCCCCCAATCCCCAGCCCCACCTACCGACAGGAGTCACCATGCGACGCGTTTTGTGGATCGTGATGATCGCCGCGCTCCTGATCGCAGCAGCAGTGGCGGGCGGCTATGCCGCCTCGAAGTCGTATCAATTCACCGGCACCGTGAAGGCCGCCGACGGCGGCATGCTGACGGTGGAGAAGACTGCCAAGGAAACGTGGCAGTTCGAAGTGCCCAAGGACATCAAGGGCGGCACGCCGAAGGTCGGCGACAAGGTGACCGTCTACTACAAGATGGTCGCGACCGAGATCGAAGCGAAGCCGGCCGGCACGGCGACCCCGGCCAAAAAGAAGTAACCGGCGCTACGTTTTTCCCTTCAACTTCCTCAGCGCGCGCCGTTCGCGTTTGTCCGGCGCGCGCAGTGGCGTCGTCGCCGCACGGAACATCCGTTCCATCCGTCGCGCTTCAATCTCTTCTGGCGTCGGCGGCGGCGTCAAATCTTCGTAAAGAAGTCGCGCCTCGGCCTTCGCGATGTGCTGCGCGGCGAACTTCATGACACGCACACGCTGCTTGCGGCCGAACGGCCGGCTGATCAGCACCTCGTCTCCGGTCCGCATCCGCCGGTTCGGTTTCGCCGGCTGGCCGTTGACGTCGACCTTGCCGCCGCGACACGCTTTCTGCGCCTCCGAACGCGTGCGATAAAGACACGCGACATCCAGCCACACGTCGAGGCGCACTTCCTCGACATCGTCATTGTCGTTGACCATTCCAGATGGTCATTCTACAGTTCGCGATCACTCGCGTGCCGCCTCGACCCAACCGTCGCTCTGCGAAGGGAATAGTCATGTCGAAGAGCAGAATCCTCCTCTGCGCGCTGGCGCTGCTGGCGATCAGTTCGGCGCCCCGCGCCGCCGACGGCCCATATCAGTTCATCAAGGATGTCGAGATCGGTGGGGAAGGCGGTTGGGACTACCTGAACCTCGACGCCGCCGGTAAGCGCCTGCTGATCAGCCACGGTACCCGGGTTCGTCGTTTTCGATCTGACGAAGGACGCATTGGCCGGCGAGATTCCAGATACACCCGGCGTGCACGGCGCAGTCATCACGTCCGACGGTCGCATCGTGACGAGCAACGGCCGCGAGAACAAGGCCAGCATCGTCGACGGCAAGACGTTGCAGCTGATTCAAAAGGTGGATACGGAAGGCAATCCCGACTTCATCATGTTCGAACCAAAGTTGAAGGAGGTTTACACCTTCAATGGCACCGGGCGGTCGGCGTCGGTGATCGACGCCAGCGGCAAGGTGGTCGCGACCATTCCGCTCGGCGGCAAGCCGGAAGCCGGCGTCTCCGATCCGTCGGTCGGTCGCGTCTATGTGAACAACGAGACCGGCAACGAGATCGTCGTCATCGACGTCGCGACGCACCAGGTGGCGGCGAAGTGGCCGATCGCTCCCGGTGAATCGGCTGCCGGCCTGGCGTTCGACGCGAAGAACAAGCGGCTGTTCATCGGCGCCCACAACAGCAAGATGCTGATGATGGATTCGACCAACGGAAAGATCGTCGCCGAAGTGCCGATCGGCGCCGGCGTCGACTCGACCTGGTTCGATCCGGGCACCGGTTACGCGTTCTCGTCGTGCAGCACCGGCACGGTGACCGTCGCGCACGAAGATTCGGCCGACAAGCTCACGGTCGTCCAGACGCTCGAGACGGCCGTCGGGGCCCGCACGATGGCGCTCGATCCGTCAACGCACCGAATCTACCTGGCCGCCGCGAAGTACACGCCGCCTCCGGCCGGCGCGCCCGCCAACGCGCGCCCGACGATGGTCCCCGGCTCGATGCACCTGAAAATCTACGGGTTGAATGGAAAGTGACCCGTTCGCCCTACCTCACTCTTATTTCGGCGGCGGCACGGCGCCGGGGAACACGTAGGCGAACATCAGCGCGATGATGCCCATGACCACCATCAGCAGCACGCTGTGCTTGATGGTGAAGCGGAACAGGCGGCTCTCGTCGGCCGCCACCATCCCGGTCGCGGCGACCGCGACGGCGATGCTCTGCACCGAGATCATCTTGCCCATCACGCCCGCGGCGGAGTTCACCGCGGCCATCAACACCGGGTTCAGCTGCAGCGCATTCGCGGTGACGACCTGGAGGTTGCCGAATAGCGCATTTGCCGACGTGTCGCTGCCGGTCAGGAACACGCCGAGCCATCCGACGACGGCGCCGAAGAACGGGAAAGCGGCGCCCGTTGCCGCCAGCTGCAGGCCGAGGGTCGAGGTCATCCCCGAGTAGTTCATCAGGTAGGCGAGGCCGAGCATCGAAGCGATCGTCAGGATCGCGAACTTGAGCTGCTTGAACGTTGCCACGTAGATGCCCGCGAGCTGCGACGGGCCGACGCGCAGGAACGCTGCGGCGAGAAGCGTGGCGATGAAGCAGGCCGTTCCCGACGCGGTCAGCCAGTTGAACGTGAACACCGCGGCGTACGGCGAGGCGGTGGGTGTCACTGGCGGGATCCTCGTGATCGCGTTGTGCAGGCCCGGGACGAACAATCCGTTCATCACCGTCGGGCTATGGGCGACGAACGCCGGCAGCATCGCGTGCGTGCGCGCGTCGATCGCGTTCTTGATCGACGGCGCACCGACGGCCAGCACGCACACCACGAGCAGCAGGTAGGGGGACCAGGCGACGAAGATATCGCGGCCGGTGTACTGCCCGGCGGTCCGCATGATCGGCGTATCGCCTTCGAGCCGCATGATCCGCGCCGGCTTCCACAGCTTCAGCACGGCGACCATCACGATGATGCAGGTGAGCGAGCTGAGGATGTCGGTGAGATCGGGTCCGATGAAGTTCGACGCGAAGAACTGCATGCCGGCGAAGGACAACCCGCAGGCGATGATTGCAGGCAGCACCTCGATCGCGCGCGTCAGCCCGGCCATCACCGTGATCAGGTAGGCCGGAATAATCACCGAGATGATCGCGCACAGCCGTCCGACCATCGCGCTGAGCGCCATGATCGGCAGCCCCGTGACGTTGGCCAGGGTGACGATCGGGATGCCAATCGATCCGAACGCGACCGGCGCGGTGTTGGCGAGCAGGCACATCCCGGCGGCGAAGAACGGATCGAAGCCGAGCCCGGCGAGCATCGCGCCCGACACGGCGACCGGCGCGCCGAAGCCGGCGGCGCCTTCGATGAACGCGCCGAACGAGAAGGCGATGAACAGCGCCTGCAGGCGCCGGTCGTCGGTGAGGGTGCCGACCGAGTTCTTGATGATCTCGAACTTGCCGGTGTCGACGGCGAGCCGGTAGAGCATGATCGAGCTGAAGACGATCCAGGCGATCGGAAACAGCCCGTAGGCGGCGCCGTAGAGGATCGAGATCACCGCCAGTTGGACCGGCATGCCGTAGACGGCCAGCGCGACGACCAGCGCGGAGGCCAGCGCCGCGAACGCGGACATCCAGGCCGGCTTGCGCAGAACCCCGAGCATCAAGAACAGGACGAAGATCGGCACGGCCGCCGCGAGCGAGGATGCAACGAGGCTTCCGCCCACAGGATGGTAGTTGTGCTGCCACATAGTCGCGCGGGAGTATAACTGACGGGGATTGGGGATTGGGGGTTGGGGATTGGGGTGGTTGGTGAGTTGGGGACTGGCGGGATTGGTGAGGTCGGGCCGGAAGAGTCAACGCAGCCAGCGATCGGCCCTCCGATCCCCAACCCCCCGTCACCCCAATCCCCGATCCCCAATCCCCAAACCGCGTTCGTTTCTCCGCGCGGCGGTCGTCGTCGCGCTCGCCGGCGGCGCGGTTGGCGTGGTCGCTCAGCGGCGCGATGCGTTCTCGGCATCGCGCGAGCACCCGGCGATCGCGTACGCGGCGCGCGAAGGGAACAATCCGGTGCGGCGGCTGAACGACGCGCTTGCCGCCGGCCAGGCGCACCTCGAGTTTGAAGACGAGGCCCGCGGCTACCTGCGGTCCGTGCTGCAGGCGCTGGCCATCGGCGTCGACTCACAGGTCCTGGTCTTCTCGGAAACGAGCAAGCAGGCGAAACACATCAACCCGACGCACCCGCGGGCGATCTACTTCAACGACACGGTCGCCGTCGGCTGGGTACCCGGCACGGAGGTGCTGGAACTGGCGACACACGACGCGGAGCAAGGGGTCTCGTTCTATACGCTCGACCAGACACGGTCGGCGAAGCCGCAGCTGACGCGCCAGATTGGCTGCCTGCTGTGTCACCTCACCTGGGACACGCTGGCGGTCCCTGGTCTCACCACCCTGAGCACGTTCCCCATGTCCGACGACCCGAACGCCTACGCCAACGGCGTGGTCGTCGACGGCCGGACGCCGATTGAAGAACGGTGGGGCGGTTGGTACGTCACGGGGCGGCTCGTGCCCGCGCGCCACATGGGCAACGTCCCGGTAATCCAGCCGGCGGCGGAGTTGCCGCGGCAACCGGGGCCGGCACCGAAGCTGGCATCGGTCACCGCGAAGATCGCGAAAGCGGACGAGTATCCGTCGGCGCAGAGCGACGTCGCGGCGCTGATGGTGCTGAATCACCAGACGCACGCGACCAACCTGGTCACCAGGGTCGGCTGGGAGACGCGCGTCGCGCTGGCGGAACACAAACCGCTCGATCGCGTGGACGAAGCCGTCCGGGACCTCGTCGACTACTTTCTGTTCGTCGACGAAGCGCCCCTCCCGTCGCCGATTGCCGGCGCGTCGGGATTTTCCGAGACGTTCGCCGCACGCGGGCCGCGCGATACGAACGGCCGGTCGCTGCGACAACTCGATCTCACGACGCGGCTGATGCGCTACCCGTGCAGCTATATGATCTACAGCCCGGCGTTCGACGCGCTTCCCGCCGTCGCGCGCGACCGGATCTACGCGCGGATGTGGCGCATCCTGTCGGGCGAAGAGACGGATCGGCGGTACGCGAAATTGTCAGCGGCCGATCGCCGCGCGGTGATCGACATCCTGCGGGCCACCAAACCGGCGTTGCCCGCGTATTTCGGAACGTAAGGCCATCAGACCGTCAGGCCGCCCTTGCAGGCGGTCACCAGGGCTACCCTGAAAGGGTGCCCCTACGTCAGGCACCGCCTGAAAGTGTGCCCGTTTGTCGGTCTTCGTGTCGTGATGTGCTGGGGTTGATGGATGAGGCGCCTCCGGGCGGCGTAGAGTCCAAAATCTCTCGGTTGCGCACGCCCACGGAAGGCGTATTATAAAAATCTCGTCGCGGCGTGGTCGTGCTGATTCTCCAGAAGGGGGCCAGATGATTGCGCTTGCTGAGCCCATCGATCTCGACACGCTTCGGATCCGCCACGAGTTCATCTCATCGCCGACGCTTACCGCGTCCATCGAAGGCGTAGCCGCGCGCTTCCAGATCTGCCCGCAGCACGCGCGCGTTGCGCTCGAATCGATGGTCGTGGAGGGGTTCCTCGAACGCACGCTCGAAGGGCGATACGTCCGCGCCGTTCCGCGATCGGCGAACTGACACGAATCCGAGATCCCCGTGGTGTCCGGCTTTAGCCGGACCGTGATCGCTGATCGCCCGCGCGAAGATCGGCACGAGCCTTTGCTCTCTGCGGCCTTTGCGTTGAAATGTGCGCTCGGGTTTACGCTTAGAGGGATGATCGACCCTGCACCCGCCGATCCGATCGCGCATTTCTCGACACTGTATAAGCAGGCCGCGCAAACGCAGGCCGAGCCGGATGCGACGGTGCTGTCGACCGTCGATCCCGATGGACGTCCATCAGGGCGATACGTGCTGCTGAAAAACGTCGACGCGCGCGGGTTTGTGTTCTTCACCAACCTGGGCAGCCGCAAGGCGCGCGCGCTCGAGGCCAACCGCTTCGGCGCGCTGACGTTTTACTGGCCGCCGGAAACCCAGGTCCGCATCGAGGGCACGGTGGAACCGGTGACACCGGCGGAGGCGGACGCCTACTTCGCGACACGGCCGAGAGAGTTCCAGATCGGCGCGTGGGCGTCGTCGCAGAGCGATCCGCTCGACTCTCGGTCGGCACTCGACGCGCGGGTGCGAGAGGCGGCAGCGAAATTCGCCGCCGGCGCCGCCGTCACGCGCCCGCCGTTCTGGAGCGGCTATCGCCTGGTCCCCGATCGCATCGAGTTCTGGACCCGCGACCCGCACCGGCTGCACGACCGCGTGTTCTACGAACGCCGCAACGGCCAATGGGCCCGTTCGTTCCTGTTTCCGTGATAAACCGCAACCGTAGACCCATCCCAGGCCGTTGGTTTCAACGCAAAGACCGCAAAGCACGCAGAGACGAGCGCGCGCCGCACGTCGGCCGGCTACGCCGGCCGATCACGCGGACTACCGAATCACCAGAAAACGCAACGCTTAGAATCCCGATGCGTTGTGTTTTCTGGTGGTTCGGTTGTCCGCGACCGCCGCGAAGCGGCGGCGTGCGGCGCGCGCGAATCGTCGAGATCTTCGCCTGTGGTCTGCTATTCGTGGACCGGGATGGCGCGTCACACGCATTTCTCTGCGCGTCTTTGCGATCTTTGCGGTCTTTGCGTTCCCGTAGGCCGCTGACGCTGGTTACCGCACGACGATCGGCGACTGGGCGTCGTGCATGAACAAGCGCGATCGTTCCGAACCATCGGTGCGCGCCGCGTAGACGTCGGCCGAGCCGAGGTGCGGCATCGCGTAGAGGACGTGCTCGTTGTCGAGCCACTCGGCCTGGTCGTCGACGAAGCTCGTGGCGGCAGTCGGACGCTCCTCCAGGGTCGCGACGTCGAGCGCGTAAAAGCGCCAGCCGTCGGGACGCGCGTCCACCTTCTTCTTGAACACGATCGTGCGGCCGTCGGGCGACAGCGACGGGCACTCGACGCCGCTGCGCAGCACCGTGAACTGCTTCTTCGCGATGTCGCCGCGCACGAGATAGGCCGTACCGGCGGTCTGCAGCGTCGCGTAAAACGTGTTCGGGTCCGGCGCGAACGTCACGCCCCAGTAATTGAAATCCTTCGCCTGGAACCGCTTGCCCTCGCGGAAGGCGGTGAACTGCTCGAGTTCGGCGATCACGCGGCCGGCGAGCATGTCGATCAAAATCGTGCGCGTCGAGAAGGTCGACGCCGCGTAGCCGTGCTGCTGCCCGGCGCCCGAGAGGAACACGGTCGCCGCCCCAAGCCGGCCGTCCGCCGACATCCGCGTGCGGCTCGGCGGTCCGTCGAGCGGCAGCGTAGCGAACGCCTTGTACTGTTTGTCGAACAGCACCGCGCGATACGTGTTCTCGACGCCGCGATCGGCCGACAGGCAGATGCCACGATCGACGGCAAACGACACGCGCTCGCAGGACAGGTCCGCGGCGGCGCGCGGACCGTCGGGCGAGTCGAGCAGCGCGATGCCGAGCTTGCCGTAGTCGTCGTCGATGTGCGTGTGCCGGAAGATCAGGTGCGGCGGTGCCGAGAAAGCGGCGACGGCGCTGCCGTGCGCTGGCAGCGCGGCCGAACGCGTCGGGGCGACGATGGTTTCCGGCGCCGGCGCGGCCGACGTGCGGAAGGCGATCACCGGAACGATCGACACGGCGAGCGCGGCCGGTGCGATCGCGGTCACGAGGACGCGCGAGAAACGCCGTCCCATCCACGCGAGCGCCGCCGCGGCGGCGGCGACGAGCAGCAGCGCGTAATTGAGCCGCTGCCCGAACTCGCTGTCGGGCCCGTACGGTTCGGTTGCCGCGTGCAGCTCCGCGCTCGCCGGCAGCAGGCGCGCTTCGGCAGCTTCATGGAGCCCGTAAAACGCGACCTGCAGCGCGAAGCCGATCGCAAACGTGCGGATGGCGACGCGCACCAGCCGGCCGTCCAGCCGGCTCCCGATTGCGACACACGCCACGCTGACCACGAGCGCGGCCAGCACGCCGGCGAGCGTCATCGCTCCCGGTCCCTCCAGGCGCAGGTCGAACCCGGTTGCCGACAGCACGGTGAAGATCTCCATCGTCTGGCGCGTGATCGCGATCGTCGTCGCCACGGCGACGGTGGCCCAGGCGAGCGCCGAAGACGGCGGGGTGTCGTCTCCGGTCGCCCCGTGCCGATCCGTGAAGACGACGGCGGCGAAGGCGGCCGCCAGCGCGAAGGTGATGGTCGCGAGCGTCGCTTCCCAGCGCGCCTGCTGCTGCGCGCGCGCGAACAGCGCGCCGGCGGCCACGGTGGCGGGAATCGCCGCGGCGATGCCGGCGGCGACCGCCGTCAAGAGCGACCGCCGGCCGGAATGTCGAAGCCAGAGAATCAGGACGGCGACCGGGACGAAGGCCTGGAGGCCTTGTGCGGCCGTCCGTGTAAAGAGATAAGTCACGAGGGAGACAACAGCAAATCCGTCGCCCGCCTTTTCGGCCGCCAAAGGCCCGGAAGTCTGCCGGGAGCGAGACTTTTGTCCGCGTTGTCCGGCGCGACGCGCGGCCGGCGGCGACAAATCTCGTCGCGAGCCTTACCGCGAATTGCGCTGCGCCGGCTGGATCGAAATCCAGACTTCGCCTTCGTCATCGCACCGGATCACGAGTTCTTCGCCGCGACGTGCGCCGGCGGGAACAATCGTGTAAGTGAGGCTGCCCTCGACGGTACGAATCATCGGCACGGCGCCAGGTCGATGGTCGCTCTTGTGTCGCATGGTGACATTCAGAGGCAACACCGGTGCCACACTCGCGGCAACAGTCTGACACGCGTTTCACCGCGTCTGGGACTACACGGACGCGGAAAGCTGCGCGGAATTGTCCGCGCCCGGAGTGTTTCTTTCGCACGCGGTCAGAACAATAGTCTGCGAAATCCGCGCCTCGATCGTGAACGCCGGGATGCGGCAACCGCCGCTTACGATTCGTCCAGCCAGCCGTTGATCACGGCGTAACGCATCACGTCGGTCCGTCCCTCCAGTCCCAGCTTCCGCATCGCGTTCGCCTTGTGGACCTCGACAGTCGTGACGCTGATGTTCAGTGCCGCGGCGATGTCGCGGTTGCTGTGGCCGATGGCAATCAGCCGCAGCACTTCGACTTCGCGGATCGACGCCCAGCCTGGCATGCAGGTGGTGGGTGAAGCGGGGACCGGTCGCGCCGCGGTGGACCAAGCGCGCCGCCTGCGGCCGACGGTCGTCGTTCTCGAGCGCTTCCTGATAGTCCGCAACGCCGCCTCGGTGCGATCCTCGGTTCGATGCGGTCTGATCCGGCCTCACCAGACCAAATCGCCAAATCGACCTCACCGGCGGTCGTGTTCTGCCCGACCTGCGCGCGCCCTCTCGCGTTTCTCGCGACCGTCGCGCGCAGCGTCGTCGCCGCGCGATGGGATCAGTACGGATGCGGCACGTGCGGCCGGTTCGAATTTCGCTTTCGCAGCCAGGAGACCGAGCCGTCTCAACGCGGCTGAGTCTCGTGTTGAATTTGCGACGCACCACGGGTGATCCAGGTGATCGACCTCGCTCGGCGAATCGAACCGCTTCCGTCAATCCTGATCGTCGACGGCAATGCCGATACGCGAATGTTGTAACGGACGCTCCTCACCGCCGCCGCCCGCACGATCCTCGAGGCCGAGGACGGCGTCGAGGCGCTCCGCGCCGCGATGTGCACGCAGCCGGACGTGATCTGACCGAAACGCGCCTTGGCCGGATTGACGGCTACACGCTCTGCCGGTAGTCGCGGCGGGAAAGGTTGACGCGCTCGGTGGCGATTGTCGTCGCCACGGGCGCCGCGTCGCCGGCCGATATCGCGCGCGCCGAGCGTGCCGGTGCCGATGCGGTGCTGGTCAAACCGTTCTTGCCGACCGCGCTGCTCGAGGCGGCGTTTCGCAGCTGGCGGCACGCGTCGCGGCGTCGATGACGCGGATGCAATAGCGGCGGCGCACGCTAGGCGACCGACGGTGCGTCGCCGTCGCCGTCCGTCTCCGGATCGAAGACGACGTCGATTCGTCCGCGAACGTCCGGTTGATCGGGAGGGTTGAACTCGATTTGCAGGACCCGTCGGCAGGCCTTGCAGGTGATGGTTGCGACTCGTTCGGTCGACCAGTGCAATTCAATCTCGTGACTGCCGCATACGACGCAGGACTTTACGAGATACGCCACGCCGGCCGACTGTATCACGCGTGCGTGGGCGCTGGTGCGCTGCGCACCGAACCAGAGTTCATGGAACACGTGCTCGCAGTGCCCACGTTCAGCCATCCACTTCGCGTGCTCGTCGTGGAACCCGATCCCGAGGCGCGGCGGTTGTACCTCGACCTGCTGCGCCCGCTCGGCTGCGACGCGATCGAAGCCGTCAACGGGCGGGAGGCGCTGGTCGAGGCGCTCGTCCGCCGTCCGTCGGTGATCGTGATGGAAAGCGAGCTGCCGTTGGCGAACGGTCCCGCGCTCTGTGAAATCCTGCGCCGCGATTCGTTGACGCGCACGGTGCCGATCGTCGCGCTGGCGGCCACCACCGCGCAACGCGAGGTGGAGCGGATCGTGCGTGCCGGGGCGACCAGTATTCTGACCAAACCGTTGGCGCCCGACGCGCTGGTGTCGGAGCTGCGCCGCCTCGTCGCCGCCGGCGAGGCCGTCTTCGAGCCGGCGACGACCGCCGTGCCGCTCACGACCGGCGGCAAGCCGCGGAAGCGTGTCGCCAAGTCGAAGCTGCACGTCCGCTACATGGCGATGAGTCCACCGGCGCGGCCGCCGACACTTCGCTGTACGTTCTGCGATGACCCGCTGACCTACGAGCACAGTTATCTTGGCGGCGTGAACCATCGGCAGATGGAGCAGTCGGATAACTACACGTGCCCGGCGTGCGGGACATTCGAGTGTCGCCATCGCACGCGCAAGCTGCGCGAGCTGGCGTCGAACGATCGACCGACGACGCACTCGCCGGCGCGATGGCGGCGATTCGAATTCTGCTGGTGAGGTGCGAACTTGCGTCGCGATTCAGTTATCCGACACGTTGCTCGACGCTGGTGTCGGCGCATGTCCTCGAGAAGACCACCCACGACACTACGTGCTGGCCGGCAGCACGCGGCACTGATGCTCAGCCGTAGGCCTCACCCGGTCGACGGGTAGGTCGGGTTAAAATTTTCGTCGTGGAGACCATGTCGTCGTTCTGGTTGGAGATGCCCGCCTCGGGTGAAGTGTTGTGGGAATTTGTCCGCTCGTCGGACAAGAAGAAGCTGCGCTGCGAGTTGCGTGACGCCGCGCCGCAGGTCTGGCAGGTGATCCTGTACCAGGACGACCATCTGATCGCCTGGCATAGCGGTTTCTCGGTGCGCGAAGGCGCGGAGAAATGGGCGCGCGGCACGAAAGCGGCGCTGACACGGCGGACACAGCGGCCGAAGGCTTCGACGACCGTCACGCGGATGCCGCCTCAACCGCCGCCGACGATGTATTGCCCGACGTGCGCACGGCCGCTCGAGTACCAACAGAGCTTCATTACTTCGCTTGGTGCGGCCACGCACCAGTGGGATCGCTTCCGATGCGGGCGAGGCTGCGGCGAATTCGAATACCGTCCGCAGACGGGCCGGCTCGCGAAACCGCGCGGCTGATCGCGGTCGAACTTCACCCAGGCACACCACCCCATGCCCAACCCGCCGTCGTCGCCAAGCGACCCGATCGTCGCGGCCATCTTCAACACTTCGCCCGACCTCGTCGATCTCGTCAGGCGCGCGTTCGAGCCGGCAGGCATCGTCACCGTCAGCGTGCTCACGCACCAGATCCGCGAAGGCGCCGTCAATCTCGAGGCGTTCATCCGCGAGCACGACCCGCGGGTGATCGTCTACGACATCGCGCCGCCCTACGACGCCAACTGGGCGCTCTTTCAACATGTCTCCCGCATGGACGTGATGCGCGGTCGCGAGTACGTGGTGACCAGTGCCAACTCGAAGCACGTCGAGTCGTTGGCTGCCGGCCAGCCGGTGTACGAAATCGTCGGCAAGCCGTACGATCTCGACCGGCTCGTTCACGCCGTGAAGGAAGCTTCGCGCGCCCGCCCGACGCGATAGAACCCAACCTGATTCGACTCGCGGAGCAGGGGCTGGCGCTGGCCTTGCACTTCTCCCCGCGTGCATGTCCATTGGACGCGCAAAAGGTGACAAGACTGTGGCGGCGTCCTGACATTCGTGACGCGGCCGCGTCCTCGTCTGAGTTCAGGTGTCTGGCGCAGGAGACAACGTGATAGCTACAGACGCGTCACCGGCAAGCGCGCGGCGGCGGGCGTTGATCGTCGAGGACGAGGCGCCGATTCGCGAGCTGCTCCGGCTGCATCTCTCGCTCGCCGGCTTCGCGATCGACGAGATCGGCGACGGCACGGCGGCGCTCGACCGCCTTCGCGCCGAGCGCTACGACCTGGTGATACTCGACGTGATGCTGCCGGGGCTCGACGGCATCACGCTCTGCCGCGCCGTACGCGGCCAGGGGCCGAACGTGAAGACGCCGATTCTGATGCTCACCGCGCGCGACACCGAGTCGGACAAGGTGCTTGGCCTCGAGAGCGGCGCCGACGACTACCTCGCCAAGCCGTTCGGGATCCGCGAGCTGCTGGCACGCGTCGGCGCCATTCTGCGCCGCAGCGACCGCGTCGAGCAGCCCGGGAATGGATCGAAGCGCGTGCAGTCGCGCTACGTCGCGCTCGACTCGGACCGGCGCCAGGCGATCGTGCGCGGCACGCCGGTCGATCTGACCAAGCAGGAATTCGATCTGCTGTACCTGCTCGCGTCGCGTCCGGGCATTGTCTTCAGCCGTGCGGCACTGCAGTCGAAAATGTGGAGCGACGACGTCTACGTCACGGAGCGCACCGTCGATACAGTGATCAGCCGCCTGCGCAGGAAGGTGGAGCGCGACGCGCAGGATCCGGAAATAATCCTCACCGCCTGGGGTGTCGGCTACAAGTTCGCCGACGCCGACTGAACCGCGTGCTCGATGTGATGCGGCAGCGTCACCGTGAACACAGTGCGTCCGGGCCGGCTGGTGACATCGGTGGGCTCGCCAGCGGCCGGCTACACGGCAACCTTCCAGGTGGGCATCGCGGCGTCATGGAGCGCGAAGCCTTCAGCCGAGCGATCAGCCCGCGTACGCTCGGCTAACGTCTTCGCGCTCCACGTTACGGCTGCGACTCTGGCGACGGCGCGCGCAGGCGTTCGAAGACCATCATCGACGCGCGCTCGGCCGTTTCGGCGCGTCCCATCGCGACGTTGTTCGATCGGAAGCGCGCTTCGGCCTGGATCCGCCGCGGCCCGCTCGGCTGCTCGTCGACGGCACGCGAGGCCGACACGTTCAGCCGCCGCACGGCATCGGCGCGCAGCCGCCAGGCCTCAATCCGCAGTCGCAGATAGTCGCGAGCGTCGCGCACCAGCCGCTCGTATTCGGGCGGCACGTGCTCGAGCGCGGCGAGTCGTCCGTCGACCTCCTGCAGTTCGGCGACGTTGGCGCCGCCGGCGACGCGGGCGAGTGCGTCGACGGTCCCGTGCCCTTTCTTGAACGCGTCGAGCGCGGCCTGATAGGTCTTCGTGGTGTGTTCCTCAGCGGCCAGGACGCGCGCGATCTCCGGCTTCACGTCGGCGATGTTGCGCAGCGGCAGCGCGAACATCGCGGCGATGGCCGCCATGATCGCGGCCGACGTGCCGACGCGGCGCGGCGACGGCGGCCGATCGCCGCCAAGCGGCGCCAGCATGGCGCCGTATCCGAGGCCGACCGCAAAGCCCCAGAGGGTGGCCGGCGAGGTGACCATGGTGTAGAGCAGAAACACGGCGCCGCTAATCGCGATCGCTTTCACCTCGAGCAGCGGTATCTTCGATCCCGCCTCGGCCGCTGGCTCCTCTTCCGCGACGTCGAACTGGCCGAATCGAACCGCGCCGCGCCGTTTGCGCGTCACCAGTTCCGGGCCGTACTGCGTCAGCAGCAGCGCGGCGGTGACGCCATAGAGCGCCGCAATCGGGCCGGACGCGGCGGCGGTCACCGCGACCGGATGTGACGAGAGATTTGCGATGCCGGCCAGGATGCCGCCCGACAGGTAGACCGCGGCGATCACCGATCGTCCGGCGAGGCGCTCGAGCAGCAGGCCGATCTGCACCAGCACGACGAGGTTGATCACAAGCTGCAGGATACCGGTGTGCACGAACATCGCCGTCGCCAGCCGCCACCACTCGCCCTGCGTCGTGCGGGTGCCAAGGCTGGCGCCCCAGCCGAGGAGCGTGTCCGGATCGCTCATCGGCGCGCCGCCGAACAGCAGGCCCAGGGCGACCACCACCCAGATGGCGACGAGCGCCGGCGTCACGACCGGTCGCGAGGTCCGGGCGCGGACCGCGAGGCGAAATTCGTGGAGTCCTTCGCGCCGTTCCAGCATCAGCGTCTTGAACGCGGCCAGCAGGTGCTTCACGTAATTGAGCGCGCGTTCCCGCTCGGTCGGCGACGCAACGCGGTAGGCCACTGCGCCCATGACGGCCAGAAGGATGATGGAGTTCACGCCGCCAGGAAGGACAAGTTGCGTGCCACGGCCGGTGCCGATTTGCGCCACATTCCGTGGTGCCCGGTACGGAAAGGCGTGTGCGGATCACAATCCCGCATGTCATCGGCGATTTTGCGTAGGTCAGGGTCCACGCTGAAAGCGTGGACCTACGATCGGAAAGGCCGTCCTCCGCTCACCCGCTGGCGGGTTCGAGCTCGGGAGACGGCTGCAACGCGGTTTGCAGATATGCGAACGTGACGCCGCTGCGCAGGTAGTTGTCGATCCGATCGACGGTGACCGCACGGCGCAGCCAGTCGGGCGCAGTCTCGCGAATGCGTTCTTCGATCAGCGTCGACAGATATTCGAAGCCGGCCGCGAGCATGCGGTCGCGCAGCGTGTCGAGCAGGAGGTTCTCCACGGCGACGTCGTTCTGCACCATCGGCAGCGTCGCCATCGCCTGCAGGTAGAACACATTGTTCTCGCCGAAGTGCGGGTCCGAGCTGACGCCTTCCTCGTCGTGGTTCTCGAGTGCGCTGCCGAGCGCGTAGCCGACCAGGCGCGCCGACACACGGTCGCGCAGCGCGACCCCAATCGCGCGCGCGTTCGACATCGTCGCTTCGAGGATGTCGAGCGGGAACTGCAGCAGCGGCCGCGGTCCGCTGCGACGCAGGTCCGCTGGATAGGGCGCGCCGCTGCCGTAGCGCTCCTGCTCGACGATCGCGATCTGCTGTTTGTAGCTCTCGAAGTTGGCCGGCGTGAGATCGACCACCTCGAGCGTGTCGAGCGGAATCTCGAGCGTGCCGACGCGAATCTTCGGCGCCGGCGGCGGCTCCGCCGGCAGGCGGCCAGGCACCAGATCTTCGAGGGCCAGGCGCAGCAGCGAGAGCGCCTCGTCGATCGTCGCGGGGACGGTGTCGTAGCGAGGATACAAGCGAACGCCGCGTTCGCCGGCGGCCAGGAGCAGCAGACCGCGGCGGAACGCACGGTCGAGCAGCGCATCGCGGAGATCGGCGCGCACCACGTCGAACGCCAGCATCACGCCGGCGCCGCGCACGTCGCGCAGGATCTCCTTGTACTCGCGCGCGAGCGCCTCGAGCCCGGCCCGCGCGTGGACGCCGGTGCGCCGCACCTCGTCGAGATCGAGCTTGTCGAGCATCGCCAGCAGCCGCACCATGCCGGTGGAGTCGCCTTCCCACGTCGTGTTGAACTTCTTCTCCTCCTGAAAGAACGTCGCGAGCTCCTCGCTGACAAAGAGGACGCCGTTCTGCGCTTTCTTCGCCCACGTGACCACGTCGGGCGGCGACGGCAGTTCGAACAGCTCGTGCGCCCAGAGCCGGCCGGTCATGCCCCAGCCGGTCTGCACCTCGTCAAATACCAGCGGGACGTCGTATACCCGCGTCAGCAGCCGCAGCTTGCGCATGAATCGTGCGCTCGCCATTCGCACGCCGCCCTCGCCTTGAATCGGTTCGACGAGAACCGCAGCGACGCGGCGAGCGCGACGCAGGACGTCGCTCGTCAGCTGCGACCGCTGCGCGGCGACGAACGCCGCGACTTCGTCCGCGCCGGGCGACGGCCGCCCGACGAACTCATCGAGCGCGTCCATCTCGCGGCGATACGTGTCCTTGCTCTTGTCGGCGTGCGGGAGCTGGCCCGACACGAGCAGGTCCCACAACTGTTTGAGGCTGCGCTCTTCGCGGCGCGCCGTCTCTTTCGGCGAGCGCAGGTTTTCGACCGGAAACGAGATGTGCGGCCACTCGAAGGTCGGGAAGCCGAGCCGCGCCTTCTTGCGATGCGTCACCGCGAGGCTGCCGAGAGTGCGGCCGTGAAACGCGCCCTCGAATGACACGATGAAGCTGCCGCCCTCGTGATCGGAGGTCTTCACCCGGTTGAGCAGCACCGACTTGATCGCATTCTCGACCGCTTCGGCGCCGGTGTTGACCACGAAATGCCGCGGCGTGCCGGCCGGCGCGATCGTATTGAGCGCCGCTTTCAGCCGCAGCGACAGGACCGTCTGGTATTCGGAATGCGCGTAGCGCGAGACGACAAACGGGAGCGCGTCGAGAATCGCGCGGATCGCCGCCGGGTCGTTTTCGCCGAACGGTTGCGTGGCGATGAGCGCTCCCATGTCGAGGAACCGGTAGGGTTCGCCGGCGGGATCCCGATCGACGATGGCGAGATACGGCCCGATCGATTCGGACGCGTCGAACGCAACCGGCAGCGAAAAAAACAGCCCGCGTGACGCGGCCTGGAGCGCGGCGTGCGAGGCCGGCAGTTGCTCATTGACCAGGTCGTCGAGCGCGCGTGCGCCGTCCGACAGCCCTTCCGGTACGTGGACGTGTATCTGTCCGGCGCGGTACTGCGCGTGAAGAGAAGTCGCGCGTTCGAGGAATCCGGCGGTCCGGGCAACCGCTGGGTCGAGCCGATCCATCCATCGCCTCCGGGCGATCGCAGCCCTGAGGTCAATTATCGTTGAGTACGTCGAAATTTACGTAGGGCCGCCCTTTCAGGGCGGCCGCGCGGGCTGAGAGCCCGCACCTACGCAATTTATTCGAGGCGCACCAGGCCTCGGCGAGTTGCCACCTTCACGGCTTCAGTTCGGCTCGTAACGCCGAGCTTCTCGAAGAGATGGCCGAGATGGGTTTTCACCGTTCGTTCGCTGATCGAGAGCGCAGTGGCGATCTCCTTGTTCGCCTTGCCGTCGGCCATCAAGCGCAGCGCGGCGATCTCGCGCGGCGTGAGCTGGACGCGGGTGACCCCCTCGGCCAGCTTCGCGGCCGCGGCCGGGGCCAGATAGGTCTTGCCGGCCAGCACGTCGCGGATGCAGCCGATCAGATCGTCGGCAGAGATGTCTTTCAGCACGTACGCCTTCGCGCCCGCTTTCAGCGCGCGTGCGATCTCGTCGTCGGTGTCGTAGGTAGTCAGCACGATCACCCGCGCCCGCGGGTCGATCTCGCGAATCTGCCGCACCGCCTCCACGCCTTCCATGACCGGCATCCGGAGATCGAGCAGCGTCACGTCGGGACGATGCCGCTCGAACGCCTGCACGGCTTCGAGCCCGTTGCCGGCTTCGGCGACAACGCGCAGATCCGCTTCCTGGTTGATGATGTTCGCGACGCCGGTCCGCAGCAGCGCGTGATCGTCGACGAGCAGCACGGTCGACGGTCGCTCGCCTGAAAGGCTCGCGCTCCGGGAGGCGTCGGCGTCGGCTCGCCTGAAAGGCTCGCGCTCCTTGCTTTCCGCCCGCCCGAACGGCCCGCGCTCCTTGCTGTCAGCTGGCAACATGAACCTGTGTGGGGAGCGACGACGGTTCCCACGCCAGCACGACCTCGGTGCCGCTGCGCGGCGCGGTGACGATCGTCAGGGAGGCGCCGATGCGCGCCGCGCGCTCCTGCATGCTGGTCAGCCCGAATCCTGCCGACGCGCCGTCGCGCGCAATGCCGCGCCCATCGTCGGCCACCGACAGCCGGAGCCCGAGCGAGCGGATCGTCGACGCCTGCACGGTGATGCGGCGCGCGCGCGCGTGGCGCACCGCGTTGGTCAGCGCTTCCTGTGCGATGCCGATGATCTCGCGCTCGACGATGTCGCCGTAGCGGGGGAGCGCCTCGAACCGGGTTTCAATCGGCGTCGCGGTTGTGAGTTGCGCGCGATCGGCAATCCGTTTGAGCGCGACCGATATCTCTTCGTCGCTGCTCACGTTCGGCCGCAGCGTCCCGACCGATCGACGCGCCTCGACCATGTGCGTGCGCGCGAGATCGACCGCGGTATTCAGCTTGCTGACCACGCCGGCCGGCGCGGCGGCTGCTTCGCGCTGCGCCGCCTGCAGCTGCATGAGGATCGCACCGAACCCCTGGGCCAGGTTGTCGTGGATGTCGCGCGCGAGCCGGTTGCGCTCCTCGAGCGTCGCCTTGCGGCGCTCCTCGATCCGGCTGCGCTCGACGATGCGATTGTGATGGAGCGCCAGCGCCGCCTGCCGCGCGATCGCCTCGATTAGAACGATTCGCCACCACTGCGCGTCGGGGCAGTCCGGCGCCGTCTGGCACGACAGCTTGATCCAGCCGAGCGTCGTCGTGCCGAGGACGAGCGGCGTCACCACCATCCCCTTGACCCCCTTGTGGCGGTGCAGGTCGCGCACCTCGCCGGGGAGCCGCGGATCGTCCTCGACGTACTCGATCGTCTGCGTCCACCCGTCCGCGAACGCCATCAGGTGGCGCGCGAAGCTCTCGTACGGGAGCCGCTTGCCGTCGAGATCGCCGCGGCCGCGGATGTAGAGACGGTTGTCGGCGTAGGCCATCCACAGATCGCAACGCGTGCGCTCGTCGTCGAGCAGCCACACCGCGCAGCCTTCGCTGCCGGTGTCCTCGACCATCGTCTTCGTCAGGCTGCCGAAGAACCCCTCGATGTCCGGCTCGCGCACCAGGAGATCGACGGCGAGCTGCACGACTTCCGCCTGCATGGTGGCGAGACAGTCGGCGCGCCGCCGCGCATCGTGCTCGCGCAGCAGCGCCGCGCGGAGCACCTCGGGATCCGACGAAGACGCTTCCGCTGGAAGCGCGGCTCTGGTAGTGCAGTCGGCCGGTTCTGATTCCACGGTCCCATTATCGAGCAATCGGCGCCCGGCGGGGCATCGTCCAAAAGTCGCAGATCGGATTCGGCAGATCGTCCGGCGCGCGCGTCGCGCGTGGGGCGGAGCGGCGCGTGTGGCACCTGCCGGATTGTTTGTGCGTCATAGCCAAGACGAAAGTAATGAGCGCTGCGCGTCCTACTGAGAGGGAAGTCACGCGCGTTGTCGATTCGGTCCGACGTCAAGCGTCTAGTACCTGAAAGGTGATCGTCCGGCGACCGACCGGCCGGTAGAAGGAACAGACATGGTCAAACGAATGCTCGTCATGCTGGTCACGACCGCGCTGATCGTCGGCGCGCTGGGATTCGTGAAGTTCAGACAGATTCAAACCGCGATCGGTCAGGCGGCATCGTTCCAGCCGCCGCCGGAAGCGGTCACGACGATCACGGCCGTGCAAGAGCAGTGGCCGGAGACGTTGTCCGCGATTGGATCGGTTGCGGCAGTGCAGGGCGTGACGATCAGCGCGGACTTGCCGGGTACGGTCGATCGCATCGGCTTCGAAGCGGGACAGTGGGTGCGCGAAGGTGAAGTGCTGGCGCTGCTCGACACGCGACAGGAACAGGCGCAACTGGCGGCGGCGGAAGCGCAGCGCGAGCTCGCGCGGGTCAACTTCGAGCGCATGCAGGGACTCCTCAACGAGAACGTCGTATCGCGCGCCGAGTTCGATCGCGCCACCGCGGACCAGCGGCAGAGCGACGCCCACGTCGGCGAGATCCGCGCGACGATCGAGCGCAAGACGATTCGAGCGCCGTTCTCCGGCGTGCTCGGCATCCGGCACGTCAACCTCGGTCAGTACCTCTCGGCCGGCGACCCGCTGGTCACGCTGCAGTCGCTGAATCCGATCTACGTGAACTTTGGCGTGCCGCAGCAGGCGATGGCGCAGGTGCGGACCGGGCGGACCGTGAAAATCACCGCCGCCAATCTCACCGGCCTCGAGTTCAGCGGACGCATCACCGCGATTGATTCGGTGGTCGACGAGTCGACGCGCAACGTGCAGGTCCAGGCGACGCTGTCGAACACCGACGGCAAGTTGCGGCCCGGCATGTTCGTGCAGGCGGAGGTGCAGGTCGGCGCGACGGCGACGATCGTTGCGGTGCCGGCGTCGGCGATCAGCTACGCGCCGTACGGCAATTCGGTGTTCGTCGTCGGCGACTGGCAGGACCCCAACGGCAAGTCGTACCGCGGTGTACGCCAGCAGTTCGTGAAGCTCGGCGCCGCGCGCGGCGATCAGATTGCGATTCTCTCCGGCCTGAAGGCTGGCGACGAGGTCGTCACCTCCGGGGTGTTCAAGCTGCGCAACGGCGCGGCCGTCCAGATCAACAACAAGGTGCGTCCGTCGAACAACGCCGCGCCGAAGCTCGAGAACAGCTGATGAAATTCACCGACACGTTCGTGAAACGGCCGGTCCTGGCCGTCGTCGTCAGTCTCGTCATTCTCATCGCCGGCCTGCAATCGATCCGCGCGCTGAGCGTGCGTCAGTATCCGCGCAGCGACATCGCGGTGGTCAACGTGACCACCGCGTATATCGGGGCCAACGCCGACCTGGTGCGCGGCTTCATCACCACGCCGCTCGAGCGCGTGATCGCCAGCGCCGACGGTATCGATTACGTCGAATCGTCGAGCGCGCAGGGGCTGAGCACGATCACGGTGCACCTGAAGCTGAATTACGACACCAACGCGGCGCTCACCCAGATTCAGGCCAAGGTGGCGCAGGTTCGCAACGATCTGCCGCCGGAGTCGGAAGCGCCGATCATCGACCTGCAGACGGCGGACAACCAGTTCGCCTCGATCTACCTGGGCTTCTCCTCGACCGATCTCGATCCGAACCAGATCACCGACTACCTGACCCGGGTGGTCCAGCCGAAGCTGAGCGCGATCGCCGGCGTGCAGCGCGCCGACATCCTCGGCGCCCGGACCTTCGCCATGCGCATCTGGCTGAAACCCGATCGCATGACCGCGCACGGTATCGCGCCGTCGGCCGTGCGCGACGCGCTGGCGCGCAACAACTATCTGTCGGCGCTCGGCCAGACCAAGGGCTCGATGGTGTCGGTCAACCTGGTGGCGAACACCGATCTCCGCACCGCCGAGGAATTCCGGCAGCTGGTCGTCAAAGAGCAGGGCGGGGTCGTCGTTCGGCTCGGCGACGTCGCCGATGTCGTGCTCGGCGCCGAAAACTACGAGCAGGACGTCCGCTTCAACGGCGAGTCGGCGACCTTCATGGGCGTGTGGGTGCTGCCGTCGGCAAACGTGCTCGACGTCGTCGCGCAGGTGCGCGACGCGATCCCGCAGATTCGCGCCCAGCTGCCGGCCGGGATGAAGGTGGGCGTGCCGTACGACTCCACCGAGTACATCCACGACGCGATCAACGAAGTGCTCCGCACGCTCACCGAGACGCTGGTGATCGTGATCATCGTGATCTTCCTGTTCCTCGGTTCGTTCCGGTCGGTTCTGATTCCAATCGTCGCGATCCCGATCTCGCTCGTCGGCGCCGTGTTCCTGATGCTCGTCGCAGGCTTCACGCTGAACCTGCTCACGCTGCTGGCGATCGTGTTATCGGTGGGCCTCGTCGTCGACGACGCGATCGTGATGGTCGAGAACGTCGAGCGGCACCTGCAGGAAGGCAAGTCGCCGCAGCGAGCGGCGATCGACGCGGCGCGCGAGCTCGTCGGACCGATTATCGCGATGACGATTACGCTCGCGGCAGTCTACGCGCCGGTCGGCATCCAGGGTGGACTGACCGGATCGCTCTTTCGCGAGTTCGCGTTCACGTTGGCCGGCGCCGTGATTGTGTCCGGCGTCGTCGCGCTGACCCTGTCGCCGATGATGGGGGCGAAGCTGCTCCGCGCCGGCGACGCCGAACGCGGCTTTGCCGGCTGGATCAACCGGCGATTCGAACGCGTCCGCCACGCCTACACGCGCTCGCTGACGGCGACGCTTCGCTATCGGCCGGTGGTCCTCACGCTGTGGATCATCATCGCGCTGCTGACGGTGCCGTTCTACCTGTTCTCCCAGCGCGAGCTGGCGCCGAATGAAGACCAGGGCTTCTTCTTCGGGTTCGTCCAGGGATCGCCAAACGCGACGCTCGATCAGACCAGGCTCTTCACCGACCAGATCTACGACGTCTATCACTCGATGCCCGAGCACGGGAGCATCTTCCAGATCACGCTCCCGAACGGTGGCTTCGGTGGGATGGTCACCAAGCCCTGGAGCCAGCGCACCAAGACGACGCAGCAATTGCTGATGGAGTCGATGGGACCGCTGTCGAAGATTGCCGGCGTCCGCGTGATTCCGCAGGCGCCTCCGGCGCTCCCCGGCGGCGGCAATTTCCCAGTCGATCTCGTGATCGCGTCGGCCGCCGAGCCGAAGGAGCTGAGCGACCTGGCGCAGCGGCTCGTGAAGAAGGCGTTCGCCAGCGGCCTGTTCATCTACGCCGATGCCGACCTGAAATTCGACCAGCCGCAGACCGAGGTGGTCTTCGATCGCGACAAGCTGCGATCGCAGGGGGTCGACTTGAGCCAGGCGAGCCGCGATCTGTCGACCTTGCTCGGCGCCAACTACGTGAACCGGTTCAGCATCCAGGGGCGCAGCTACAAGGTGATCCCGCAGGTGGCGCGCGCCGACCGCCTCACGGCGGATCAGCTCGAGCAGATCTACATCACCGGCTCGCACGATCGGCTGGTACCGCTGTCGACCTTCGCGAGCCTGAAGACGACGACGGAGCCGCGGGAGCTGAAGAAGTTTCAGCAGCTCAATGCGGTGCGGATTCAGGGCGTGATCCCGCCGCCAGTGCCGCTCGACCAGGCGCTGCGCCTGCTCGAAGACGGGGCGCGGGCCATTCTCCCGCAGGGGTTCAACATCGACTACGCCGGCGAATCGCGGCAGCTCCGCACCGAGGGCGGCAAGTTCCTCGGTACCTTCGTGCTCTCCGCGATTCTCATCTACCTCGTGCTCGCGGCGCAGTTCGAAAGCTTCCGCGATCCGTTCATCGTCCTCGCCGGATCGGTGCCGCTCGCCGTTGCCGGGGCGTTGCTGTTCTCGTTTCTCGGCCTGACCACGCTGAACATCTACAGCCAGGTCGGGCTGATCACGCTGGTCGGGCTGGTATCGAAGAACGGCATCCTGATCGTGCAGTTCGCCAATCACCTGCAGGAGTCGGGGCAGACCAAGCTCGCCGCCGTGATCGAGGCGGCGTCGACCCGGCTGCGTCCGATCCTGATGACTACGGCCGCGACGGTGGTCGGCCACTTTCCGCTGGTGCTCGCGACCGGTCCCGGCGCCGGCGCGCGTAACAGCATCGGCATCATGCTCGTCAGCGGCATGGTGATCGGCACCGTGTTCACGCTGTTCGTCGTCCCATCGATTTACGTCCTGTTGGCCCGCTCCCACGCGCTTGCGCCGCAGCGCGACGCCCGACCGGTGCGGGTACCAGAACTCGCGGAGGCGTCATGATTGTTCGC
>Ga0075435_100000188_pt1 | contig 36923 bp, 29 predicted proteins | sample RhiMethybrSRZTD4_FD_75302 | JGI IMG/M metagenome (GOLD analysis project Ga0075435, IMG submission 75302) | Populus rhizosphere microbial communities from Tennessee, USA - Rhizosphere MetaG P. TD hybrid SRZTD4 | ecosystem: Host-associated > Plants > Roots > Rhizosphere > Soil | place: USA...
GAGGGATCACTATGAGCAAACCCTGTGTTCTTAATCGTCGCGAAATTGTGAAGACCTCTGCTTTTACGCTGGGAAGTGCGTTATTGCTGGGCGAGCCCCTGGAGGCCTATCCCAAGGCGGTCAACCCGAATTCAAGCCCTTCAGCGCTGAAGATTACCGATCTACGCGTCGCCACTGTAGTGAAGCCCGGCCCAAGTCCTTGCCCCATCATTCGCATTGATACCAACCAGGGTGTTTACGGCCTGGGTGAAGTTCGCGACGGCGCCAGTCCAACCTACGCTCTGTTTCTGAAGAGCCGCATCGTTGGCGAAAATCCACTGCAACTCGACAAGATTTTCCGCAAGATCAAGCAATTTGGCGGCCACGCCCGGCAAGGCGGCGGCGTTTGCGCCATCGAAATGGCGCTCTGGGACCTTGCCGGGAAGGTGTACAACGCGCCCGTCTACGCGATGGTCGGCGGCGGTAAATTCCGCGACAGGATTCGCATCTATGCTGACACCACTGAATCGAAAGATCCCAAAATCTACGCGCGGCGCATGAAGGAGCGCAAGGAGGGCATGGGAATCACTTGGCTCAAGATGGACCTCGGTGTAGAAATGGTCTCGGACACACCGGGTACCGTAAGTGAACCTTCCGATCTGACGCAGTGGGAAGAGGTCCAGCTCGAGCATCCGTTCGTGGCCATGGAAGTCACGGACAAAGGCATTGCCATGCTGGAACAATATGTGGCTGCGGTGCGAGACGCGGTGGGCATGGAGATTCCTTTGGCAATCGACCATCTCGGGCATCTTGGCGTGAAGTCGATCATCCGCTTGGGCAAAGCTTACGAAAAGTACAATCTGTCGTGGTTGGAAGATGTCATTCCCTGGACGTATACCGACCTCTTGAAAGAAATTTCCGATCAGAGCCCCACGCCCATTCTTACCGGCGAAGACATTTATCTAAAAGAGCCATTCCATGTGCTTTGCGAACGCCATGCGGTGAGTAAGATTCATCCTGATCTTGCGACATCCGGCGGCATTCTGGAGACCCACAAAATTGGAGATATGGCGGAAGAATACGGCGTGCCCATGGCAATGCATTTTGCCGGAACGCCCGTGAGCTGCATGGCAAATGTCCATTGCGCGGCAGCAACGCAGAACTTTCTCGCTCTCGAAAACCATTCGCTGGATGTTCCGTGGTGGTCGTCACTGGTTCAGGAGTATGTGAGGACGCCAATCGTGAATCATGGGTGGATCGAAGTACCTGATCGGCCCGGACTCGGTATAACTCTTAACGAAGACGTAGTGCGCCAGCACCTTGCGCCGGGGACAGGGTATTTCGAGCCGTCTCCCGAATGGGACCACGAGCGCTCGTGGGACCGGTTATGGAGCTAGCAGGTTACGAAGCACTCCTCCGCATAGCCTTTGCTTCGCGTGCGTGAGGACAGGAGATGCCCACTTTAGCCCGAATCCGGGTTGCCACCTACAACGTTCACAAATGCCGTGGAATTGATCGGCGGATCAGGCCTGACCGCATTGCCAGAGTTATTCGACAGCTGGATGCGGACGCGATCGCCATTCAAGAGATCCTGAATGTTGATAGCGATGAACCCGAGCTCGGCCAGGCGCGCTATCTTGCAGAGAATCTCGCTGGCTACTCCTGGTGTTGCGGGGAAAACCGCATTCTGCGATTCGGCCCCTACGGGAATATGACTTTGAGCCGGCATCCCATCCGCTTCTGGCACAATTACGATGTGACGTGGAAAAGGCGCGAACGTCGCGGTTGTCTGCGCACCGATATTTCTGCGGGCCGTCCTGATGCACGTGTTCAACGTCCATTTAGGGACTGGTTTCCTTGAGCGACGTCAGCAGGCCAGGAAATTGCTGAGTCCCGACATACTGCACCATGAAGAACTGCGTGGTCCCAAGATCGTAGCCGGTGACTTTAATGAGTGGACCCGCGGACTGGCGTCACGCCTGATGGGCAGTACATTTCAAAGTGTTGATCTAAAGAAACTTCTGCGCTATCGGCGGACCTATCCCGGAGTCATGCCATTGTTACATCTGGATCATGTCTACTTCGACGATCGCTTCCAACTACAAAGTTTTCGCCTGCACAGAACCCGCGAAGCGCTGATTGCCTCCGATCACCTGCCGATCGTGGCCGATTTTTCCGTCATGGCCTAGTGGTCTGGCGAGGCTGTGAGTTCCCGGATAATCTGCACTTCGCGCTGGCGGCAGGGGCGGCCATCGGCATGGAAGACCTCGTGAAACCATGCCGAGGGCTGGCTCAACACGTAAGGCTTCTCCCAGGAATCCCACCGCAGATATGTTTGTGACTTGCGGCCGGACATGCGCGCCACCAAGGGTTTGTTTGCGAGCCTTGCGGCGCACCTTGCGTCCTTAGCGGTTAACGGGCTTTCACTCCATCCGTAGCAACACCCTAACCGCAAAGCGCGCAAAGAAAGGCTGCAAAGGACGCAAAGACCGCTGCACGCCGCCGATGCCCTTTGGGTGATCACCTGTACCTGGGAGTTCCACGTTCCACTGCTCCGACAGCTGCGAAATCGATCGGTTCTAGTTTTCATAGGCGAACTACCCCAGCTTTCCAAATGTCATATTAAATGGCCACCCAAGCCGCAGAACTCGCTCAATGAAATCAATAAGCTACACCGCAAAATCGATTTTGGGAACTAAACCTGCATACTGGACAGCAAACTAGTGTCTTTGTACTACGATTCTTTTGGGGCATAACACCAGCGTTTCCTTTTACAAACTCCGTTGCCGCACCCAATGTCTTACCGCCCAAAACGGTTCACTCAGCCAGCGGCAGTGGCCGCAATCCTCGGAGGTCGTCTATGAGAAATAAGACGGTTGTTGTGGTGGCTGCTCTACTCGCGTCGGCTGCTTTGCTGTCACTCTCGACGCCTATCGCTTCCGCGCAAGCAGTCTATGGAAGCATTATCGGCACCATTACCGACCCTCAGGGTGCAGCCGTCTCGGGCGCGAAGGTCGTCGCTACTTCCGTCCGTAAGGGGACCACCGAAGAAGCCACTACGAATGCTGACGGCAACTACAGCATCACGCACCTGATCCCCGACGTGTACAGCGTTCGCGCCGAGGCGGCTGGCTTCAAGTCATTCCAAGCCAGCAACGTAGTGGTTAACGTTGATACCGCCGCGCGTGTCGACGGACAATTCCAGGTGGGCGGCGCGCAGGAAACCGTCGAAGTCACCGCGGAAACGCCCCAGCTCAAGACCGACCGCGCCGACGTCGCCACAACCTTCAATGAGAAGCTGGTGGAAGACCTCCCCATCTACAATCGGAACTTCACCACCTTCCAGCTTCTCTCCCCTGGCACCCAGCGCCTGAATGGGTGGAACCATGCCGCCAGCGAAAATCCTCAGGGTTCGCAACAGATTCTGACCAACGGCCAGCACTTCGCAGGCACGGCGTTCGAGCTCGACGGCACCGACAACCAGGATCCGATTCTCGGGATTATCGTGATCAATCCCAACCTCGATTCGATTAATGAGGTCAAGATCACATCCCAAGACTATGACGCCGAATTCGGCAAAGCCATCGGCGCGGTAGTCACCTCACAGACGAAATCCGGCAGCAACGATCTGCACGGATCGCTTTTTGATTTTCAGCGCTCAAATTCAAACTTTGCCCAAAATCCGTTCACGCAAGGTCCGGGAAAGGCTAAAGTACCCAGCGGCAACTGGAACCAGTTCGGCGGTTCCCTAGGGGGACCGATAATTAAGAACAAATTGTTTTTCTTTGGTGACTACCAAGGGACACGCAGCCACGTTGGAGGGTCGCAAAAGACCCGAATTCCGACGGCTGCCGAGCGCAACGGTAACCTGAGCGCGTGGGGCATTAACATTTACGACCCGTGCACAAGTACGCTCACCGGTTTTACGCCCACGTGCGATGTTCCAGAAGCCAATCGTGTTCCGTTTGCGGGTGGCATCATTCCCACCTCACGTTTGTCTCCGCAGGCTCAGGCTCTTCTTGCCCTGCTCCCCACGGGGCCGCAGCCGAGTCCCAACAACATCGAGAACTTTTTTGCTTCCGGCAATAACGTGCTTGATTCGGATGGATTTGACGTGCGGTCGGATTACGCCGCGACCGCCAAGTTGCATGTGTTCGGGCGTTACAGCTACCAGAAGTTCACCAGGTCGGGTCCAGGGTTGTTCGGTGCTGTCCTGGGCGGGAACGCTCTGCCCAGCGATCCTTCGGTGGGTAACTTCGCAGGCAATTCCAACACCAAGAACCAGAGCATAGCCTCAGGTTTTGATTATGCCATTGGCACCAACTTACTGACGGACGTTCGCTTCGGATACATGCGCTATCACGTGAACGTTACTCCGGGTGGCGCGAATACCACGCCTGCGGCAGATGCAAATATCCCGGGACTAAACATTCCGGGGAATACATATACGGTGGGTATGCCGGCATTCAGAATTCACGACCCAGGAGCAGCCGATTTTGATTTTGGCTATTCTCTGGACATTAACCAGTGCAACTGCCCGCTGCTGGAAAGCGAACACCAGTACCAGATTGTCAACAATTGGACCAACATTCGCGGAAATCACAGCATCAAGTTTGGCGCGGATGTCCGGTACGCCTACAACCTTCGTGTGCCGAGCGACTCACACCGTGCCGGTCAGCTGGAATTCAATGCCGATACCACGGCGGGTCCAGGCGGGGATGGTGGTCTAGGTCTAGCCTCGTACCTGCTTGGGACCGTCAGTCAGTTCAACCGTTTCATCGCGGTTTCGACCAACGCTTACGAGACCCAGCCACGGTATTACTTCTACGGACAAGATACTTGGCGTATCACTCCAAAGCTGACCTTAAACTACGGGTTGCGCTGGGAGATCTACAGGCCAGAGTCGGCATCCGGTACAGGCAAGGGAGGCTGGATAGACCTGGGAAGCGGGGAGGTACGAGTCGCGGGTCAGCAGGGCGTTAACCTGCGTGGCAACACCAGCACGGACTACAAACATTTTGCCCCGCGCCTTGGGCTCGCCTATCAGATAACTCCCAGCACCGTGCTGCGCATGGGGTATGGCAGAAGTTATGACATTGGGGTGTTCGGCACGATTTTCGGGCACACCATTACGCAAACCCTGCCCGTCCTGGCACAGCAAAACATAAGCACTCCGGCCACCACCGCCTTCACGCTCGACGTTGGACCTCCTGCGGGGGATCCGACGACCGCATTAGACAACAACTGCAATCCGGTGACTGACCCGGGTGGTGTTACCGTGAGCGGCGGTACGTTCACCTATACCCCCACCCATCAGCCTTGCGTTGGAGCTAACGGTCGAGCTTTACTGCCTGACAAGATTGGCGGAGGGGCTCGTCCCTTTAACAACCGCCTGCCCTCGGTCGACGCCTGGAACGTTACCCTGCAGCGTCAAATCACCCCCTCACTTTCCGCAACTGCCGCTTACGTAGGGAACATCGGCACGCATACATTCACCGACGACAGTCCAACGTACGGTGTCAACGATGCGAGTGTCGTTGGCTACTTCCCAGGGTGTTCGCTCTCTCCGGCTAGTCCCATACTGCCGGATCCGGCAACTTGTCCCTCAGGGGCGCTTCCCAATCAGTTGCGCAGGCCGTTCTACTCTAAGTACGGCTGGACGCAGAGTCCGGGCTTTTTCGGTAACGACGCCACCACCCACTACCATTCGTTGCAGCTCACGGCCGAGAAGCGCTTTACTGGCGGACTGCAGTTCCAGTCAAGTTATACCTTCCAGCATGTGACGAACTTCGACGCCAGCTACTACAACATTGATCCAAAGGTGAGCTTCGGCCCCCAACCTAACTATCGCAACCACGTCTTCATCTTCACGGAGACGTACTCCCTGCCCTTCGGTCGCGGTAAGAAATGGGCTGGGAACATTGGCCGTGCCGCTGACCTCCTTATCGGCGGCTGGGCACTCACCAGCGCAACCAACTTCTCCGGCGGACTGCCCTTCACGCCCAGCCTCTCAACGTGTGGACCATCGAGCGACACTGGGCCGTGTCGTCCGGACAAAGTGGGCTCCGTAGGTAGCGGCCGTCGCTCGGGAGACCCGACCGTCGGCGGATATTGGTTCGAAACCACCGGCGGCGTTTCTCTGGACACTGCGGGCGCTAGTGCAGGCCCCTGGGCTCAGCCGGCACTTGACACGTTCGGAACCATTGGGCGCAATACACTTCGCGGTCCAAAACTCTTTAACACTGATTTTTCAGTGTTCAAAGACTTCAGTATCACTGAAAGGACCAAGGCCCAATTCCAGGTTCAGTTCTACAATGTCTTCAACCATCGCAATCTAGATCTTCCCGATACGTGCGTGGACTGCAATTCCAGCGGCGTGCCCACCGGCGGGAAGATCACCAACATTGCCTACGGCACGCAGATGCGCGCTTTAACCCTTGGTCTGAAGCTGAATTTCTAGACGTGGGCTGTGCAGCATTTTGGGGGGGGAACCTTAAGGGTCCCTCCCTTTTTGTGTTGTAATACGGATGCTGGCGGATGTAGCGCCATGCACAGTAGGCCTCGCTCCATGGTTTCAGTCTGGAGAACCTTCACCTGTTTGCTTCTCCTCTGCGGTTTGAGCTCTGCGCAGGAGCATGTCTTCGATCTCTCCGGGAAGCACGTAGACCCATTTCAGGCGTCATCCGGGAAATTGCTTGTGCTGGTCTTTGTCCGTACTGATTGTCCCATCTCGAATCGCTACGCTCCGAAGATTCAGCGCCTCAGCGCACAATACCAACACGATGCACGATTCTGGCTCGTCTATCCCGACAAAACCGAATCACCTGCAGCGATTCAAAGGTATCTGGGTGATTACAGGTACAAGCTCCCCGCGTTGCGTGATCCGCAGCACGCGCTGGTGAAGCGCGGCCAGGTCCAAGTCACGCCGGAGGCTGCGGTCTTTGACCGCCAGGGTCAGCTCGTATATCACGGCCGTATTGATAACTGGTACCAGAGTTTTGGCCGCGCCCGCCTTGCGCCCACCACGCACGAATTGGAGGACGCCATTCGCGCCACGCGAAGCGGCTCACGTCCCGAAGTTACGGCCAGCAACGGCGTGGGTTGCTATATTTCAGATCTGGAATGATGCCGCGTTGGATCCCGGCCGCTCTATTTCTCCTCCTGGGACTGCTTGTTCCCGCCGTATCTCAGAGAAGCGCCCGCGGAAATACTGCTACGAGTGAAAATCGTCCGGTCACCTTTAACCGCGACATTGCGCCCATCATGTTCCAACGCTGTGTAGCTTGCCATCACACAGGCGAGGCCGGACCCTTTCCGCTCCTGACTTACGAGGACGCAAAAAAACATGCCCAGCAGATCGCTGTGGTCACCGGCATGCGATTGATGCCTCCCTGGCTGCCAGAGCCCGGAGAGTTCAGTTTCGCTGATGACCTCCGCCTCTCGGATGAGCAGATCGCTCTCTTCCAGAACTGGGTCCAGCAGGGTGCGATTGAAGGCACCCCGGCCGACCTCCCGCCGAAACCCGAGTTCGTGCAGGGCTGGTATCTGGGAAAACCAGACCTGGTCTTGAATGCAGAGAAGCCGTTCCTACTGCCTGCGAGCGGAACGGACAGATATTGGAATTTCATCCTGCACGTTCCCATCAATGACACCCGTTGGCTCAAAGCGATTGAGATCAAGCCGGGCGATAAGCGGCTGGTTCATCATGCAAACATTCTGGTGGATCGTACGCAATCGGCGCGGCGGAAGGAGAGCGAGCCGGGCGCGGGTTTCGCGGGAATGGAAATCAGGATTGAATCTGAGCTCTTCGATCCGGACAGCCACTTTCTGTTCTGGAAACCTGGAAGCGTGCCTTACGTCGAACCGGACGGCATGGCGGTCCGTTTGGACAAAGGTACCGATCTCGTACTCAACGTGCATCTGCAGCCATCCGGCAAGCCGGAGATGATCAGGCCAACCGTCGGGCTGTATTTCACCGACAAACCGGCCAGCAAGCACCCGATGCTGTTGCAGATTGAAAATGATGCCAAACTCGACATTCCGCCAGGCGAGAAGAACTTCCTTGTAACTGACGATTTCAAGCTTCCCGTTGATGTCGATCTGTTGGCGATCTATCCCCATGCACATTATCTGGGGAAAGAGATGCAGGCCATCGCAAGCCTGCCGGATGGAACCCAGAAAAGACTGATCTACATCAAAAGCTGGGACCTGAACTGGCAGGCGGTCTATCGATATGCGGAACCGGTGTTTTTGCCCGCAGGCACGACCATCTCGATGCGCTACAGCTACGATAATTCCACGGAGAACACCGCCAATCCCAACAATCCGCCGCAGCGCGTTAGGGCCGGCAATCGCGCCAGCGACGAAATGGCGCATCTCTGGCTGCAGGTTCTACCGCGGACTGAGCGGCCGCAGCAGGTTGATCCACGCATGCTTCTGCAGGAAGCCTTGGCACGGCACAACCTGAAAAAAGATCCAGCCGATTTCGAGGCACACTATAATCTCGCTGCCATGCTGCAGGCCAAAGGCAACTTGCCGGACGCGGTAACCGAATACCAGTTGGCATTAAGAATCCGTCCCGAAGACGTGGTGGCCAATAATGCGTTAGGGGGAGCGCTGATGGCATCGGGCCATTTGGATGAAGCCATCCCGTATCTGACCACCGCACTGAAAGGGCGGCCGGACTACTTCGACGCGCACTACAACTTGGGCAACGCTCTGGCATCGCGGGGCGATTTCAGTGCAGCGGTCGATGAGTTTCGCGCCGCTGTTCGGATAAATCCGGAGGACGCCGATGCGGAGGCAAATCTGGGGAGTGCCTTAGCGGAGACCGGGCACGTATCCGAAGCAAGACTGCACCTTGAGCGGGCACTCAAGATTAATCCCCGTCACGCTCTGGCTCGGGAGAATCTGGATACTATTGAGAGGGGCTCGGGTATCCGGTAGGCGAACGGTCCTGCCTGCATGGCAGGTGCTCCGAATAGATATTTCGATGCCCAGCTAATAATCCAATGCATCGCAAGTCTCTTCTGCTGCTCCCTGGCTTCGCTCTTTTGCTCGCTGCTATCAGCGGCAGCCCCTTTGGCCCCTGGAGTCGCGTATCGAACACACCTCTCATCGCTCCTCAAGGTGACGGCTGGGAATCAGCCGGCACATTCAATCCAGCCGTCGTTTTTTACGAAGGAAAATTCGTGATGCTCTACCGTGCCCAGGACAAGAATGGCACGTCACGGCTCGGCTATGCGGAAAGCGGCGATGGCATTCATTTCAACCGCCGCCCACAACCCGTGCTATCCCCAGAAACTGAGTACGAAAAGGACGGTGGAGTTGAAGACCCGCGACTGGTGAAATTCGCGGACACGTACTTTCTGACCTACACGGGCTATAACAAGAAAGACGCGCAGCTTTGCCTCGCGACCTCCAAGGACTTGGTCCATTGGGAGCGTAAAGGCGTGATCCTGCCAGCTTACAAAGGAAACTGGAACGTCGGGTGGACAAAATCCGGCGCCATCGTGCCAGAAAAAATCAAAGATAAGTATTGGATGTATTTCCTGGGCACCAGCGCCGACAAGAGCGACCAAACCGGCCTGTCATATTCAACCGATCTTATTCACTGGACAGAGGCGACGGCCACGCCGGTCTTGCCACGGCGGCCCGGGCGCTTCGATTCACGCGTGGTTGAACCTGGACCGCCGCCCATTCTTACAAAAGCCGGCATCGTGCTCATTTACAATGCTGCGGACGACAAGCTCGTGTATCGAACTGCCATGGCCGTTTTTGACCGGAATGATCCACGCAAGCTCCTGTGGCGCAGCGAGGAACCACTCTTCGCTCCGGAGAAAGAATGGGAGAAGGTAGGCCAGGTGCCAAACGTCATTTTCATGGAAGGAATGGCACGTCGCCAGAATCGTTATCTTCTTTACTATGGCGCGGCTGACAAATACATCGGCCTAGCCGAGGCAAACGCGGAAGACTAGCACGCGCCGGATGCGGGAAATTCCATCCCGAATGTTCTAATCTAGATCCCGTCTCCTATGCCGCTGATCGCGCTGCTCCTACTCGTTTCTGCCACTGCGTTCTCGCAAGCGCCTGCTCCGAGAGCAAGGCCTACAGGTCCTTCGAACTCAAGTTTTTCAGAAGCGCGGCGCCTGATGGATCAAGGCAAGTACGACGACGCCATCTTTCAACTGCAGGAACTGTCATCGAAGAATCGCGGACTCAAAGGCTTGGCCCATGAACTGGGCACCGCCTATTACAAGAAGGGCGACTACGTCAAAGCAATCGATTCGTTCAAAAAGGCTTTGGAAGAAAACCCACAGGACAACGAAGCCGTGCAGCTGCTCGGCCTCTCTTATTATCTTTCCGGGCGTCCGGCGGAGGCTACGCCCCTGCTCGAGAAAGTCCAGGCGTGGTATCCGCGTGCGAATGTGGACGCGTCCTACATTCTCGGCCTCTGTTACGTGCAGACAAAGAGCTACCCTCAGGCGCGGCACGCTTTCGCCAGGATGTTCGACGTAACCCCTGATTCGGCAGCGGCTTATCTGTTCACGGCGCGCATGCTCTTGCGGCAGGAGTTTGATACTGTCGCCGAAGAGTACGCGCAAAAAGCCATCGCGCTCGATCCGAGGCTGCCGCTGGCGCATTATTTTCTGGGCGAGCTGCATCTCTTCAAGTCGAAGATCCCTGACGCAATCTCCGACTTTCAGCAGGAGCTGGCGATCAATCCAGGTCACGCGGCCACCTACTACAAACTTGCCGACGCCTACTCGAGAATCCAGAAATTCGACGACGCCGAGCGCCTGTTGCAGCGCTCGATCTGGCTGGATGCGACATCTACGGGACCGTACATCCTGATGGGAAAAGTGCTGCAGAAAAAAGGCGAGGCTGAGCTCGCAGTCAGATCTCTCCAGCATGCGCTCAGCATGGATCCAAATAATTCTGTTACTCATCATTTGTTGGGTCAGGCATACCGGGATATGGGAAAGACGGAAGATGCCGAGCGCGAGCTGAAGGCTGCTCAGCAGTTGCAATCTGGACAGGACGCGAAACCCTGATCTATTGCGCAGGATTATTGCGCGCCGGAGGACTTCCTTTGGCGGCGACAATTGCCCAATGCCAATCCTGATCGTCCGCCAGGGTCAGGCCCAGGGTTTCACGAAATGTGGCCGTGCTCAAAGGCGCCGCCGATCCTTTGATGTGATATAGGACCGTGACATCAGACCGCTTTTCGGCGGCGAGTTTTGTCGTCTCCGCTGCAGGGACCAGGCGGGCTGATCCATACTGCGCGCTGTGCGTTTCGTCTCGGCGGACAACTGTAAATCCAACCGTGATCTCTTTCACATTCCAGGCGCTTCCGTTGTGTACTGAAACTTCCAGCGCGTCGCCGTTGATGGTGGCAGGTCCATCCAGCTTTAACAATTCACTCTTCGGAAGATCCTGAGGAGCGTAAGCATTCGAGAGCAGCGAAGTGGCCTTGGAGCTGAACGAGAGACTGCAGGTCACATCTGCCGACGAGACTTGAAAATCATTGCCGCCGCCATCGAGCGAAAAACGCAACTTGCCGTCAAGCCGCTTTTTCTCGACGTCATTCACTACCTGATCGAAATTCTCATTATCAATGACGGGGCGTGCGGGTGCCGCTGCAGCTGTAGGGGCAGCCTTGTTTTTCCGAAGCGCACGCGCGACCTCTCCAAGCGAAGGCTCAGGGCTGTCGGCTTGTGCCATTGCCCCAGCAGGGAAGCGCAGCCCCAGCACAAGCACAGAGATCAGGCGGTAGGAACCAGAATTCATCATTCAAGGTTGCAAGCTACTTAGCGTGAGCGCTATCAGAATTGTATCGACCGAAGCGTTTGAGGACAGATGACCGGCGGAAAACTTAAGTAGTAGAACTTCAGGATGGCGGACTGGAATAGGAAAAGACTGGGCGCGCGGGACAGAGCGGCACGCAACGGGGCACCGCACGCCCAGAGAGGCACCAATTACAGCAAGCCAGAGGAACGAAATTCTGTGACTGGATCCATTGCTACGGGCACCGCCTGCCGCCGAAAGATCCAGCGGGCCACCGCGTATCCCAGAGCCGCGTAGCAAACGTAAACTAGCTTCATAGCTCACCCCGGAACGTAAGATGCGACCGCACCTTTGGGGGAGAGAGGAAGAGTAGCAACTTACATTGTTCACCGTAACAAGGCCGCACCGGTAGGTCAATGCACCAAGGTGCCGGAGTAGTAGCACGAAAGTAAGGGGCGGACCCGATCGCGGCCGCTTAGCGCGAGTGCCCGACCACCGTTTCCTTCTGCTCCGGTAGGGAACGGGCCGACTCCAGAGGATGGGATAAATGTTTGTGCAACACGAGATGAATGAAGAACATAACCACCAGCACCGCCCCGAAAGTGCAGACGATGGTCGCCCCGGTAGGGAGATCGAGCAGAACCGAGAAGTAGACCCCGAGCGCGGATACGAGGGTTCCCATCGTCCAACCAATGGCCAGCCGCCGTCCCACGCGGTCGGCGAAAAGCATGGCCCCGACCGAGGGCACAATCAGATAGCAAAAGACCAGCAACACTCCCGCGATGGCTACTGAGGAAGTCACCACGAAGCCAAAAGAAGCATAGAAGAGGAAGTCCCAGAACCTGATGCTCATGCCCTGGGCTTCGGCCGCGGCCGGGTTGGTCGAAATCATCAGGAAACGATGGCGGAAGATATAGTGGAAAAGCCCGATTGCGCCGTACAGCATTGCGGTCCTCACGACTTCGTGTTTGTCCACCGCCAGGATGTTGCCCACCAGCATGTCCTTGAGGTGCTCGGTTTCACCGGTAGCCTTGCTCATCGCGAGAATGGCGGCGGCTGATGCCACGGCATAAGCAATTCCGATGAAAGCTTCCTGCGGAATATGCCCGCGCCGTGTACGCGCCAGAGCAAATATGCCCGCGCCCACAAAAGTGAATCCCAGGCTGAGCCAGTATGCTCCGGAACCGTGGGGGTTCATGCCAATGAGAATGGCAAAGGTAGCGCCCAGAGCCGCAATCTGCGCCAGAGCCAGATCGACAAAAATAACGCCTCGTTCCACTACATGCACGCCCAGGTAGGCGTGAATGCCAGTCAAAATCAGGCTGGCGACAAAGGGCCAGAGTAAGAAGGGGAGTATCTCCATCGTGCTCCTTAGGTAATGCGACCTACTGCGTTGCCTGAAATGCTTTCATCAGCAAATTTATATCGTAATCAAACAGCTTGAAATAATCGGTGACATCTTTCTCGCCACCAACAGACGGCAGATATACCACCACCTTTCCGCCCGTCTGTGCCGCGATCGAATTTGGCGTCTTCAGATCGAAATAAGGCTCGACCAAAATAATCTTGCAGTTCTCCCGCTTCATCAACCCGATCAGCTCAATGGTGTGGCTCGGCGTGGGCGGGATTCCCGGTCGCGGTTCGACGTATCCGATGACATTCAGGCCAAAATGTTTGGCAAAGTTCGGCAGTGAGTTGTGGTAGGTAACCACCTTGCGCCCGCGGTAGGGCTTCATTTCGGCATCCCACTTTTGTTCTGCAGCTGTCAGCCGTTTGTCGAAATCCTGGAATCGCTCCTGGAAGTAGGCGGCATCGCTGGGATCTAGTTCGCCGAGTTTACCGGCAATCCCTTTGGCAATGCGGCGCCCATTGTCCGGATCAAGCCAGTAATGGGGATTCCCTAAAGGATGCACGTCTCCCATAGCCCGGGTTACTGTTCCCGTTGGAATCTCCAAGATTTCTGCAAACTGGGAAGCGTCAAGATACCCGTTGGCTCCCACCTGAATTCTGGGATTGCCGCTCTGTGTGATGAGTGGAGGCAGCCAGCCGATCTCAAGCTGGAGCCCCACTGTGATGAGCAGATCAGCCTGCCGCAGCTTGAGGAGAAAGCTGGGCTTGGCCTCGACGAAATGCGGATCCTGATAGCCCTTCGCGATCGACTCCACGCTGATCTTCTCGCCGCCCACTTCCTGCGCCAGAGCGGCCATATCGGTGGTGGCCGTCACAACGTTCAGCTTCTTGGCCTGTGCTGGAGCTGCCGAGCCTAGCACCGCAACTGCAAAAGCTAACGCCAGAGTCGCAAGTCGCCACGTTGCTCGCAGCTTCCCTCGTGTGCCTTCGTGTCCTTGGTGGTTAGTCTTCACAAGCCCCCTTAGAAAGGATGCGCGCCATGAGCACCCAAAGAAAAAATCACCTGCATCAACAGCTCGTTCGTATCCTTGTTCTCCGCGAACCGCGTAAACCGGTACTGCCCTCGAATCTGGCTGAACTCGCTGGGCCAGTAAGTCAGTACGACTGAGCCACCATGGTCCGTCAGATTGGCCAACTGACTGCGCTCGGACCGGTCGAAACGGCCACCCAGAAACCAGCGTCTGGCAAATTGGTAATCGGCGGAAGCGTACATGCCAAACGCCCGTTGTTCGCCAGGCAGCTGTTGGCGTTGGCTCCAAATCAGCTCGCTGCGCCCCACAAAAGAATGGTAAATGGATCGTCGCAGCGGCTTCCAGCGCAAGGTCGCGTCCACGCCGTACAGATTTGTCAGAAAATCGGGACCAACATCATTGTAGCCGCGAGCATAAGAAAGACCGATGTCCAGATTCGTAGACTCATTGATGTCCTTGTAAGTGCGCAGATGTGCGACTGTGCTGACGTCCTTGCGCTCCCAGGATTTGAAGACTGTCTGCAGACCCGTTCCGGAGTCACCGCGGAACACTTGGCCCGTGGCCTCGAGAAACAGCCCTTTGGGCGCGGGAATGATGCGCTCAATCGAAAATCCGGCGTCATCAATGCCGTCTTCGCCGCCCGCCAGGTTTGTAGAGACTAACGGCCGGTCAATCCATGGCAGGACGTGATTGTGCATCATGTTGACCTTGCCAAAGGCCGAGCGCATCTTTCCTACCTTGGCTACGAAGCCCTTCGGCAGGGCGGTGAAGGTAATGTAACCTTCCTCCAGATCAACACCCTCTTCGCCGAATGAGATAAAAAAATCGCCACGGGCGTAAGGATCGATGATGGCTTGTAGCCCGACTTCCGATTCATGCATCTGTAGAGAAGGGAAGGGGGACTGCTGTGCGAACGCCGGCACGGTGCCAGTTCCTGCCGCACCGATGAAATCTCCGATCACGCTAATATCCGGATTTAATGCCTTTGCCGCAGCTCCGCCTGCGCCGCCATAAACCTGCGTCTGTGTGACCGCCCCCGAAGGTGCCCCTTGGATCTGCTGCGCTTCCGCAGCAGCAGGAGCTGGCGCTTGCCCAGCCGTCACCGGCGGTGCCGGAGTTGACGCAGCCGGAGGCGCGGGTGGGGCGCTCTTCAGCATCCGCACCTGGCCCTCGAGAGTGATGATGCGTTCCTCCAAATCCTTAATCCGTTGTTCCATGGTGGCAGCGTCTTGTCCGGTGGATTGCGTTCCGCTCGTTTGCTGAGCGGAAACTGACAGCGCGCAAAGGATGGTGGCACTTGCGATGAATACCAAATTCCTCATTTCAGCACTCCTATGCGGGAAGCAGAATTGCCTCTTGTGATCGGTTGAGCTACCCGGTCGCCAGTGATGGCGCCCACGCCCAGCCAGTTCTTTCGCGTCCGTGCCGCATCTGTAGAGACGTGCTGGCAACGTCTGAGCACGGCTACGCCGAAGGCGGCGGCCGAACATGAAGATGAAAGATATGTAGTAAAGAGATCCCACGCGCATGCGGCGGCTGTTCGCAGATGGTGGCGCTGATGAGCACCAATACCGCGATCATCAGCATGATTGCCGTCGTGGTTTGAGCCATCAGACAGAGCAAGCAGACGGAACCGGAGAAGAGAACAGGGGTGGATGCGCGGGGCGAAGCAGCAGCGGCGGGTGGACAGAAGTGACTCTGTGCGGCCGTGCTGCTGGCGATCAGAACCGTCAGGACGCACACAACGACACCATGCCTCATGCGACCTCTCGTCTGCGCCGGATGTCCACGGTTCTTAAACACTTGGATGCGGCAATGTACCTGTACAGTGGCTCTGGATGTCTAGAGAAAGCAAGCTTATTTTAGCAACATGAGACTAAGCCGTCTGTTGACCGAATAGGGTCAAAACGTTAAAGCCCGCGGCAAGAACTTATTCGAGTCATCCAGATAAGTCGGTAGATGTTCAAATGACGGCTAGGCTGGCATGTTCTCGATCTTGCAGGATCGAGCCTAACTAATGGAATGGACATTCCTCTTCGGAACGCTGAACTTCAGAGCTCGTCCAGCAATCTGTCAAGCAGACGACGAAACACAGTCACGGTTGGTTCCCAGTTGCCCTGCATCGCCTTCACGCCGGCAGCGCCGTAACCTGGGTCGGGTCGCGGGCGCAACCGCACAAAAGGGGGCAGGCCATAACGCATGGCGAGACTGTTTGCCCAACGCCGCGCCGTCCGCCCATTGCCATTGGCAAACGGATGAATTCGTATCCATTCGGCGTGGGCCCAGGCACAAAGATCGATGATCGCCGCGAGTTGGTCGGCATTCCCCACGAAACTTTCCCACATACTGCGACTTGGGTAAGTCCAAGCCTTCCATGATGCGGGTATGCCAACGTCGCGCCACCTGAAGAGTTGGAGTTTCGCGCCGTTCCGCGGCTTGGATAATTTCCTTTAGGACGCCTGCGAGGTTCTTTCGCAACTGGGGACTGTCGTCGTCCCAGTCAGGCACCTAGAACCTCTCGGATTTTGCTTTGAACAGGACCTGCTGTCTTGTTCAGGTCATGCTCCTCGACCGGCTCGCCTTCAAGCGGATCCTCCTGGGCAGCTTCCGCCTCGACGAAGGCGTTGATCGCGTGCTCCAATCCGGGGTCTTTCTTCCGATAAGCGTGAAGAGCTGCGAGTTGAGCCTCCAGGTCACGCTCTTTTCTGCCTCTAAGACGGAGATAGCTCCGGATTGCCTCGTTGAGCAGCTGATTGATGGGGACGGCCTTCTATTCTGCTCAGGTTCTTGAGAGCGGCACGTTCTCGAGCTTCGATCCGGAGAGTGAACCGAACTCGGGCCATGTTCTCAGCCTGCGCTTACGTCGCCGTGATGTCAATATTGCATTATGACATCACCATGCATGGCCAACCAGGTGCCGGGAAAAACGCCCTTCGTCCTTGATCTCCAATAACTTACCTTGGTTCTTCTCCGCCCGCACCGGAGACTTCTCCAGCCGGCACTACGATGGCCTGGATATTCTGCCCTTCCATCATCTTTTGGAACGCGGCCAGATCCGTGCGCTGCAGTTCACCCCAGTGGGCGATGTTATCGTCCGCCGCTTTCTTCAGCTTCTCGAATTCGCGGTAAGACGATTCGGTAGGCGCAGAGTCGGTGCCATCGGAAACCGCGAGGCCAAGATATGCCAGCTTGCTGTCGACCTTTTGTGGGTACGACAGCGAATCCTCGTTGGCCTTGATTTTGATTTGAATCAGATTGTCGCGTGTGAAGGCGAGCTTCTGATCCAGCTCTCCTGCTGCCGTCAGCACTGGCTTGGCGCTGTCCGACAGACGCTTCTTGAGCCCGTCCAACTGTAAGCGGACGTCCTGAATCTGGTTCACCGCGTCATATAACCGGCTGAGCTCATCTCGGATTTGTAAGGCGAGATCGAACTGCTTCTGCAGGTCCGCCTGAGCCACGTTGACACGCGGATCGAGCTTTACTGCAAAAGACTCGGTCAGGCTCTTTCCCTTTATGGTGAGCCGAACCTGGTATTTGCCTGGAAGCGCATACGGCCCGTAGGCCCCTTGCCTATATTCGAACAAGTAATAGCCCGGAACGCGATCGGCTTCCTGATAACGCAAATCCCAGATGAATCGGTTCAGTCCAGCTTCCACCTTGATCTGTTTTTCCAGCTTCTTGTCTTCCGGGTTGCGCGGCTCTTCCGGTTGATCCGTCTTGTTGCTCGAGTACTTGCGAATGGTTTTGCCCGCGGAGTCTAGGATTTCCAGAGTGACTTCATCTTTAGGCGCTTCCTTCAGGTAGTAGTAAATCACTGCCCCGGGCGGCGGATTCAGCCCCGCCAGCACAGGTTTCGGCTGTTCTCCTTCCTCGCTGGAAACGTGCAGGCGTGTTGCAGTCGCAGGCGTATAAAGGTGAACCTCCTGCTTGGCGAGCGCGTCGCTGAACTGCCGCAACGGCGAGAGATCATCCAGGATCCAGAACGAGCGTCCGTGCGTGGCCAGGACGAGATCATCGTTTTTCACTACCAGATCGTGAATCGGAGTGGTAGGCAGGTTTAGCTTCAGCGAACGCCAGTCTGCTCCGTCGTTGAACGAAACGTACACCCCGGTTTCCGTTCCGGCGTATAGCAGGCCGCGCTTCTTGGGATCCTCGCGCACCGCGCGCACAAACGTGTTGTCGGCGATTCCTTTTGTCAGTTGGGACCACGTCTTGCCATAATCAGCTGTCTTGTAGATATACGGATGAAGGTCGTCGAACTGGTGCCGGTCGATTGCAATATATGCGGTACCAGCATCGAACGGGGACGCATCGATCTGGCTAACGCGGCTCCACTCCGGCATATCTTTCGGAGTGACGTTGGTCCAATTTTTGCCGCCGTCTCGCGTGATTTGAATCAGCCCATCGTCCGTTCCCACCCAGATCAGATCTTTGGCGACCGGAGATTCGGCAACGGCAAAGATCGTGTCGTAGTACTCCGTCCCCGTATCGTCGATGTTGATCGGCCCGCCGGATGGTTGCTGCTTGCTCTTGTCATTTCGCGTAAGGTCAGGACTGATCGCCTCCCAATGCATGCCACCATCGGTCGTTTTGAAAAGCCGCTCGCCGCCGTGATAGAGCGTATCGGGATCTTGTGGCGAAATCACAATGGGCGCCGTCCACTGAAACCGGTGCTCTAAATTTGCCGCTCCCCCGCCATCACTCAGGTCCGGGTTGACCTGAACATTCTTCACTTGCCGGGTGCGTTTATCGAAGCGTGTGATCCTGCCCTGATAATCGCCGGCATAAACGATATTCGGGTCCGGCGGATAAGGCGCAAGATAACCGGCCTCTCCCCCACCTACGTCGTACCAATCCGCACGGCCAATCGTCCGGTCATCGCTGCGGCTGGCGATTGCAATCGTGCTGTTATCCTGCTGCGCGCCGTAGACGTAATACGGTGTGCGGTTATCCGTGATCACGTGGTAAAACTGCGCTGTGGGCTGATTATCCTGGCGCGACCACGTCTTCCCTCCATCCAGACTCAGCGTAACCCCACCGTCATTTGAAACCATCATGCGCCGTGGATTCTTGGGATCGATCCACATGCCGTGATTGTCGCCATGCGGCACTTTCACTTTGTTGAACGTGCGCCCACCGTCGGTCGATTTGTAGAAATCCACATTGGCGATGTAAACCGTGTCAGGATCCTGTGGGTCGGCGATCACGTGCATGTAGTACCAGGCGCGCTGCTGGTACGAGCGATTTCCATTCACTAGGTCCCAGGTTTCGCCAGCATCGTCGGAGCGGTAGAGACCGCCGTCATGCGCTTCAATTAACGCATATATGCGCTCGGAATTTGCCGCTACTGCCACGCCAACGCGTCCATAGGGTCCCTTAGGTAGGCCATGCTCCTCCAGTCGCTTCCACGTCGTGCCGCCATCATTCGAACGATACAAGCCGCTTCCCGGCCCTCCGCTGGAAAGATTCCACGACGTTCGCCGCGTCTGCCAGAGAGAAGCAATGAGCACGTTGGCGTTGTGAGGATCAAACGCAATATCAATCCCGCCGGTGTTTTCGTCTTTGTAAAGTACTTTCTCCCAATTCTTGCCGCCATCAGTCGTGCGAAAAATGCCGCGCTCCGTGTTCGGGCCAAAAGGATGACCGAGCGCCGCCACGAACACGATATCTGCATTGTTGGGATTGACGATCACTTTTCCGATCGCGCGCGAATCTCGAAGCCCGATGTTCTTCCAGGTCTTTCCGCCGTCGAGCGTCCTGTAAACGCCATCGCCGTGAGAGATGTTTCCCCGAATGCATGCTTCGCCCGTGCCCACATACACAATGTTTGGATCCGAAGGAGCTACCGCGACGCTCCCGATTGACGAGGTCCCCTCTTTGTCGAAAACTGATGTCCACGTGAGCGCCCCATCTGTAGACTTCCAAACCCCGCCGCCGGTCGCGCCAAAATAGTAGGTGTTGGGATCACCAGGAATCCCTGCGGCAGTCAGCGCGCGCCCTCCACGGAACGGCCCGATGACGCGGTACTTCATGCCTTTAAAAAGAGGGTCTTCAGTCTTTGGGGTGGGCGCGGCATTCTCCTCCACCGCGGGCTTCTCGGGAGGTTTCCTCTCCCGCTCGCTTTTTTGTGCTGATAAGGAACATGGAAATGAGAGAGCCACAATTAATGCGAGCTTTGCAATAGCTTTGGACTGAGACATTTGTTTCATCCCCGGGAAGTGATGTTCGAGCACGCAATAAAACGATTTATCTTAATCGTTCGAAGCGATCTGGGAAAGTGCGGTGCCTGAAGATGTGACCCGAGTTTTCAATTCGAAGCCAGCGCCTTGCGCGCGGCTTGCAGTTCTTTGCGCTTCTGCGCGTCCACTTCAGGATACGAGAGTTTCAGCCCGTCGAGCGTTTCCACGATCGCGGCCGCCACTACCAGGCGGGTGAACCATTTATTGTCGGCGGGAACCACGTACCAGGGAGTGTGCCGGGTCGCAGTATTCCTGATCATATCCTCATAAGCTTGCATGTACTCGTCCCAGTACTCGCGCTCGCGCACATCGTCGGGCGAGAACTTCCAGTTCTTTTCGGGCGCTTCCAAACGCGCCAGAAAGCGGCGCTTCTGCTCTTTCTTGGAAACATTCAGGAAAAATTTCCGGATTACCGTACCATTGCGCGAAAGATAGCGCTCGAACGAACAGATATCCTGAAAGCGTTCTTTCCAGATATCCTTGCTGCGCAAATCCGCCGGAACCTTCTCGTGCTCCAGCACGCCGGGATGTACCCGCACCACCAATACTTCTTCATAGTAGGAGCGGTTGAAAATTCCAATTCGTCCGCGCTCCGGCAGGTTCCTGGTCGTGCGCCAAAGATAATCATGATCGAGTTCTTCGTTCGACGGCGCTTTAAATGAATACACCTGGCACCCTTGCGGATTAACCCCGGACATCACGTGCTTGATCGCTCCATCCTTTCCAGCCGCGTCCATGGCCTGAAAAATCAGGAGGAGAGACCACTGGTCCTGAGCATAGAGCTTGTCCTGAAGCTCCTCGATATGCGCCACGCTCTTTTCCAGCAGTTCCTTCGCGTCTTCCTTGGACTTCAATTCCCCTGTATCCTGCGGATGGAAGTCTTTCAAGCGAAACCTATCCCCGTCACTCACGCGGTAAGGTTTCGCCAGTTTGCTTGCCCAGTTCATCAGTTTCCATGTGTGGATGGGACCTTGAAGTCTACAACATCCTGGTAGGCAAGCCGGTTCAGTTGAATGCATTTACTCCCGTGGAACCACGCAAATGTCAGGCAGATTTCGATACCGCTCCGCGTAGTCCAAACCGTATCCCACCACGAACTCATCGGGGATATGGAATCCGACGTAATCAGCCTGAATCGGTTTCTTTCTGCGGGAAGGCTTGTCGAGCAACGCCGCGATCCGAATACTTTTCGGCTGATGCGCCAGGAGGAGTCCCTTGAGATATGTCAGTGTCAGACCAGTATCCAGAATATCTTCGACCAGAATAATGTTCTTGTCGCGCATGGACTGATCCACATCTTTGGTCAGCCGCACCTCACCTGTAGAATCCCATCCGCTCTTTAGTTCCTGCGCGGGGCTGGGCCGATTGCCATAGCTGGCCACGCCGATGAAATCGAACGTCGCCTCAAGCTGCACCTGCCGCGAAAGATCGCTGAGAAAGATTGCTGCGCCTTTGAGAACCCCGACAAAAATCACAGCCTGTCCGGCGAGATCACGCGTTATGTCTGCCCCTAACGCGGCCACACGGTATGCGATTTGCTCACGCGAGATGAGCACTCTTAGCTGATCCACGGAGGCAACATATTACTCATAAACCGCCGCAGATCAAGATGTATTCGCGACACCCTTCAGGTCTCAAATTGAACTGTGTCCTGCGTTGCACTGCCTTGCCTGGCTCACTAGAATAACCCTCCTGATCGTGGAGGTTCTTTTTATGAATCTGAACGGCGTCAAACTTACCTGGCTGGCCACCCAACCTTTCGACTGGAAACCCCAGCGGGCAAAACCATCATGATCGATCCCTGGGGGATGGGGAATCCGATGTGCCCGGAAAAAGAAAAGGATGTCAAGAAAGTAGACGTTCTGCTCTGTACGCATGGGCACTTTGATCACATCGGCGATGCCGTCGAGATTGCCAAGAAACACGGTCCCCTCGTGGTCGCAATCCCCGAGCTTGCCCACTGGCTGGAAAAGAAAGGGGTCAAGAATGTCTCCGGCATGAACTAAGGGTGGCACCCAAACAATAGGCGACATCAAAGTGACCATGGTCCATGCCGACCACTCCTGCGGCATCCAGGATGGCGATCAACTCTTGTATGGAGGCGAGGCCTGCGGCTACGTGATCGAATTTTCCAATTGCGAATGTTTTCAGCGATATGGCCATCTTCGCGACCTGTATGGGCCCGAGATCGCTATGCTGCCCATAGGCGATCACTACACCATGTCGCCGCGCGAGGCCGCATGTGCCTGCAATCTGCTCCGGCCAAAAACCGTTATTCCGATGCACTTCGGAACTTTTCCCGTCCTGGTGGGCAGGCCGAGCGAACTGCAGAAGCTGGTTCCGGATATCGACGTCGTCCAATTAAAACCAGGTGTGACAACTTCCCACGAGCAACACGCCCCGCGCACTCCTGAATTACGCCGGGCCTAGCTCGGGCGAAAGAAAAATATTGCCTAAAACCACTACCAGCCTTGCTTCCTGGCGCATGGGCGGCATCACCGCGCCTGCCGTCGAGGACTACCTTTACTCCATTCTCCCGCCTCGTGATCCCGTTCTTGCGGAAATCGAGGCGGAAGCCGCCAAACGCGACATCCCTATCGTCGGCCCTGCAGTAGGCCGCTTGCTGCATCAGCTCGCCCAGCTCAGCGGCGCGAAGACTGTTTTCGAAATGGGCTCTGCCATCGGCTATTCCACGATCTGGTGGGCCCGCGCCGTCGGTGAAGGCGGTAAGGTCATCTACAGCGATGGTGACCCGAGGAATGCGCAGCAGGCCCGCCGCTACTTCGAGCGGGCCGGAGTAAGCGACCGCGTTACTCTAAAAACTGGAGACGCTCTCGAACTGCTCTCGGAAGAAAGGCACCATTTCGACATCATCTTTAACGATGTCGACAAAGAAGACTATCCACGTGTGTTTCGCCTGGCGCTTCCCAAGCTGCGCAAAGGCGGGCTGTTCGTCACGGACAACGTGCTGTGGAGCGGAAAGGTCGCGGACAAACATCCCAGAGAAGGTTCCACCAAGGCCATCCTGGAATTCAACCGTCTGCTGTACAACTCTCCCGAGTTGTTCACGACAATTCTCCCGATTCGTGATGGAATAGCCGTGGCAATAAAGAAGTAGGACACCGCCGCAGACTCCTCGATAGAGGACCGAAGCAGACGGCCCGTTGTAAAATCAATTTCCGGCCAATCTCAACATCTGCATGCCGCAGCAACAAAACACCACCGTAACCCGCGACGAGCGCTATCAGCCGCACCATATCGAGGAGAAATGGTTCGCGCGCTGGCAGAGTGATCCGTCGCTCTACGCGGCCGAGTCACAGTCCACAAAACCCAAGTATTACGTCCTGGAGATGCTCCCATACCCCTCAGGCGCGCTGCACATGGGACATGTGCGCAACTATGCGATTGGCGATGCGCTCGCCCGCTACATGTGGATGAATGGGTACAACGTGCTTCATCCGATGGGATGGGATTCGTTTGGTCTTCCCGCGGAAAACGCGGCGATTCAGGCCAACACTCCGCCAGGCCAATGGACGCTGCACAACATCGCCAACATGAAGGCGCAGATGAGGCGCCTGGGGTTTGCATACGACTGGGCGCGCGAGGTTACCACTTGTTTTCCCGAATACTACAAATGGAACCAGTGGTTCTTCCTGAAGCTCTACGAGAGAGGTCTTGCGTATCGCAAGAAGAGCAAGGTTAATTGGTGTCCGAAATGCGCTACGGTTCTCGCCAATGAGCAAGTGGTCGACGGCTGCTGCTGGCGGCACGAAGACACCACCGTGGAACAGCGCGAGCTTGAGCAGTGGTTTTTACGCATCACCGATTACGCCGAAGAATTGCTGCGCGACCTGGACAAGCTTCCCGGCTGGCCGGACAAAGTCCGCATCATGCAGCGGAACTGGATCGGCCGCAGCGAAGGAACGCTGGTGGATTTCAAGCTCGACGGGGCGCCTGGCCCAGCAGGCTCCAAAATCACAGTCTTCACCACCCGCGTGGACACCATCTACGGCGCTACATCTGTGCAGCTTGCGCCGGAGCATCCGCTGGTTGCCGATCTCACGGCGACGAGTCCCGATCTACGCAAAAAAGTTGATCAGCTCATCGCCGAGCAACGCAAGGCCAAAGAGGCAGGCGACATTGGTGAGATCGAGAAGCACGGCGTTAATACCGGGCGTTATGCCGTAAATCCTTACAACGGCGAGAAAGTACCCATCTGGATTGCCAATTACATTCTGATGGACTACGGCACGGGCGCGATCATGAGCGTCCCGGCGCACGATGAGCGCGACTATGAATTCGCCCAGAAGTACGGCCTGGAAGTCCGCCTCGTCATTGTTCCCTGTCCCGATGATCCGGATGAAACTGTCGTGGAGCCGGCGCTGCCATTCACCACGACGAACGGGACCCTGGTCAACTCCGGGCGGTTCGGCGGACTCGACTGCGAAGAAGCTATGCGGAGAATGTCCGCCCATGCCGAAAAGAACGGTTTCGGCAAAGCGACGGTCACTTACCGTCTGAAAGACTGGGGCATTTCGCGCCAACGTTACTGGGGCACGCCGATCCCGATGATCTATTGCGACAAAGATGGCATCGTCCCCGTTCCCGAGGAACAGTTACCAGTAGTCTTGCCCGATAACGTCTCCATCACGCTCACCGGCGGCTCACCTCTCAGCCGCGTGCCCGAGTTCCTGAACGTGACCTGCCCCAAGTGTGGCGCTGTGGCGCGCCGTGAGACCGATACCATGGACACGTTTGTGGACTCGTCCTGGTACTTCTATCGCTACACGGATGCCAAGAACAGCCAAGCTCCGTTCGACGCCAGGATCATTGCGTACTGGTTTCCGATTGATCAGTACATCGGCGGCGTAGAACACGCCATCCTCCACCTTATCTATTCGCGCTTCTGGACGAAATTCATGCGCGACATGGAGCTGGTATCAAACGATGAGCCTATTCAGCGACTCTTTACGCAAGGCATGGTGATCAAGGATGGCGCGAAGATGTCCAAGAGCCTGGGCAACGTAGTGACTCCGGATGAAATGATCGCCCGCCACGGTGCCGACGCCGCACGGCTATACAGCCTGTTCGCCGCGCCACCCGATCGTGATCTTGATTGGCAGGACACAGGAATCGAAGGTGTTGGGCGATTTCTGGCCAAAGTTTACCGTTTCATTGCAATAACGCCCCTCGTCACCGGCGCTTACCAACCCGATTACGTCGTGACAGATCTCCCGTCTGGAGCACGAAAGGTATTACGCAAACTGCACCAGACCATCCGGAAGATCAGTGAGGACTTCAAAGGACGCTGGCATTTCAACACCTCCGTCGCCGCGCTGATGGAGTTCCTGAACGAGTGCAACTCCGCCCAAGACAGTTTTTCCGGAAACGGTAATGCCGCTGCTCCAGCTGCATTCCGGGCCGAAATACAACGAAGGTTCGTTCTTTTGCTCGCGCCCTTCGCTCCCTACTTGGCGCAGGAGCTGTGGGACATCCTGGGAGAGAAGGAAAGTCTGTTGCGTGCACCCTGGCCCAAATACGATCCCGAGTTAGCGAAGGAAGAAGAACTGGAGATTCCCGTACAGGTCAACGGCAAGCTGCGCAGCGTCATCGTTGTACCTGCGGATGCATCCGAAGCACTGGTCTTGGAACGTGCTCTCGCCGACGAGAAGGTCAAAGCGGCGATTGCAGGCAAGCGGATCGTCAAGAAGATTTTCGTTCCGGGCAAACTGGTGAATATTGTTGTGCGGTGAAGCGGAAGCGGACTTCAGCCTTGATGGGCGGTTGAACTTGCATGCGCCGCTCTGCGATCTCTGGTTTCCTGGATGACTCGTTCCATGATATCTATCAGCTCCTTTTCGCCACGTCTCCCAGGAGACGAGATTTTTCGAGGTAAGCCGCGGCGCCCGCCTGCAGCAGTCTTGCCTCGTTAATTTGAGGAAGACTGCTTAGAGCGATGACTGGTATTTCGGCGGTAGCCGGATCTTTCTTCAGGGCGTTCAGAACTTCTTTCCCGCCCCCAATTTGGGCAGCAGAAAGGTCGAGGAGGATCAGATCAGGATTCACCTCATGAGCAAGCCGTAGTGCTTCCTCGCCGTCTACTGCTCTCCGTACTGCATATCCGGACCAATGCCGAATCACTTCGTTCTTGAGTCTTTGCAGCTTGCTGTCCTCCACGGGCCAGCACGATAGTTTTCAAATCTAAGCACCTCGCAAGACGTCCTGCAATTTCTATCGGCCGATTCGGTTGTTATCTTTACCAGGCTCTTCAGATGCTGGCGCGTTTATCATCTAGGCAGGAATGAAAACCCCTTCGCCTACGCTGGAAGGACTGGGCGCGATTCTGCGCAGGCCCGCCTGCGGTCTGGCTGAGATTTCCTGGCGTTGGAGCTTTGGTCTCGCGGCAGGTCTGTTGCTTTTTGCTTCCCTGGCCGAATACTTGAACACACTGAGTGTCAGTCGCGCTCAACTGCTGCTCCTGAGGACGCGTGATCCGGTTTTGGTGTTGCAAGCGCTTGCGGCCATTTTTCGTGGGAGTTCAGGCCGGGCGGTATCGGCGCTCGTCGTGCTCATTCTGGCGCTCGCGTTCGCGTGGATGGTGATCGCATCAATCGGGAGGGCCTCCTCGCTAAGCTCTCTGCTCGGATATTTTCGGGAACGTGGAATGTCAAGCCTGCCGCGCCCTCCCATGTTCCTTATGCTGCGCTCACTTTTCGGCCTGTGTTTCTTGCGGGTCACAGTGATGTTGGCGGCGATCGTCGCGAGTCTCGGCGCAGTCATCATTGCAGCCGTGTGGGTGTCCCGTGAAGCTGCGGCGCCTGCATTGTGGTTGCTGTTGATGCTGGTGGGATTGATTTGGTCTGGCTTGAATTGGCTGTTGTCTCTGGCCCCGATCTTTGTGGCCGCCGGCGCACAAGATACATTTGGCAGCATCGGGGCTGCCCTCAGTTTGTATCGTGACCGCCGCTGGCCCTTCTTTGCTATTGGCGCCTGGTTCAACTTCGGGCACTTCGTGGCGTTCGGGTTAGCAAGTTTCGCTGTGGTCGCGCCTTTTTTGCTGAGCCGAAGATTGTCTGGCATGGCTCTGATTGTCGCTCTCGTATCACTATTCGGTTATTTCGCAGTTATGGATTTCCTGTACGTAGGCCGGCTTGCTGCCTACTTGTCGATGACCTTGGGTCCGCCACCGGTGCCCATGGAGGTATTGCCGCAACCGGCCCCGGATTCGGGTCCGGGTGTAGACACCCGCGTAGATGCCGACGACCTCATCTTGAGCGATTTGCCGCTGTCTCCTTGGTGAAGCTTCATGTACTTCTGGATTAGCGCCTTGATGGTTCTCCTTTACACTTGCTCCTCTATTTGAGAGACTCGTCCGTGGAAAGCCGATCCATCGTTGTCCTCGACTTTGGCGCGCAATATTCGCAGCTCATAGCGCGCCGCATCCGCGAACAGAATGTCTTTTCGGTTGTTCTTCCGTGCACGGCCTCGCTCGAGGAAATTCGCAGTTACAAGCCGCTCGGCATCGTATTGTCCGGCGGTCCATCCTCGGTCTACGACGCGGACGCGCCTAAGGCCGAGCGGCGGGTATTCGATCTTGGAACTCCCGTGCTCGGCATTTGTTATGGGCTACAGCTCATGGTGCACGTGCTCGGTGGCAAGGTGCACGCCGCACAACGACGTGAGTACGGACATCAGAAAGTTGAAGTTACGTCTCGGTCAGAACTCTTTTGCGGTTTGCCCGCTTCGCTCGAAGTCTGGATGTCTCATGGCGACGAGGCCGTCGAGCTCGCGCCTGGTTTTGAACAGATCGCACGGTCCCCCAACGCTGTGGCCGGAATCGAGAATCCGGCCAGGAAGATGTATGCCGTTCAGTTCCATCCTGAGGTGCACCACACCAAATTCGGCACCCAGATCCTCCGCAATTTTGTTCTCAACATTTGCCAGGCTCAGGCGGATTGGACGCCCCGGCATTTCATCGACGAGACGGTCGCGAGCGTCCGCCACACCGTAGGCACTGGCCGCGCGCTATGCGCTCTTTCCGGTGGAGTCGACTCCGCAGTCGCCGCCACTTTGGTTGATCGTGCCCTGGGTGACGATCACCGGCCTTCCCGATTGACCTGCGTTTTCGTAAATAATGGCGTGCTTCGAAAAAACGAATTCGAAAAGGTACAGCAGAGTTTGCGGGACAAGCTGGGTTTACACCTGGTCGCCGTAGATGCCACAGAACGCTTTCTCACCAGGCTTGCGGGAGTTACCGATCCTGAAAAAAAACGCAAAATTATCGGCAATGAATTTATCGCTGTTTTCGATGAAGAGGCCCACAGGATCGAGCAGCAGGAAGGCAAGGTCGAATGGCTCGTGCAAGGGACCCTCTACCCCGATGTCATCGAATCGCGCTCGGTTCGCGGCCCCTCGCAAACCATAAAGACTCATCACAACGTTGGCGGCCTGCCGGAAACCATGAAGCTCAAGCTGATCGAGCCGCTCAAGGATTTATTCAAAGATGAAGTAAGAAAAATTGGCAGGGACCTCGGTATGCCGGAGGAGATCCTGCAGCGCCAGCCATTCCCCGGCCCCGGCCTAGCCGTTCGAATTCTGGGCGAAGTGACGCCGGAACGGCTCGCCATCCTGCGCGAGTGCGACGACATCGTAGTGGGTGAAATCAAGAAAGCCGGGCTATACGCGCAAATCTGGCAGTCATTTGCCGTGCTGCTTCCGGTGATGTCGGTCGGCGTGATGGGCGACCAGCGAACTTATGCCTACACCTGCGCCATCCGCGCCGTTCACTCCGAAGACGGCATGACCGCCGATTGGGTGCCATTGCCGCATGACGTGCTCAAGACAATTTCCAATCGAATTGTTAACGAAGTAAAGGGCGTGAACCGCGTGGTCTATGACATCACTTCGAAACCACCGGGGACAATTGAGTGGGAGTAGCGTGAAGCGGCATGCCGGACGAATAACTGGAATTGCCCAGCGCCTATTCTATGGATGTACGACACGCAGCCCCAGCACCCTCTCAAAGGGATCGAAACCGTGGTCGCGATGCAGTAATTCGTGTTCGACTTCGAGACAGAATGTGGCGATCAGGCAATCTATGGTCTTCCGCACTGTATATCCGCGTTGCCTCAGGACTCTGTAGTTCATGGCTGCAGCGATTGCGATGTCCGTTCCACCAGTGTGAAATACATGGAATTTCAGCAGATCGTCCTGAGTTTGCATAAATCTGCTGTCATCCGCCATGCCCTGCAAGACTTCGCACAAGATAAGATCAGTCAACCCGAGCCGCTGCCGCTCTAGCTGGTGGTCTAGCCAAAGCGTCTCTGAGTTTGTGGTGCCCAGCAGATAGTCAATCCATACAGTGGTGTCAACAATGATCATGCCTCAAGCTTGCGCTCGGTTCCTGCCGAGGCGTGATTGAGCGAGGTCACCTTCCCAACGAACTCTGCCGCGGAGTCGGCGAATGGAGCCTTGCATATGCGTCCTTACAAGCAGGTGCAGACCCGCCTCCACCGCGGCCTTTTTAGTTCGGGCGCCGCTCTGCCGCATGGCTTGCCGCATCAAGCGATCGTCGATGTCAATATTCGTGCGCACAACCATCTGCCTCCCGATGTGTAAATATCTCACGATCTTGTGTATTCGCAACCGACCCTGTGCGGGCACAGGGAACAAGCAGAAAGCGGCATGATTTAACTTTGACACTGCTCTATTCCAGAAAACCCTGCCTTACGGCATGAATGAAGTCCGAATAAGCAGGAGTGAAGCCCGCTGTCCGCATGTCGGCAGCAATCTGCCCGCGATGATGTGCCGAGTGCATGATCACATGCAGCAGGACGTCATCCACACGGCTGGTCCAGTTTTCCCCTTTACTGTTTGAATAGGAAATCCCGTTTAAGAGATCGGCTGCAGCTCTCCCTTCCAGGAAATTCTCCCAAAGAGACGCCAGTTCAGTTATCTGCGAGTCGCATTGCTCAACCGTGAACTCAGGCCAGACCGGCAACGTCTGCGCTCGCTGCTCCAGGCGTTCGAGCCAGAGCCTTTCTGCAGCAATGATGTGCGCCATGTAACGCAACGAACCCGGGGGCACGGACTCGGCTGCCCGTAGCGCGTTCAAGACTTCGTGGTTTGCCCAGCGGTCGTAAACAAAGAGGCGGCGAAAATCACTTAGATCCATAGTCGTCTCCGGGAAAATGGGTAACACGGGGTTGCATTTTCAGAAGCCGAATACTTCCACTCTAAGACAGAAAGCATTCGATTTGCACGCTCTGCATTGCACTCTGCTTCCGCCAACGTTTAGGATGCGAATGATCATGCGGTCTCGCTCTCAACGACTGCGGTTTCCGGCTTCGAATGCGCGACGATTACTGATGGGCGACCTGCGCCGTCTCTTATGGTTTGCGGTACAAGTAATCTTCTTTTTGGACCTTGCCGCCGGCCAATCTCGGCAAGAAGTTGAGGTTTTGATTCGTAGCGGCAAGGCTGCGCTGGATTCGGGCAATTTCGCACGGCCGTCTCTGACTTTCAGCAGGCTCGGCAAATCGCGCCTGAGAATGTGGAGGTCAATCACGGGCTATTGCTCAGTTACCTGCAAGCCGGAGATTTAAACGAGGCCGTGCAGCTCGGGACCAGTGCCGTGCAACGCTGGCCCGACGATCCGCAGCTCCAGCATTGGCTGGGGCTGGCCTATTTCAAGAGTGGCAGAAAACGTCGAGGCGGTGCCGGTGTTAAGGCGTGCTGAAACCCTAGATGCTAAAAGCTTCGACATTCATTTTGGCCTGGCGCTTGTACTCCTGTCCGAAAACCAGGCCACACCCACAGCGGATGAACTCGAAATGGCAATCAAGGTGAAGCCTTCCGCAGCACTGGCACACGTATTGCTGGGTCGCGCCTATCAGAACAGCAATCGTACTCTGCAAGCGATTCAGCAGTTTCAGACAGCTCTTCGCCTTGATCCCGAAACTCAGCTCGGGCACTATCATCTGGGCTTCGCCTACGCCAGCTTGGGCCGAAACCCGGAGGCCGTTGCAGAATATAAACCGGAGGCCATTGCAGAATATAAAAACGAGATAGCTCGCAGCCCGCAGAACCCCGATCGTTCTCCGCCAACTCGGCCATTCACTCCTGGAAAGTGGTGCACCACACCAAATTCGGAACCCCGATCCTCCGCAATTTCGTGCTCAACATCTGCAAGGCTCAGCCGGATTGGACGCCTCAACATTTCATCGACGAAACCATCGCGAGCGTCCGCCACACGTTAGCACCGGCCGTGCGTTGTGCGCGCTTTCGGGCGGGGGTGGATTCAGCGGTTGCAGCCACTTTGGTTGATCGTGCTCTGCGTGATGATCACGGACCATCACGGCTTACCTGCGTTTTCGTAAACAATGGGGTGCTTCGAAAAAATCCTCACCAAGCTCGCCCGTTATCGATCCTGAGAAGAAGCGCAAGATCATCGGCAACGAATTCATCGCCGTGTTCAACGAAGAAGCGCACAAAATCGGCCAATCGCTTCGCGACCCGCACCGGGCCCCGGGATCGGGTGTGTTCACGTTGGGGGCACCTAAGCAGGTGGAGTTTGAGGTGAGGGTGGTCTTTTAGGCGCTCGTGCCTGCGGGCGATTTTATACCGGGAGCGATGTTATACTCGGAAGCCGAGATGCTGTGCAGTGAGTCTGTTCCCGTCCAGCTAGTTAGTAGCCGATTTTGTCACCTTTCCGCTCTCACTGTTTTTTCCCTAGTGCTTGTGTGTTCGCTCGCGTTCGCTGATAAGAAAGTAGATGGTCTTTCCAAGGGCGACCGCGAGTGGCTTGAGAAAGATGTGCTGTACATTATCACCAGCGACGAGAAGAAGGCGTTTGTTGAGTTGAAGACGAGTGAAGAACGAGAGAAGTTCATCGAGCGATTTTGGGAAATTAGGAACCCCACCCCGGGAGCACCGGCGAACACTTATAAAGAAGAACATTATCGGCGCCTGGAGTATGCAAGCCAGTACTTCTCAAAGGGCCGGCAGCGGGACGGGTGGGCAACGGACCGGGGACGTATTTACATTACCTTAGGTCCTCCTCAACAACGCGCTAACTACGTTACCCAGAGTGAAGTACGCGGCATGGAAATCTGGTTTTACTCCAATTCCCATCCCGCCCTTCCGCCATTTTTCTATGTTGTCTTCTACGAAAAGGATTTTGGGGATTTTAGGCTGTACAGCCCCTACATGGACGGTCCGCAGAAGCTAGTTACATCTTATCGGGCCGAGAACGGCCGAGTAGCGGCAGTTAAAGAGATTGACCGCATACTGGGCCGGGAGGTTGCGCGGACAACCTTAAGCTTGATCCCAGGAGAACCCGTTAGCTTAAATGACGCCGTCTCAAGCCTGCAATCGGATGTGATGTTAGGCACGATTAAGAATTTAGCCAACCATCCCTTGACGGTTGATGCACTCAATCTGCGGCGGGAGTTAAGCGAGAACGTATCCCACCGAGTGGTCATGCCGGGCGAGTCGCTGAAAGTATTGACTCTGCCTCTGCGCGATGCGCAGGGCGACATCAAGTTACACTATGTGCTCCGCCTCAGCCATCCTGGGGACATGGGGGTGGCACAATCTCAAGACCGCTACTATTACTCGGTTGAGGTTTCGATACGCGTGCTTACTCCCGCCGGCAAACTAATATTTGAGCAGGCCCGGAAAGTCTCGCGTTACGTCGAAGCTGATGAGATGGAACGGGTCAAAGGCAAGCCGTTTGGATACGAGGGCTGGCTACCGCTTGCCCCCGGCAAGTATAGGCTCGAATTCATAATGACGAACTTGTTGATGAAGACGGCCTTCACAGCCGAGCGTGAGGTGTTGATACCAGAGCTATCGGATGGTCTTACTGTCACTGACGTGGTTGCGTTTTCGCAGGCCACTGCGGTCCCGTCGTCGCAAGCAGCGGTTTTGCCGTTCACGTCGGGCGGAGTCGCGTTCACACCCTTTGTTGACCGCGAGCTAGATCTGCTGCCATCACAGGATTTAAAGCTTTTCTATCAGATCTGGGCGCCCACGACTTCACCGCAGGATAGTGCGGGCAGGAAGCTCCAGGTGAATTACGCGTACGGTCAGCCCGGCGCGACGGGTAGCGCCAAGATCATACGTGAGGAGGTTCAGCGTGAACAATTTGACCCCGGCGGATCTCTAATCAATGGAAAGAAGATATCGACTGCCGATTTAGCGCCCGGCAACTATCGCGTTGCCATCACGATCACCGATCCGGACAACGGAGAAAAGCGGTTCAGCAATTTCTCATTCCGCGTTGTTGCGGAGCAGCCTTCCGCGTCGGAGTTTTGGGACATATACGCGGAGGGACTGGGCGACTACGTTAGCGGTGGACAGTCAGACTATGAACGTGGGCTGACTTACTTGGCCGCAGGAAGTGCGCCCAAAGCCGCAGAATGGTTTCGCAGAGCAGTTCAAAAGAATCCGAGCAATGAAAAGGCACGAAGTCGACTGGCGGATTTCTATTTCAGCCAGCGTGACTTCGCAAAAGTTGCGGAGCTCTATTCTCATGCCGGGGTAACATCAGATACTGCGGACGAGACAGTCTTAAACGTGGCGGAAAGCTTGGATAAGACCGGAAACACGCGCAAAGCCGTGGACTTAGTCGAATCAGCGCTCGCAATTAAACCGGCGAGTGGGCCGCTTTACCTGGCATTGGCCTCCTATTATCAGCGTTTGGGTAACCCAGGAAAAGCTGAGGAATTCGAGCGCAGGGGCCGATCGATGATCGCTGCTCCTGAGCAGAGACCATAAAGCAGGTGAAGAACCTAGTTCACCCACTTCTCTGGTTTGGAACCCCCCTGCAGGTATGAGAGTCCATAGTACCTCGCCTAATGACTATGACTTATTGTATTTTACAAGCCGCAGCCCGGCGGCAAGCACATTCCTAAGTTCCTCACACACAACATTTTACTCATAACAATAGGTGTCTCCACGATTTGGTCTCGATTGTGCTGTGTAGAACAATGTGTGTGCAAATTTCCGTGGGGCGCGCACTCGGGTTCGGTGCGCATCAATCCGCCCAGACGGTGTCTTCCAAAATTTCCGGTACATATTCCTGAGAATCGCTTGAAGAAGGGAGTAAGTGATTTATGCCGAAAAGGATAGCAGCCTGTGTCGCACTGCTTCTTTGGTTCACCGGTTTGGGATTTGCCCAAGCTAGCGCGGAGTCGGCTGTTCGGGGTAACCTTGCCGGCTCGGTAGTTGATCCCTCGAGTGCCTTGGTTCAAGGCGCGAAGGTGACACTTAGCGGCCCCATGGGTAAAAGATCGGCGCAGACGGACCAGGACGGAAGATTTTTGTTCCAGGTCCTAGTCCCCGGCTTCTACTCCGTCAACGTGGAAAAGCAGGGTTTTAAGTCCACGGATGTTAAGGGAGTTGAGGTTGTTACGGGCAGGACCTCGAGCATCAGCGTGAAAATGGAAGTCGGGGCAAGCGAGACGACGGTGGAGGTAACCGGAGGCGCGATCACGGTAGATACCGAGTCGACTGCCCAAGCGTCCAATCTCACTGACACCTTCTACCAGTCCGTTCCTATGGGCCGCGGCGTTACTGGTCTGTTCTATGCTGCGCCGGGTGTGGCTAGCGGCGGCGGCACCGGAACGGCCAACCCGTCCATCTCGGGCGCGACCGGTCTGGAGAACAATTACATTGCTGACGGCGTGAGCATCACCGACGGCGCCTTTGGCGGCATCGGCGTATACTCGCGCGTCTACGGTTCGCTCTCCAGCGGTATCAACCTGTCTTTCGTGAAGGAAGTCCAGGTGAAGACCGGCGGTTTCGAAGCGCAGTACGGCAAGGCCACCGGCGGTATCGTGCAGATCGTCACCAAGACGGGCTCGAACGCGTTCCATGGCTCGGTGGGTGGCTACGTCGCGCCGCAGCAACTTGAAGCGACGCGCGTGCAGGTGGACGATTTTGGACTGGGCGGCAGCCAACAGCGCTTTAATCTGCAGGGCAAGATCCTGCACCAGAGCAACTACGACGCGGACGCCCAACTAGGCGGCTACGTTCCCGGCCTCAAGGACCATTTGTTCTTCTTCGGATCGTTCAACCCGCAGTGGAACACCGACTACAATCAGTTTGCTCAATACCGCAATGCTTCCGATCTCGGTACGGCAGGGTTGGCCGGGCCTACGCAGACGCGTCTGGGCAACTATGAGGTACCCGTCCGCGTATATTCGTATGCGGGCAAGCTGACTTTCAGACTGAACGACCACCACCAGTTCGAGGGCTCTGCCTTCGGCGACCCGACCTATGGCGATAAAAACGCCAACGGAAACGCAGGTCCCCAGACAGCGTCTAAAACAACCTTCGATAAACTCCAGTACGGAACCCGCAACGTTGCTGCTCGCTATAACGGCACGCTTACCCCGACCTGGTTGTTCAATGCTTCCTGGGCCTGGGGCCACAACAACCTCAACGACACCCCCGCTTCCCCGGACACCTACGTGGTTGTCGACCGGATTCAACGGAATCCTTGTGGGCCGCCAGTATTCAGTCCGGAATGCACCGCCACTACTAACGCGCTGCGTGGGCAGTACGTGCGCCAGGGTCTCGGCTACTTCGAAAACACCACGGGAGACAACTACGGACTAAACTTCGATACCCAGAAGGTGTTCAACTTCCTTGGGCAGCACACCTTGGGTCTTGGGTACCGTTATGACCGCTCGTACTATGATGGCACCAAGTTGCGAACGGGTCCGACTATTCCTGTCGACGCCGCGACTGCCCTGGTGCTCGCCGGTTCCACAGGCTCGCCCTTGTATACTGCTCTGGTTGACAATGGCACAAACGCCTCATTCCAGCTACGTGACGGCGGTAATTGCATCGGGGATCCCGTTCCGATCACTGACATTTCGGAACTTTATGTCCCTGGTATGACGGAATGTCCGGACGGCGGCATACCCACCTTCCTGCGCCAGGATCGTGGGGAATTTGGACTTCTGAACTTCAACACGGCCTCCCGCTACCATACGGTCTTCGCGCAGGATGCGTGGAGTCCCAGCAAATACGTGACCATCAGCGCCGGCCTGCGCTGGGAACAGCAGCACGTGGAGGGCGTAAACGCTCGCTACACCTTCAACGACAATTGGTCGCCGCGCGTGGGAATCAGCGTGGATCCCTGGGGCAACCGCAAGACCAAGATCACCGCTAACTTCGGCCGTTACACCGAAGCGCTTCCGCTGGATGCGGGCATCCGTTCGCTCAGCGCGGAGTATGACTTCCCCACGACCAACTGGACAACCCCGAATGACGGAGCGGGCCACGCGTTAATTAACTCCGACGGCACCATAGACTTTTCCCGCTTCAGCATCGCCAACAACAACCCGCAGTTCTTTGGGGGTGTGTCTGCACAGGATTTCAGCCATGCATTTGGGAAGGGCACTCGCAGCGAGTACTTGGATGAGTATGTGCTTGGCTTTGAGCACGAATTCGGGAATTCGGGCGTCATCTTCAGTGCGCGCTACAACGACCGGAGGATCAAGCGCATCATTGAGGACAACGCTGC
>Ga0075435_100000189_pt1 | contig 36888 bp, 34 predicted proteins | sample RhiMethybrSRZTD4_FD_75302 | JGI IMG/M metagenome (GOLD analysis project Ga0075435, IMG submission 75302) | Populus rhizosphere microbial communities from Tennessee, USA - Rhizosphere MetaG P. TD hybrid SRZTD4 | ecosystem: Host-associated > Plants > Roots > Rhizosphere > Soil | place: USA...
TGATGACGTCGTACGTCTGGTCGCGGCTCGACGGCGATCTGCTCGCGACGACCGGAACGCTGGCCGGCGATCCCAACAACCCCAACCAGGTGATTCCGACGCAGGCAACCGGAAGGGGCACCAACGATCAGCCGCATGCGTTCAAGGTGCTCGGCAGCTACCAGGCGCCGTACGGCATCACCGTGGGCGCGAACTACCAGGCGATCAGCGGGCTGCCGTTCGACCGGACGTTCCGCGCGCCGGGGTGCTCGGCGACGGTGACGACGAACTGCCTCAACCAGGGCGCCACGACGGTTCGAGCGGACGTGCGCGGCACGGACCGCGCCGACTTCCTGAACCTGATGTCGCTTCGCGCCGACAAGAGCTTCCGGCTCGGAGGAACGGCCCGCGCCTCGGTCATCGCGGAACTGCACAACGTGCTGAACTCGAGCGCGGGTCAGGCGAACTTCGGTACGCTCACGCAGGCGTACGCGAGCCAGGCGGCGTTCGATACCGCGCGGGCGGGCGGCGCATCGTACTTCGGCCGCGTGCAGGAGATCGTCGCGCCGCGCGTGCTGAAGCTCGGCGTCAAGTTCGACTTCTAGCTGCGGCCCGCAGGGGCTCGGGGCTGGGGGCTAGAGGCCAGCCGAGGCCGGCGTCCGGGAGACCGGGCGCCGGCCTTTTTTTGGGCGACGTTCCCGGTCGCCACGAACGCGCTCGCGCGCGAGGACGACGATCGACGCAGAACACGCAGAGCCCGCAGAACACATCGAAATCAGAGCTGGCCAGAAGCGACCATCGAAAACTCTGCGTGCTCCGCGGGTTCTGCGTCCCATCGTCGTCCGTCCGGCGCATTGAGCTGTCGCGCCGGCGAGCAGCTGGCGTCGATCGTCGCCGACGCAGGGGACGCGGCGTGGCTCGGTCCGGTTGCAGAATCGTTAGCGGCGCGCTTTCCTGCGTTCGAGACGTCGATCCGCGCGAACCCGCGGGACGCCTCCACCTACGTCAACGTCGGCCAGTTCTCGCTCCAGATCGGGAATCCGCGCGAGGCGGCGGATTACTTCGCCGAAGCGATGACCATCGAGCCGAGTGGCGGCGGCGCGCGCCGGCCTCGCGCAAGCGCGGTCTCTCGCGACGCAAATCCACGCTAACGTTTTTCCGTCCAAAGATCCGTAGCGCGCTCGGTGTCAGGCACGTGCCCGGCACGCGGAGCCAACCTGGTTTCAACCTGGTTTCAACCTGGTTTGAACCTGGTTGATCGAGCGACGGAATCGATCGTTGTGCGGTCGTTGTCGTGATGAACGTTGATGTCGATAAGAGAGTCAGCGCGGCGCGATCGAACGACGACGCGTCGCGAATCTGCGGCACACATATTGCTCGGCTATCGGTTGGAGGACGCGATGAGTCTCGTTCGGCTTCTGGGGTTCACCACGTTGGGGTGCGGATGCGTGGTCGGGCGGTATCGGGAAGTGGCCACCAGCCGCGAGGTCACCTACGTGGAAGAGAAGGGAAAAACCTGCAGCAGCCACGGCCATCGCCGCAACCACACCATCGCCGCGGAGCGTCTCGCGTCGTCCTCGCCGCTCGGATTCGCGCTCACGAGCAAGGCCTCCTGACGTCCGGCGCGTGTGCAGATCGGTCAACGGCTGTCGCGAGACGGTACAGCTAGCCGCACTCCCCTCTAACGTACGCGTACGCTCGTACCGAAAATAATAGAGGCGTGTCAGTCCTCCTGAAGCCTCGCGCGATCCGCGAATCCGCCGCGACCCGCAGCCGCTTCTATCTCGCCGACTGCCTCGACGTCTTCGCGCAGCTCGACGCCAACAGCGTCGACGTCATCGTGACGTCGCCGCCTTACAATCTCGGCATCGGTTACAACCGCTACCAGGACACGCTGCCGCGCGCCGCCTACCTGGAGTGGACCGGCGCCTGGATTGGCGCGGCCGCGCGCGTGCTGCGGCCCGACGGCTCGCTTTTCCTCAACGTCGGCGCCAAGCCGAGCGATCCCTGGACGGCGCTCGACGTCGCGCAGGCGGCGCGGCCGCACCTGCGGCTGCAGAACGTCATCCACTGGATCAAATCGATCGCGATCGAGCGCGACTTGGCCGGCGCCGCCGCCGGGCTGACGCGGGATCTGGCGGTCGGCCACTACAAGCCGATCAACAGCGATCGCTTCCTGAACGACTGCCACGAGTTCGTCTTTCACCTCACGCGGGACGGCGGCACGCCCCTCGATCGCCTCGCGCTGGGCGTCCCCTACCAGGACCAGTCGAACGTCGCGCGGTGGACGAAGGCCGCCGACGGCGTACGCTGCCGCGGCAACACCTGGTTCATCCCCTACGAGACGATCCAGCGCCGCGACCGCGACCGGCCGCACCCGGCGACGTTTCCGACGAAGCTGCCCGAGCAGTGTCTGCGGCTGCACGGCCTGTCGCGCATCCGGGTGGCGATGGATCCGTTCACCGGCCTCGGCAGCACCGCGCTCGCGTGCGTGCGGCTCGCCGTCCCGGAGTTCATCGGGTGCGACATCGACGAAACGTATCTCGACGCAGCCGTCGAGCGCGTGAACGACGCGGTGAAGCCGAAGATGGCCAAGGCGCGGCTGCGGGAAGTGCGCGCGCGTGGCCTCCGTCAGGGCTGAGGGCGGATGGCTATGTCGGATTACTTCTTCGTCGTGGACGTGGGCTTCGGCGGCGGCTTGAGCACGTACTCCTTGCGGAACCACGCGGACGCGTTCTTCCGCGTCACCTTCACTTCCACCTGACGCCGGCGTTTGGTCGGATCCGGATTCTTCGAGTAGTAGCCGAGGACGTAGTAGTCGCTGGTCTCCGCGTCGATCCGCTTCAGCGCTTTGCTGAAGTCGTTCTGGTTCACGACGGCGAGCCCGCCGGTCTCTTCGGCGATGACGCGCAGGCTGTCCTGCGACTTCCGCACGAACTCGTTCCACTGCTGCGGATCGACCTGCTCGTCGATGTCGCCCATCCCCACCAGCCCGCGCGGGTCGATCGTGTACATCGTCACGTTCGCGCGGTTCGCCTGCCGCGTGAGCTCGCCGAGCTCGCGCGCGAGATCCGCGTCGGCGAACGTCTCGCTCTGCTTCTGCTGGTTGACCAGCGGATCGGTCTGCTGCGAGTTGGATCCGTCGCTGTTCTGCGACGCCATCTGGTTCTGCGAGCGCGAGAACTCGTTCTGCGCGAACGGCGAGTTCGGATCCATCAACCCGAGCCGCGCGTCCTGGAACGGATTGAAGTCGTAGCCGTCGCTCACGTAGATGAGCGCCTTGCGGCGGTTGTGCACCGACTCGAGGTTGTTGAGCAGATCGTTGACCGTCGAGAACGCGACGTGCGCGCGGTACCGGACTTCGCTCGGACCCTCGGCGCCCGACGGCCCGTTGATGATGTCGGTCGGCTTCAACTCGTTGCCCGCGATCTTCTTGATCGCCTCGTCGAGCCGCGTCTTGTCGTACGTCATGTCGACGGCGATCGACGACGGGCCGCTCGAGACGATGCCGAACATGTCGCCGTCGTGCACGAGCTCCTTCGAGATCTTCTTGAACAGCTCGCGCACGCGCCCGGTGTTGTGGAACTGCAGGTGCAGATCGTCGACGAAGAAGAGGAAGATGCGGCCCGACACGTCGTTGCGCGGACGCGTCGGCGGCAGGATGATGCCTTCGGGCGGCGGCGGCGGCGGCGCCGCGAGCACGTTCGTCACGCGTCCGCCGGTGACGACGGTCATCGACGTGATGTCCTGCCTCACGCCGTCCTCGAAGATCTCGAACTCGTCTTTCTTCAGGTCGGGGATGAAATTGCCTTTGTCGTCGCGAACGATCACGTCGTTCGTGACGAGATCGACTTGAACCCGGAAGGTCGGCGGTTTCTCCGGCTGCGCCGCATTCGGCGCTTGCGCTGGCGGCGGCGGCTGCGTTTGCGCTGACAGCCCGGCCGCGAGGGCCACTACAATGCCAGTGGACCAGAAACCGTTCATTTTCAGGGTCATAGCCACGGATTATACATCGCGCAAGGCGCGCCGCGCGGTCCGTGTCACGACGAGCGTGGCGGCGACCGTGGCCGCCAGGCCGGCGAGCAGAACCGCGTAGTAGGACGCGTCTTTCGGGGCTTCGGCCTGCCCCGCCAGCGCGAGCGCCTCGCCGCCAACCTTCCCGGCGTAGGCCGCCACGAGCTCTCCCGGAATCGATCCCACCCCGGCCAGCATGAAGTCCCACACCGAAATCGTCGTCAGCCCGAGCGCGTAGTTGAGCACGTTGAACGGCATCACCGGCGAGAGCCTGAGCAGGAAGACGATGCGCCATCCGCGCGACGCGACGGCGCGATCCACCGCGACGAAGCGCGGCATCGCCGCGAGGCGGCGCTCGACGAGGACGCGCGCGCCGTGCCGGCCGAGCAGAAACGCGCACGTCGATCCGATCGTGCCGCCGACGAACGAATACAGCGCGCCGCGGAAAATTCCGAACAGCGCGCCGGCCGCCACCGCGAGCACCGTCGCCGGCACGAGCGCCATGACGCCGAGCGTGAAGAGGCCGATGAACGCGGCGGCCGCAGCCGAGCCGTACGCGTGGACGTCGCGCGTCGCGGCGAGCAGACGCGGCGCCACGAGACGCCCTGTCCACCACGCGAGCAGCGCGATCGCGACGGCCATCGCCGCGATCCGCACGACGCGATGCGGCTGCGGATCGATGCGGTTACTCTCCGAGCGGATCGTCGGCGAGGTCGTCGCGCGCCGGCGGTTCGCTGTGCGCGGGCGTGGAGGTCGCGCTGTCGTCGTGCGGCGCCGGTTCGGCGGCCGGCCCGGCGGCGGCGATCGCCGGCTGCGGCCCGCGCCCGCCCTTCCGGCGGCGACGGCGCTTGCGCGCGCGCTCGATTCGAGACGGCGCCGCGGTCGCCGCGGCCGCGCTCTCGACAACGGTGGGGATCGGTTCGGCCTCGGCCGGCGTCTCGGTCTCGCCCTGCTCGGCAGGCGCCTCGTCCGGCGCGGCGTCGTCGTCGTCGCGCGGCGCTGTGCCGCGCACGGACTGCCGAGCGGCGCGCTCCGCGCGGCGCCGCTCGCGCCACTTGTCGACCTCGGCGGACGGAATCGGCGTCTCGAGAATCTTGCGCCAGTCGAACGTGACGTGTGGATTCTGCGCTTCGAGCGCGCGCCGGACATCGTCGTCGAACGGCTCGCGGCCGATCTTCACGTTGGGCGGCGTTCGGAACCAGTAAAGGACGCGCGGCCGCGACTTCCCCCGCCGGTTCGTCGTCGGCTCGACGAGGTAGAAGTGCTCGTAACCCCGCTTGTCGCGGGAAAAGCGGAAAAAAGCCATGGCGTCTCGCGCGGCGGCGATCAGCGTTTGCCGTGCGCCGTCTTTGCGGTCTTTGCGATCTTTGCGGTCTTTGCGATCTTTGCGGTCTTCGCGACCTTTGCGGTCTTTGCCTTCTTTGCGATCTTCGCGCTCTTTGCCACCTTTGCGGTCTTTGCCTTTGCGGTCTTAGCCGGCTTTGCGGTCTGTGCTCTAGCGGCCCTCGCGCCGGCCGGGGCCGCTTCGCGGTTGCGGTGCACCAACGTGAATCGCGGCTGGTCGCCGACGATGTGATAGCTCCAGATCTCGCCGACGTAGATCTGGTTGTCGTCGGCCAGCCGGCGGGCGACGTCCACCATGGCCGCGGGTACGTACAGATGAAACGCCGCGCGAGCGCGGCCGAAGTGCGCCCACTGGGCGAGCGCCTCGAGGTGATTCACCGATTCGCCGGTTTCGACCTCGATGATGACCTGCAGCTTGTGGCCGCGGTCGGGCGACATGAGGAGCAGATCCGGATACAAGGCCGACGTCCCTGCGCCGAGTGCGGAATTCTGCTCGTTCCCCGGATTGATGGCCGCTTCGTACCGGCGCCGAAACTTCGCCTGGAGCAGGCGGATGATGCGGTCGTGCTCGAGCTGCTCGCGGACCGGCCGCACGAGAATCGGGCTCAACGAGCGCCTCCAAACGGTTGGATTAGCACCTAATCAAACCCCAAAGTCTAGCATGTGCCGCCACGGCTCTACTGTATGCCGCTCAATGGATGCTGTTGAGCAGGCGTCGGTTACAATATAGCAAGTGCCCGCGGCCGCGATTGACCGATCGACGGCGAAGATTCTGATCGTCGACGACGACGAGGCCGTTACTGAGACATTTGCGCGCATGCTGAAGCTCGAAGGGTATCAGGTGCGCACGGCGGTCAACGCCCAAAAAGGTCTCGAAGAAGCTGAGCAAGGCCGGCCCGACGCCATCATCCTCGATCTCCGGATGCCCCTCGTAGATGGTCTCGGGTTCCTGCGCCGCCTGCGCACCTTCGATCAGCACGCCGCCACACCGGTCGCCATCGTCACCGGTGACTATTTCCTGGACGACGCGCTGTCGAACGAGCTGCGCGAGCTGGGCGCCGAACTGCGGTACAAGCCGATGTTTCTCGAGGACATCGTCGCGCTGGCGCGCCATCTGCTCAAGGTGACGAACTGACCGATTCGGGCAGCCGATTCCTCGCAGCCTGCCGCCGGCAGCCGGTCGACGCGACTCCAGTCTGGTTCATGCGCCAGGCGGGCCGGTACATGAGCGAATACCGCACGCTGCGCGAGCGCTATTCCCTGCTCGATCTGTGCCGGACGCCTGAACTCGCGACCGAAGTCACGCTGCAGCCGGTGCGGCGCATCGACGTGGACGCCGCCATTCTCTTCTCCGATCTGCTGCTCCCGCTCGCACCGCTCGGCGTCCCGTTCGATTTCGTGCGCGGCGAAGGGCCGGCCATCGAGACGCCGCTCAGGAGCGAAGGGGATCTCGCGCGCATCCGCCGCTTCGAGCCGCGCGACGAGCTGCGATACGTGCTGGAGGCGATCCGCCAGATCCAGCGCGCGCTGAAGGGCCGCGTGCCGCTCATCGGCTTCGCCGGCGCGCCGTTCACCCTGGCGTCGTACGCGATCGAAGGCGGCCACTCGAGCAATTTCGCGCACACCAAATCGCTGATGTACGGCCACCCGAACGCGTGGCATCAGTTCTGCGACACCGTGGCCGACGTCGTCGGCGACTATCTCGTCGCACAGATCGAAGCCGGCGTCGACGCCGTGATGGTGTTCGATTCGTGGGTGGGCGCGCTGAACGCGCCGGACTACCGCGAGTTCATCATGCCGCACACGAAGAAGATCTTCGATCGCATCAGTGAGGCGAGCCGCGCCGCGGACGGCCGCAGCGTGCCGACGATCCACTTCGGCGTGGGGACGGGCGCCATCCTGCACTTGATGCGCGAGGCGGGCGGCGACGTGATCGGCGCCGATTGGCGGACGCCGCTCGACGAGGCGTGGGAGCGGATCGGAGACGACCGCGCGATTCAAGGCAACCTCGATCCGACGCTGCTGCTGGGGCCGCTCGATCGCGTGTTCGCGGCGACCGACGACGTGCTGGCGCGCGCCGGCGGCCGGCCCGGGCACATCTTCAACTTCGGCCACGGCATCCTGCCGACAACGCCGGTCGAACATGTGCAGGCGCTCGCGCGGTACGTACATCAAAAAACCCGTCGCTGACGCGCGAGCGCGTTCAGAGTTCAGCGTTCAGAGTTCAGGGTTCTTGTTCGGGTTCTTGTTCTGGTTCTCGTTCGGGTTCTCGTTCGGGTTCTCGTCATCGTTCGTCATGCGAACGAGCACCGAGCAGTACCGTCGTACTACAATCTAGACGGGAACCCGAAACGAGAACCCCGAACTCGAACGAGCACCAGAACCCTGAACGCTGAACCCTGAACGCTGAACTCTGAACCCTGAACTCGACGATGTCGCATCCCGGTGTTCTCTTAATGGCGCACGGCACGCCGTCCTCGCTGGACGAGATGCCGGAATATCTCCGCCTCGTGCGGGGCGGACGGCCGCCCTCCGACGAGCTGATTCACGAGATGCGCGAGAACTACGCCGCGATCGGCGGGCGCTCGCCGCTCACCGAGATCACCGAGGCGCAGGCATCGGCGCTTCGCGCGCGGCTGGGGCCGGAGATTCCGGTTGCGGTCGGCATGCGCAACTGGAAGCCGTTCATCGACACGGCGCTCGCGGATCTGGCGGCCGCCGGGGCGACGCGCGTGATCGGCATCCCGCTCGCGCCGCAGTTCTCGACGCTGAGCGTGCAGAAGTACATCGACGCCGCCGTGAGCGCGCTGCCCGACGGCGTGCAGTTCGAGGCCGTGGAATCGTTCCACACGCATCCGCTCCTGCTCGACGCGTTCGCGGAGAAGGTCTCCGCCGCGCAGCCGAAGCCCGACGAGCTCGTGATCTTCACGGCGCACAGCCTGCCGCAACGCGTCATCGCCGCCGGCGATCGATACGCGGACGAAGTCGCCGAAACCGCGCGCGGCGTGGCCGCGCGTGTCGGGATCGCCAAGTACGAGCGCGCGTACCAGAGCGCGGGGCGGACGCCGGAGCCGTGGATCGGCCCGTCGCTCGAGGAGCTGATCGACGAGCGGTCGGCGACGGTGCGCCGGTTCCTCGTCGTGCCGATCGGCTTCGTGTGCGATCACACGGAGATCCTGTTCGACATCGACGTGCAGGCGGCGCGCGTGGCGCGCGAGTTCTCGACGGCGCTGCGGCGGACGGAGTCGCTGAACACGTCGCCGACGTTCATCGCGATGCTGGAGGAAATCGTTCGCGCGCGTCTCGGGGCTAGGGGCTCGGGGCTAGCCGATAATGGGGTCGATGCTCGTTGACGCGGCGATTGTCGGCGGCGGGATCGCGGGGCTCGCGGCGGCGTACGAGCTCCATCGCCGCGGCCGCTCGTTCGTCGTCCTCGAGCGCGCGCCGCGCGCCGGCGGCGTGATCTTCAGCGAAGAGGTCGGCGGCTTCACGATCGACGGAGGCCCGGATTCGCTGCTCGTGCAGAAGCCGGCCGGCATCGCGCTCTGCGAGGAGCTCGGCCTCGGCGGCCGGCTCGTGTCGACCAAGCCGCCGCGCATCGCATATATCCAGCGGGCAGGGCGCCTCCACGCGCTGCCGGCCGCCTCGGTCCTCGGCATTCCGACGCGCGTCGGGCCGTTCGTCGAGACCGGCCTCTTCACGTGGGCCGGCAAGATGCGCATGGGCGCCGAGCTCTTCGTGCGCCGCCGCGAGACCGACGACGACGAGTCGATCGGCGCGTTCATGACACGGCGCTTCGGCCGCGAGGCCGCCACCTATCTCGCCGAGCCGCTGCTCGCCGGCATCCACGCCGGCGACGTCGATCGCCTCTCGATGAAGGCGCTGTTCCCGCGGCTCTTCGACGCCGAGCGGAAGCACGGCAGCCTGCTGCGCGCATTTCGTCCTGGCTCGGCGGCGAATTCGGAATCGCGCCCGACAAGTGCCGAGTCCCACGTCCCGAATCCCAACCGAGACGGCGCTTTTCGATCCCTGCCCGGCGGCCTGAGCGATCTGATCCGCGCGCTCGTCTCGGCCGTTGGCGAGGCGAACGTGCGCACCGACGCGGCGGTCGAGGCGATCACCGGCCGGGCGCCGTTCACGGTGCGGACCGGAAAAGGCGATGCGATCGACGCGCGCGCGATCGTCTTCGCGACGCCGGCCTTCGTCACCGCCGAACTGCTGCGCGACCGCGACGCCGCGATCGCGTCGCGCTGCGCCGAGATCCCGTACGCGTCGGCGGCGACCGTCGTGCTCGCCTTCCGCCGCGACGCCGTCGCGCATCGGCTCAACGGATCCGGCTTCGTCGTCCCGCGCGTCGAGAGCACGGGGTTGCTCGCCGCGTCGTGGCTGTCGTCGAAGTGGCCGCACCGCGCGCCGGACGACGATCACGCGCTCATGCGGACCTTCGTCGGCGGCGCGCGCGATCCGGCCGCGCTCGATCGCAGCGACGATGATCTGATTCGGTTGTCGATGCGGGCGCTGCAGCCCCTCATCGGCGTGCGCGGCCAGCCGCTGTTCGCGCGCGTCTACCGCTGGGACCGCGGCAACGCCCAGCACGAGGTCGGGCACCTGGATCGCGTCGCCGCGATCGATCGCGCGCTCTCGCGGCATCCCGGCGTGTTCCTCACGGGCAGCGGCTTCCGCGGCGTCGGCATTCCCGATTGCATCGCCGACGGACGCGCCACGGGCCGGCAGGTCGACGTCTGGATCCAGGATCGCGCCGAGTACGCCGACGCGCGCGGGGCGGCACGGTGAGGCGCGCGCGGCTCGTGTGCGCCGCGATCGCGATCGTCGCGGGACTCGCGCCTCCCGCCGACGCGCAGCCGTCCGACGTCGCGCGGCTGCTCCATCAGATCAAGGCGGCGGACGCCGGAGCGCTCGCGGTCTCGGAGGAGGATGGCCGGTTCCTGCGCGTGATGATCGCGTCGAGCGGCGCGAAGCACGCGCTCGAGATCGGCGGCGCCTACGGCTACAGCGCCATCTGGATGGGCCTCGCGCTGCGCGAGACGGGCGGCAGGCTCACGACGATCGAATTCGACGCCGCGCGCGCGAAGCTCGCCGCCGAGCACGTGCGCGCCGCGGGCCTCGCGGACATCGTGACGGTGGTCGCCGGCGACGCGTTCGCCGAGATTCCGAAGCTGCAGGGCGCGTTCGACTTCGTCTTCCTCGACGCCTGGAAGCGCGACTACAAGCGCTTCCTCGATCTGATGCTCCCGCGCCTCTCGCCGCGCGGCCTCTTCCTCGCGCACAACGTCGTCAACAAACAGAGCGAGATGCGCGATTTCCTCGATGCGATCAAGACCGACGCGCGGCTGTTCACGACGATCGTGACGCCGTCGGGCGAGGGGATGTCGGTGTCGGTGAAGGTGAAGTGAAGACGGTCCACATCATCGGCGTGCCGCTCGATCTCGGCGGCGGACGGCGCGGCGTCGACATGGGCCCGTCGGCGTTCCGCATCGCCGGCCTCGGCGAGCGGATCGGCGCGCTCGGCTACACCGTCGTGGACAAGGGGGATCTCCCGGCGCCGATTCCCGAGACGCAGGAGCTGCGCGACGAGCGCAAGAAGTACATCCGCGACATCGCGAAGGTGTGCCAGAAGGTGTATCAGGCGGCCGCCGGATCGCTCGACGAAGGAGGGATGCCGATCGTGCTCGGCGGCGATCACAGCCTCGCCGCCGGATCGGTCGCCGCCGCAGCGGAGTGGGCGAAGCGCACAAAAAACCTCCCGATCGGGCTGCTCTGGATCGACGCGCACGGCGACATGAACACGCCGGCGACGTCGCTGTCGGGGAACGTGCACGGCATGCCGCTCGCGGCGCTGCTCGGCGGCGAGCCGGCTGAGCTCGCCAAGATCGGGACGTTCTCCCCCAAAGTGGACGCGGCGCACACCGTCCTCGTCGGCATCCGCAATCTCGACGAGCGCGAGAAAGTGGCGGTTCGCGAGTCGCACGCGCACGTCTTCACGATGAAGGACATCGATCGGCAGGGCGTGGCGTCGGTCATCGAGCAGGCCGTGCAGCTGGCGGGCGACGGCGCGGCGGGCATCCACGTCTCGTTCGACATGGACGTCTGCGATCCGTCGATTGCGCCGGGCGTCGGCACGCCGGTGAAGGGCGGCCTCGACTACCGCGAGGCGCACATGGTGATGGAGATCGTCGCCGACTCGGGGCTGCTCACGTCGCTGGATCTGGTCGAGGTGAACCCGACGCTCGACGTGCGGAACACAACGGCGCAGCTCGGCACCGAGCTCGCGCTGTCGGCGCTAGGGATGAAGATTCTGTGAGCCGGCGCCCGATTCGGCGAGCATTTCCTCGAGCGTCTCGACCAGCAGCACGAGCGAGTACGGCTTCTCGATGAGCCGCGTGCGCGGCCGCAGCCGCTCGAGCTCCGCCGATTCCGACGGCACCCCGGAGAAAATGATCACCGGCACGTCCGCCGGCGTCGCGATGACGACGTCGCGGCCGGAGCCGCGGCGCAGCCGGAGATCGACGACCGCCGCCGTCAGCTTGTGCTTCTTCAGCGCCTCGAGCCCTTCGTCGGCGGTCTCGGCCGTGACGACGGCGAAGCCGTGCATCTCGAGGAACTTCACGAGCGGACGGCGGACCGACACGTCGTCCTCGACCACCATCACGAGCCGCGAGGCGTCTTTGCTCATAGGTGTGGCCGACGATTATAGCGTGACCGTGCCCGGTAGTACAATCGCCGCTTCACACTACGACACACGTTCCACGTGTGGGCCCCTAGCTCAGTGGTAGAGCACGTGACTTTTAATCACGGTGTCCCGGGTTCGATCCCCGGGGGGCCCAGCCTCCGCTCGCGCATGAGGCAATGCCGTTGAGCCCGCCGTTCACCTACGACGACATCGCGGACGCCTACGCCGCCGGGGTCGATTCAGCGCCCTACAACGCGCTGTACGAGCGGCCGGCGATGCTGGAGCTGCTGCCGCCGGTCGCGGGGACGCGCGTGCTCGATGCCGGCTGCGGAACAGGGTGGTACGCCGCGGAGCTCGCAATGCGGGGTGCATCGGTCACCGCGATCGACGCGAGCGCCGCGATGATCGGCCATGCGCGGCGACGATTCGCGTCCGCGGCGCTGGCCGACGCCGCGCGCCTCGTGGAGCTGAGAGTCGGCGATCTCGAGCAGCCGCTCTCCTTCGCGTCCGACCGCGCCTTCGACGGCATCGTCAGCTCGCTTGTCCTTCATTACCTCTTCGACTGGAGCGCCACGCTCGCCGAGTTCCAGCGCGTTCTCAAACCAGGCGGCTGGCTCGTGTGCTCCACCCATCATCCGGTCGCCGAGGCCGTGCGGCTCGATGTCGCTCGATACCTGGACGTCGAACCGGTCGAAGATCACTGGAAATGGGTCGGGACCGTTCGCTATTACCGGCGTCCACTGAGCGCGATCGTCGGAGCGCTGACACGCGCCGGGCTGGCGATCGAAAGACTCGTGGAGCCTCTTCCAACGGAAGAATTTCGAACGCTGAAGCCGCGCGCCTACGAGCGGCTGCTCCGGCAGCCTGAATTCCTGCTCGTGCGCGCGCGATCCAGCCGATGACGCCACCGAGAATGATCAACCGGATCGCTGCCGCGCCGCTCCGTTCGCCGTACGCCGCGCCCGCGCCGCGCCTCGATCGCAGCGGCACGGCCTTCGCCGTCCTCGCCGGCGCCAGCGTCGCGCACCTGCTGAACGACACGCTGCAGTCGCTCGTGCCGGCACTCTATCCGATGTTCAAGGCGGCGTTCGCGCTCTCGTTCACGCAGGTCGGGCTGATGACGCTGACGCTCCAGCTCACGGCGTCGCTGCTGCAGCCGATCGTCGGGTTGTACACGGATCGCCGGCCGATGCCGTACTCGCTCGTCGGCGGCATGGCGTTCACGCTCGCGGGCGTGTTGATGCTCTCGGCGGCGTCGACGTTTCCCGCGCTGCTCGTCGCGGCGGGACTCATGGGGATCGGCTCGTCGATCTTCCATCCCGAATCGTCGCGCATCGCGCGCATGGCATCGGGCGGCCGGCACGGCTTCGCGCAGTCGTTCTTCCAGGTTGGCGGCAACCTCGGATCGTCGTTCGGGCCGCTCCTCGCGGCCTTTCTCGTCGTCCCGCGGGGCCAGGGGAGCGTCGCGTGGTGCGCGCCGCTCGCCGTCGCCGCGATCGTCGTCCTGTGGAAGATCGGGCGGTGGTATCAGGCGCAGCGCGCTGCCGCGCCGGCTGCGCCCGCGCGCGCGGCACGAGCGCACGCCGCGCACGCGCCGGCGCCGCCGCCGCGCGTCGCGTGGCCGCTCGCCGTGCTCGCCGCGCTCATCTTCTCGAAGTACTTCTACCTCGCGAGCCTGAGCAGCTACTACACGTTCTACCTGATGACGAAGTTCCACCTGTCGATCCGCGCGGCGCAGATCGATCTCTTCATCTTTCTCGGCGCCGTCGCCGCCGGCACGATGCTCGGCGGCATCGTCGGCGATCGCATCGGCGTGAAGAACGTGATCTGGGCGTCGATTCTCGGTGTGTTTCCGTTCACCGCGCTCCTGCCGCACGCGACGCTCTTCTGGACGCCGATCCTCACCGTGTGCATCGGTCTCGTCCTCGCGTCGGCCTTCTCGGCGATCGTCGTCTACGCGCAGGAGCTCGTGCCGGGACGCGTCGGGATGATCTCGGGCGTCTTCTTCGGCTTCGCGTTCGGCATGGCGGGGCTCGGCGCCGCCGTCCTCGGCGAGCTCGCCGATCGGATCGGCATCGAGGCGGTCTACGGCCTGTGCGCGTACCTGCCGCTCATCGGCCTGCTCGCGGCCTTCCTGCCCGACATCGACAATGAAAGACGTACGTAATCTTGAAACGCTCTATCAGTTGCCGCTCGGCGGCAGGTGTTCCCGGATGATCGCCGGCAGATCCATCGTGCTGATCGGCTTCTGCACGTACGCGGCCGCGCCGGCGGCGGCGGCGTGCTCGCGATCGCCTTCGACGCCGTAGGCCGTCACCGCGATGATCGGGATGTGCCGCGTCGCGAAGCTCGCCTTCAGGCGCCGCGTCAGCTCCCAGCCGTCCATCCCCGGCAGCTGGATGTCCATCACGATGAGCGCCGGATTGCACCGCTTCAGCACCTCGAAGGTGCTGATCGCATCGACCGCCTCCTCGACACGGTAGCCCTCGGACTCGAGCACGTAGCGCGCGAGCTTCAGGTTCGTCCTGTCGTCGTCGACGACGAGGATCGTGTGCGACCCGTGGCCGGTGCGCCCGCCGCCGCCCGCATCGCGCGGGGATGCCGGAGGGATCGGCGAGTGCCGCATCGCCGCGGAGAGAATGTCTGTTGTCGCTGTGCCTGTCACTGTGCCGCCTCGTGCGCTGTGTGTGCCGCCGTCACTGGCGCCGTCAACGCCGGCAGCATCCGCGGCAGGACCGCGTAAAACGTGCTGCCGACGCCCGGCTCACTCGTCACGCCGACCGCGCCCCCCTGCGCCTCGACGATGCGCCGTGTGAGCGCAAGGCCGAGACCGGTGCCCTGGAAGCGCTTCGTCGTGCTGGTGTCGAGCTGCTGGAACTCGACGAAGAGCCGCGGGATGTCTTCCGCGGGCACGCCGATGCCGTTGTCCTGGACTTCGATCCGGAACTGCGTGCGACCCTCGGGCCGCACGCGGACGATTACGCGGCCGTCCATCGGCGAGAACTTGATCGCGTTCGACAGATAGTTGTAGAGCACCTGCTTCAGCCGCGCCGGATCGAGCTCGACGCGGCCGATCGACGGATCGATGTCGATCTCGATGTCGGTGCCGCGCTGCGCCGCGACGCCGCGCATCACGTCGCGCACTTCCCCCGCCAGCGCGTGCAGATCGACCGTCTCCGGCCGGAACATCAGCCGGCCCGATTCGACCTTCGCGAGGTCGAGCATGTCGTTGATCAACTGGAGCAGGTGGCGCGCGCTCCGCAGGATGTCGCCGAGGAACTCCTTGTGCTGCGGCGCGTCGGGCGGCACGCGCCCGTGATACAGCAGCTCGCTGAAGCCGATGATGGAGTTGAGCGGCGTGCGCAGCTCGTGCGACATGTTCGCGACGAACGCGCTCTTCAGGCGGTTCGCCTCGGTCACCCGGCGGTTCTCGGCCTCGAGGTCCCGCAGGCGCTGCGTCTCCTCGCGCTCGGCCTCGCGCCGCCGCAGCTCGCGCAGGCGGTTGCGCTCGGTCATGTCGCGGCAGATCTTCGACGCGCCGACGATCGTGCCGTGCGCGCTGCGGATCGGCGAGACGGTGAGCTCGATTTCGACGGGGCTGCCGTCCTTGCGCCGGCGGACGGTCGCGAAGTGATCCACGCCGATGCCGGCGCGCACGCGCGCCAGCACCTCGTCCTCTTCGCCCAGCCGCTCCGGCGGGATGATCGTCGTGATCGAGCGGCCGATCATCTCCGCCGCCGAGTAGAGGAACAGCCGCTCGGCCGCCGGATTCCACGACGTGACGATCCCGTTCAGATCCTTGCTGATGATCGCGTCGTCGGACGAGGTGACGATCGCCGCGAGGCGCCGCGTCGCGAAGTCGGCGCGCGCCCGCTCGCGGATGTCTCGCGCGATGGTCGCGATCCCGACGATCGCGTCGGATGTGTCGCGAATCGGCGAGTAGACGACCGACACGTCGATCGGCGAGCCGTCCTGTGCGCATCGAACCGTCTCGAACGCCTCGACGGTCGCGCCGCCGCGCACGCGCGAGACCACTTCTTCTTCCTCCGCGGCGCGATCGGGCGGCACGATCACGTTCACAAGGCTGCCGATCGCTTCCTGCTCGGAATAGCCAAAGAGCCGCGCCGCCGCCCGGTTCCAGGATGTGATGATTCCGTCGAGGCTCCTGCTGATGATGGCATCGTCTGACGAATCGACAATGGCAGCGAGATAGCCCTCGACGCTCGGGGGCCGGCCGTGGAGCATAAACGGTTGTTTATCGCAGGGTTCGGCGGTTCGCGCAAGCTGAACGGCCCCGAATTTTGTGATCGACCCACGATTTCTGTGAGCGACGAAATTGCGAATCCGCACCCGCATTGTGTGATTCGGAGCGTGCCAACGCGCAATTTTCGCAGGCGGCGCGATCGCGCTCAACGGCACACTTTCCGCATTCCCCGCGGGCATGGAACCAGCCTCTGCACACGTTGGCGCGCCGGTGCCACACCCGTTCACGGACGGTCTTGGCGTGCGGCGGCGGACGTCCGATCCAGTGCGGCACGAGCCGATCGAGCTCCTGTGCCTGCGCGGTGAGCTGACGTCGGTCCCCTCTTTCGAGTTCGCGCTGCGCGAGCGCGTGAGCCATCTGAGCACGTTCCGCCACGGCTGCTACGCGCACGTCCGCAGCGTCGAACGGCTCAAGAATCCGCCGGCGGCGCTCGTGCTCGTCTCCGACGTCACCGCCGGGGTGCGCCTCTCCGAGGTGCTCGCGTTCGCCGAACACGCCAACGTGCCGCTCGACATCGACGCGGCGCTCTGCCTGCTGCGGCAGATCGCGCCCGCCGTGGCGATGCTGCACGAAGAGGCGCCCGACGTCGCGCACGGCGCGATTGCGCCGGAGCGCATCGTCGTCACGCCGGCCGCGCGCATCGTGATGGTGGAGCACGTGCTCGGCGCGGCGCTCGGCGAGCTGCAGTTCTCGCGCGAACGCTACTGGAAGGAGCTGCGCGTGGCGCTGCCCGGCACGAGCGGCCCCGCGTCGTTCGATCAGCGATCGGACGTCGCGCAGCTCGGCGCGCTCGCGCTCTCGTTGATTCTCGGACGCCCGCTCGCCGACGACGAGCTGCCCTCGCGCCTCGGCGAAGTCGTCGCGTCGTCGTGGGCGATCTCGGCGCGCGGCGGCCTCGAGCCGCTCCCGGCCGGCCTGCGCGCGTGGCTGATGCGCGCGCTGCAGCTCGATCCGCGTGAGTCGTTCGCGTCGGCGGTCGACGCGCACGAAGAGCTCGAGCGCGTCCTCGGCGACAGCGACTACATGGCGGCGCCCGCGTCGCTCGAAGCGTTCCTCGCGCACTTCCGCGCCGAAACGGGCACCCCCGCCGCCGCGCCTGCACCGAACGTGTGGGCGCCGGAGCGGACCGCCGAGCCGATTCGGCAGGCGGATCCGTCGCCCGCGCCGATCTCGAGTCCGGAGCCACCGCTTGCCGCGTCGCCGACGACGTCGCCGCGGCCGGCGGCCGCGCCGTACGTCGAGGCGTACACCGGCCATCCGCTCGCGGGCGCGCAGACGCCGCACATCAAGCCTGCGGACGTGAAGCCGGCGGAGAAGGTCAGTCGGCCGTCAGAGATTCTGCGGCCGGCGGAGCCGAAACCGGCCGCCGCCGAGGCCGCGCCGTACGTGTCGCCGCTCGAGCAGACGTTCGGGCCGATGAAGACTCCGGCGGCCGAGCCGAAGCCGGCCGACGTCAGGACGGCGGAAAACAAGACGCCGGATTACAAGCCGACGCCGACTCCGGCGCCGACGCGCTCAATCGCGCCGCCGATCGATTTCTCGTCGTTCTCCGAGCCGGTCGACGAAGACGTGTTCAAGACGCCGGCGACGAGCCGCCGCTGGTGGCCGGCCGTCGCGGCGGTGGCCGTTGTCGCGCTCGCGGGCATCGCGGTGCCGACGGTGCGCCGCCTGGTGGCGCCGCCGGCTCCAACCGACGGCACGCTCAGCGTGACCACGAATCCTCCGGGCGCGCACCTCTTCGTCGACGGCGTCGAACGCGGCGTGACGCCGGCCAACGTCGCGCTGAAGCCCGGGCCGCACTCGCTCGAAGTGCACGGCGACGGCGCGCCGCGGCTGCTGCCGATCACGATCACGGCCGGCGCGCAGCTGTCGCAGTACCTCGACCTGCCGACAGCGGCGGCGGCCGTCGGACAGCTGAACGTCCGCACCGAGCCTGCCGGCGCGCGCGTGAGCGTTGACGGCGTGTCGCGCGGCGCGGCGCCGGTGATGGTGTCCGAGCTCGCGCCCGGCGATCACACGGTCGTCGTCGAGAGCGATCTGGGCACCGTGAAGCAGACGGTGACGGTCGAAGCCGGCGTGACCGCGTCGCTGACCGTGCCGCTCGCGGCGGCCGAAGGGGCGCCGGTTTCGGGCTGGCTGTCGGTATCGGCGCCGGCGGACGTGCAGATCTTCGAGAACAAGCGGCTCGTCGGCTCGAGCCAGACCGATCGCCTGATGGTGACGGCCGGCCGCCACGAGCTCGAGATCGTCAACGACACCCTGGGCTACCGCGCCGTGCGGACCGTGCAGGTCCCCGCCGGCAAGGTGACGCCGGTGAAGATCGAATTCCCGAAGGGGACGATCGCGCTGAACGCGCTGCCGTGGGCGGAAGTGTGGGTCGACGGCGAGAAGGTCGGCGAGACGCCGATTGGCAACCTCCCGGTGACGATCGGCACCCACGACGTCGTGTTCCGTAATCCCGACCTGGGCGAGCTGCGTCAGAAAGCGACGGTCACGCTGACGGCGCCCGCGCGGCTCAGCGTCGATCTGAGGAAGAAATGAGATCGCCGTTTTCGTCCGCCTGCCTCGGGCTCGTGCTCGCAGGCGTCGTGATCGGCGCGCCGGCGGCGCGCGCGCAGGACAACGAGATCGCCTCGGCGCGCGACCTCTACACCTCGGCGGCGTACGACGATGCGCTCGCGGTGCTGAACCGGCTGCACGCGTCGGATCGCCCGCCGGCCGAAGCGAAAGTCATCGAGCAGTACCGCGCGTTCTGCCTCCTGGCCCTCGGCCGCGGCGCCGATGCGGAGAAAGCGATCGAAGCGGTCGTCACCGCGGAGCCCTCGTATCACCCGTCCGACAGCGACGTCTCGCCGCGCATCCGCAGCGCGTTCGCCGACGTGCGGCGCCGGATGCTGCCGGTGATCATCCAGCAGAAGTACGCGCAGGCGAAGGCGTCGTACGAGCGCAAGGAGTGGGCCGCCGCGGCGGCCGGCTTCAGCCAGGTGCTCGTGACGATCGCCGATCCGGATCTCGTTGCCGACGCGTCGCGCCCGCCGCTGTCCGACATCCGGACGCTCGCGTCGGGGTTCGAGGAGCTGAGCGCGAAAGCCGCCGCGCCGCCGCCGCCGCTGCCCGCGCCGGTCGTGCAGGCGCCGCCGCCGCCGCCGCAGCCGGTGGTTCCCGCGCCGCCGGCGATCTACACCGCCGAGGATCGCACCGTAGTGCCGCCGGCGGCGATCACCCAGACGCTGCCGTCGTTCCGCGGCGTCTCGCCGATCGAGCGCGTCGGCCGCATCGAAGTGATCGTCGACGAGACGGGCGCCGTGGAATCAGCCGTGATGACCGCGTCGGTGAGCAGCGCGTACGACAAGCTCGCGGTCGCCGCCGCGCGGAACTGGCGCTACACGCCGGCGTCGGTGAACGGCAAGCCGGTGAAGTTCCGCAAGATCGTGCAGATCACCGTCAAGCCCACATCCTGAAATTAGGAATTGGGAATTAAGAAGTAAGAATTCGTGATCACGACCGTGACGGCGTGACACGAATTCTTACTTCCAAATTCCTAATTCTTAATTCCTTTGACGCGCCAGTTGGTCACGATGTTGATCGGCGTCGAGCTCACGTCGCGCACGGGGACCTTCAGCAGGAACCGCTGACCGTCCGGCGTGACGTTGTAGTTGCTCATGTAGGGCTGCACCGTCGGCGCCACGTGGACGACGAACAAATGCCGCGGCGTGCCGGGCGCGCCGCCGCTGAAGGGCACCGCGCTCAGCCATCCGTCCGACGAGGTGTAGAACAGCTCGCGCCCGTCGCGCCGCCAGCGCGGATCGGCGCCGCCGGCCGACACCTGCCACCTGACGCCCGCATCCACCAGACTGCGCACGTAGACCTCGGCCTGGCCGCTCTCGAGCGACGTGTAGGCGAGCCAGGCGCCGTCGGGCGACACCTGGCCCTGCATGTCGTCGTACGGCGTCTGGACGAGCACCTTCCGCTGCGCGCCGTCGGGCGTGACCATCCAGATGTCGGCGCCCGTCTGGCGGTTGAAGGTGTGGTAGACGATGCCGCGGCCGTCGGGCAGCCAGTCGGTCGGGTACTTCGCGTACTCGGTCCGCAGCAGCAGCGACGGCGATTCCGATCCGTTGCTCGCCGCCTGATAGAGATCGTGCAGGCCACGCGGATTCGATCGGAAGACGAGGCGCTTGCCGTCGGGCGACCAGACGGGCGCCGCGTCGGTCGCTTCGTCGGTGGTGAGCCGCAGCTTCGCGCCGCGCACGAGATCGAGGACGCGGATGTCGGGATGCGTACCCTGCGCCTCGACCTCCGAGAGCGCGAGCTGGCGTCCGTCGGGCGAGAGGCTGAAGTCCGCGTACTCGGCCGGCGGGGCGAGCGACTCGCCGCGATGGCCGCTTCTATCCACCCACACCAGCTCCGACGTCGCGGCCGTCGTCGCGTAGGCGAGCACCCCGTTCACCGACGCCGACACCGCCGCCGAGAAATTGCTCGAGCCGGCGACAGCCGACGCGATCGGCACCGCCTCGCCGGCCAGCCGGCCTTTCTGCCAGTCGAACGGCTCGGCCATCAGCGTCGAGTCGGTGACGAACAGGAGTTGATCGGGCGGGACGTAAACCGCGTTCAGGCCGGAGGACACGAGCTTGCGCGGCGGCGATCCGTCGAGATCGGCGAGGTAGGTGCTGTGCGTCTCCGGCGAGGTGCTCTGCACGAAGAAGATGAAGTGGCGATCGTCGGGCAGGAACTGCGGCCACCGGTGCGACGCCTGGTGGAGCGCGGGATCCGGACGCGTCACCGGCTTGGCCTCGCCGCCCGACGCCGGGACGCGATAGAGGCCGCTCTGCGTGTGCGGCGCGAACAGGATCAGGCCGCTGCGGCTCCACGCGCCGCCGCGGCCGTGCGCGGCCGCCGCGAGCACGCGAGGCGGTCCGCCGCCGAGATCGACGCGCTTCAGCGAGCCACCCGCGAAGAAGCCGATCGCGTCGCTGTCGGGCGACCAGAACGGATAGTCGGCGCCCTGCGTCCCGGCGAGCGGCTCGGCGTTCAGCGCGTCGAGCTCGCGCATCCACAGCTGCGGCGCGTCGTGTCCGACCGACGCGACGAACGCGAGCCGCCGCCCGTCGGGCGACAGCGCGAACTGCGGCGCCGGCACCGACGAGGGCGTCGGCGTGAAGCCGCCGCCCTCGGGCGGGAAGATCGAGAAGGCGAGCGGCCGCGCCGGCGGCGACGGCGCCGCGAGCCGCGGCGCGAGGACCGCTACGGCCGCCGCCACGAGCAGCAGCGACGCGAGCACCGCCGCGAGCACGTGCCTCCGCCTCGGCGCGACGGGCGCCGGCACTTCCTCCGGCGCGCGCGCGATCCAGCGCAGCACCTCGACAATGTCGCCCGCCGCACGCCACCGCGCGTCGGCGTGCTTCGCGAGGCACTTCTGGACGATCCAGTCGATCGACTTCGGGAGCTCGGGCCGGACGCTGGACGGCGCGGGCGGATCCGATTGCATGATGGCGGCAATCACGCCGGCCGAACTGCCGCTCTCGAACGGCCGGCGTCCCGTCGCCATCTCGTAGATCACCGCGCCGAACGCGAACAGATCCGACGAGGTGTCGGCTTCCGCGCCCTCGAGGCGCTCCGGCGCCATGTACTGCACGGTGCCGAGCAGCATCGTCTCCGACGCCAGCTTCTGCGAGGCGAGCGGCGTGCGCTCGAGCGGAATCTCGATCGGCGACGAGCGGAGCGTCGCGAGCCCGAAGTCGAGCACCTTCGCGCCGCGATCGGTGAGCATGACGTTGGCCGGCTTCAGATCGCGGTGCACGACGCCGTGGCGGTGGGCGTGATCGAGCGCCTCGCCGATCTGGATCGCGTAGCGGATCACCTCGCGCACCGGCAGCGGGCCGCGCGCGAGCCGCGCGGCGAGCGTCTCGCCGTGCACGTACTCCATGACGAGGAACGCGAGATCGGCTTCCTGGCCGACGTCGTAGAGCGCGCACACGTGCGGATGGTTCAGCGCCGCGACCGCGCGCGCCTCGCGCTCGAGGCTGGCCGCCGCGTCGAGCGTCGCCGGCGCGCGGCCGACGACCTTGATGGCGACCGTGCGATCGAGCCGTGTGTCCCGCGCGCAGTAGACCTCGCCCATGCCGCCCCGGCCGATCGACGCCGCGATCTCATAGGGGCCGAGACGCGTCGCCGGCGCGAGGACGACCGGGGGCAGGGTCTGCTCAACCATGAGGCGTCGTCGCGATGTCGCGCAGCTGCAGGTTGTTCACGAGCCGGTGGAGGTAGGTGGGGTTGATGCCGAGGAGGCGCGCCGCCGCGGTGTAGTTGCCGCCCGAGCGATCGATCGCGTCGAGGATGAGCCGCCGCTTCACGTCGAGGACGGCGCGATGATAGGCCGCGCCGTCGCGCGGCAGCGCCGTCGAGGACTGGAGCACCGCCGCCGGCAGATCGTCGGCGACGATCTTGTCCGAGCAGCCGAGGACGACCGCGCGCTCGATCGCGTTCTCGAGCTCGCGGACGTTGCCTGGCCAGTCGTACGCGCGCATCGCGTCGACGGCGTCGGGCGAGATCTCCACCGCGCGGCCCCGGCCGTATTTCGCCGCGAAGTGCGCCGCGAGCATCGGGATGTCCGCGCGCCGCTCGCGCAGCGACGGCATCGTCAGCCCGACGACGTTGAGGCGGTACCACAGATCCTGGCGGAAGCGCCCGGCGGCGACCGCCGCCTGCAGATCCTGGTTCGTGGCCGCGATCAGCCGGACGTTCATCTTGATCGTCCGCGTGCCCCCGACGCGCTCGAACTCGTGGTGCTGCAGCGCGCGCAGGAGCTTCGCCTGCAGCGCCGGCGCGAGCTCGCCGATTTCGTCGAGAAAGATCGTGCCGCCCTCGGCAACTTCGAACTTGCCTTTCTTGAGCGCGTATGCGCCGGTGAACGCGCCTTTCTCATGGCCGAAGAGCTCGCTCTCGAGGAGCGGCTCGGTGAGCGCGGCGCAGTTGACGGCGACGAACGGACGCATGGCGCGCGGGCTGTTCTGGTGCACGGCGCGCGCGGCGAGCTCCTTGCCCGTGCCGGTCTCGCCGGTGATGAGCACCGTCGAGTCGCGCGGCGCCACCTTGCGGATGCACTCGTAGACGCCGCGCATCGGCGCGCTGTCGCCGACCATGTCGTGCGCCTGCAGCGTCATGCGGCCGGCGAGCACCTCCGCGACGATGGCGTCGGGCGAGCCGGGCACCGGCTCCGACGCGCGGTGCTTCGCCTCGCTGCGCGCGATGCGGCGCGTGCGATCGTCGATCGCCTCGCGCTCCTCGGCGTCGGCGTGCGGCACCGCGTCGGCGCCGGCGTGGAGGAACAGCAGCACCGAATCGCCGACGCGGATCCGATCGCCGTGCGCGAGCGTGCGCTCGCGAACCGGCATGCCGTTCACGTACGTGCCGTTCGCGCTGCCGACGTCGCGCAGCGTGCAGCCGCCGTCGGACAGTTCGACCACGCAGTGCCGGCGCGACATCAGGTGATCCGGGATGTTGAGGTGGTTGCGCGCGTCGCGGCCGATCGACGTCTGCGCCGAGTCGAGCGACACCGTTTCGCCGCATCGCGGGCCGGCGAGAATGACGAGCTTGGCGGCCATACGTAACCACGAGTGTAGCAAGCAAAACGACTGCCGAGCTGCGTACGACGTCAGTCGTTTATCCGTCCGGCCGCGGCGCCGCTATCCGATCGGAGAGGCGGCGCGGCGCCGTGCGGCGCGAGGCCAAGCGATCGCCGCGAGAACGCCGATGAAACTCTAAGAATCTCGCTGCGCTGAGGTTGGCGAAAACGATGGACGTCGGTGCGCCGCTGCGGAACGCGCGTTGCCGATGGACCAAGCCGTCGCGGATCGCAGCGTCGCGATCCGCAGTGCCGGGGCGACGTGGAAATGAAGCGGATTGCCGTTCTTGGTCTGGCTGCGCAGTGAGTTCAGTCGCAATCGTCGAGCGCGCGGTTCAGGCTCGCCGCGCATCCGCCGAGGCCGCGCGCGGCGGCGCATCGTTCGCCTCTCCGAGCTCTTCCGTCGCCGCGCCGAGCATGAGTTCGCATTCGCTCCGGGCGCCATCGCGATTACGGTCACTGACGCGTCCGGCGCCAGCTCCATCTCGCTCGGCTTCGACGGCGGCCGCGGCTGAGCCCGCCGCGGAGGCGCGGTCGCCTCTGTGCCTGCAGTTGTTCGACAGCGTGGACGCCGGGGGGTTGCGGCGTCAGCGGCTGGGGCTGGCACGACGACGGCTGGGGAGCCGGCGTGCGCGGCCCTGCCGTATTTCCGTAAGGGGCTGGGGGCTAGGGGCTAGGGGCTAGTTGTTAGTTGTCGGAGACGGCGCGCAGATACAGGCGATCGCCGATCGCCACCGCGTTGCGCTTCAGACTCCCTGCGGGCAGTTCGACGACCGTGTGGGCGCGCGCGGCGCCGGCAACCCGCCACGGGCCGACGTCGCTGACGACCTTCACCGTGACGCCGTCGTGGTCGAGGAAGATGATGTCGATGGGAAACCGCATGAAGGCCGTGTGGACGACGACGCACGGCGTCAGGACGAGCGCGGCGGACGGCGCGAGGCCGTCGCGCCCGAGCAACCCGCGGCGGCGCTCCGCGCGCGTTTCGGCGAGCTCCACCTCGGTCGCAACCGCCGCCTTCGTCCGTTCGTTGACGAGCACCACCGCCATTTAGAACACCCCCGGCATCAGGTGCCAGCCGACGCGCTGGCAATAGCCCTGGTACTCCACGTCTTTGCTCAGGACGCGTTCTTCGATCAGCGCGCGGACGATCAGCGCCGCGTCGCCGACAATCACCACGGCCACGTTCCACGGCGTCGGGTTCGCGACGAAAAAGGCGACGTGGGTGATGATGTAGCCGGTGTAGATCGGGTGCCGCACGAACGAGTACGGACCGCGGACGACGACGCCGCGGTTCGCCGGCACGATACCGAAGCTGCGACCGAGCGCCATCTTGCCGACGATGACGAGGCTCAGACCAACCGCCGACACGATCACGGTGACCGCGTCGGGCACGAGAGGCGCCACGTAGGACGCGCGGAGCATCGGCGGCGCCGCGAGCGACAGCGTCGTGATCATGGCGGCGCCGAACGAGCGATCGACGAGGCGCGCCCGGCGGCGGACGATGGTCAGGACGACCACGAGCGCTTCGCCGGCCAACAGCAGCAGCCCGGTCACGCGCCCGGTCTGCATGAACTGCGCGAGCAGGTTCACCGACAGGAGCGTGAAGAGGACGCCGATGCAGGCGCGCGCAAACAGGTCGCGGAGCCGCTCGCTCATCAGTGGACCTCCGCCCGCGCGGCCGCCGGCTGCCGGCGCGGCTGCGGAAGCGACGCAGGCGCCGTTGTCCCCATCGAGTCGATGAAATACGACGCGCACGCCGCGTCGAGCAGATCGCGCGTAATCACCGGCTCGATGCCGCGGTAGCGGCAGAGCGCGGTCACCTGATCGAGCAGGTCGCGCGGGTGGCACGCGCGGATCGCGCGGCCGAACGGCTCGTAGTGGCGGCGCAGCAGATAGGCGACCATCACCTGATGGAACCGCAGCTTGCGCTTGCGGCAGTTCATCTCGAAGATCCGGCTGAAGTCCTCGATCGACGGATCTCCGACCGGAATCTTGTAGGGGATTCGCCGCAGGAACGCTTCGTCGGCGAGCGACTCCGGGTTGAGGTTCGTCGCGAAGACGACCAGCACGTCGAACGGCACCTGGAACTTCTTGCCGGTGTGCAGCGTGAGGTAGTCGAAACGGCTCTCGAGCGGCACGATCCAGCGGTTCAGCAGGTCCTCGGGCCGCATGCGCTGGCGGCCGAAGTCGTCGACGAGGAACACGCCGCCGTTCGCCTTCAAGTGGATCGGCGCCTCGTAGAACTTCGAGATCGGGTTGAATGTGAGGTCGAGCATGTCGAGCGTCAGCTCGCCGCCGACCATCACGACGGGACGGCTGATGCGCACCCAGCGTCGATCGCGTTGCGTGTTGGCGACGACGACCGACGTGCCGTCTTCGTCCTTGTCGAGCGGGTGGTGCACGATCGGGTCGAACATCGTGATCGTGCTGCCGTCGACGTCGATCGCGTGCGGCATGTACATGTCGCCGCCGACCGTGCGTCCCATCCCTTCGGCGATCACCGTCTTGCCGTTGCCGGGAGGTCCGTAGAGGAACACCGCCTTGTTGGCGTTGACCGCGGGGCCCAGCTGCTCGAGCAGGTCGGGCTTGATGATGAGGTGCGAGAACCCTTGCGTCAGGCGGTCGCGATCGAGGTAGCCGCGCGCCGCCGTCAGCGCGTTGATCGAGTCGATGTACGCGCCGAGGGGCACCGGCACCGGGCCGACGTAGCGGTTGATGCTGAAGTACTGATCGGCGCGCGCCCGGCCGGCGTCGGTGAGCGCGTAGCGGTAGCTCGCGGCGCCCGATCCGGTCGATCCCTTCACCTCGACGAGCCGCTCGTTGCGGACACGCTCGATGATCGGCTCGATCAGCGTGAACGGGACCCGCATCTTGTCGGCGACCGCGACGCCGTTGGCTTCGCCGGCGTGCAGCGTCTTGATCAGCAGCCGCTCGATCTGATCGACGCCCAGCCCGGTCGCCTCGATCGTCAGCGGCACCGGCGGCGGCGCCGCCATGCTCGTCTCTGTTGCCACGGTTGTCCTAGCCCCTAGCCCTAGTCCCCAGCCCCTACTTCTGCGTCATCGGCACGAGCACCTGCACGAACTTGATCGCCGCAGGCCCGATCGTGACCACCCAGATGGCGGGGAAAATACAGAACACCAGCGGGAACACCATCTTCACGCCCGTCTTCGCGGCCGCTTCCTCCGCGCGCTGGCGCCGCTTGGTGCGCATCGTGTCCGAGTGCACGCGCAGAGCCTGCGCGACGCTGGTGCCGAACTTATCGGTCTGCACGAGCATCGCCACCAGCGACGACACGTCGTCCACCCCGGTGCGCTCGGCAAGATTGCGCAGCGCTTCGGCGCGCCCCTTGCCCGCGCGCAGCTCGAGGTTGATGAGCGAGAGCTCGTTCGATAGCTCGGGATGCGCGAAGTCGAGCTCCATGCCGACGCGCTGGATCGCCTGGTCGAGGCCGAGGCCCGCTTCGACGCTGACGACGAGCAGGTCGAGCGCGTCGGGCAGGCCGAGGCGGATCTTGTGCTGCCGCTTCTTGGCCATGCGTCCGAGCGCCATGCTGGGCAGCAGGTAGCCGAGCGCGGTCGCGCCCATCGCCAGGAACAGGTTCGGCCGCGCGATGACCGGCGACATCAGCAGCGCGAAGCCGGTGAGCGCGACCGCGAGCCGGATGCCGAAGAAGACAATCAGCGCTTCCTTCGATCGGTAGCCGGCGGCGACGAGCCGCTGTTGGAGCTTGCCGGTCTCCTTCGCGGACTTCGGTGCGACGCTGCCGACGCGCTTCAACGCGTCGACGATCGCCTTGGCGTATTCCGGCGTCTCGGCCTTCGCCTCGGAGACGCCGCCGATGGTGAGCTCGCCGAGGCGGCGCTCGATCGTCGTCGAGGCGTTGGACGAGAACGCCATCGCGCCGGCCGTGACGAGCAGGGCGGCGAACAGGAATGCGATGAGCGGCAGCAGCATCACCACGGCTAGACCTCGATCTTGATGACCTGCCGGATCCAGAAGTATCCGACGGTCTGCATCACGATGGCGCCGATCAGCATCAGCTGCCCCATGTGCTCGTGAAAGAGCAACTGCATGTGCTCGGGGTTGATGAACGAGAGCGCGGCGGCGAGCGCCGCGGGCAGCGCGAGCAGCACGTAGCCGGTGAAGCGGCCGTGCGCCGTGTGGACGCGGATCTGCCGGCGGATCTTGAAGCGCTCGCGGACGACGTGCGCCAGGTTGTCGAGAATCTCGGCGAGGTTGCCGCCGGTGTCGCGCTGAATCAGCACCGCCGTGACGAAGAAGCGGACGTCGAGGATCGAGACGCGATCCGAGAGCTCGTTCAGCGCCTCGCGCAGCGGCAGGCCGAAGTTCTGCTGATCGAAGGTCTTCTTGAACTCGGGTCCGACCGGCTCGGGCAGCTCGTCGGCGACCATGCCCATCGCGGTCTGGAACGCGTGCCCGGCGCGGATGCCGCGCGAGAGCAGGTCGAGCGCCTCCGGGAACTGCTCCTCGAAGCGCTTCAGGCGCGACGAGCGGCGGTGGACGAGAAACGCGTACGGCGCGACGCCGCCGAGGATCGTGAAGATCGGCAGCGCGAGCGGCTGGTGGATGAAGAGCGAGGCGACGAACGTGCCGCCGGTCGCGAGCAGCAGGCTCGACAGGACGATCGTGCCCGGCGTCGTGCGGACGCCCGACTGCTCGATGAGCCGCGAGAGCCACGTGCCGGCCGCCGTGCGCGCAACCAGCTTGTCGATGCCCGGCAGCGGCCCGGCCTTCTCGCGCTTGACGACGGAATCCTCGCCCGACGCGTCGAGATCCGTACTATCGGTCGAGACCTCGCGCAGACGTTGATCGAGCTTGCGAGCGGCGAAGACGCCCGGTAGCTGCGTCATCGCGGCGTAGGCGCCCAGGATGCCGCCGGCGACGAGCAGGAAGACGAGGAATGCCAGCCCCATTACCGCACCTCGGTCACGCCTTCGAACATGTCGGCGGGAAGGTGGATGCCGGACGCCTTGAGGCGCTCGCAGCACTTCGGCCGGACGCCGGTGGCGCGGAAGCGCCCGATCACTTTGCCGTCCTGGGTGACGCCCATCTTCTCGAAGACGAAGATCTCCTGCATCGTGATCACGTCGCCTTCCATGCCGGTGATCTCCGACACGCTGGTGACCTTGCGCGAGCCGTCGCTGAGGCGCGTCTGCTGGACGACGAGCTGGATGGCCGACGCGATCTGCTGGCGCATCGCGCGCTCGGGCAGGTTCGTCGCGCCCATCGCGATCATCGTCTCGATACGGGTCAGCGCGTCGCGGGGCGTGTTCGCGTGCACCGTGGTGAGCGATCCGTCGTGGCCCGTGTTCATCGCCTGAAGCATGTCGAGCGCTTCCTCGCCGCGGACCTCGCCGACCACGATGCGGTCGGGGCGCATACGGAGCGCGTTGACCATCAGCTGGCGCTGCCGGACGGCGCCCTTGCCTTCCACGTTCGGCGGCCGCGTCTCGAGCCGCGCGACGTGCTCCTGGTGGAGCTGCAACTCGGCCGCGTCCTCGATCGTGACGATGCGCTCGCGGTCGCCGATGAAGCTCGAGAGCACGTTGAGCAGCGTCGTCTTGCCGGCGCCGGTGCCGCCGCTGATGATCATGTTCAGCCGCGAGCGCACGCAGTGCGAGAGGAAGTCGAGCATCGGCTTCGTCATCGCGCGCAGCGTGACGAGGTTCTCGGCCTTCAGGCGCTCGGCCGGAAAGCGGCGGATCGAGAGCAGCGGGCCGTCCACCGCGAGCGGCGCGATGATCGCGTTGACGCGCGAGCCGTCGGGCAGGCGCGCGTCCACCATCGGCGAGCTGTCGTCCACGCGGCGGCCGACGGCGCTGACGATGCGATCGATGACCCGCAGCAGGTGCCGGTCGTCCTGAAACGTCGTCTGGACGCGGTGCAGCGTGCCGCCGCGCTCCACGAACACGTGCTTGTGCGTGTTCACCAGGATGTCGCTGATGGACGGATCGCGCAGCAGCGGCTCCAGCGGGCCGAGGCCGAACACGTCGTCGATCAGCTCCGCGAACAGCGTCTCGCGCTCGCCGAGGCTGAGCGGCGTGTTCTCTTCCGCGAGCAGCTGGGTCAGCAGCGTGCGGATTTCGCTCTCGGCGCGCGCGCGATCGACCTGCGACAGCGCCTCGAGATTCAGCCGGTTGAGCAGCTTGCGGTGGACGTTGCCCTTCAGCTCGAGATACTGCTGCCGGACCGGCGGTTGAGGCCGGCCGGGGGGCGTCGGAGCAGTGGGAACGGTCGCAACGTGTGACATGGGTCAGTTACCAGATGGAAGCCAGCCGCTCGAGGCCGGGGACGCGCCGTTTCGGCGTCTGCGGCGACGTCGTCTCGGTGGTCGGGTCCAGAATCATGCGCGTGAAGCGATCGAACTGCGCGGCGATGTCCGACTGGCCCGCGAGCGCGAGCGGCACGCCCGAGTTGAGCGCGGTCGACACCGTCTTGTAGTCCGACGGGAACGTGTGGTGAATCGGATGGCCGAGCGCGCCCTCGATCTGCTTCGGCGGAATCGGGAACGGCTCGGCGGCGCGATTGAGCAGGATGCGGACGCGCTCGCCGCACGCGCCGAGCTGGCGCACGCGATCGAGCAGCCGCTGCGCGTTGCGCACCGACGGCACGTCCGGGTTCGCGACGAGGAAGATCGTGTCGGCGGTGTAGAGCGCCGCGACCGTCACGGAATTGATCTGGCTGCCGGCGTCCACGACGATGTACTCGTACTGCCGGGCGAGCAGGCGGAACATCTCCTCGATCGCGCTGCCGTCGGCGGCGCCGGGCCGATCGAACTGATCCGACCCCGCCAGAATCTCCAGCCCCGACTTGTGCTTCACGACGAGCTCGCGCAGGAACTCGCGATCGAGCCGGTGCAGGTTGTCGATCGCGTCGAGCAGGCTGTAGCGCGGGCGGACGCCGAGGAACAGCGCGACCTCGCCGAGGCCTGGCTTCAGATCGACGATCACGGTCGATCGCTTGCTCAGCCGCGCGATCTCCACCGCGCTGTTGACCCCCACTGTCGTGGTGCCGGCGCCGCCCTTCGCGCCGAAGAAGACGAGCGTCACTGCCGACGCGCGCGCGCCGACGGCGGCTTCACGCCGCGTCGCCGTGCGCCGCACCGCGCTGTGGAACGCCTCGTCGGCCGGCGGCCAGGTGAAGAACTCGTTCGCCCCGGCGCGCATCGACTGGAGGATGAGATCCGGGTCGGCGGCGAGCGCGACCGCGAAAATCGCGGCGCCCGGCGCGCTCGCGCGCAGACGCTCGATGTTGGGCATGGACGACGATGCGTCGCCGCGCGTGTCCACGATGACGAGATCGGGCGCCGTGCCGTCGCGCCCCACGCGGTCCTCGACGACGCTCACCGGGATGGCGCTCGCGCGCAGCATCTTGCCGATCTGCTTCTTGAACGCGTCGTCGTCGGAAACGATCAAACCTACCAGTTGAGCCATTGTTTATTGAACCAGACGAATTGAGCGCGCGAACATCCCGGCGGGCGCGGGGCCCGCGTTCTTGTCGACCACCCCGATGATCTGGGTGATGATTCCGTAGATCTGGCCGTTGCTGTTGTCGACCCGTTGCGCGAAGAACCCGAGGAAGTTCGCGAGCTCGAAGGAGGCCACGCGGCCGTTCGCTTTGCCTTCCGCGTAATACTGCGGATTGAACAGCGGGATCGGGAACACGCGCGGGCTGATGCTGAACTTGGGCGACTTGACGCACTTGCAGCTGTCCACCCATTGCGCATCGGGATCCTGGTCGATCAGATCCTGGATGCCCTGCAGCGTCGGCCCGCTCATGGCGCCCGGCTCCTGCGTCATGTAATACGGGTTGTTCGGGTCGTACGAGATGACCGACGTGTTGCAGGCGGCGATGTTGTCGCGGTAGAAGCTGCCACCAGTGTCGCCCGGCATCTTCCACGAATAGTAAAAGCTCGGATTGGGCTGGTTCCCGGTGCCGGCCCGAAGCACCAGCGTCGTGCCGGCGTCGTTGGCCGTCGTATAGCCCGTGTAGCCGGTCTGCTCGGCGGGGATATACACGTCCGCGTTCGGGAGCGGATTGCCCTTGTTGTCGAACTCGTCGAAGTTCGAGTTCGTGGTCCAGGGACCGTCCGGATTCCCTTTCGAGTCGACGTTCTCCTTCCACTTGTCCGGAATCATGAACGGCTTCACGCACGTCATGGCGTTGGCCGGCGACGCTTCGGCGGTGGCCGTGGCGATCACGTCGGCTGTCGCAACGCCAAAGATCCCACCCATGAGCGTCGAAACCGCATTGCTGCGGTCGGCCGTGCGGAACACTTGAACCTGCACCCGGTTCGGCTGGCCGCTGGGATCGTTCGGGAAGGTGACGTCGGCAGGCGTCACCGAGACGGTTGCGCCCGCCACGCTGTTGGCCTTGGCCGTGTTGATCGCGCTCATGACCGCCGGTCCGGTCGACGTTCGATCGGTGAAGCTGTTGAACACCAGAGCGGTGACGCCGGCGAGCGCGCCGGCGTCGGCCGCGTTCTGCGCCTGCGCTCGCGAGTTCATGAACATCCCGACGTCGATCGCGAGCGTCGTCGCCGAGAGCAGCGCCATGAACGCGACGCTCACGAACACCAGCGACATCCCGCGTTCGTCGCGCCGAAGGTGATGCATGTGTGCGCGCATGATTCCCTCTACTCTGCTCGAGTCCCGGGTTACTGCTTGCCCTTGAGGGCGTCGACCTTGGCCTGCGCTTCCTTCGCCTTGGCCTCGGCCTCGTCGATCGCCTTCTGGCGGTTCTTCTGGATCTCGGCGAGGCGCTTGGCCTCCACCGCGGCGATCCTCGCCTGCTCGCGATCCTTCTTCTCCTGCTCCTTCGAGAGCCGCACCTGGCGCTCCTGCTCGGCCTTCTCCGCCTTCAACCGCGCCTCGTCCTCACGCGCGAGTTGGACGGCCTCGACCTTCTTGCGCTGCTCGTCCTGCTCGCGCGCCTTCTCGAGCGCCTTCTTCTCGGCGCTCGTCAGCGGGCGCTCCGGCTGCGGTGCGATCGCCTTGGACGGAAGCGCCTGCGGCTGGCCCGCCGCGGGCGAGGACGGCGTGCCGGACGCGTCGACGCGCACCGGGGCCTTCGCCGTCGGGTTCAGGTTCTGCATCGCGGCCGCGGCGGCCGCGGCGCTCGGCGCCGCCGTCTTCGCGTCGCTGTTCGCCGCCGCCTTCTTGCCGGTGACCGGATCCTTCGCGCCGGTGCCCGGGTTGGTCAGCGCCGGGCGATCCGGCGTGAACGCGGGCGGCATCGGGTTGAGCGTCTTGTTGTCCGGCACGGGCGGGAGGAACGGCTCCGGCGTCCGCGGCAGACGGTTGGTCACGCCCGCCGACGTGCGGTTCATGATCTGCGGCGTGATCATCACGACCAGCTCGGTCTGATCCTTCTGCGCCGCCTTGCTCTTGAAGAGGAGGCCGAGGATCGGGATGTCGCCGATGCCCGGGATCTTCTGCATCGTCGTGTTCATCGAGTTGTTCATCAGGCCGGCGATCGCAAACGTCTGGTTGTCGTTCAGCTCGAGCTCGGTCTCCGTGCGGCGCGTGCTCAGCGCGGGGATGCGGAAGCCCTGCAGCGTGACGCCGTTCGCGAAGTCCAGCGTGCTGACCTCGGGCTTCACCTTCAGGTGCACGCGGTCGCCGTTGATCACCGGCGTGAAGTTCAGGCGGATGCCGAACTCCTTGTACGAAATGCTGATCGCGACGTTGCTGCCGTTGCCCTGCGCCACCGGAATCGGGATCTCGCCGCCGGCGAGGAAGCTCGCTTCCTTCCCGCTCTCCGCCACGAGGTTCGGCTCGGCGAGGCTCTGGAAGAGGCCGCGCGTCTGCAGCGCCTTCACCATCGCGCCGAGGTCGTACTTCTCGCTGAAGAGGAAGAAGTTCAGGAAGTCGCTGAAGGTGTTCTGGCCCTTCGCGCTCGTCACGTCGCTGCCGAAGTCGCTGCTCGACTTCGTCGTCTCGAGGCTGTCGAAGCCGGGCGTCGGGAACTGCTGCGTCGTGACGCGGGCGAGCGTGTTCTTGACGCCGAGGCCGCTCGTGAAGAACGAGCTGCCGAGCTCGGTGAGGGCCGTGCGGCTCACTTCCGCGAAACGGACCTTGAGCAGCACCTGGTTGCTCGCGATGCCCTGCTGCAGCTTCAGCAGGTTGACGACGTCGTCGGCCTTGTCCACGTAGCCGGCGGCGACCGTCGACGCCTTGTCCGAGAGCTCCTTGCTCGAGACGACGCCCGAGAGCACGATCGACTTGCCGTTGCTCTGCGCGTCGATCGACTCGCCGGGGAACAGGCGCTTGATCTGATCGTTGAGCCGCGCGAGGTCGCGCTGGACGACGATCTCGTACTGGCGCAGCGAGCCGCCCTTCTCCCAGACGAACATCGAGATCGTCCCCGGCGTCTTGCCGTTGATCAGCAGCTGGCTCGACGAGGTGACCATCGCGTCGGCGACCTCGGCGCTCGTGAGCGACACGCGCGTGATCGGCGTGCCGACGTCGACGATGGCCGAGCGTCCCACGAGGAGCTTGACCGACGGCGTGCTGTCGTCTGCCCAGATGATTCCCGGCGCCGCGACGGCAATCAGCAGTATGAAGAACGATCGGCGGATCCAACGTGTGTTACGCATCATTACTGCTCCTGCCGCACGACTTCGTGCGCGCGCTTGTCTCCACGAATGATTTCGATCGTCGGCGTGTCGGGTGGCGGTGCCACGACCGGCACGACCGTCACCGCCTTCGGACCACCCGCGACGACCTTCGCGCGCGCAATGGCGGTCTTCACCGGCGCCGCGTACCCGAGGAGCGCCTTCGGCTGGATGCCGTGCGTCGCGGGCATCGTCTTGTCGAGCGGGTTGCGCAGCGCGAGCTGAATCTTGCCCTCGGTGCTCGCCAGCGTCAGCCGCTCGGCCTCTTCCGGATCCACGAGCAGCGTGACGACGCTCACCGCCATCGGCTTGTTGCGCTCGGTGTCGCGCTCGATCTTCGTGCCGGCGGCGAGCACCTGGACGTTGGTGAGCACGACCTTCGAGGTCATGTCCGTGTTCGATCCCGTCGGGCTCACGATCGCGACGACGTCCACGCGCGTGCCGGGCAGGACGTAGCCGGCGACGCCGATGACTTCGTTGACGCGAATCGAGACGGCGCGCAGGCCCGGCGGAATCGCCGGCGGCAGCCCGCCGCCCGCCTCGGTCGAGGCGAGCTTGTTGGGCAGCAGCGGCTCGTTCTGGATCACCGGCAGCACCAGGCCGCGGCCGACCGCATCCTTCGGATCCGTGATCGCGCCCTGGGGCACCGCGTTGGCGGGCCAGTCGATGATCCGGATGTCCTCACGCGTCAGCGTCGCGCCGACGTCGAGATCCGCCGCAGCGACGACGACCGGCTTTGTCGGAATCGACACGGTCCTGGTCGGCGTGTGCTGCGTGTAGTTGTAAGTGCCGAAGGCCAGCACGCCTCCGGCGGTGATTGCCAGAACGAACACCAACAGCACTCGCATCCGGGCCATATGAAAACCCCAACCTCTATTGCTTGCTTATTGCTCGTTTCGCATCTCGGCCGACGCGGTCAACGTGACCGGGCCGCCGAGCGTCGATCCACTCACGAGCAGCCGCGCGACCGGCTGCAGCACGATGAACGAAAACGGGTACGAGACGGTGACGACCGACGCCGGCGCGGTGGCGCCGCCGCCGATATCCACCGTCGACGCGGTCACCGCGACGGACGCCGTCGCCGGGTCCGTGATCGCGCCGTTCGTCAGGTACGCCCGCACGCGCGCCTCCGGCGCGCCGGCCGCCACGTTGGGCAGCACCGCCACGCGCGCGCCTTCGCGCGCGGCGTTGGTCAGGACCTGCCACGTCTGATACGCGCGGCCGAACTCGAAGATGCCGACGGACACGAGCAGCAGGAGCGGCAGCGTCATCGCGGTCTCGAGGAGCGCCGTGCCGCGCTCGCTCGACCAGGGGCTCCGGTGCGTCTTCGTCATGGGTCTCCTCACAGTCCGATCGCGGCCACGATCGCGCCGACGGCGATCGCCGGCGCGTAGGGAAATCGATTGTTCTCGGCCGCGGCCTCGATGTCGGCCGCCTTGGCGGCGCCCGTCACCAGGCCCGCCGCGCTGCCGAGCGTCCGCTGCAGCCGTCCGCGGCCGAGCGCGACGACGATCGCGAGCAGCCCGCCGGCAATCGCGGTGTAGATGAACGCCGCGACGATCGCCGCCGGGCCGAGCAGCGCGCCCGACGCCCCGAACAGCTTCACGTCGCCGGCGCCTGTGGCGCCGAACAGATGTCCCGGCAGCATCAGGACGACGCCGATCGCGAGCCCCGCCAGCGAGCCGGCGAGGGAGACGCGGCCGATCCCGGCGGCGGCGACGGCGAGGCCGGCCGCCGCCAGCGGGAGCGTCAGCGCGTTCGGCACGCGCCGCGTCCTCAGATCGATCGCCGCCGCGGTGATGCCGGCGGCGGCGAGCGTCCCAATCACGATCACGTCAGATGGCTTGACCAATGCCGCTCCAGAACACCGTGTAAATCCTCTCGCCGACCGATGTGACCCCGGCGAGTGCAACGATGGCGATCAGCGCAGCCAGCAGTCCGTACTCGAGCAGGTCCTGGCCTTCGGTGTTCCGCGCCAATCGCCTGAAGACCACAAGTGCGCTCATTGATTCACCTTTTCGCGACGGGGAGCAGGAAGGAAAGCCTCCCTGCTCCCCGGCGTGCCGCGCGACGTCGATACTCCGAGACGTTCGCGATCTTGCCGACGATCGTGTCGTAACTACGCCGCGACTGCCTTGTTGAGCGCGTTCGCGATGTTCGTGAAGATCGTGTTCACGCTCGTTCCGGCCATCGTGACGGCGCCGACCGCGACGAGCGCGATGAGCGCGACGAGCAGCGCGTACTCGAGAAGGTCCTGACCCTCCTCGCGGCGAACGATCGACTGCAGACGGGTGATGAGCGACAGAGCCATGTGTGTGTCCTCCGGGCGCGTC
>Ga0075435_100000191_pt1 | contig 36828 bp, 31 predicted proteins | sample RhiMethybrSRZTD4_FD_75302 | JGI IMG/M metagenome (GOLD analysis project Ga0075435, IMG submission 75302) | Populus rhizosphere microbial communities from Tennessee, USA - Rhizosphere MetaG P. TD hybrid SRZTD4 | ecosystem: Host-associated > Plants > Roots > Rhizosphere > Soil | place: USA...
AAAGCCTCGTCCGAGGCGATCCCGCCCGAGTTCGATGTGCCCAATGAAACCCCGCATCCGATGTTCATCCAGGTGGACTTTGGTTTGGTGCGGGACTCGAACGGCGAGCTGCAACCGAAGCTGGTGGAGCTGCAGGGATTCCCTTCCCTATACGCGTATCAGGCGACGCTGTCGCAAGCGTATCTGGAAGCATTTGGACTGGATACAAGTCTCAAGTACCTGCTGAGCAGGCTGGACTGGGAGAGCTATCAGCATCTTCTAAAGCGCGCGATCAGGGGGGATCACGATCCACAAAATGTCATCCTGATGGAGATCGATCCGTTACACCAAAAGACGATGCCCGACTTTCTCCTCACGGAACAATTGCTGCAGGTAAAGACTGTCGCCATCACCGACCTTAAGAAAGAAGGACGTAAGCTGTTCTACGAAGATGCACGCCGGCGAGTTCCGATCAGGCGTATTTACAATCGGGCAATTGTGGACGAGCTAGTGCGCAAGAATCCCCGACTCGCCTTCCGGCTTAACGATGACCTGGAGGTCGAGTGGGCGGGGCACCCGAACTGGTTCTTCCGCATGAGCAAGTTCTCCCTGCCGTACCTGCAGCACGAATGCGTTCCCAAGAGCTGGTTCCTGGACCGCATCGCATGCTTACCAGATAACTTGCAAAACTATATCCTCAAACCACTGTTTTCCTTCGCCGGCCTCGGCGTCGTCATGAATCTCACCCAAGACGACATTAGCGCAATTCCGCGGGAAAAGCATTCGCAATACATCCTGCAGGAACGCATGGATTTTGCCCCTCTAATTCAGACTCCGTTCGGCGGTACCAAGGCCGAAGTACGAATTATGTATATCTGGCTGGAGGAGCTGCTGCCGGTGATGACGATCATCCGCATGGGACGCGGACTGATGATGGGCGTGGATCACAACAAGAACATGGAGTGGGTTGGCTCGTCGGCTGGTTTGTATTTGGAGTAGAAGTCCATCTCAGGTTTGAGATTATTAGCGGTTCACAAACCTGCTGAACATGCGATGCGGATCGATGGCAATGAACGTACCTCGGCTGCGGGCCAACACTTCGCCTCTGTCATTCAAGATTTCTGCCCTATTAATGTGGCGCCGCCCGCGCACTTTTATTTCCCGAGATTCGACTCGTAATGGCCGGTTCAGCGGTACCGGCTTAAGATAGTCCACAGTAATCTGGGAAGTTAGCGCTACGACTTCGCGTAACCTGTTCACCTTACCCATGGCTTCATCGAGAATTGTGGCAATAATCCCTCCGTGCGCATGACCCGGCGGTCCGGTGAAGCGCTTGCGGAGCCGGAAGCGGCACACGAAACAACCAAGCTCGTCGTCGAAGACAAATTTCAAACGCATACTGTCGGGATTGTTCTTGCCACAAGCAAAGCAATAATTTTTCTGCAAGCGTGCATACCGCGTGTCATGTCCACGCCCGGGTGACGGTTTGCGCATAGAGAAGAGATTTTACCGTGGTCACCTTATTAGAAAAGGAGTCGCATGAGCTTCCTTCGCGCACTTTGCAATTTCCTTGCGCCCTCTGCGGTTAGATCTTGCCCGACACTTTTTTCCGAACGCAAAATCCTGTATACATATCGGGCTTTACCGCAAGAGCCATTCGATCTTGCAACAGGAGCCTCTTCTTGAACTCATCTCATCGCGTTACATTGATTCTCCTTGTGATTGCAATCTCCGCACCGTCGGGTTTTTCCCAGACATCAGCCCCCGAACGCCGGAAAGAGAAGCCCTCACAAAAGCTGGGGAAGGCCGACAAGAAGCCTGAGACGCCTGCGCCCGAAGAAAAGAAGGGCGGCATGATCGCCGACACGTTCAAGGGCTTGCAGTTCCGCCTGCTCGGCCCGGCAAGCGCCTCAGGTCGCGTAATCGCGTTTGCCGTAAATCCCAAAAACCACGCCGAGTACTTCGTCGGAGTGGCCGCAGGCGGCGTCTGGAAAACCGTGAATGACGGCACCACTTGGACTCCGGTCTTCGACGGTGAAGGCTCGTACTCAATCGGCTGGATCACCCTCGATCCCAACGATCCGTCGGTGGTGTGGGTGGGCGCCGGCGAGAGCAACAGCCAGCGCAGCGTTGGCTATGGCGATGGCGTTTACCGCTCGGAAGACGGCGGAAAGACCTGGAAGAACATGGGCCTTAAGAAATCCGAACACATCGGCAGAATCGTCGTGGATCCGCGTGACAGCAAGGTGGTGTATGTGGCGGCGGAAGGCCCATTATGGGGACCGGGCGGCGACCGTGGCCTCTACAAAACAACGGACGCCGGCAAAACCTGGAAAGCGGTGCTCACCGTCAGTGAGAACACGGGCGTGGTCGACGTAGTCATCGACCCTTCAAATCCCGATATTCTCTACGCGGCTGCGTACCAGCGTCGCCGCCACGTTTTCACGTTGATCGATGGCGGACCGGAGAGCGCCATCTACAAATCCACTGACGCGGGCGCAACCTGGAACAAGCTGAAGTCCGGTCTTCCCACCGAAGATATGGGACGCATCGGCCTCGCCGTCTCCCCCGGTGACCCCAACGTTGTGTACGCCACGATCGAAGCTGCGAACAGCAAAGGTGGCATCTTTCGCTCTTCTGATAAAGGGGCGAACTGGGAGCGGCGCAACGAATTCGATCAGAGCGCAATGTACTACGGCCAGATCATTGCCGACCCAAAGAACGTCGATCGCATCTTTGTCATGAATGTGTTCCTCCGCGTCTCCGATGATGGCGGCAAGACCATTCGCAAGGTCAACGAGAACAATCATCACATTGATAACCACGCAATCTGGATTGATCCCGAGAACACCAAGCATTGTCTGGTAGGCAGCGACGGCGGGGTCGCCGAAACCTATGATGATTTCAAGAGCTGGAGATTCAAGTCGAACCTTCCCACCGTGCAGTTCTATGACGTGACTGTGGACAATGCGCTTCCCTTTTATAACGTCTGCGGGGGCACGCAGGACAATTTCTCCTGGTGCGGGCCATCGCGCACAAAGAACGTAAACGGCATCATGAACTCGGACTGGTATGTGACCACTGGTGGCGACGGCTTCAGATCTCAGGTTGATCCCGAAGATCCCAACACGGTGTATTCAGAGTCGCAATATGGGGTGCTGGTGCGTTACGACAGACGCACTGGCGAGGAACTCGTGATCCAACCGCAGGAGGGCAAAGGCGAACCGCCGCTGCGCTGGAACTGGGACTCGCCGCTGATCATCAGCCCGCATTCGCACACGCGCGTATATTTTGCCGCCAACAAATTATTCCGCAGCGATGACCGGGGCAACACCTGGAAGCCGATCGGCGGCGACCTGACGCGGCAAATTGACCGCAACAAGCTTCCGGTGATGGGCAAGATATGGGGCCCCGACGCTGTGGCCAAGAACGCTTCGACATCTTTTTACGGAAATATCGTATCGCTCGCCGAATCATCGAAGCAGGAAAATCTGATTTATATCGGCACCGACGACGGCCTGATCCAGGTTACAGCCGACATTCACGGCACCTGGACAAAGTACGAGAAATTTCCTGGCGTGCCCGAGAGTACTTACGTCAGCCGTTTAGCGGCTTCGCATCACGACGCCAACACGGTCTACGCCGCTTTCGACAATCACAAAAATGAAGATTTCAAACCTTACCTGCTGAAATCCACAGATCAGGCCAAGACATGGAACTCAATTGTGGGCGATTTGCCTGACAATGGCCCGGTGCTTGCTTTCGCCGAGGATCCTGTCAACCCCAACCTGCTGTTCGCAGGCACGGAGTTTGGAGTCTTCTTCACCATCGACGGCGGAAAGAAATGGACACAGTTAAAAGGCGGCTTGCCCACAATCGCGGTTCGAGACATCGTGATTCAACAACGAGAAAACGATCTCGTGCTGGCTACATTCGGTCGGGGCTTTTACGTGCTCGATAACATCACGCCCCTGCGGCAACTCAAACCGGAAATGTTGGAGCAGGCGGTAGCAGTGTTCCCGGTAAAAGATGCGCTCATGTACATTGAGCGCCACCCCCTCGGGGAACCGGCCAAGGGTTTTCAGGGCGATGCCTTCTACACTGCCGAAAACCCGCCCTATGGCGCAACGTTCACGTATTACTTGAAGGAGAAGCTGAAAACAAGAAAGGAACGGCGTCAGGATTCAGAGAAGGAATCTGGTAAGAAAAATCAAACGCTCCCCTACCCGAGCCACGACGAATTGCGCGCCGAAGCTGAAGAATCCAAGCCGGAAGTGTATGCCATGATTTCCGACGAGTCGGGAGCGCCGATCCGCCGAGTGAATGCCAGTGTCGAAGAAGGCTTCCATCGCGTGGCTTGGGACCTGCGTTACTTTGCGCCGTCCGAAACGGAAGAAAATCAGGAGGGAGCAGGCTATCCGCCGGCCACCGGCCAGGGCCCGCTGGTGTTACCCGGAAAGTATTCATTCCGATTATTTAAGAAGGTGGACGCTGTGACCACCGAACTTGGCCAATCACAAACTTTCAACGTTGTTGCCGATGGAACCTCGGGCGTGTCGCCAGCGGACCGCGCGGCCCAGGAAGAATTCAATCGTAAAGTGGCACGCCTCTACCGTGCCGTGGCGGGAGCGATCAATTCGGCTAAGGATGTTCAATCGAAACTCAAGGCGATCCACAAAGCTTTGGAAGACACGCCTGGCGCCGAGTCAATGACAGCCCAAGCCGACGCGATCGAGAAGCAAAGCAATGAAATCTTGCGCGCGCTGCGAGGCGATGTTGCGCTGACATCGCGAAACGAAAATGTTCCAGCTTCAATCAACGATCGCGTGGTTTACATCATGGAAGGCTCGCGCTTCACCATTACCCGTCCCACTCAGACCCAACAGGACGCCTACGCCATCGCCGCAGATGAATTCTCCCGGCAGGTTTCCAGCCTGCAGACGCTGATCGACACGGAGTTGGCCAAATTGCAGAAGGACATGGAAGCCGCGGGGGCGCCCTGGACACCAGGCCGCGTGCCGCAGTGGCAGGACAAATGAAGCGTCCAAAAAACCCATGCCCGACAGAGATTGTGAGACATGGGATCAAACGCACGCGCCCGAATCAACGAGTAAATGACAGAACTGGCTATTCACGTCGTGAATGTCTCGAACAGGCTGACGTTCTCGGGATCGTCAAGTGGCACAAGAAAATATTCAAAGCCAATCTCGTTCTTGTCAACGGTGATACGTAGAAAGCCCGGCTCTAGCTGATTGAAGTTTTCCAGCTTGACCTCCGGAAGCGTCGTCTGAATGGGCGGTCGTTTGCGATGCAGCCCTTTTTGCAACCGGTGCATGCTTCGAGCCGCGTCGGCATAGCTACCAGCACCGGCGACGACATAGGGAATGGTTCTCTCAGGGTTGCTTTTTGGATCCCTTATCTTTCGCGACATGCTTGCTGGCAAAGACCGCCCCATCGATCGCGTTCAGGATGTCGGGGCACCCTCCGTGGGCAGAATCGAGGGAGTACGGTGGATGATGCACGGCGACGAGCACCTTCTTTGCCCGGGTCGGCGCTTCGCAGTTGGTCTTCCAGAATGCTGTTATGACGAGTGAGTTCGAAGGGATCGGGAATGGGTGCATGGCGGTGTTCGGTATGTGTCGGGTGTCCTTTTCCTGATTGCTGAGATTTGTGAAACCAGGGCCGGAGGGAAGGGTGCCTTTAATTTGGAGTGAATGAGGAAGCCCTTGGAAGAATAAGCCTTGGAGAGCACCGTCGATGGCAGCGTCGGGAGACTGTTAGTCGCGCTTCCAACTCAGCTGTAGGTTCCCGCGAGAGTCGAACCAAAACTGACGATCTCGCCAACCGAGTGCAAACAAACATAAGTTCTGGTCATAATACTTTGGCGGCTTTCCGTATAGACCCGTATTAGGGTTGAATTCCGATTTCACACGCGACATCTGTTGGTTCTCGAGGTCTTTCTCGCCTGCGGCTGACAGAAACGGCAGCACGGCGGGGGAAAATCCCACAGGACCTTTAGGGCTCGGAATGGTTCCGTCTTGTTTGACTTTCTCCGGCGGCACAGGATTCGCGTGCAGATAACGTGTCATTGCTGAAAGCTGGTTCAGCAGGAGATCGCGTCCGGGAGTTGCCGGATCAAGCATTCCGGCCCACAGATAGACGCGAATAGCGTCGTAGCTGCCGATCGCAGAGGGCATGGGATTTCCTCCGGCTTTGTACTCTATCCAGTCGGTGGCGAAACCATGCGGTGCTGAGCTGCTGACCAGAGCAGGAACTGCTGCAGCAATCCGCTGCCACGGACCGTCGGGGAGTTCCTGGGCGAGGCGCAATAATAATTGCAGTGGAACGTAGCTGGCATTGAGACGGTAGGAATCACCACGATGAAAACCCTTGGGTGCGGGTAATAACATCGTGCCGAGAGAGTGTATTTCTGCTACTTCCTGGTCTGCGATGTGCTTGGCTACGGTCGTTCCCAGTGATGAATAACGGGGTTCATTCCACGCCTTGCCGGCTTCGATGAGAGTGTAGGCAAGCCACAGATCGGCGTCGGATGCCGGATTGCTGTCGAGCACGCCCCAATTTTTCTTAGGCCCTTTGCCCCACAACCATGCAGGAAGATGAGCGTTGAGGTCACCAGACGCCAGATTCGTCTCGGTCCATCGAAGCAGACCATCAAACCGCGCCCGATCGTTTGCTACCAGCGCGAAAAACATCGCATAGGCTTGTGCTTCGGACGTGGTGCGGTCGCCTGCATCTCGATCAATCACTCTTATCTGATTGTCCATGAAGCTGGACGCATAACTCTTCCAAAGCGGCCACTCCTGTCCGGCACTACCAGCGCACATCGCGATCAGCAGCAGCAACAACAAGAGCGGCTTTGTTCCGATCATTCTCTTCCCTCCTGAGCAGCTGGACGACGGACGTTGACGGCCTGGCAGTCTGACCTGCGTTAATTCCGGTTGTGTCACACTTGGGGATGCGCAGTATCGAGAAGTGAGATGCACAGGATGCATGAGATTTTGTTCGTTACTTGAGAGAGACGGCGCAGTGAGATGAGCAATATTTTCTCTTGTTACGGAACAATTTACAGCTGAGTTAAACGTTTATGAACCAATTATTTGACGGGCAGCGCGGGTTAGAGGTCAGGCATCAATATTGCAAATTAAAAAAGGTGCATAGGTACGTGACCACCCAATCCAGGGCGAATCAAGAGCGAAGAGACTTGCACAATGAAGCGGCAGCTAACCGCCGGCAAGAAGAGAGAGAACAGAGTGTGCCTTCACGTGCAGTCTTTCGCGTTTTTCCCATTGGGACCGAGGCAGACGCATGAGTGAGTTTGCGGGGAACGGCGTGGCAACACGACTTCGCATCGGCTTCTTCCGAAGCGTGCTGGCCCTGATTGCCGTAACTGGTCTCGGCCTGCTTCTAGTGCTGCCGCTGGCATGGAAGGAACAGGCCATTCTCGGCGCAGCGTTGATCGGAGCTGCCCTCCTGCTGGATCGCACTTCGCACTCTGCGATTGTCACCCTGATGCTGATGACAATCTCGATTTTCAGCACGCTGCGATATGGGTATTACCGTGTCGTGCAGACGTATGAAGGAGTCACAAGTTCAGGGCATCTGCATCAATGGGACACGGTTTTTGTCATCGTCCTTTTACTTGCGGAGTTCTACGCTTTCGCGACGCTGGTACTTGGATATTTCCAGACGCTTCGCCCACTGCGGCGGCGCCCTGTGCCGCTGACGGGGAGTCCCCGAGACTGGCCCACAGTAGACGTTTTCATTCCTACGTATAACGAGCCGCTCAGTGTGGTAAGAGCTACTATTCTCGGCGCGCTTGCTCTGGATTATCCGAGCGAGAAGTTAAAGGTGATCGTTCTCGATGATGGAAGGCGCAGGGAGTTCCGCGAGTTTGCTGCTCAAGTTGGAGTCAGCTACATCACACGTAACGAGAACTCGCATGCCAAAGCCGGCAATATCAATCATGCGTTGCAATACACGAACGGTGAGTACATCGCCATCTTTGATTCCGATCACGTGCCAACGAGCTCATTCTTACAAGCGACGCTGGGATGGTTCCTGCAAGACTATCGAGTGGGGATGGTACAGACTCCTCATCACTTCTATTCGCCTGATCCATTCGAGAGAAATCTGAGTCAGTTTCGCTCAATTCCGAACGAAGGGGAGTTGTTTCACCGGCTGGTTCAGGATGGCAACGATTTGTGGAATGCGAGCTTCTTTTGTGGATCATGCGCAGTGCTGCGCCGAAAAGCATTAAACGAGATCGGCGGAGTTGCGGTCGAGACGGTCACCGAAGACGCGCACACGGCTTTGCGTATGCAGCGCCGGGGGTGGGATACCGCTTACATCAACATTCCACAGGCCGCCGGCCTCGCAACTGAGAGCCTGGCGGCGCATATCGGACAGCGCATCCGCTGGGCGCGTGGCATGGTGCAGATCCTGCGCATGGAAAATCCACTGTTCACCAGCGGGCTTTCGTTTGCGCAGCGACTGTGCTACTTCAATGCCACGACGCATTTTCTGTTTGCCCTGCCCCGCCTCATTTTCCTCACTATTCCGTTGATTTACCTGTTTTTCGGGATGGTGAATATTTACGGCTACTCGCTGGCGATATTCGCTTACGCGCTGCCCCACATCGTGCTTTCGAATATTACGAATTCACGTGTGCAGGGGCGTCACCGCTTTTCGTTTTGGAATGAAATTTATGAGGCCGTGCTGGCACCGTACATTTTGTTTCCAACGCTGCTTGCGCTCATCAATCCACGCCTGGGCAAATTCAATGTGACCAGCAAGGGTGGCATTATTCGGCATTCCTATTTCGATCGCCGGATTGCGTTTCCGTTTTTGCTGCTGTTGGGGCTCAACATAGCTGGGCTGGTTATGGCGCATCGCCGATATGTGAACGATCCGGCTCACCGCGACACTGTGATCATGAACGCGGTCTGGACGATCTATAACGTCGTGATCTTGTCAGCCGCGGCATCGGTGGCGTATGAAAAACGGCAGCGAAGATCTCACGTTCGAGTGGATGTGCGCACGCCGTGCACCCTGATTACGGCAAACGGCCATCGAATCACCGGCATGACAGCACAACTCTCGCGTGGAGGAGCGGCCGCTCGTCTGGACAGTTCCATAAAACTTGGGCGAGGAGCTCCGGCGGTTCTGGTCCTGGAAGGAAACGGATCGCGTTGTGAAATTCTGGCGCGGGTGGCGCATTCTGCGGGCCGCACCCAGCACGTTTGCTTTCCTGATTTGCCTCTGCCCCAGGAAAAACACCTCGTGAATTTGATTTATTCGAGGCCAGACGCGTGGCTGGCATGGCGGAAATCGCGAAGTGTGGACCGCCCCCTCAAAAGTTTCGTGCATATCTTTGGGCTATCGCTGCGCGGCCTCATCATTGTCCCGCTCGGACTGTTCACACGCCGTCCAGCGGCGGACAACAGCGAACTAGAGCTGAAGAGACAAAAAAGAAGAAGACGAGCACCAGTCCCAGCAGCTTTCGGCCTTTTGATCGCAATCCTGGCCGTTCCTCTGCCTCTACACGGAACCGAGCCGGCTGAAACTGCTGTCGTTACCCCTCAGCCCACGGCTGACTTTCATGATCAGTACGAGTTGATCCAGAAAACTGTGAAGCTGCAAGGCACAGGAGTTTCCGAGAATTTCTTCTTTGGCGTTCCGGTCACGAAAATCATAAGCTCCGCGACGCTCTCGCTGCACTACAGTGCACCGATGCTGCGGCCCAACGAAAGCAGTTTGGAGCTAAATCTGAACGGCACGCATATTGGCGGGTTGGCACTCGTGCCCGGCTCTGATGTGCAAACCGACATTGTCCTTCCGACGGATCTACTCACCAGCGACAACACTCTTTCCATTCAGTTAGTGGCAAGTTGTGCCGCTTGCGGCCGCGAGCGAACACCGTGGATCACCATCAATCCAAGCAGCAGGCTCAGCCTGAGTGGGACCAAGTTGCCGCTTAGGAACGACCTTTCACTGCTTCCGGTACCTTTTTTTGATCCTGCAAGCCAGCGATCCTGGAGGTTGCCGGTCGTCTTCTCCAATCCTCCTGATTTGACTTCATTACAGGCTGGGTGCGCAGTCGCCTCCTGGTTCGGCGTGTTTTCCGATGTTCGCGGTGTGCGATTTCCTGTAACGGTGGGTGAGCTGCCGCAAGGCAATGCGGTTGTTTTCGTGCTTCACGAGTCGGAACTGTCGCGCATGTTGTCGCTTCCATCGCAACCAGGACCGCTGATCGCAATGCGCGATAACCCACGCGATCCCTACGGGAAGTTGCTGATCCTCGCCGGCGAGAGGACAAACGACCTGCTCACGGCCGCCCGCGCACTCGTGACCCGAAACAATTTTCAATCCCGTACGGATACGGTTTATGTGCGAGATGTGAAGGTGCCCGCACGTAATGAATATGACGCCCCGCGTTGGCTCAGGAGCGACCAACCCGCTCCCATCGGAACGTACACCACGGCTGAGCATCTGAAGCTAAAGGGATCCGGATCCATCAATATCTACTTCCGCCTGCCGCCTGATCTGTTTTTGCAGGCGCAACAATCCGTTCCTCTGCTTCTTAAATATGGTTATGCAGGCGTGGCCGAGGGATCGCGTGCGGCGTTGCATATCCGCCTCAATGGGCAGGACGTGGATAGTATCCGACTAAAACCGGCTTCTTCCACGGTAGAAGAAGCGGAAATTGTTCGCCTTCCCACTGGAAGATTGCGGACGTACACGAACACCCTAACAGTGGACTTTGATTTCGGGAATGCCCGGCCACCTGAGAACGTGTGGCAGTACGCCGCCATTCATCGGGACTCCTGGATCGATTTACATAGGATTCCACACTCAGTCGTGCTGCCAAGACTGGAGCTGTTCGCGGATTCGGGCTATCCCTTCACGCAATGGCCGGATCTTCGGAGGACTGCGGTTGTGGTGCCGGCGGCCCCAACCGCCGCAGAGTACGAAGCGCTGCTGGACATGGTGGGGTTTTTCGGAGCGCAGACCGGTTGGCCGGCGACTGCGATCGCTCTCACGGACCCAGACGATATCGAGAGCGTGCGCGACAAAGACATCATTCTGCTAGGAACGCCCTCATCGCAGCCGCTGCTATCCAAGTGGGCTGGCAGCATGCCCCTGGATCTCTCCGATGGCAAGATGCAGATCAATGGACAACCTGAGCCTTCGCGATGGTTGCATCCCGAATGGCCGTTTCGCAGCGAAGATCGTGGCAAACTGGTGAAGGTGCTGGCCGATCAGACACCATTTGAGCTCATCGTAGAAGACTTCGTCTCACCTTTTCGTTCAGACCGCACGGTTGTGGCGATCGCGTCTGGCAATGCTGACAATTCTGACGCGATCGCCGCTCTTTTCACACCTGATTCTCGTCAAGGCCCCGTGTACGGCGGGCTTGCAGTATCGCAGAATGGACGCTTTCAATCCTTCCTCCTGGGTACTCTGGCATACCACTCTGGCCACCTCGATCCTTATTGGCAAAGCAAGATTTTTCTTTTTGAGAATCACCGGCTCATCCCTGCATTGGTTGTGTTGCTCGCCTTGATGTTTGCGGCTTGGTTGTCTCAAGGCACTGAAGTAGTTGCAGCACGACGCTTAGCTGCAGGGAAACTCTAACGCAGGGTGGCTTACGACTATGAGAAAGACCTTACTCGGTTGTTTTGTTCTGATCTTTGTATTAACGCTTGCGGCGACTGCGCCTGCTACTGCGCAAAACCAGAACGGCGTCGAAGTTCTTTTGGGAAAGGCCCGATCGCTTGAGGCCCGAGACCGCATGGACCTGGCTGCTCAGAATTGGAAACAGGTCCTTCTGGTCAATCCCAATCAACCCGAAGCGCTCGCCGGTTTGGCACGCTACGCCAAGCAAAACGGTGATAACGATGCGCTGCGTACGTACCTGGACCGCTTGCGCAAGGTCAATCCCAAAGATCCGGCCATCGCCGCTATAGAGAAGATGCACATACTAAGCCCGCAGGAGCGCAACCGGCTGGACGAAGCCGGACGCCTCGCCATGCAGCATAAACCCGACGAGGCGATGAAGATCTATCGTCTGGTATTTGGCGATCAGCCCCCTTCGGGCAAATGGGCTGAGGCGTACTACGAGACCGAGGCAGCCAGCACGGGGGGACGTGAGAAGGCTATCGTTCAGTTGCGCCGACTGTGCGCGCGCGACCCGAAGAATGAAGTGTCTCGGCTGTGGCTGGCGCGTGTTCTGAGCTATGACCCGAAGACTCGGATGGAAGGATTTCGCCTGTTTGAATCGATCAAGGATCCGGGAACCGTCGAGCAGGCGCGCACAACCTGGCGGCAAGCGCTTCTTTGGGAGAAAGAAAATCCAGAAATATTGGATCCACTTGACGCTTACCTCAAGCATTATCCGGATGCGGAGTTACAGCAGATCCAGGCATCTCTGACCGAGAAACGGGAGCACGCGATCGAAGAAGCCAACAAGAAAAGCGGCTTCGAGGCGCTGAACGGCAAAAATCTGACGGCGGCGGAAGCCAAATTTAATGACGTTCTGCGCCGCTCACCCAATGACACGAATGCGATTACGGGTCTTGCATTCGTTCGCTTGAATCAGAAGAGATTCGATGATGCATTGAGCCTATTTGAACGGGCTCGGCAGTTGGCGCCGCAAAGAGCGGATATCCGTGACGGATATGAGACCGCAAAGTTATGGTCGTCAATGCAGCAAGGCTCGACTGCGCTGCAACAGAATCGTCCGGAGGTGGCAATTGCCGCTTACCAGGAGGCGCTTACGATGCAGCCATCGAATCAGCAGGCTTTGCTGGGAACGGCACAGGCATTCGTTCGCGAGAAACGATACTCGGATGCGGAAGCCAAATTCCAGCAAGTGCTCGCTCAAGACCCCAACAACGCAGACGCGGTAGCTGGGCTAGGGTTCATTCGGCTCAACCAAAAACAATTTGAAGAAGCCGCAACCCTGTTTGCAAAAGCACGCACCCTGTCCCCGAACAGACCCGATGTTGACGAAGGCTACCGAACTGCAAAGTTCTGGGCATTAATGAAGCAGGGTGCAAACGAGCTTGCCCAAGATCACTCTGATGTCGCTATAGCAAGCTATCAGCAGGCGCTGACAGTGAAACCCGGCGACAAAGATGCGCTCCTTGGCTTAGCGCAAGCGGCGACCAAGAAGGGCAACTACTCACAAGCAACCCAGGCCTACACTCAGCTCACTACAGCCGATCCCAATGACACGCAAAGCTGGCTCGGGCTCATAAAGTCACATCTCGCCGCGAAGAACCCGAAGGCAGCGCTCGATGCGGCCAACCGAATTCCCCCCGCAGCCAGGCAGCAATTGGAAAAGCGGGCAGACTACCTGGCCGAAATGGCGTTTGTGTACTACCGCACGAATCAGGCTTCCGCGGGTGAACTGGCATTGCGGCGCGCTCTCGATGCCGCTGGTGGTTCTGACAGTGAAGAAGCACTGGCCGCTCGGCTTGAAGTTGCAAGTGTGCTGATGGACCAAGGGGATGTGGACCGCGCCGTCTTGATCTATAAGCAAGCGGCAGTATCGCAACCCAAAAATCCGGTTCCCTGGCAAGGAATGGTCGGCGCGTATTTGCGTAAGAAGGATCTTGCGCAGGCTAAAGCGGCTATTCGCTCGATGCCGCAGAGCTCTTTTGACGCCGCGTCAAAGGATTCCGGCTTTCTGAGCTCCGTCGCGGCCATTTATTCCGCGGAAGGCGAGTGCAGCGAGGCAGAAGATCTTCTCAATCGCTCATTGAGTCTGGACAAAGCTGCAGGGCGCGAGCCATCCGAGAGCACGCGCCTGCAATTAGCCGACATTTGGAGACGTGAAGGTAATTATGACAGAGCGGTTGAAGCGTATCGGGAAATTGCCAACCGCGATCAGAATTCTATTGAGGCCTGGCGCGGCTATATCACGGCCCTTCACAGTAAGCGCGATGATGAAACAGTGCTGGCGGTAGAACAACGCAGTCCCGCACCGGTGCGTGCCCGGCTCGAGAAAGATCCCGGCATTCTTGTTCTCTTGGCGAGTACGCAATCCCGTCTCGGACAGCATCATGAAGCTGTCCGATCTTTGAAACAGGCGCAGGCGGCTTATCAGGCGGAAGGCAAATTGTCGCCCGCCGATCTTGACGTGCAACTTGCATGGGCGATGTTGGCAGACAGCCAGAACATCGAAGATCCCCGAGATTTTCTAGCTAAGACAAAAATGCGCAAGGATCTCACTCCGAAGCAGCGCAGTACGATTGACGAGATCTGGTCGACATGGAGCATTCGTCGCGCAGAGGAGGTCCTACAAAGCAAAGAGCCTGCACGCGCAGTCGCCATTCTGACGGAAACCCAAAGCATGCTTCCCAATGACACGAAGATCCCCGCTGCCTTAGCTTCTGTGTACGTGCGGCAGCATGATTATCAGAAGGCCCTGGGCGTGTATCAGTCCTGGGGCATGTCGGGAGCTGAAGCGGCGGATTATCGCGCTGCAGCTGGGGCAGCCCTGGTCGCACACAAAGATACGGTTGCAGAAGGATTCCTGCGCGAGGGATTACAGCGCTTTCCTAACGATCCCGAACTATTGCGTATGAATGCGAAGCGGGCGGTTGCACATGGAAATTATGACCAGGCGGAGTACCAGTTAAAATCGGCTCTTTCCGCGATGCGAACCCCTGATGCTGAAGATCGCACCCGCGGTGGATCGGGAGCGCGCGTTGCACCGCAGGGTGAGGATTCGGAAAAGTCCGGGTCGGTTTCCAATCCAATGATTGGACCTGCCACTTCAGACACCGTGGCTGGTTGTCGGACAAAAGGCGGCGAAAACGCCAGGGAGGCTGGTGAGGCGAAAGTCAAGCCCATTGCCGCAGTCTGGATTGAGGACGCCGATTCGAGTGATGTGAGTGATGCGCAACAGCCCCAAGCTGAGCCAAAAAAGGAGCAGCAGGTTCAGGACGAAATCGACATCGTACAGAACCGAAATACACCCTTTTTCAACATTGACGAGCTGGCCAGCGGACGCACCGGCGATCTTGGCTTCAATCGGCTCATTATTCAAGACGGCGCTGTGGGTACCTCAGGCGCCATTTCCGACAGAGTTCGGCTGGGCTTCGAGGCCCACGGCGTTTACCTTTTTAGCGGTGCGCCCAGCGGAAGTTCAAGCCTTCAGCTCGGCACATTGCCCCAAGGTGCTCTGTTTGGTGAGCAGTCGACGGCTGGATACGGAGGAGAAGTGCAGCTGTCCACCAACACCTTCGGACTCATGTTCGGCACTACGCCGCAAGGTTTTCCGGTCCGAAATCTCACCGGCGGCGCGCGGTTTCGTCCACTGAACGGGCCGGTCACGTTCCTTTTCGTGCGCGACAGCGTAAAAGACAGCCTTCTCTCCTATGCCGGACTGCGTGACCCCGGGACGGGCATCGTTTGGGGCGGCGTCATGTCCAATTCCGGGTCGGTGCAATTCAGACGGGCGGCCCGCCGCAATGGCCAGTATCTTATGGTCCGGTACTCGGACATCCGCGGGCGCAATGTGGCTGACAACACGGCCATCGACGGAAACGCCGGATTTTACTTTGGGGTAGTCCAGAGAGCGCTCGTAACTTTCACCGTGGGCGCCAACGTCGGCGGTATGCACTATGACAAGAACCTCAACTTCTTCACACTCGGACAGGGCGGCTACTTCAGTCCGCAGCAGTACTACCAGGCATCGCTCCCGATCAGCGTGCGGGGCAGGCACAATCGGCTGGAGTACGAATTTGATGGCAGCGGCGGTGTGCAGTATTTTCAGCAGGACCGCTCACCTTTCTTCCCGGTTAACGTAGGTGTAACGCTTCCACCTCAATCCTTCTACAACAGTCAAACGCACACTGGCCCGAACTACAGTGCTGCGTTGCGCCTGAACTACCGCGCAGGACCGCATGTGAATTTCGGCTTCTTTGCTGTGGCCAACAACTCGCGAAACTTCGCTACACAGTCGGTTGGTTTCAGCATCAAATTCTTGATCCACCGGCTGCCCACGAATCCCGATCTGCAAGTGAATTCCATTCCCGATTGGAGAGGAGACCAACCGTTCAGACTGGAGTAGAGGCCGTGCTAGGGTGCTGCTCCTCCTCTGCGCTAGTCTGTCGGACCATCCCCTCGCGAATCTTTCTAAACACCAAAGGGTTACGCGTGCTGGGTTGGACACGGCGTTAGAATAATGGCGTTCTGAGGTGTGTGACCTCTTTAGTGCAGGATCGTTTTTGTAAGCTGGATTTTAGGAAAGCTCCAGTGTGAACTGGTCGCCAGAAAAACGCCGGCAATTCCTTCGCGATCTGAATGAGGTCGAAAAAGGGATTGGGACTTTTTATAGATATTTCTTGTATGCCCTCGTTATAGGTGTGACTCTCTTTGGGTTTTATCTGTATGAATCGTTCGACAAAGCCAATCGCCCTTTCCTAGAGGCTTATTTCGGCATTCTGTATCTCCTATTCTTGTTGTGGGTGGGAGCACAGTTGCTCGGGCTGCGGGGACGCGTCGCCGGGCGGGATCATCGGGATCCAGGTCCTAAATTCGACATGAAGTTTGCTCGAGATCCGGACACCGGGGCCCGGAAATTCTCTTTTCAATTTGGGGCACCATCGGCCTCATGCAAGGCCGCCAAGTTCAACTTTGGCTTCGATCTTAGTTCCGTAGCCGATGAGGACAAGCTGGACGATTCGGCGTGGGCTCAAGCCGAAGGATATTTGCAGGCCGGCACAAGTCTCGATATGCTCTGCCGGTTACTAAATCCACGTTATGGAGATTGGAGCCAGCCGCAGCAGGAAGTATATCGAGCGTACGTACAAGCAGCGGTGGAATCAAGGAAAGCACAAAATCCGCAATTTGCTGAAGACCTCCGTCCATCGGCCGTTGCACCTCCCGCCGCAGAGCAGTCCGTTCAGATTCCGCCGGCCGCAGCCACTCTGCCGGATGTCTCATCCGCCGCCCGGAAATCCTGGCTTACTTCCACGCAGGTCACTGTTGTGGTGATCATCGCCGGAATTCTCGCTGGCGCACTAATCACGACTCTGTTGCTCTCACGCACACTCAACCAATGAACGTCGGGAACCGCTGAGGAACGGTTTCTGAAGGTCTTGACCTGCGCCGGATGGGGGATCATTGAACGAATTGCCTTCGAGGCGGGATGTCAGTTTCCCTCTGGGTTGCACTTCGTGGCCGATCGAGCGATGCACATCGGCTTCGCCTTTTTCGCACACCTCTTTGTAGCAGGTGTAGCAGTATGCGTGGTCCGAGTTGCACTTTGAGTCCTGACAAATGAAAACCTTTGCCATGCCGCACCTCCTGTTTTGAAGTTCACCCGAAAAGGTACCAGTCGACTCTCCACCCAGGCATCCGAGAAGTGACAGTATCGGAACTGTCACAAGCGGCCGAGCAGCCATTGCCGCCAACAGGGGTAAAATCCAGCTCGGAAAGTCAATGAAAATTCGAATCAACAAAAAGAGTGAGATCCCGATTTACGAACAGATCGCGGAGCAAATCATCTTTCTGATTGCCACCGACGAACTGAAACCGGGTAATGCTTTGCCGAGCGTGCGGCAACTGGCGCGGCAGCTGCGAGTTCACCGCAATACCGTGAGTCGCGTGTATGCCGACCTCGTCCGCCGCAGTTGGATTTCTGGAAAACGGGGTGGCCGCTTAATGGCGCGCCCGCAAGATGAATTCACAAGGATCACGCGGGCCCAGGACCTCGATTCCATGATTAACGCGGTGATCCGAGTCGCACGGCAAGGCGGGCATTCTTTGCAGGAACTCCGTAAGCGGGTCCGGGAGCGCCTGCTCGAGCAGCCCCCTGACCATCTTTTGGTGATCGAAGACGATCCCGGGCTCCTCAAGTTGTTACAGGAAGAAATCAAGAGAGCGGTTCGGTGGCCGGTACGCGGCTGTTGCGGGCAAGATCTGCGGTCCAATGCCGGCCTGGCAGTCGGGGCCCTGCCCGTACTCGCGCAACATTTCCTGCCCGAAGTTGCGTCGCTTCTTCCAAAAACGCGCCCTGCTGTGTGTGTGACATATTCGCTCGCCGATGAGCATCTGCAGAAAATCCGCAAATTGTGCGAGCCTTCGGTGATTGCGTTGGTATCGGTCAGTGAAGCCTTCCTGAGGACAGCTCGCGGTCTGCTGGCGCCTGCTCTGGAGAATCGTCACACGCTTTTGGAGGTTCTCTGGCCAGCGAAGAGAGCAGCAGATCTCCGCGCTGCCGATCTGGTGTTTTGCGATTCCATCACTTTCGAGAAGGTGCAGCACCCGCGGAGCGTGCTATATCGCCTGATCGTGCCTTCTTCGATCGATTACATCGTTTCCGCCATGACCTCCTATTTTGAGAGTTCCAAAGGCGTCACTTCTTAGGCGCATTGGCCCAAGGTAAGGTTTGGATTATCGAGGAGCTTTTCGGGATGAGCAGTGCAGCAACAGTCGAGATAATTTCCTCTGTCACTGGTTCCACGCGCAGCGCGCGGTGGGTCATTCCGAAAAAGGGCGACCCCCGTATTCCGTTTGCTTGCATTCTGACTGGATATGCGGTCTTAGGATGCACCCTTCTCGGCTTCAATCGGACGCCGCTGCAGATGCTGCTGACCGTGGTGGCCGGCTGCGCGCTCGATATGCTGTTGCATTGGCTATTCTGCAATCGCGAGCGGCTGGTGCCACTGAGCGCATTCATCAGCATGATCTCGATCGCTCTGCTGCTGAATTATGCTCACAACTACTACCTTCTCTTTCTTCCGGTATTTTTTACCATTGTTTCTAAGTATGTGCTGACCTTTCGTGGGCGCCACATCTTTAATCCTTCCCTTTTCGGTCTCGTATGCGCGCTGATTCTGGGCAAGGGGCTGTACTCGTCCGCTCCTGCGTACCAGTGGGGCGGATCGTCGGCAATCGTGGCATTCATGATCACGGCGGCCTGTGCGCTCTTTGTATTTCGCATCGGACGTACGCCGCTCATTCTTTCGTTCGTCGGTTTCTATGCCTTACAAACTCTGCTGCGGGCCTACATTCTGCGTGACCACTTACCCATGCAGACAATGCTTCTTGGGACGCTGACTTCGGCGCGGTTTTATCTGTTCACCTTCTACATGCTGACCGATCCCAAGACATCACCCCCAGGCAAGTGGCAGCAAATCGCATGGAGCTTCAGTGTGGTTCTCGCGGATCTCTGGTTCCACACCATCGAATCACTTAGCACGCTGTTTTACGCGTTGTTCCTGGTCTCTGCGGCTCGCTTCTTCTGGCTGCACATTCGGGCGTTGTGGAAAGAACAGTGGACGCATTTGAAGCAGGCTTTGGATTTGCAACTTGCGGCGCGAGTCGCAGTGTGCGGGGCTATGGGAGTGGCGGGGTTCGCTGCCTACGCACAAGTCATTCATCCCCGCATGGCGATGAATGATCCGGGCTTCGAGTTTGTCGAAGTTCCTGCCTCGGCCTCTGGAATCGATTCGCAAATGAGCGGAGTCATGGACGAGGTCGATCCGCGTGTCCGCCATTTTGCCAAATGGCTGATGTCGGTGGGCGACGCTATCGCTATCGGTGATTTCGACAATGACGGGTTGCAGGATATTTTTCTCACCAATCCGCTGAAGCGGCCCGAGGACCGCAATGTTTTGTATCGCAATCTGGGCGATTACCGGTTCGCGCGAATCGACATTCCCGCTCTGCGGGAAATCAATCTTCATCCGGAGATATACGGGTTCGCGGCCGGCGCGCTTTTCGTTGATTACGACAACAGTGGAGCGCAATCGTTGCTCCTGACCTTCGCCTATGGCAAGAATCGGCTGCTGAAGAATATGCTTCCGCTTACCGGCAAACCTGAGTTCGTGGATGTAACCAAGGAGGCCGGTATCGGCGAGCACGGCACTTCAGTTGCAGCGACGCTTTTCGATTACGACCGCGACGGCAAGCTCGACCTGCTGATCGCCAATAGTTTTTCTCCCTATTTAAAGGATTACCCGCAGCCTACGCCGCTGAACATCTTTTCTCTTCCCCAACCTGAGTATGCCGGCGATCGGCGCATGTTTCACTTCATGCACGAGAGCTGGAATAACGCGCATAACGGCGGGCTGAACCTGCTCTTTCACAACTCGGGCGGTGGCCGATTCGAGAAGTTGAACATGGCGGAAGCCGGCATGCCGGAAACCCACTTCACGCTGGCTGTCGGTACTGGTGACTTGAATGGCGACGGGTATACCGACCTCTACTGCGCAAACGACTTTGGTCCGGACGATCTCTACCTCAATGATCACGGGCTTCGATTCGTTCATGTGCAGGGGAGGATGTTCGGCAGTGTCGGCAAGGACACTTACAAAGGAATGAACGTCTCAATCGGAGACCTCGACAATCGTGGCGAGCTTGATATCTACGTGTCGAACGTCCACGTTCCCTTGCAGGCCGAGGGGAGTTTGCTCTGGAAGACTTATGTGAAACGCAGCTCATTCGTCCCCGAGTTTCGCGACGAAGCCACGGGGCGCGGTCTCTTGAATGAAGGCGGCTTCGGTTGGGGAGCCGCGATGGGCGATCTCAACCTCGACGGTTGGCTGGATGTTGTTCAGGCAAACGGGATGGCAGATGACTCCGTCGATCACCGCTTCGCAAAGCCGCGCAATTATTGGTACGCCGCTGAGAAGGTAATGCTGGCGCCGCCCAATGTCCACTCTTACGTTGACCGCTGGCCGGATCTAAGAGGCTACGAAATTTTCGGGCACCAGCGAAACCGAGTTTATCTCTCACGCGGCGAAGGGACCAGCATGCAATACGTCGATGTGGCTCCGCAGGTTGGCATTACGGAATTGGGCAACTCTCGCGGCATTGCCCTGGCCGATTTCAACAACGAAGGCGTGCTGGACATGGCGATCACCCACCAGTTTGGCCCCATGACTCTGTATCGCAACACGCTTCGCGAGCAGGATTGGACAACGGGACAGGTTCACCATTGGATCGGCTTGAGGACGCAAGGAGATGGAGAGAAGGTCAGCCGGGAGGCGGTGGGTACGCAGGTATTCCTTAGTTATCAACGGAATGGGCGGCGGATGCGGCAGATGAGAGAAGTCCAGATCGCAAACGGATTCTCTGCCCAAAACGACCGACGTTTGCTGTTCGGGCTGGGCGAGTATGCAGGGCCGGTTGAGGTCGAAGTGCACTGGTATGGCGCGGAGACAGTCATCTTTCGAGATTTGCACCTTGATCAGTACCACCTGATCCGTTATCGCGCACCGTTGCAGTTGGCTAAGAGGTGATTATGGGTTTGAAAGATTATTGGTACATCGCGGCCGAGTCCCGCGACCTGAAACGCAAGCCTCTAGCGGTAAGCCTCTGGGGCAGCCACATGGCGCTCTTCCGAACGGATCAGGGAAAAATTGCCGCGCTCGAAGACCGATGTTCACACCGCAACATGGCTCTTTCGCGCGGTGTGGTGTCATCGGAGTACATTACTTGTCCTTATCATGGCTGGCGCTTCGACGCTGCTGGCCGCTGTGTCCAGATTCCTTCGCTAGGAGCCTGCGCAAATCTGCCGAATCACGGCGTGCGTGCTTATCCCGTACGGGAACAGGACGGCTACATTTGGATTTATCCCGGCGAGTCGCTTCCGGATTCCGAGCCCTTTCACTTTCCCCATCATCGTGAGCAGGGCTGGGCGAGCTTTCGCATGAGAACTCGTTTCCAGGCATCCGTCGAAGCCTGCCTGGAAAATTTTCTCGATTGCCCTCACACCGTGTACGTGCACCAGGGTTGGTTTCGCAATCACGATACACGCGAGTTGTCGGCAGTTGTGCGCTCCGATGAGGAGTCAGTGGAAGTGGAGTTTCGTGGAGAACCGATCACAAGAAGCTTGGTATCACGACTGTTCTTTCCTGATGGAAGAGAGTTGCGTCACACCGACCGATTTCTGATGCCAAACATCAGCCGGGTGGACTACGATTTCGGGTCCGATCGCCATTTCATCATCACTTCGCAGTGCACTCCGATTGGTGACTACGAAACGGAGGTGCACACCGTAATCACATTCAGCTTCGGACGGATCGCGCCTTTGGTGAGGCTGTTACTGGAGCCAGTCTGCCGCAAGATCATTCGGCAGGATGTAGAGATACTCGCGGCGCAAACTGAGCAGATACAGCGATTCGACGGTCCCCAATTCCATCACGTTGAAACTGATCTTCTTGGGGTTAGGATTCAATCCTTGCGGCGGCGCGCCGAGCGCTCGGAGCCTGTAATTGGACAGCCCGCCCAGGAGCGGGAGATAACAATCTGCTTCTAGCCGAGGACGGTAATGACAAAGGAAAGTTTACATAGCCGAATCGTTCCCGTGGAGCAGGTCACCGAGCGGGAGCGGGAAGCCATGTTCGTGATCTTTGCCCGGCATTACGACTGCGTCCGTTTCGAAAAATTCATTTCGGACCTATGGGAGAAGGATTGTGTGCTGATGCTGCGCAACCACACCGGCCTGGTCTGTGGATTCTCAACACAACAGATTCTTCGAGTCACAGTCAAAGGTCGCCCTCTCCGAGCTGTATTCTCAGGCGACACGATTGTCGACCGCGCCTACTGGGGAGAGCAGGAACTCGGCCGCTGCTGGTGCCATTACGTCAGCGCTGCGTATGCCGAAGAACCCGACGTGCCTCTGTATTGGTTCCTGATCTCAAAGGGTTACCGCACGTATTTGTATCTGCCGCTCTTCTTTGAGCGTTTCTACCCCAATTGTCATTCCAGAACACCCTCCTTCGAACAGCTCGTACTGGATACGCTGGCGGAGGGGAAATTTCCGGCTGACTATGATCCGGGTCGTGGAGTTGTAGCGTTCGCACAGTCCCAGGGCCAACTCAAAGCGCATCTGGCGGAAATACCAGCGCGGCGGTTACGCGATCCTCACGTTCAGTTTTTTCTCGAGCGCAACTCTGGGTATCACAAGGGCGACGAACTCGCCTGCCTGGCTGAAATATCGCCGGACAACATGAAATTATTTGCCGAACGAATTCTTGCAGCAGCACGACTCACCGAGAGTCACTCATTGAGCGGAGATTAACGGTGCATCGGCTTCTCCATCGCACGCTGAACCATTTGATTCTGAGCGGATTTCGGTCTGCCACGCGCGAATTTGAGCACGCGCTTGCGGAACCGGAGCAGCCGCAGCGGCAGATCCTGATGCACCTCTTGCCGCGAAATGCAAACAGCTTGTACGGAAAGAAGTATGGTTTTGCTTCCATTCGCAGCATTCAGGAATATCAGCAACGTGTCCCAGTCGTTTCTTATGACGATCTGGCTGCATGGATCGAGCGCATTAAAACCGGCGAAGCTGAGGTCCTTACCACAGAACCGGTGACGATGTTCGAGAAGAGCAGCGGATCTGCGAGTGCCGCCAAGTACATCCCATATACACGAACACTAAAAGCACAATTTCAGGCAGCATTGGGTCCATGGATTACCGATATTTATCGCAATTTTCGGGAACTCGATGGCGGCTCGGCGTATTGGCTCGTGACGCCGCTATCTCGCCAGCGGGAAACCGCGGTTGCAGGAACTCCCGTCGGCTTCGAGAGTGACACTGAGTATTTCAGCCCGGTTGCTCGGTGGATTCTGCGTAAGGTCACGGCAACTCCGCTGGAACTGGCACGCGTTCCGAATCTTGAAAGCTGCATTTATCTCACGCTGCTTTACCTGCTACAGGCGCGCTCGCTGACCTTCATTTCCGTCTGGAATCCAAGCTTTGTTCTCATCCTGCTCGAGAAGCTCGAACACTACGGTGATCGGCTGGTTCGTGATTTAGTGAACGGTCGGACCGAAGGTCGACTTCTTCCTGTAATGTCCCGCAGCCTACGACCAGATGCGTACCAGGCGCAAAAGCTCAAAGCTATGCTCCATCGGGGCTGCATTGAAGCTAACGTGCTTTGGCCCCATTTGCGGCTGATCAGTTGCTGGACGTCGGCGGAGGCGGCCAGAGTCGTGCCAGAAATCAAGCAGCAATTTCCGGGAGTAGCGATTCAAGGAAAGGGTCTGCTGGCTACCGAAGGCGTGGTTTCCATCCCAATCGAAACTTATGGAGGTTGCGTTGCCGCGGTGACATCGCACTTTCTGGAGTTCATCGATCAGTTTGGAAACTGCCGCCTGGTTTCGGAACTCGAAGAAGGAGCCACCTACTCGGTGCTGCTGACCACCGGCGGAGGGCTATGGCGGTACCGGCTCGGCGATCAAGTGAGGGTAAAAGGATTCGCGAAGCGCACCCCCATTCTGGAATTCTTGGGAAAGGAAGACTGCGTCAACGATCTGCGGGGCGAGAAACTCAACGCGATCTTTGTGGCGGATGCACTCGCTGAGTGCGATTCCTGCCGCTCGGCAACATTCGCGATGCTGGCTCCCTCCGATGCGGCTATTCCACACTACACCCTGTTTCTCGAAAGCCCGGTCTTTGAGGCGGATCTGGCGGTTCGACTGGATGAGAAGCTGCAGGCCAATCCTCATTATCTGTATTGCCGGCGCATCGGCCAACTCGGAGAACTACGAGTGTTTCGGGTTCCAAGGGGAGCACGCGAGGCGTTCTTGACCCACTGCGAGGCCTTGGGACAGCGGGCTGGGGCGGTTAAGTTCGTCTCTTTAAGTAAACGGGTTGGTTGGGAACGAGTCTTCGAAGGCAATTACGTGCTGGCGGATCACACAGAGGTTTGCGCATGATTGCGCAAGTCCTCCCTCTGCCGAAATCACGATTCGATATTGAATTGGCGACCTCTGCCGATGACCGGGAACTTCGGGCGTTGCTGCGGCGCAATCCCATTCCCGGCTCGATCAGTGTGACTTTTGAACGGGAACCTGATTTCTTCGCCTGCTGTCGAATTCGCGGGGAATTCTTTCAGGTCGGAATTGGACGCGATCGCAGAACCGTAAGGACCATTGGTCTTGGCACGCGCTCGATTGCTACCGCTTTCGTCAATGGAGAGCCTATGCCGCTCGGCTATCTGGCCGATCTGCGGCTCGAACCCGAATACCGCAGCGGAACGCTGATTGCCCGCGGTTACCGTTTTTTGAAAGCTCTGCACGAGGACGGCCGCACTCGCCTGTATACGACCATGATCTTTTCTGGAAATACGACGGCTCTCAACACAATCGCCAGCGGGCGGGCGGGTTTGCCGATTTATCACGACATGGGTGTCGTATATTCGCCGGGGATTAACATTCGGCGCCGAAAACCAGCAGTTGCCGCCAGTTGTGACATCTTGCGCGGCTCCTATGAACTCCTGCCTGAAATTGTGGACTGCCTGAATCGTAACAACGCGCGACGCCAGTTCGCTCCTGTGCACACGATTTCGATGTTCCGGAAGCAGTGGCGCGATTTTGAAGCGGACAACTTCTATGTTGCGGTTCGCGACAGCCGGGTTATCGGCGTCTTGGGTTGCTGGGATCAGAGTTCGTTCAAGCAAACGAGGGTCGCCGGCTATAGCACACGATTGCGCTGGTTAATTCCGTTCGCGAATGCACTAAGGCCACTGACGGGTGCTCCGCGGTTTCCGAAGCCCGGAGAGGAGCTTGCTTATTTCTACATCAGCTTTATCGCTGTGGACTACGACGACCTGCAGGTATTTCGCGCGTTGCTCCGAACAGCGTACAACGATGCTGTCGGCGGCAGATATTTGTATGCCATTCTGGCGCTGCACGAACGGGACCTGTTGCTGCCCGCGCTGGGCGAATATTCTTTGACTCCATTCTGCGGACGACTGTTCTGTGTGACCTTCGATGATGGTAAGGATCTGTTTTGGAAACTGGACGGGCGTATTCCCTACCTGGAGGCGGCGACATTCTGATGAGTGTCAGAACCATTCTCGGACCTCTACGCTACCCTGCCGACCTGCGCACGTTGATGTTCCTTTGTATCCTCAACTTCTTATTTGCTGTGCAGTGGCTGAATGTTGCGCGAGGCTGGTATCTGCTGCTGCCTACGTACATACTGGCGGTCGTGGCTCTGGTGATAAAGCACAATCACGTGCACTCGCCGACCTTTCGCGCGCACAATTGGAACAGCGGCTTCGAGATTTGGCTGAGCCTTCTTACTGCGCATCCGACTTCCGGCATTATCACCAGTCATAATGTTCTGCACCACGGGAAAAACAACAGTGAAGCAGATTTTGTTCGCTGCTCGCTGGTTCGTTATCACAATAACCTCGCCAATCTGGTGGCATTCTTTTTCGCTTCAGTCACACAGATGTACCGAAACAAACCCACTGACCTGAAGGAGTGGCGCTCATCACGGCCCGCTTTGTACCGCCAGGCGATCGCCGAGCGCGTTCTTACTTATTCATTTCTGGGGCTGTTGGTTCTGCTCGACTGGCGTTCCACCCTAAAATATTGCGCCGGCCCCTGGCTATTTGCGCAGTGGGTGCTGGTCACGATCAACCTTCTGCAACATCAGGATTGTGACTTTCATTCCGAGTTCGATCACTCTCGAAACCTGACCGGACGCATTGTGAATTGGCTGCTTTTGAACAACGGGTATCACACTGCGCATCACATGTTTCCCCCTGCTCATTGGAGCGTCCTGCCGCTCATTCATGAGCGCGTCGTGGCGCCCCGGCTGGACCCATCCTTGAACGAGCCCTCTTTATGGCTCTGCGTGTGGCGCAGATTTATTGTTGGGAAGGACTGGCAGGGGGCAAGGGCGTGAACCGATCTCAGCATGCACCCGGTCCGAAGCCAGGTTTGGGGATTCGAGACCTCGTGAGTTTTCGTCGCGATCCCATTGCCTTCTTTCAAAACCTCGCCTCGCATTATGGTGATGTCACGCATTTCCGTCTCGGCTGGAAGAACGCTTTTCTGCTGAATCACCCAGACCTGGTGCACGAATTTCTGGTGACACACGGCCCGAGCCACGTTCGTGGACCTGTCATGCAGCGCTCGCGCGCCATCATGGGAGATGGCTTGCTTACCAGTGAAGACCCGCTGCACGCGACCCAGCGACGTCTGATCCAGCCTGCGTTTCACCGAGACCGAGTTGCCCGTCACGCAACCGTGATGGCCAAATACACCAGCAGTGTGTGTGCGCGGTGGCGCCCTGGCGAGCCTCTCGAACTGCGAAAAGAAATGATGTCCCTGACGTTAGCCATTCTGGGCAAGACACTCTTCGACACACCGATCTCCGAGAACGCCAATGAAATCGGCGAAGCTGTCACCGAGCTGATGGCTCTTGTTGACCTCGTTTTTGTGCCATTCTCTCGATATCTACCACTTCCTGGTCTGCGGCGACTAAAGCGAGTGCGTGCCCGGTTCGATCGCCTCATCTACGGTTTGATTGACGAACGGTTGCGCTCTGGTGTGGATCACGGTGATCTGCTGTCCATGCTGCTGCACTCCGCCGGCGAGAAATCGGCTAGTTCCATTCGCCAGGTTCGTGACGAGTGCCTAACCATTCTCCTGGCCGGGCACGAGACGATCGCCAATGCGCTGACCTATGCGTTGTTTCTCCTGGCGCAGCACTCCGATTTCGCAGAGAACCTCCGGATCGAAGTAGAGAAGATCGCAGGGCAGAGAGAACTTGGCGCAGAGGATTTCGACCGCCTTACTTTTACTCGCGCCGTGCTTGCCGAATCCATGCGCTTGTATCCGCCGGTGTGGGTCCTTGGGCGAGCAATTACACAGCCCTGTTCTGTCGGACCCTACACCGCACCGGCAGGTTCAATTCTGTTCGTTAGCCAATATCTGCTCCATCGGGATTCTCGTTTCTTTCATGAGCCGTTGCGCTTTCATCCGCATCGGTTTTTGGAAAACAGCCCCACGCAGCGGTTCGCCTACTTCCCTTTCGGAATCGGTCCACGCCGCTGCATCGGAGAAGGATTTGCCTGGATGGAAGGAGTACTTGCTTTGGCCACTATCATGCGGAACTGGAATATCGAACTGCTGCCGCAGACGAAGCTTGTTCTCGACGCCAAGATCACCTTACGTCCGAGATCTCCCATACAAGTGAAACTGACACCAGCACAACAGAAGGCAACGAGCGGCGCGCAAACAACCTGCGAACAACACCCAAGCGAGCGTGTTACCACCAGATTAGCTGCAAGCTGATGATGACGGCGCATTGCGCGATCAGATAGATGTGGAAATAGTTCCGGCGCGAAGAGAGGCCAAAGTGTTGAAGAGTGTCGGGGCCAAAGCTCAGGCGGATGAATAGCCGAAGACCTAGCAGCAACAGCAGAGCAACGAGAATCGGGCGATAGCGTGCCGGATCATAGATGGGCAAGACGCCCACTACTCCTGCAAACACGCCCAGTGCTCCCCAGGGACGCAGAACTGCGGTTGCGGGGGAACCGGCTGGGAAACTGGCTCCGAACAGATGCGAGTAAAGAGCAGCGGCACGGTCTGGGATGAGTATTCCGGCCAATCCAGTAATTAAATGATCGAGCGCGAGAATTGCCAGATTCAGGTTCGCCAGCGAATGCCAGAGTCTCATAACATAAAAGCGCTCACGCGCACGCAGGATTGTATTTGAAGGACCTGACACAAGGTTCGGTAATTGGAAACCTGGTGCGCATGTCTGCGTTCCTCATGGCCAGCATGGTCGTGCAGGCGCTTTATTTGCTTGCCGACATGTATTGGGTAGGTCGCCTGGGCAAGGAGTCAGTTGCCGCTGTGGGGCTCGCCGCCAATCTCATGGCGCTGACCCTTTCTTTGACCCAGATGCTGGGCGTGGGTACGACCACGCTGATTTCGCACGCTGCAGGGATTAAGGACCAAAGCCGCGCAGGTCGTGTCTTCAACCAGTCATTTGCGCTGTCCGTATTCGCAGGAGGAATACTCTGCCTGCTCACCTTCCTCTCTCGGCGCGCTTACTGCCAGTCGCTTGCCGCCAGTCCCGAGACCGTGAGGCTGGGTGTCGAATATCTGGCTTGGTTTGTGCCAGCTCTGTTTCTCCAGTTTCCCCTGATTTCAATGGGCTCGGCCCTAAGAGGAGGCGGAGTAGTTAAGCCCACCGTAGCAATTCTCGTGCTCACGGTCGTTCTCAATCTCGTGTTGGCACCGATCCTTATTTTTGGGTGGGGCGTGGGGTATCGCTTCGGCGTGCGCGGTGCAGCAATGGCAACTTTTTTTGCGCTGGTCGTGGGGCTTGCTGCCATGCTCGGATATTTCCTGATCAAAGAGAAGTACTTGAAGTTCGAACCGCGAGTGTGGCGACCCGACCTCTCACTCTGGCGCGACATGTTCCGCATCGGACTGCCCGCAGGAGCTGAGCTTGCGATTCTCGGTGTCTACCTGATTCTGGTCTATGCGGCGATCCGCCACTTCGGCGCCGCCGCCCAGGGCGGATTCGCCATCGGAGCACGGATCATGCAGTCCTTGATTCTGCCTGCCGTCGCGGTCGGCATGGCGAATGCGCCCATTGTGGGTCAGAACTATTCTGCCAAGAAGTTCGCGCGCGTGCGCCAAGCCTTTTGGGCTGCATGTTTGGTGGGCTCGGTCGTGATGCTACTCCTGACCGCCATCTGCCAGGTCGCACCTGCGTTCTTAGTGAGATTTTTCTCGCAGCAGGACGACGTTCTAGCAGTGGGAGCCGAGTACCTGAGAGTGATTTCCGCGACATTTCTCGCGACTGGCTTCATTTTCGCCGCTTCCAGTGTCTTTCAGGGACTGGCCAATACCAGGCCTCCGTTCGTGAGTTCTGTCGTGCGGCTATTTGCATTTGCTATACCTGTCCTGCTGCTTTTTCATGTGCCGGGACTTACCTTGCGGCGTGTCTGGCTGCTCTCAGCCGGATCGATCTGGGTGCAAGCGCTGATGAACTTATGGTTCCTGAGGAGAGAATTCCGAAGCAAACTGGCCGCGCGCGATGGCATTCTCGACGATCGGGTGACTCTGCAGGCTGTGAGCTAGGATCGCATGTCAAACGCCAGGACATTTTTGTGGCTGTTCGCGTACGTGCAGCTTGGATTCATCAGCCTTGACCTGTTCGAGCATTGGTACTCTGCGCGCTATCTCGGAGTACGCAGGTTGTTGAATAAGAATCTCGCGCTGATTTGCGGAATTGGTATCGCGTGTTTTGCCTATTTCGGTATTCAGCTTGCCCTCGCATCGACTCTCCCAACTCTCGATAAGCTGACGCTCATCGCAACCGGGCTTGCGCCCACACATTCTGTCGAACCCAGCCGGGTGTGGGCTGTTCCCATCTTTCTAGCGGCCTTTGTCACGGGCACTTTTTTCGATTATCTCGTTCACCGCTTTTTGCTACATGGGCCGCTCTGGAGACTGCACGAAAACCATCATCTTCCTTCGGTCGTTTCCAACGTGATGCCGGGAATTGCGGCGCGCCCGTTCGTAGTAGTACCGAACTTTTTGATCAACGTCTGTTCCTGCGCTGCCATATTCGGAGTCTTACGCTTGCTAGGCCAACCGGAGCTGATCGCGATTTTCATGCATGTGCTGCCGGCGTTGTTGCTGAGTTTCGCATTCGTGGCCAGCGCCAGCCATTCAAACTTTCTTCGTCGGTTTGACTTTGTAGATAAATCATTTCGCTTCTTACTGTTGATTAGCCCGCGTGAGCATTTGCTGCATCATGCCGCCAGGCTGAAGGGCAACTACGGAAACTTCACTGCTATCTGGGATCGTCTGTTCGGTACGTATATATCTCGCGGCGAAGCTGGCAACCTCGCCCTGGGTTTGGACTACGACCAGGATTTTCTCGGTGCCATCACCGCCGGCCGGATGAAGCTTTCTCAGCGCGTGCGCGCCCGTTATCAAGTGGGCCGGGTGTGCCGTCTGAGTAGGCGGCAGTCATTGTGAGTCTTAAGGCGCACATCAGTTTGCACTGGTATTCGCCACAATGTTGGCGCAGCATTTGAGCAGATTCGGAGGGGAAAAATCTATGAATCACCACACAGGAATCAAGGTCCTCGCTGGTTTCATGGGCGTTTACCATATTTTGATGGGAGTCTTCGGGATCGCGTCGGGTTCCATGGCAGCGTGGGCGGCGCACGCGCTCTGGCACGCCAACGTCAATGTTGACGCGCAGTTCACTTACCTGGCCAAGTTTCTGGGAGCGTACGTGGTTGGGTTTGGTGTCATGCTGCTGTTCATTGCTAAAGACCCGGTCCGCTATGGCGCGCTGGTTTACCCTGCCATTCTGGTCGGCGTATTGCGAATTGCCGAAAGGCTGGTCTTCGCCAATGAATTGAAGAGTGCATTTGGAATTGGCATGGAGCGCACCATCGGAACCATCATCGTGGTGGGCGCACTCAACCTTGGATTATTTCTACTGAAACCTCGTGAGGCACATGCCTCAGCGAAGTACTCCGATGCGAGTACTCGATCCCGATAATCAAGCCCCGCATCAGAAAATTCTTTGGACTGCCTTCCGCGGTGAAGTTACTGATATTGAGGGGTTTTGCCCTGTCCGTTTTATGAAAAAGGGGAAGCTATTCCGGACAGTGCGTGAGCTGAAGTTCTTACCTGGTCTCGGCCAGCTCGCGTAAGCCATTGAATTTACGGGTTCTACAGTCCGCTTGACTGGCTGCTGCCTTTGGTATGATGCGTGCCTTCATTCATGGGTCATGAAGTCCCTCAAATTCGCCCACTCTCTAACTAAGTACGCTGCAGGATGAATACCAGATGGATGCGGCGAACGATTCCATTCGTCAATGCGAGAAGCAACTCGTGCGGGCGATCCAAACTCCGGCGACAAGCCATCACGACGCGCTGATCGTCGACCCTGTCGGCCGCTCGGGAATGCCGCAAGTGGCACGGTCGGCGGCACAGGCGGGCATCGGATGGGCGGCTCTGAATCGCGAGGTGGAATACATAGCTGATCTGAGGAGTGAGTTTCAGGCGCCAGCATTCACAGTCACTAGTGACGACGTCGAACTCGGGCGAATTCGGGGGCAGATGGCCGCGCTGGTGCCAGACGGCAGCTCTGTCCTGTACTTGCAAGGACCGATGAACAGCTTTGTCGCCCAGCTACGCACCATGGGATTGCGGGAGACCAGGCCGCAGATCATCGACGTCAGGATCATACGCGGTGACTGGACCCGGGAGGGGTTGTTCGCGCAGTGAACTTCTGCTTTCGCCTGCCTTCCTGCCTAGGTAGAAATGTCAGCCTGGTTGCAGCGCAGAACGACGCGATGGCGCAAGGCGCGAAGGATGCCTTTAGAGAGGACCTTGTATCACGAACAAGGCGGGAGGTGGCTCAACCACACATGTCGTATCAAGTCGCAAGAAGCGTGTAGTGAGCAGGTCTGGAGCGAATCAGATGAAGGTACTCTTGGTTGACGACAGCAGACTGTTACGACTGGCGAATCAAAAAGCGCTTACTAAAGCAGGACACACGGTGACCGCTGTTGTCGATGGGGAGGAGGCTCTGCGTGCTGTGCATGAAGACTCTTTCGACCTCATCGTGCTCGACATGCTTTTGCCGAAGGTGCCAGGCCTCACGGTACTACGAAATCTCAAGTCGGACTCCGCCACCAAGGATATCCCGGTTGTCATTCTCAGTAGCCTGTCTGGGGCAAACGCCAGGAAGCTTCGTGAGGAAGGCGCCGCTGCGTACGTAATGAAGGCGGACGACCTGCTGGAGAAAGACTCCGCAATCCTGGTTGAAGCGATTGAAAGTGCGCTGCGGAATGTACATGAACCGCACGGTCACATGCGCACGAATTAGATATCTACCTCGCAATACCAGCGGATCATGAAGACACTATCCCGAGTCAGCGACTGGGTGTCGCGCTGGCGATGGCGCCTACACCTGTTGTTTGTGTTTTTGATCGTGGTGCCGATCGGACTGTTCGTCTATTCCATAGGCCGGGTCTTAAATCGACAACCGGACTCGCAGGCAACGACCGAGAGCATTCAGATTGCGCGTGTTTCGGCCACCTTGCTTGAAGAGCACTTTGGCCAAAGCACAACTTTCCTGGAATCGATTGCCACTCGCAGGCCGTTCACTGAAGCGTTACGACAGAATGACCTGAAGCTGATCAACTGGCATCTGGAGAAAGCACGTGGCTTGCGCCCTGATTTCTCATTTATCAGCGTTTTCGATCCTGACGCACAATGCGACCGTGTTTTGCATCTCAGCCGGGTCTACTGGGTCGCAGCTTTGCCTACCGTGATTGGTACAAAGGGTGTAAGTCGTGAATGGGAGCCGTACGTCTCTGAGGTCTATCGAACGGACGTTTTGGTGCGGAATCTGGTTGTGGCGATTGCAGTTCCTGTGCAGATTCCCGCGGGAGGGCGATCGGCATTCTGATGGGCGCCGATGCGCTCGACACTAGAAGCTAGCGCTTGGTGCAAACCAAACTCGAGGGTGGGAAGACGATCTCTGTAGTCGACCAGAATGGCCATCTTGCTGCTCGCCAGAGAATCAATCCCCAGCCGCCTTTGCTCGACCTGAGTCCTGATTGCGGAAGACAATCCGGTAAATCGCGAACTGCTTCTCGAGGTCCTCGAGAGGCGCGGGTATGTCGTGGATGAAGCCGGTAATGGTCAAGAGGCTCCGGAAAAGCTCGAACAAATTCATCCCGACATCGTGCTGCTCGACATAAACATGCCTGTGATGGATGGCTTTGCGGCTATCAGCACAATCCGCGAGCAGCCCTCTCTGGCCACACTGCCGGTCTTGGCGGTGACCGCTTATGCTGCGCTGGTTATCGTGCACGCTGCCGGTGATCTGCTGCCCATCCTGGTGCCCTGGGTCTAAGCGTTCCATCTGATGCGATAGCGGTGCGCCTCGGCAATCTTTGGCTTTTGAGTGATGCCGGCTGGAGACTGAACAATGCGCTTGATGCTGGGCGATCACTTGGTGGAGAGATCGTCGTTCCGTACACGGCCCCCCGCGACCTTAAGTTCCAAGTTTACGTTTTACATATTTAGTTTACTTGCCAGTCCGGGCTTTCTGATTGAGCTATGAATGCCCGGATTTCCGCCTGGCAGATCGCGCTCATCTTCGTGAATTGAATTCCCTGCTGGCGGTTCTCTTTTGCCCAGATCGCCTTGCCGAATGCGTCGATGATGATAGAAGAACCAGGCAATCCAAATAATAGCCGTACGATGGTTCCGGGGGCGAGGTCGCTTACCTCGATCTGAACTCCACCCTGGCTCAGGTTCCAGGTTACGCCTCGTAGGGTTCTGGTACCTACAAGACAAGATACCTCGGTGTGCAGGGGAACGCGCAGGCTCCGGCGGCGATTCTCGAACATGGTCCCGCGAACCGTGCGGAACAAGCGGGTCAGCTTTTGCCGATTCACCGGCTTTCGCAGGAAAAATGTCACTCCGGTTTCAAATGCGGCTTGCATCGTGTTTCTGTCATGACAGCCCGTCACAACAATCAGTGGGGCAGATTTATTCCATGCGGAGTTGCGTATTCGCCGTGCCAGATCGAGTCCATTCATGTCGGGCATTTCCAAATCCAGAAAAATACCATCGAACTTTTGTCTGTTGATCAGCTCGGCAGCATATTTCCCATCATTGATGGGGACCACATCTGCTTTCAGAGAGGAAAAGACCTCCGCCATCAATTTCAGGCTGGCTGGATCGTCTTCCACAATCAGAAGTTTGAGAGCGGACACCATGTTTCACCTAAACCGGAATTCCGGAGCACCGGGGAGAAGCTCGTCCACTTTTATAACCTTCATGCCTGGTTTTACATCGTTCGCCTGCACAAGACCGATAGCACCCGGAAACACTTCCACAGCCTCCCTAAGCATGCCGCTGGAAGGTACGGTGATTGGTTCGGCCTGGGCCTCTCCCCGGAATATTGGCAATGTCCAATAACGCTTGAACTCGCTTTCCGACATTCCTAACGGTCTCAGCAATGCTCTCCGTTCTCTGGAGTCCGCGGAGCGAACGATCAGCTTTACAGGCCGGCCTCCTGGCCAAGAGCGTTTTTGCCGGCGAAAATCTTTCTTAGGTCAGCAAAGTTAAGCACGCGAACGGGATTGCTCTCGTTGACCACAACTGCCAGCTCTGTAATCTGCGAAGAAGAGCTTTGCGCGTGGGTCAGGCCTGCCATACAACCCAGCAGCAACGCCGCTATTAGAAGTGATCTCATAGGGACTCAGAAGGTAAATGCCAGCTGCGTTTGCAGGCCGTTCAAGTCCGGCTTGCCCTTTCTTACCGTGTGGTCCAACTGAAGTTTGAACGCAACATTGTCATTGAAGTCGTATCTTGCACTGAACGATGGGCCGTAGCGTAGGCCGACATCCTCGCAGAAGCCACGAGCGCTCACGTTGACGTACTGAAAATCTGAAGAACGACGGATGTGGCCGAAGCCCTGTGAAATCTGAGAATAGAATGGGGGTGTATTGAAGCTTTCTGCCCCGTCTTCCGTTTCGTGCCGTATCAGAAGTCCTTCATTGAGGAGCTCAAGCCCGTGTCCTGTGTAGATTGCATGGACATTCGCAATACTTTGGTTGAGCCGGGCGGTTAGCAAAGGCTCGTCGTTACTGATTTTGTCGTGATAGAAAGAGGCGCCTAGCTGCAGGCCTGGGATCGCGGGCGGCCGAGTATACAAGCCAACATTCACGTTATTTCCATTATTCTCATCATCAAATCGTCCGGAGCCATCGGTATCAGGACGAACGTTCACGGATACGCCGATAGCTTGGGTGGGCAACAGGCCGCCATCGGTAGCGAATTCCATAATGAGCGGCCGGTCTGCTGTGTTGTGCAGCCATTTGCCACTGTGAAAGGCAGTGTTGTAGTACCCGATTCCAGTGTGGTACCGCCCGAAAGACATCTTCAGGTGGTCGTTGTAGTCATACCTGAGCAGCAAGCGTTCCAGATCTACGTTAAGGGATTGAGCCGCCCCTTCCCCAAAAACAATTTCGGAAAGCACGCTAGTTTTGTCATTGATCCGTGATGTGAGCAGGAGATCGAAATCGCCGGTATAGAAATTTCCCGCCGACCCGGGTAAGAAACCGAACGTTCCGAGTTCGGGCTGCCGTTGATCCAAAACCTTGTAATTGACTTCTCCGAAAACCCCTACATTGAATTCCACGCAACTAGACTCCAGGCAGAGATCCTTTCAAGTTGGGATCGCATCCCTCTGCCACTATCTATGGCAGGAGAGATGCCAAATGCGCGCCCGTTTGGTAATCCCTTAACATCCACGATCTCCTATAACTCGTCTGTTTTAATAACCTTACGGCCCCGGTGGCTTTCTGGTCGTCGTTGTGTTTTAGCAAACCTGAATTCACGCACTCAGATTCTGGATTGGTGTCTGCTTCGCATACATTCCTGTCCTGCATCGGTAACTACGATTCACGTTGTGTGCGCGTGGCGAATCGATCTAGAAAAGCTCGACATCAGCCGGCTCAGATGAGGAGGGAAGGAAATCTGAGCCGGCGGGCGGCGTTGGGGAATTATTTTCGATCTATTGCAGCTGTAGTTTTGGTGTTGTTGTCGGTGCGCGGTATCATGGAGACGACAACGTATTCACGTTCTTTGTCGTCCAGATCCTCGATGCGAAGTCTCATCTTGTCTTTCACCATACGGAACTGCACTCTGCCGCCAACTGGCAAAAGTACAGGATGCTTTTCGTTGCGTGGACGAATGTGATAGTCGAGGCGATCGGAGCGGAGCACATATTCCTGGCATAAGAGCTGATACGTCTTCCTATGCTCGGAGTCGGTGCCCAGAAGCTCGCCGGCGAAGCTCTTGGCGCTCTTCTGATCAAAGCCGCACTCCACGGAGTTCATCTGCAGCAGCGTGCCGCTCTCATGCACTTTGACATCTTTTGCCTGTGCAAGAGCGATTAGTAAGAAAGCCGAAATCAGAGACTTTGAGGCCATGTCGCTACTCTCCCGAAACACGATTGAACCCGAAGCTGTCATATGAGAACGTCTCAGAGCC
>Ga0075435_100000193_pt1 | contig 36806 bp, 41 predicted proteins | sample RhiMethybrSRZTD4_FD_75302 | JGI IMG/M metagenome (GOLD analysis project Ga0075435, IMG submission 75302) | Populus rhizosphere microbial communities from Tennessee, USA - Rhizosphere MetaG P. TD hybrid SRZTD4 | ecosystem: Host-associated > Plants > Roots > Rhizosphere > Soil | place: USA...
ACGCGACCGGACGTTCGTCCAGCAGAACCTGAACGCGATGGCCGTCAAGCTGGGCGAGATGCAGGCGCAGCTCACGCGGCTCGACGCGCTCGGCGAGCGCCTGTCGTCGCTCGCCGGTTTCCGGCCGCAGGAATTCCGCTTTTCCGAGGCGCCGGGCCTGGGCGGCGCGGCGCCGACGCTGATGCCGCCGCAGAACCTGTCGCTCGCCGAATTCAGCGACAAGCTCTCGTCGCTCTCGCGCAATGTCGAGACGCGCGCCGATATGCTGGGCGTGCTCGAGGCGCAGCTCTTCGAGCAGGCGGTAAAGAAAAGGATGCTGCCCACCATGATGCCGGTGAAGGCGCCGTACAACGCCTCGGGCTTCGGGCGGCGGGTCGATCCGTTCACCGGGCAGTGGGCGATGCACGAGGGGGTCGACTTTCTCGCCGATGCCGGCTCGCCGGTGGCGGCGGCGGCCGCCGGCGTGGTGGTGTTCGCGGGCTTCCATCCGCAATACGGCTACATGGTCGACATCGACCATGGCAACGACCTCGTCACGCGCTACGCCCACCAGTCGAAGCTGTACGTGAAGGAAGGCGACGTCGTGCAGCGCGGCCACAAGATCGGCGAAGTGGGCTCCACCGGGCGCTCGACCGGCCCGCACCTGCATTTCGAGGTGCGCTACCGCGGCTCGGCGCAGAACCCCTCCAAGTTCCTGGTGTCGAACTCAGCGTCGGCGCAAGCGCGAGCCAAGCAGTAGCCCGGCTTTGGCCGGGTGACAGTCCGGGTTTCCGGATAAAATCAACGGTTTTTGCGGGTTCGGGGAGGCACTGACCTTTCCCGGGATCCCGTTTACAAAGAGCCTAATCCTCAAGTGCTCCGGAAGATATTTGACTTCCTCGTAAGCCTCCCGACGCGGATCTTTGGTAGTCGCAACGAGCGCCTCCTGAAGCAGTACTCCGGAGTCGTGGCGCAAATCAACGCGCTCGAGCCGGCGATGGCCAAGCTTTCCGATCCGGAGCTGCGCGGCAAGACCGAGGAGCTGAAGAAGCGTTACGCCGAGGGCGCCACGCTCGACGAGCTCCTGCCGGAGGCCTTCGCCGTGGTGCGCGAGGCCTCCAGGCGCGCCCTGCGCATGCGCCACTTCGACGTCCAGCTGATCGGCGGGATGGTGCTCCACTACGGCAAGATCGCCGAGATGAAGACCGGCGAAGGCAAGACGCTGGTCGCCACGCTTCCGGCATACCTCAACGCGCTCACGGGCAAAGGCGTTCACATCGTCACGGTGAACGACTACCTCGCGCGCCGCGACGCCGAGTGGATGGGCAAGATCTACAAGTTCCTGGGCCTGACCGTTGGCGTCAACCTGCCGTACCACGAGCTCGATCTCGAGGACCGCAACGAGACCAAGCGCGCGGCCTATGCCGCCGACATCACCTACGGCACCAACAACGAGTTCGGCTTCGACTACCTGCGCGACAACATGGCGATGCACGTCGCGGAGCGCTTCCAGCGCGGCCTCGCCTACGCCATCGTCGACGAGGTGGACTCGATCCTGATCGACGAGGCGCGCACCCCGCTCATCATCTCGGGCCAGGCCGAGGACCGCACCGAGATCTACCAGCGCATGAACCAGGTGCCGCCGCTCCTCACGCGGCAGAAGGAGGAGAAGAAGCCGGACCAGCCCGAGCCGCCCGGGGATTTCTTCGTCGACGAGAAGAACCACCAGATCGTGCTGTCGGAAGCAGGCCACCAGCACGCCGAGGAGATCCTGGCGCGCCTCGGCATGCTGCCCGAGGGCGCGAGCCTGTACGAGCCGGCGTACATCAATCTCTTCCACCACCTCACCGCGTCGCTGCGCGCGCACCACCTTTTCCACCGCGACCAGCACTACGTGGTGCAGAACGGCGAAGTCATCATCGTCGACGAGTTCACCGGCCGCCTGATGCACGGCCGGCGCTGGTCCGACGGCCTGCACCAGGCCGTCGAGGCGAAGGAAGGCGCCGGCATCCAGAACGAGAACCAGACCCTCGCCTCGATCACGTTCCAGAACTACTTCCGCATGTACGGCAAGCTCGCCGGCATGACCGGAACCGCCGACACCGAGGCCTACGAGTTCCAGCAAATCTACGGCCTGGAGGTGGTGGTGATCCCCACCCACAAGCCGATGATCCGTGCGGACCGTCTCGACCAGGTCTACCGCACCGCGAAGGAGAGGTACCGCGCGGTGATCAACGACATCAAGGACTGCGAGGCGCGCGGCCAGCCGGTGCTGGTCGGCACCACCTCGATCGAGAACAACGAGCTGCTTTCGGGGATGCTGCAGAAGGAGAAGCTGGCGCACCAGCTCCTGAACGCGAAGCAGCACGAGCGCGAGGCCCAGATCGTCGCCCAGGCGGGGCGGCCGAAGATGATCACCATCGCCACCAACATGGCCGGGCGCGGCACCGACATCGTGCTCGGCGGCAACGTCGACAAGCAGTGCGATTTCGTCGAGGCCGATCCCGACCTCAGCTCCGAGGAGAAACGCGAACGGGTGGAGAAGCTGCGCGGCGAGTGGCAGCACCTGCACGACCAGGTGTTGAAGGCCGGCGGCCTGCACATCATCGGCACCGAGCGCCACGAATCGCGGCGCGTCGACAACCAGCTGCGCGGCCGCTCCGGGCGCCAGGGCGACCCCGGCAGCTCGCGCTTCTACATGTCGCTCGAGGATCCGCTGCTGCGCATCTTCGCCGGCGAGCGCATCAACCGCATCATGGTGATGCTCAAGATGCCCGAGGGCGAGGCGATCGAGCACACCATGGTGACGCGCTCCATCGAGAGCGCGCAGAGGAAGGTCGAGGCGCGCAACTTCGACATCCGCAAGCAGCTGCTCGAATACGACGACGTCGCGAACGACCAGAGGAAAGAGATCTACGCGCTGAGGAACGAGCTGCTGGAGTCCAGCGACGTCCTGCCGCGCATCGCCGACTTGCGCACGGGCGTGATCACCGACCTCTTTCGCGGCTACATCCCCGAGGACAGCGTCGAGGAGCAGTGGGACATCGCGGGGCTCGAAACCGCGCTCAAGGCCGAGCTGCAGCTCGAGCTGCCGGTGCGCGCCTGGCTGGAAAGCGAGCCCGAGCTGCAGCCCGAGGCGTTCCTCGAGCGCATCGTGGCGAAAGCCGGCGAGGCGTACCTCGCCAAGATTCCGGTCGGCGCAGAGGGTCAGCTGCGCAACTACGAGCGCTACGTAATGCTGCAGATCCTGGACGCCCATTGGCGCGAGCACCTGGCCGCGCTCGACCACCTGCGCCAGGGAATTCACCTTCGCGGCTACGCCCAGAAAAACCCCAAGCAGGAGTACAAGCGCGAGGCGTTCGAGCTGTTTGGCGCGATGGTCGAGTCGGTCAAGCTCGAGGTGACCAAGCACCTTATGCTGCTCAGGGTCGGCACGCCGGAGGAAATCAAGGCCGACGACACGCTGCACGTCGAAAACGTCCGCATGCAGCACGCCAGCTCGAATGGCGTGGACGAGGCCGAGCCGGAATACGCCGGCAACGGCGACGTGGCGATCGCCGAGGCGGCGACCAAGAAGCGGCCGATCAGCCGCGCGATGCCGAAGGTGGGGCGCAACGAGCTCTGCCCCTGCGGCTCGGGGAAGAAATTCAAGCACTGCCACGGCAAGCTGAACTAGGGAGACTCGACGGGAGATGAGGGCATGGCGGTAAACCTGCCGCCGCCGGATCCGGCCGCGCTGCATCCGGTCTCCGGACTGGAGCTCGGCGTCGCCATGGCCGGCATCAAGAAGGCCAACCGCCGCGACCTGCTGGTCATGCGCCTCGCGCCGGGGAGCGCCGTTGCCGGCGTTTTCACGCGCAACCGCTTCTGCGCAGCTCCGGTCCTGATTTGCAGGAAGAACCTGAGGAACACGGTGCGGGCTCTCGTGGTGAACACGGGCAACGCGAATGCCGGCACCGGCGGCGACGGCATGAAACGGGCGCTCAGGGTCTGCAGCGAGCTTGCCAGCCTGGCCGGGTGCAAGCCCGGCGAGGTGTTGCCGTTCTCGACCGGCGTGATCATGGAGCCGCTTCCCGTCGAGCGGCTTGTCGCGGGCCTGCCTCAGGCGCTCGCCGCGCAAAGCGACTGGCTGTCGGCGGCAGAAGCGATCATGACGACGGACACGGTGCCGAAGGCGTTCTCCACCAGGATCAGAATTTCAACAGGAGAAGTCACCGTGACCGGCATCGCGAAGGGCGCGGGCATGATCAGGCCGAACATGGCGACCATGCTCGGCTTCGTCGCCACCGACGCCTCGGTTCCAAAAAAAGACCTGCAGGGCATGCTGAGCCGCGTGGTGGACCGATCGTTCAACTGCGTCACCGTGGACGGGGATACCTCGACCAACGACTCTTTCATCCTCGCGGCGACCGGCGCCGGGCCGAGTGCGCGGAACCGGAAGGACCTCGCCCTCCTGGAGGAGGCCATCGCAGGCGTTTCGGGACAGCTCGCCCAGGCCATCGTGCGCGACGGCGAGGGCGCGACCAAGTTCGTGACGGTGCGCGTCGAGCGCGGGCGCAGCGACGCGGAGTGCCGGAGCATCGCCTACTCGATCGCGCATTCGCCGCTGGTGAAGACGGCGTTCTTCGCCTCCGATCCCAACCTCGGGCGCATCCTGGCGGCGATCGGCAACGCCGGCGTGGCGCTCGACACCGGAAAGGTGGACCTGTACATCGACGAGGTGCTGGTGGCGAAGCGCGGCGGGCGCAATCCAGCCTACCGCGAAGAGGCCGCCATCGCGGCGATGAAGAAACCCGAGTTCACCGTCCGGGCGCTGCTGAACCGCGGCAAGGCCGAAGCCACTGTGTGGACTTGCGACTTCTCGTTCGACTACGTGAAAATCAACGCCGAGTATCGTACTTGAGCAAGGACCTCGAGAAGATCCTGGAGCGGCTCGCCGAGCTACTGCCGCCGCCCGCGCCGCAGACCGACTGGGATGCGAGCGTGGCGTTCCGCTGGCGCGCTTCGGGCCGCCGCGGCGCGGGCAACGCTGGCGCGGCAGGCTGGCTGCAGCCGGTGCGCCATGTGCACAAGATCAGGCTGTCGGACCTGCGCGGCATCGACCGCCAGATCGAGCGCGTGGAGCAGAACGCGCGCCAGTTCATCGAAGGCAGGCCCGCGAACAACGTGCTCCTCACCGGGGCGCGCGGCACCGGCAAGTCCTCGATCGTGAAAGGCCTGCTGAACAAGTACTCCCGGCAGGGCCTGCGGCTGATCGAGGTCGAGAAGAACGACCTCGTCGACCTGCCTTACATCGTCGACCTGGTGGCGCCGCGCAAGGAGCGCTTCCTCCTCTTCTGCGACGACCTTACGTTCCACGGCGCCGAAGACGGGTACATCGCGCTCAAGGTGGCGCTCGACGGTTCCATTTCCACCACCTCCGACAACCTGCTCATCTGCGCCACGTCCAACCGGCGCCACCTGATGCCCGAGTACATGGCGGAGAACCTCGAGACGCGTTACGTCGGAGACGAGATCCACCCGGGCGAAACCGTCGAGGAGAAGATCTCGCTTTCCGAGCGCTTCGGCCTCTGGGTAACCTTCTATCCCTTCGACCAGGACGAGTACCTCGCGATCGTCGACCACTGGCTGAAGACGCTCGGCTGCGCTTCCGACGATGCGCACGAGGAGGCCCTGCAGTGGGCGCTGCAGCGCGGCTCGCGCAGCGGGCGCGTCGCCTATCAGTTCGCTCGAGACTGGGCTGGCCAGCATTCAAAGAAAAAATGAAGTAGTGGAGGTCGCGGCGGCCGTGATCCAGCGGCCCGACGGCGCCTTCCTCCTCGCCCAGCGGCCGCCCGGCAAGGTCTACGCCGGCTACTGGGAATTCCCCGGCGGCAAGGCGGAGCCCGGCGAGCCGGCGGCGCAGGCGCTTTCGCGCGAGCTCCACGAGGAACTCGGCATCGACGTCGAGACCGCGTATCCGTGGATCACGCGCGTATTCACCTATCCGCACGGTACCGTGCGGCTGCGGTTCTTCAGGGTGGTTTCGTGGAAAGGCGACCCTCATCCGCGGGAAGAGCAGGCGATCGCGTGGCACAGGGCCGGCGACGCGATGCTCTCGCCGATGCTTCCCGCGAATGCGCCGGTGCTCGCCTCGCTCGCGCTTCCCGTGGAATACGCGATTACCGATGCCGCCGGACGCGGAACCGCGGCGATGCTCGCCGCGCTCGAGCATGCGCTGGAACGCGGCCTGAAGCTCCTGCAGCTGCGCGAGCCCCGCCTCGGCGACGAAGAGCGCCGGAGTTTCTGCGACGCCGCGATCGGCCGCGCGCATCGCTACGGCTGCAAAGTCATGGTGAAGACTCCGCATCCCGACGCGGACGGCATTCACTTCACCGCATCGGAGCTGATGAAGCTGGATGAAAAACCGGGCGGCATGCTGGTCGCCGCCTCATGCCATAGCCGCGAAGAGCTCGAGCGCGCCATGCAGCTCGAGCTCGATTTCGCTGTTCTCGGGCCGGTCAGAGAAAAAGCGAACGCGGCGCCGCTCGGCTGGGAAGGTTTCGCGGAGATCGTTCGCGCGACGTCGATCCCTGTGTACGCAATCGGCGGGCTGACGCGCGCCGACCTGGAAGACGCCTCGCGCGCGGGCGCGCACGGCGTCGCTATGATCCGGGGGGCTTGGAGCTAGGTTCGTCCGACGCGGGCTCCTGGTCCTCGGCGGGCACGCGGTAGGACTCGGTCGCCCACGCGCCGAGGTCGATCAGCCTGCAGCGTTCGCTGCAGAACGGGCGCCACTTGTTGTCGCTGCTGAAGGCGCTCGGCGCGCCGCAGCGCGGGCACGGCACGGTTTTCACAGGTTGCAGAAGGTGAGCTCGAAGCGCACGTCCCAGTCGGCGGTGCGCGGCCGGTTGTCCTCGGTGTTCTGCGCCATGAAGCGGATGTTGAGCACGTACTTGTTGGCGCTGATCTCGGGCACGCAGGGCATCGAGGGATCGAGGCGCAGGCGCAGCATCTGCGCGGTCTTGCCGCCGAGCATCTGCTGGAACATTCCCTGCGGCGCGTTCAGCGACTGCGGCTTGCCCGACTCGCGCAGGATGCGCAGGATGATCGCCGAGCCGTCGCGCAGCGGATAGAGGGGCGCGGTCCACGCCGCGAGCTGGCCGGTGCGCTCGGTGGCCGGGCGGTGCAGCCAGTAGTGGTACGAGGGCAGGTCGAACTCGCAGGCGCCCCCCGGGATCCCGGTGCGCTGCTTGATCGACATGAGCCAGTCGTTCTCGCGCAGATACTGTCCGATCTTGCCCGTCATCGAGAAGAGGGCCCCCGCGGCCTGCTCGATGTCGCGCAGCACGCCCGCGAGCGCCTCCTCGGCGATCTCGGGATTGTTGCGGAACGACATCAGCACCTGCTTCTGGCGCTCGAGCTCCTGCAGCAGGTCGGATTTGAGGTCGGCGCGGCTGGCGACTTCCAGGATCTCGAACAGCGTGAGCAGCGCCATGTGGTGGTCCTGCGGATCGCTGCGCGCCACGAAATGCCGCGAGCGCTCGAACAGGTCCTCCAGCCGCAGCAAGGTGCGGATGCGCTCGTTGAGCGGGTATTCGTACGTGATCACTGGGCTGCCTGGCTGTATTCGAGGTACTTGCGGTGAAGCGCCGCGACCTGCTCGCGCAGGGCTTCAATGGTACCGCGATTCTCGATCACGTCGTCGGCCGCGGCGAGGCGCTGAGCGCGTGTCGCCTGCGCAGCGACGATGGCGCGCACCTCGGCTTCCGACAGCCCGCTGCGGCTGCGCACGCGCTCGACCTGCAGCGCCTCGGGGGCGTCGATCACCAGCACGCGGTCGACGCGGCGGCGATAATCGGGCGACTCGACGAGGAGCGGCACCACGTGGATCACGTAAGGCGCGCGCGCCGCGGCGATGCGCCGCTGCGACTCCTCGCGGATCAGCGGATGCAGCAGCGCCTCGAGCGCCTTCTTCGCCAGCGGGTCGGCGAACACCCGCGCGCGCATCTTCCCGCGGTCCATCGCGCCCGACGCTTCGATGGCCGCGGGTCCGAATACGCGCCGGATTTCGGGAATCGCGCCGCCGCCGGCCTCGGTCAGCTCGTGCGCGATGGCGTCCGTGTCCACCACGGCCGCGCCCAGGCGCCCGAACTCGGCGGCGGCGGCGCTCTTGCCGCTGCCGATCCCGCCGGTCAGGCCCACTACGAAGCTCATCCGAGCGGCCGCAACAGGGGGAGCCGACCCGCGATCTCGTTACCCCAGAAGAGCGCGATCACGCCCGCGATGGCGATGTACGGTCCGAAGTGGAACTTGAATTTCCAGTCCAAGCCGCGGCGCGCGGCGATCATCTGCGCGCTGCCGAAGACGAGTCCGACGAAGGACGAGAGCAGGATCACCATGAAGAGCTCGCGCCAGCCGAGAAAAGCGGCGACCGCCGCGGTCATCTTGAAGTCACCATATCCCATTCCCTCGACCCCGCGCACCGCCCGGAAGATCGCATTCACCGACCACAGCACCATGTAGCCGGCCACCGCGCCGATCACCGCCTCGGTGAGCGGCACGAATGCTCCCGCCAGGTTGACGAGCAGGCCGAGCCACATCAGCGGCAGGGTGATGTCGTCGGGCAGGTAGCCGGTCTTCTGGTCGATCAACGCGAGGGCGATGACGCACCAGAGGAACACCGCGGCGGCGAGTGCCTTGAGGCCGAAGCCGAAATGATAGGCGCAATAGAATGCGCCCACGCCCGCAAGCAGCTCGACCACGGGGTATTCCGGACTGATGCGCGCCTTGCATTGCGCGCATTTTCCGCGCAATGCGAGATAGCTCAACACCGGTATGTTCTGCAGCGCACCGATGCGGTGGCCGCAGGCTGGACACTGCGAGCGGGGGAACGAGAGGCTAAGGCGTCCCGCCAGGGCGGCGCGCGTCAGCCCCCGCACCTCGTCGGCGACGCGCTTCCTGCCCGGCTCGCCCCTGAGCGCCTCGGCCTCGTCGAGCATCTCGGGGATCTGGTCAAGCCATTCGCGCTCCATCATGCGCGGCAGGCGGTGGATGACGACGTTGAGGAACGAGCCGATGCACAGCCCGACTACCAGCGCCACCCAGGGAAACGCGGCCGGCTGAGCGAGCCAGCCGAGCGACGACATGCGCTAGACGGCCTGGCCGAGTTTGAAGATCGGCAGGTACATGGCGATGACCATGCCGCCGATCAGCGTGCCGAGGACGACCATGATCATCGGCTCCATCAGCGAGGCCAGGGCCGCGACGGCGTCATCGACCTCCTGCTCGTAGAAGTCGGCGACCTTGCCGAGCATCGCGTCGAGGGCGCCGGTTTCCTCGCCGATCGAGCACATCTGGATCACCATCGACGGGAACACGCCCGAGTTCTGCATCGCGACGGTGAGCGAGGTGCCGGTGGAGACTTCCTGCTGGATCTGCTTGGTGGCCACCATGTAGACGTGGTTGCCGGCAGCGCCGCCGACCGACTCCAGCGCCTCCACCAGCGGCACGCCGGCGGCGAACATGGTGGAGAGCGTGCGCGTCCAGCGCGCGATCGACGACTTCTTCACCAGGTCGCCGAACAGCGGCAGCTTGAGCATCGTCCGATCCATGAAGACCTGGACCGCGAGCGAGCGCTTCCACGACTCGAGGAAGCCGTAGATCGCGCCGCCGATCGCCGGGAAGATGATGTACCAGTAGGCGACGAACCAGTCGGAGATCGACATGACCAGCAGCGTGGGCGCGGGCAGGTCGGCGCCGAAGCTCGTGAACACCTGCTTGAACGCCGGGATCACGAAGATCATGATCACCGCGACGATGATGAACGCTACCGCGATGATGGCGACGGGATAGAACAGCGCCGACTTGATCTTCGACTTGATGGCGAGGATCTTCTCCTTGTACGTGGCGAGGCGATCCAGCAGGTTCTCGAGAATCCCCGCCTGCTCGCCGGCCTGCACCAGGTTGCAGTAGAGAGCATCGAAGTGGAGCGGGTGCTTGCGGAACGCGACTGCGAGCGGCGAGCCGGTCTCCACTTCGAGCTTGATCTCGTTCAGGAGCTTCGCTACCGCCGGGTTCGCGGCGCCCTTCGTCACGATCTCGAACGACTGGAGCAGCGGCACGCCCGCCTTCATCATCGTGGCGAGCTGGCGGGTGAAGAGCGCGACGTCCTTCTCCGACACCTTGCCGCGCCGGCCGATGCGCTGCTTCCTGACCTTGGTGACGAGGATGCCCTGGCGACGCAGGGTCGCGTTGACCACGGCCTGACCGCCGGCGCGCATCTCGCCGCGCACGACCTTGCCTGCCTTGTCCTTGCCCTCCCAGGAAAAAACGATTTCCTTGGGCCTCGCCGCCGCCGCTGCCGTCGCCATTACCGCTCCCTGGGGTCTCTCCCTAGCCTCGGCCGAGCATAGCGTTCCGGAAGCCTTTTGTGAAGCGTGAAAAGTCGCGTCTAAGCTTCTGACACCTCTGTACTTTCGACCGGGTCGGCGGGGCGGAAAATCCTCACAGTTTTGACCGTCCGGCCCTGAGCGTGAACGATTTCCATGGGCACGTTGCCGATCTTGATCGAGACGTCCGCCTCGGGAATGTCCTGTAAATGCTCCAGGATCAGGCCGTTGAGCGTTTTGGGGCCATCGGTCGGCAGGGCCAGCCCCAGCGACCGGTTCAGCTCCCGGACGGGCGTGGTGCCCTCCGCCGCCGCGGTCCCCTGCTCGTCCCAGGCCAGCGCTGCGCCTGCTGTCGGCAGCGAGGTCGTGAATTTGCCGATGATTTCCTCGAGGATGTCCTCGAGGGTGACGAGGCCCATCAGCTCGCCGTACTCGTCGACGACCAGCGCCATGCGCTCGCGGTTCTCCTGGAAGTACTGGAGCTGCGAGAGCACCGGCGTGGTCGCCGGCACGAAATACGGCGGCACGAGCAGCGACTCGAGCAGCGCCTGGTCGAGCGCGCCGTCGCGCAGCGGCGCGAGCACGCGCCGCAGGTGCAACACGCCGACCACCTCGCCGAGCGCGTCCCGGAACACCGGCAGCCGCTGGTGGTAGCTGGTGGCGAGCTGGTGCGCGATGGTGTCGATGTCGTCCTCGAGCTTGATCGATTCGATGCGCGCGCGCGGCACCATGATGTCCTGGACCGTCACGGCGCCGACGTCGAACAGGTTCATCAGGATCGCGAGGTGCTTCTTCGGCATGAAGCTCGAAGACTCGAGCACCAGGGTGCGGATCTCCTCGGTCGAGAGCTTGGGTACGTCGGCGCTCTCGCCGGTGCGAATGCGAAGCGTCCACAGGAGCGGCCGCACGAAAAGGTTCACGAACCACGCCGCTGGATCGAGGATGCGCAGCGTCAGCTTGATCGGGTAGGAAAGCAGGAGCGCGGTGCGCTCCGGGAACGTGGCGCCGATCACCTTCGGCGTGATCTCGGAGAATACGATGATGAGGAACGAGATCACCAGCGTGCCGATGGCGTAGGCGAGCTTGTCCTGGCCGAGGAAGCGCACCGCGATCAGGCTGGAGAGCGTGCTCGCCGCGGCGATGACCAGCGTGTTGCCGATCAGGATGCCGCCGAGCAGGCGGTCGGTGCGCTTGAGAAGCTCGGCCACGCGCAGGGCGCTCGCGTCGCCGTGCGCGACCAGGTGCTTCAGGCGGTAGCGGTTGAACGCCATCATCGCCGTCTCGGCGATGGAGAAGAACGCCGACAGGGCGAGCAGCACGAGGAGCGCGCCCATCATCCAGTTGGTGGAGAGGTCGTCCACTACGCGCGGTGCAGGAGCACTTCCAGCACGAACGCTGTGCCGATGTTCGCGAGCACGACCATCACGAAGCCGGCGATCGTCCAGCGTAGCGCCGTGCGGCCGCGCCAGCCCCGGAACACGCGGCCCCAGAGCAGCACGGCGAAGGTCAGCCAGGACGCCACGGCGAACACCGTCTCATGGTTGAAGCGCATCGCCTTTCCGAACATCGACTCCGAAAGCGTCATGCCGGAGCCCAGCGTGAGGGTTAGCAACACGAATGCCACGGCGACAAGCCGGAAGAACATTTGCTCGATGGTGAGCAGCGGCGGCAGGCTAGCGACCGGACCGGCCAGTGGATGCGCGCCCGCGGACTCCGTCAGCTTCCTGCGGTGAAGCAGCCGGTCGGCCACGGCCATCAGTACCGCATGCAAGAGCGCGATGGTGAAGACGCTGTACGCCACGAGGGCCAGTGCGAGGTGGATCTTGAAGTCGCTGGAGACCGGGCCCGGCATGCTGCGGCCTGGGAACCAGTAGGGCAGCAGCACGCAGAGCGCCGCGCCGCCGAGCACGAGCGGCTGCATGCCGACCAGGCTGAAGAACAGGCTCTCGATCCAGTAGAGGATCACCCCTAGGAACATCATGACGGAGAGCGCCTGCGCGAAGCCGAAGCGCAGCTCCGGTGCCGCGAAGATGCCGCGATAGATAAGCCAGCCGTGTAGAGCGAGCGGCGCGAGGATCGCCACGCGCTCCCAGGCGCGCAGGCCGCGCTTCGCCTCGGCTGTGCGCCAGCGCGTGTTCCAGAAGTGCCACGCCAAGCCCACGTACATGGCCGAGGCGATGCCGTGAATTACAATGTCGGGCACTTCCCCAGTTTATCACCCATGCTCGACAACCTGACCGCGCGGCTCACCAAGATCGTCAAGCAGATCCGCGGCGAGGCGCGCCTCACCGAATCGAACATCCAGGAGGCGCTGCGCGAAGTGCGCGTCGCGCTGCTCGAGGCGGACGTGGCGCTGCCGGTGGTGAAGCATTTCATCGAAGCGGTGCGCGCCAAGGCGCTCGGCGCGGAAGTGGTCGGCAGCCTCACCCCGGGACAGGCGCTGGTGGGCGTGGTGCACCGCGAGTTGACCGCGCTGATGGGCGAGGCCGCGGCGGGGCTCGACCTCGCGACGCGGCCGCCGGCGGTGATCCTGATGGCAGGACTGCAGGGCTCGGGCAAGACCACTACCTCGGCAAAGCTCGCGCGGCTGCTCGTTGCCGACAAGAAAAAGGTCGCGCTCGTTTCCGCCGACGTCTACCGCCCGGCAGCGATCGAGCAGCTAAAGACCGTGGCGGCTCAGGTCGGCGGTGAATTCATTTCTTCTTCTGCCGGGGAAAAACCTGTCGACATCGCGCGTCGCGCCGTCGATTACGCCCGCACGCATTACATGGATGTCCTCATCGTCGACACCGCCGGCCGCCTGGCGGTCGACGAGGAGATGATGCGCGAGATCGCCGAGCTCCACGCCGCGCTCGAGCCGGTGGAGACGCTTTTCGTGGTCGACGCGATGCAGGGCCAGGACGCCGTCAACGTCGCGCGCGCGTTCAACGAGCGCCTGCCGCTCACCGGCGTCATTCTCACCAAGCTCGACGGCGATGCGCGCGGCGGCGCCGCGCTCTCCGTGCGCCACGTCACCGGCAAGCCGATCAAGTTCGCCGGCGTCGGCGAGAAGCTCGCGGGGCTCGAGCCCTTCCATCCCGAGCGGATGGCGGCGCGCGTTCTCGGCATGGGCGACATCCTGTCCCTCGTGGAGGAAGCGCACGCCAAGATCGACCTCGAGGAAGCAAAGCGGGTCGCCGAGAAGGTCAAGAAGGGAAAGGGCTTCGACCTCGAGGACTTCAAGCAGCAGATCGCGCAGATGAAGAAGATGGGCGGGGTCGCCTCGCTCATCGATAAGCTGCCCGCGCAGCTCGTCGGTCAGATCGATCCCGCGCAGCTCCAGGACGACAAGCAGTTCCGGCGCATCGAGGGCATCATCAACTCCATGACCCCGCAGGAGCGCGCCAAGCCCGAGCTCATCAAGGCCTCGCGCAAGCGCCGCATCGCCGCCGGCGCGGGGGTGCCGGTGCAGGCCGTGAACCAGCTGCTCGGCCAGTTCGAGCAAATGCAAAAAATGATGAAGATGATGCGGGGCGGCAACCTGCAGCGGATGATGCGCAACATGAAAGGGTTCCTCCCGGGGATGCGCTGAGCGGGGGGACAATCCCCCGCATGGCGGACCAGGGCACCCGGACGCTCGTCTGCAGCGTCCTTTTCATCGACATCGTCGGCTATTCGAAGAAGGGCGTGGGCGACCAGGTCAAGCTCAAGCGCGCCTTCAACGACATCCTGACGGGCGCGCTTGAACAGGTGTCGCCGCGCGACCGCGTGGTGGTCGATACCGGCGACGGTGCGGCGGTCACGTTCCTCGGCGACCCCGAGGGGGCCCTCTTCGTCGGACTCGCAGTGCTCGACAAAGTGGGCGAGATCCCGGTGCGCCTCGGCATCAACCTCGGGCCGGTCTCGCTCATCAACGACATCAACGGCCGCGACAACGTGGTCGGTGACGGCATCAACGCCGCCGAGCGCGTGATGAGCTTTGCCGGCCAGGGGCAGCTGCTCGTGTCGCGGACGTTTTTCGAGGTGATGTCGCTCCTCTCCGCGGACTACGCGGCGCTTTTCAAGCAGGAGCGCACGCGCCTCGACAAGCACAACCGCGCGCACGATCTTTTTGCGGTCACCGACGCCGTGCGGGTCGGCCGGCGCGTGCAGGAAGCCCAGGTGCGACTGCGGCGCAGCCAGCGCCGTGCCGCTCCGGTGCCGGAGGACGACGCGCCGGCCCAGGTGTTCGACGCGGGCACGCATTTCATCGTATCGGCCCGAGGCCAGGGGAAAGTGCAGGACGCGGTCAAGAAGCTCGCCGCCGAGGGCTGCCAGCTTCTTTCTCCGATGGCGCAAGTCGGCAGCAAATGGGTCGCGAGCGTCGGCAATCCGAGGCTCACCGTGCAGGCCAGGGTGGAGACCTTCGGCTTCAAGCGCGTCATCACCGGCCCCACCGTCGAGGCGGTGCGGTTGAAGCTCCAGGATCTCCTCGAGCGCGGCGCGACGCTGGTCCAGGACGCCGAGCTCGCCGACGGCGTGTGGACTGCCGTGTGCGAAAAAACTTAAAAGCTTAGTTTCCGCTGAACCAGTTGTAGCCCTTGTCCTCCCAGTAGCCGCCCGGGTTGTCGTTCACCACGAACAGCTCGGTGATGTGCTTCGGGTTCTTGAAGCCGAGCTTGGTGGGAATGCGCAGCTTCATCGGGAAGCCGTACTTCGGCGGCAGGATCTGGTCGGCGAAGCGGAACGTGAGGAGCGTCTGCGGGTGGAGCGCGGTCGCCATGTCGATGCTCGAATAGTAGTCGTCGCCGCAATTGAACCCGACGTACTTCGCCGTGAGGTCGGCGCCGACGCGCTGGAGGAAATCGCTGAAGCGCACGCCGCTCCACTTGCCGATCGCGCTCCAGCCCTCGACGCAGATGTGGCGCGTCACCTGCGACACCTGCGGCAGCGCGTAGAGCTCCGGCAGCCGCCACGGCTTCTGCTCCTTGATCAGCCCGCCGAGCTGCAGCTTGTAGTCGGTCTCGTCGATGATGCGGACGTCGCTCTCCGGGTAGTAGCCGTTGAACGGAAAGGGCTGCGTGATCATGCTTTCCGGGAACTCGGGCGCGAGCTTTTTCGGATCGAACAGCCAGCCCTGCACGCGATCGTTCCACCGCGACATCCCTTCGAGCACCTGCTGAACGTTCTCGTCGCCCGTGATCTCGCAACCCGCGAGGAGCGATAGAGCGCCAATGGACAGGCTCTGCTTCAGGAACAGTCGACGCTCCAGGCTTCCGACCTTGGGGTGCTTGAGGGCGAGACGGCTGTTTTTCATGACGACCTCCTGAGCCGCCCGGTGATCATGGTGGGGAAGGTACGCGGCACGAGCGCGACCATGGCTACGTGCACCACGACGATGAAGACGACGAGCGACATGGCAAAAAAGTGGAGCAAGCGCGCGCCTTCGTAGCCGCCCATCAGCGCTGCGAGCGCTTGCAGTTGAACCGGTTTCCAGATCGCCAGCCCCGTGACGATGAGCAGCATGAGGGCCAGAATCAAAACCAGGTAAGCGGCGCGCTGCGCGGCGTTGTAAACGCTCAGGTCGTCATGCGCCAAGCGGCCGCGCAACGCGTTCGAGATGTCGCGCAGGATCGCACCCGGCGAGATCGGCAGGAGCTTGCGCCGAAAATGCCCGGACACGATTCCGTAGACGACGTACACCAACCCGTTAACGGCTAGGAGCCACATGGCGGCGAAATGCCATTGCAGGGCGCCGGCGAGCCAGCCGCCCAGCGTGAGCGCATCGGGGAAGGTGAACGATTCGAAAAGGGGCGAGGCGTTGTAGATGCGCCAGCCGCTCGTGACCATCATGAGGACCGCCAAGACGTTGATCCAGTGGGTGATGCGCACCACCGGTGGATGAACCTTGACCCAGTTCGCCATTCGTTCGGTCTCCGTGACCTCTAAGTATCGTCTTCGTCGCTGCCGCGCGCGAGGCCCTTACAAAGAGGCCCCGGAAAACGTTTGTCGATGGGGCGAAAAGTCCCGTATAATCCGCGCCTTTTCGCGGTTTACGAGGCTTTTTTCCATGGTGGTGATTCGACTGCAGCGCGGCGGCGCGAACAAGCGCCCGTTCTATCACGTGGTGGTTGCTGATTCGCGGCGCGCGGCGTCGGGCAAGTTCATCGAGCGGCTGGGGTTCTACGATCCGAAGGCGCCGCAAGGCCGCGAGGCGCTGCGCGTCAACATGGAGCGGGTCAAGCACTGGACCGGGCAGGGCGCGCAGCTCTCGCCGACGGCGAAGCGCCTCGTCAAGCAGTTTGCAAAGAAGGCTGCCTGACGGGCTGATACCGATGGGCCGCGTCGCCGGTTCGTATGGCGTGCGCGGGTGGGTGAAAGTGACGCCCGACGACGGCGCCGAGGAAGCTCTGGCGGGCGCGAAGGAGTGGTGGATCGGCGCCGAGGCGTACGCCGTGAGCGACGCAAGGATTCACGGTGCAACGGTGGTGGGCAAGCTCGCGGGGCTGGAAAACCGCGAGCAGGCGCTGGCCCTGAAAGGCCGCACGGTGGCGGTGCGGCGCGATGCGCTGCCCGAGCCGGAACAGGGCAAGTACTACCTCTCGGACTTGGTCGGTCTCGAGGTGGTGAACCGGCAGGGCGCGAGCCTCGGCGTGGTGACACGGACGTACTCGAACGGCGCGCACGACGTGATCGAGGTGGCGGGAGACAGGACGCGGCTGATTCCGTGGGTTGCCGCGGTAGTGAAGGACGTGGACTTGCTGATGAAGCGGGTCGAAGTGGAATGGGAGGCGGACTGGTGATCCGCTTCGACGTGGTGACGCTGTTCCCCGAGATGTTCGCCGCGGTGGCGGGAAGCGGGATCACGAGCCGGGCGCTGGAGGCGGGGCTGTGGTCGCTGACGACGTGGAATCCGCGTGATTTCACGACCGACAACTACCGGACGGTCGACGACCGGCCGTACGGCGGCGGCCCGGGCATGGTGATGCTGGCCGAGCCCCTGGAACGGGCGCTCGACGCAGTGGCGAAAAGCGGCGGGGCGAGGCGCACGATCTATCTCTCGCCGCAGGGCAGGAAGCTCGATCACCGCAGGGTGATGGAGCTGGTAAGGGAGCCGGCAGTGACGTTGCTGTGCGGCCGTTACGAGGGCGTGGACGAGCGGCTGCTCGCGCGGCGTGCCGACGAGGAAATCTCGATCGGCGACTTCGTGCTCTCGGGCGGCGAGGTTGCGGCGATGGCGCTGATGGACGCGGTGGTGCGGCAGCTGCCGGGCGCGGTGGGCGACAGCGCTTCGGTGGTGGAAGAGTCGTTCGCCGACGGGCTGCTCGACTGCCCGCAGTACACCCGCCCCGAGACGTACAGGGGCGAGAAGGTGCCGGAAGTGCTGCTCTCCGGGCACCACGAGAACATCCGGCGCTGGCGGCTGAAGCAGGCGCTGGGGCGGACCTGGCTGAGAAGGCCCGAGCTGCTGGAAGTGCGCAGCCTGAGCGACGAGGAAAGATTGCTGCTGGAGGAATTCCGGCAAGAAAGCGGAGCGAAGTCATGAACCTGATCCAGACGATCGAGCAGGAAGAAATCAAGCGGCTTGCGAAGCACATCCCCGATTTTTCGCCGGGCGACACGGTGGTCGTGAACGTGAACGTGGTCGAGGGCGAAAGGAAGCGCGTGCAGGCGTTCGAAGGCATGGTGATCGCGAAGCGGAACCGCGGCCTCAACTCATCGTTCGTGGTGCGCAAGATCTCCTCGGGCGAGGGCGTCGAGCGCACCTTCCAGACCTATTCGCCGCTCATCGCCTCGATCGAATTGAAGCGCAAGGGCGACGTGAGGCGCGCGAAGCTCTACTACCTGCGCGGCCGCTCCGGCAAGTCGGCCCGCATCCGCGAGCGCACCGGCGGGCAGGAAGCCGAGCCCGCCGAGTAAGCGGCGGAAGAGCTGGTTAGTAGCGCCGCTGGCCCTTGATCGACCAGGGCAGCGACACGCTATCCTCGCCCTCTGGCCCAAGTGGGCGCACGCTGGCTTTTCTAGGCCGCCCCGGGCGGTAGGTCACGCTGAAGATCTTGAGCGGGGGAACCGCGGGCGGCGACTCCATGAACCTGCAATCCGACTCCGAGGGCACGCTCAACTGCGCACCCAGGCGGCGCCCGTTCAGGAGCACGGTGTAGCGCAGCATGTGCAGCGAGCCGGGCGCCCGCTGCGCGATGATTTCGTATTTCCCCAGCTTGAAACGTCCAGGCACGGGCACCGTCATACCGGTGCCCGCTCGGCCTTGGCGCCCCACACGGCCCAGTATTCCTCGCCGCGTTGCTCTACCGTTAATTGGACGACGACTTCAGGGTCGACGCCATGCACGGTCCGCGCCCTGTGCTCGGGCACGTACCCGTCGAGCGCCTCGCCGTGTACCAGCAAGCCCTCGGCGGCGCCCTGATTGAGCGCGAGCCTGCAATGCTCGAGACGCAGCTTGCCGGACTCCGTGTCCGACCACGGCGGCGCGCCCTCCAAGTCGGGACGCCAGATGACGCAGCTGCATCCCTTCGGGCCCGACACGACCGAACTGGCCCACAGGCTCATCACCACCATGCCGTCGGCTTTGCGCACCCCGCTCCAGCTGTTGGCGGCTTCGGGCAGGTAGATACCGCGCGCCTGGAACGCCTTGGCGCGCGAGATGAGGTGCTTGGAGCCTGCGCGCCGCGCGGCGCCTCTGCCGCCTGCGCTCGTCGGGCGGGCGTGCAACGCTTCGTCGCACACCGCGACGACGCCGGTCTCGCCCAGGCGATCGGCATTGGCGCGCAGCTGCTCGATATCCTGCTTGCTCAGCCGCTCGACGCGCTCGCGCGTCCACTCCTGGGATCGACTGGGCTTGAATGCGTTCCTGTGGGCGGCGTCCATGCTGTTCCTTCTTGAAGCTGCTGAGCGCGGCGAATCCGGGCAGCGCTTGCGGGCACGACGATCAAGAAAGGCAGGCACGCTCCCAATGCAGCAAGGGATCCGCTAGGGAAGATAGGGCGCGGTTGTCTACTCGAGATCCTGCGGACCCAATGTAGCACACAAAGAAACGCCGCGAGCCGCTTCCCGCCGGTGTATAACGGCTTATGAATCGGCTGGTGACGTGGCTGCAGGTGGCAATTGTGCTGGCGCTTGCGCTGGCGTCGTGGATCAGCGCTCTCGATGCCACCGGTAATGGGGCAGAGAATTCCTTCCTTTGGGCTGTCACCGCGAGCGCGGCCGCTTGGCTCGCGTTGCGCCTCGCGCGGCGCGCCGCCTCAGGGTAGCGGCGAATCCGGTAGCGGCGAATCCGTCACGCCTAGCTGCACCTGATTCTCGGCTGGTAGCCGTGCCGGCGGGCGGCGCAGACGCACTCATAGAAGAGCTCGTAGCTCTCCTCCGATTCGTCCTTCACGCTGCCGTCCTCGCGCAAATGGCGCCATTTCCAGCGAAACGATGTCTTGTAGGCTATGTGATAGATCTCGCAGGGCATGCGTTGTTATACCCCATGCGCGGCTTGCGCGAAGTCGCCGTACCGGACCAGCGGTGGTGGCGGAAATCGCCACGTCGCCGGCCGCCGACGTCGTCCGAGCCGGGGACGATGCCGGGCTAGTGAACCGCGGGCTGCGCTTGCCAGATGAGGATGGCTTTCCTGCGCACGCGCACCACGGCGCTGCGGTCGCCTCCGTGTTCGGCCCATTTCGATTCGTCGTAGTAGGCGACCTCCGGCGACACTTGCCGCCACGCCCAGCGCGCGAGCGATCCCGATACCCGCCGCTCGCCCCAGGCATTCTCGAACTGGTCTCCGTCGACCACCACCAGAACATCGATAGCGGCGCGATGCGGGCGCGCGCTCTTGCGCAGCCTTTGCAGCGTCGGCCCATCGGCAAACACGAGCAGCTCGCACAATCGCTGCACCGGGAGGTCGTCGGCGTGGCCCACCGACCATACCGCGCGGATCTCGAGGCCATGCAAGAGCACGTGCGAAAGGAAGGCTGACAGCTGTTCTGCAGATTGCACGCGCGCCTCCATGGGGTATGCCGTGATCTGGCCGATTCTCACCGCCTTCGTGCCGGGGTCCCGCGGCGTGCAGATGAGCCGCCTGGCTTAAGCCGCAGCCCGCCCGCGGCTGTCGGAATTTCCCCTGCCCCGCTTGCGGCGCCGCAGAGGTGCTGTGCGCCGCTGGCCTATAATCGAGCCATGCGCAGGGAGGCCGCTGCCATCAGTCCGGTCACCGAGATCATCGGCGCGATCCGCGCCGGCGAGATCGTCATCCTGGTCGACGACGAGGACCGCGAGAACGAGGGCGACCTCGTGTTCGCCGCCGAGTTCGTCAGTGCGGAAAAGATCAACTTCCTCGCAAAGCACGGCCGCGGTCTGGTGTGCATGCCGATCACCCAGGCGCACGCCGTGCGGCTCGGCCTGCGCCCGATGGTCGAGCACAATCGCTCGCGCCACGGCACCAACTTCACCACGTCGATCGAGGCCGCCGAGGGCATCGCCACCGGCATCTCGGCGCACGACCGCGCCCTGACCATCAAGGTGGCCGCTTCCGAGAGCGCGCGTCCGGAGGACCTCGTGCAGCCCGGGCACGTGTTTCCGCTCGTCGCCCAGCCCGGCGGCGTGCTGGTGCGCGCGGGCCATACCGAGGCCTGCTGCGACCTCGCGCGGCTCGCCGGCGTCACGCCGGCGGCGGTGCTGTGCGAGATCATGCGCGACGACGGCTCGATGGCGCGACTGCCGGACCTCGTGGAGTTTGCTGCCGGGCACGGCCTCAAGATCGGAACCATCGCCGACCTGATCGAGTACCGCAGCCGCAACGAATCGCTGGTGCAGCGGCTCGCCGAGCGCGAGATCACCACGCCGTGGGGCGTGTTCCGGCTGGTGTCCTATCGCGACCTCGTGCTCGGCTCGGTGCACCTCGCGCTCGTCCTCGGCGCGCCCGGTCCGCAGGACGAAACGCTGGTGCGCGTGCACGAGCCGCTCTCGATCCTCGATCTCCTCGACGCCGGGGAAGGGAGGCACAGCTGGGGCGTCGGCGAGGCGCTGGAGGCCATCCGGCGCGCCGGCGTGGGCGTCGCCGTGCTGCTCAACTGCACCCAGTCCACCGAAGCGCTCGAGGCGCGGCTCGCCGAGCGCGGCGACCCGCGCGCCTCGCGCTCGGTCGACCTGCGGGTGTACGGCATCGGCGCGCAGATCCTGCGCGACCTCGGCGTGCGGCGCATGCGCCTCATGGCGGCTCCGCGCAAGATGCCCAGCATGGCCGGCTTCGGCCTGGAAGTCGTGGGCTACCTGAAAGGCGCCTCGGACAAGGGGTAGGCCAGCATGCGCCTCGGTATTGTCGCCAGCCGCTTCAATGAGGCCATCGCGGCGGAGCTGCTCCAGCGCGCGCAGGGAGCGGCGCGCCAGCTTGGCGTGGAGGCCTCCGTGGTCAGCGTGCCCGGTGCCCTCGAAATTCCGCTCGCATTGCAGTGGATGGCGCAGTCGGGCCGCTTCGACGCGCTCGCCGCCGTCGGCGTGGTGATCCGCGGCGAGACCTATCACTTCGAGATCGTCGCCAACGAGTCGGCGCGCGGCCTGATGGACGTGGCGCTGGAATTCGGCCTGCCGGTCGCCAACGGCATCCTCACCACCGAGGACGAGCCGCAGGCGCTCGCGCGCCTCGACAAGGGCGCGGAGGCGGTGCAGGTGGCGGTGGAAATGGGGAAGCTGAGGGCGCGGCTCAAGAGCGAGGGGGCATGAAAACCGCCAGGCGCCAGGCGCGCGAGATCGCCCTCCAGGCCCTCTACGCGTGGCAGATCTCCGGCGAGGACCCGCTCGCGCAGGCGCGCACGCTCGAAGGCTTCGAGCGCACCGACGCGCGCTTCGTCGAGGGGCTTCTCCGCGGCGTGCGCGACCAGGCCGAGGTGCTGCGCGCTCTGATCGTACCGCACCTGAGCCGCGAGTTCGGCAAGCTCTCCCCGGTCGAGCGCGCGATCCTCTACATCGGCGCCTACGAGCTCGCCTCGCACCCCGAGACGCCGTTCAAGGTGGTGCTCAACGAGGCCGTAGAGCTCGGCAAGAGCTTTGGCGCGACCGACGGCTATCGCTTCGTCAACGGAGTGCTGGAGAAGATCGCCGCCTCGGTCCGTCCGGATGAAGTGGCGCGAAGCAGGACCAACGCCTGAACGAGTTCGAGATCATCCGCCGGTTCTTCGACCGGCCGCCGAAGAAAACGCTGCTCGGTATCGGCGACGACTGCGCGCTGCTGCGGCCCGACGCGGGCCTGGAGCTCGCGGTCACCACCGACATGCTGATCGAAGGACGCCACTTCCTCGCCGGGGCCGATCCGCGCGCGCTCGGCCACAAGGCGCTGGCGGTGAACCTCTCGGACCTCGCAGCGATGGGCGCGGCGCCGCGCTGGGCCACGCTCGCGCTCGGTCTTCCGGCGCCCGACGAAAACTGGCTCGCCGCCTTCTCGGCCGGGTTCTTCGCGCTCGCCGAGCGCCACGGCCTGGACCTGATCGGCGGCGACACCACCCGCAGCCCGCAGGTCACCATCGCGGTGACGGCGCTGGGCGAAGTGCCCTCCGGCGTGGCGATGTATCGCGCCAGCGCGCGCGCCGACGACGACATCTGGGTATCCGGCGAGCTCGGCTCCGCGGCGCTCGCGCTCACGCACCCCGAGATCGCCGCGGCCGCGGCGAGGCTGAACGAGCCCGAGCCGCGCGTCGAGCTCGGCGAGCGCCTGCGCGGGCTCGCGCGCGCCGCGATCGACGTGTCGGACGGCCTGGCGGGAGATCTGCAGCACGTCCTCGAGCGCTCGCACGTGGGGGCGCTGGTCCACTACGCCGACATCCCGCGGCTCGCGTCCTTCGCGGAGCTGAACGACGCGCAACTCGAGAAGGACTGCGTGCTCTCGGGCGGGGACGACTACGAGCTCCTGTTCACCGCGCCCCGTGAGCGGCGGCGCGAGATCGACGCGTTGTCGCGCGAGCTCGGCGTGCCGCTCACGCGCATCGGCGCGATCCAGAGCGGGCAGCCGCGCCTCACGATCGTCGACGGCGCGGGCAAGCCCATGACGTTCCGCGGCGGCTTCGACCACTTCGCGCAGCGATGATGGTGCTGCGGCCCACGCCGGCGTTCGCTTACTCGCATCCCGCGCACATCGTCGCGTTCGGCTTCGGCGCGGGGCTCGCGCGCGTCGCGCCCGGGACCTTCGGCACGCTGGCAGCCTGGATTCCGGGATGGCTCCTCGCCGGGGCGCATCCGGCGATCATTTTTCCGCTGGTCGCGGCGTTGTTTCTGCTCGGGGTCTGGGCCTGCGGCGTCACCGGGCGCCACCTCGGGGTGCACGATCACGGCGCGATGGTGTGGGACGAGATCGTCGCCTTCCTCCTCGTCGCGGCGCTCCTTCCCCGCAGCTTCGAATGGCAGGTCGCCGGCTTCGTCCTCTTCCGTGGGTTCGACATCGGCAAGCCGCCGCCGATCCGCTGGATCGAGCGGCGCTGGCAGGGGGGCTTCGGCGTGATGTTCGACGACCTCGTCGCGGCCGGCTACACGCTTCTCGCGCTCGCTCTCGTGCAGCGTCTTTTCTTTTGATGGACGAGCTCGCCAAGCGGCTGGGCGTGCGGCTCAAAGGTGCAAGGGAAATCCTGGCCACGGCGGAATCGTGCACCGGCGGCTGGGTAGCGCAGGTCGTGACCTCGGCGGCGGGCTCGTCGGCCTGGTTCGACCGGGGCTTCGTCACCTATTCCAACGAGGCGAAACAGGAGCTCCTCGGCGTGCGCGCCGAGACGCTGAGCGCGCACGGCTCGGTAAGCGAGGAGACGGCGCGCGAGATGGCACGCGGCGCGCTCGAGCGCAGCAAGGCTACGGTTGCGGTGTCCATCACCGGGGTGGCGGGGCCGACGGGCGGGACGCCCGAGAAGCCCGTCGGCACGGTGTGCTTCGCCTGGGCGAGGGACGGCGCGGTGCGCTCGGAGACGCGCCGCTTCGCCGGCGACCGGGAGGGCATCCGCCGGCAATCCGTGATCCTCGCGCTCGAAGGGGTCCTGCGCGCGCTCGAGGGAGGATAATGCGCGGAGGATAATGGGTTCCATGGCGTCCATCCGCCCGGCGGCCGTCGCCGGGATGTTCTATCCGGGCGAGCCACGCGCCCTCGCGGCCGAAGTGGCGCGCTTCCTCGGCGGCGGGGATGCCGAGCCCGCGCCGCGCCTCGCGTTTCCGAAGGCGCTGGTCGTGCCGCATGCAGGCTACGTCTATTCGGGCGCGGTGGCGGCACGTGCCTACCAGGAGCTCTCAGCGGCGCGCGGCGTCGTGCGGCGGGTCGTGCTCCTCGGGCCGGCCCATCGCGTGCCGGTGCGCGGCCTTGCCGCGCCGGGGGTCGACGCCTTCGAAACGCCCCTTGGCACCGTGCCGCTGGACCGTGCCGCGCTGCGTTCGCTCGCCGACCTGCCGCAGGTCGTGCGGAGCGACCCGGCGCACGCGCTCGAGCATTCGCTCGAAGTGCAGCTACCCTTCCTACAGACGATGCTCGGTGAGTTTTCCCTGGTGCCGCTTGCCGTGGGCATGGCGCAGGTGGCGGAAGTGGCCGAGGTGCTCGAGCGCCTGTGGGGCGGGACCGAGACGCTGCTCGTGATCTCCACCGATCTCTCGCATTACCACGCGTACGCGGATGCCCGGCGGATCGACGCGGCAACGCTCGCACGCATTGCCGCAAGCGCGATCGACATCGACCACGACGAAGCCTGCGGCGCCACGCCGCTGAACGGTCTGCTGTGGTGCGCCAGGAAGCGCGGCCTCCCGGTGCAGCTTCTGGCAGCGTGCAATTCGGGCGACACCGCGGGCGCCAAGGACAGCGTGGTCGGCTATTCGTCCTTCGCGCTGTACGAGCAGTCGGACGCGCAGGCGGGGGAGGCGCTCATCGCCATCGCCCGCGCGGCCATCGAGCAAGAACTGCTCGGCAAGCCTGCCGCGTGCCTCGATGCCTCCTGGCTCGAGCGTCCCGGGGCGACGTTCGTCACGCTTCTGAAGGACGGCGTGCTGCGCGGCTGCGTCGGCAGCCTCGAGGCGACGAAGCCGCTCGCGCAGGACGTGGGCGAAAACGCGCTCGCGGCCGCGTTCCGCGATCCGCGCTTCCCGCAACTCAGTGCAGCCGAGTGGCCGCAGTGCGAAGTCGAGGTTTCGCTCCTTTCCGCGCCCAGGCCGATCCGGTTTGCGGATGAAGCCGATCTGATGCGCCAGATCCGCGCCGGCGAGGACGGGCTGATCCTCGAGGCCGAGGGCCGCAGGGCCACGTTTCTGCCGCAGGTCTGGCAGGGCGTTCCGGACAAGCGCGCATTCCTCGGCCAGCTCGTGCGCAAGGCCGGGCTGCCGGCCGATACGCCGCTCACGAGCTGCAGGATCTCGCGCTACAGGGTGATGAAGTTCGATGGAAGGTAAGTGGTGGCACAGGCTCGAGGACGGCCGCATCCAGTGCGACCTGTGCCCGCGCGATTGCCGGCTGCACGAAGGCCAGCGGGGCCTGTGCTTCGTGCGCAAGATGGAAAACGGCCGCATGGCGCTCACGACCTACGGCCGCTCCTCCGGATTCTGCGTCGACCCGGTGGAGAAGAAGCCGCTCAACCACTTCTATCCGGGCACGAGCATCCTTTCGTTCGGCACCGCGGGCTGCAACCTTGCCTGCAAGTTCTGCCAGAACTGGGACATCTCCAAGTCGCGCGAGATGGACCGGCTGCAGGACGCAGCGAGCCCCTCGGCAATCGCCGACGCCGCGCTGCGCCTGGGCTGCAAGTCGGTTGCGTTCACCTACAACGACCCGGTGATCTTCGCCGAGTACGCGATGGACATCGCGGATGCCTGCCACGCGAAAGGCGTGCAGGCGGTCGCCGTCACCGCGGGCTACATCCATCCCGAGCCGCGGCGCGCGTTCTACGAGAAGATGGACGCGGCAAACGTCGATCTGAAGGGGTTCACAGACGAGTTTTATTTCAAGATCTGCGGCGGGCACCTGCAGCCGGTGCTCGACACGCTCGAGTACCTCGTGAAGGAGACCCGCGTCTGGACCGAGATCACGACGCTTCTCATTCCAGGCAAGAACGACTCCGACGCTGAAATCGAAGCCGAATGCACGTGGGTCCGCAGCCACCTCGGTCCCGACGTGCCGCTTCATTTCACGGCGTTCCATCCCGACTGGAAGATGACCGACATCGGCCCCACGCCGCCCGCGACCTTGACGCGAGCGCGCGAGATCGCGCTGGGCGCGGGCCTCCACTACGTCTACACCGGCAACGTGCACGACGAGAGCGGCGGCTCGACCTACTGCCCGTCGTGCGCGAAGGCGCTGATCCGGCGCGACTGGTACGACATCCGCGGCTACGAGCTCACCGACGCGGGCGCCTGCCGCCACTGCGGCGCGCTCATTCCCGGCCGCTTCCAGAAGTTCGGAAGACCGTTCGGCCCGCGCCGCATTCCCGTTCGCCTCCAAGAAAAAGCATTTTTCTGAAGGCCGGGTCGAAGAACTGGCTGGCTGCGCTGTGCACGAGCCGGGTTCTCGCCGCGACCTGGTTCGTAGCCTACTCGGCGGTGTTGCCGCTCACCCAGGCCGACTGGCGGCTCTCGGCCAAGGAGGCGGGCCTCGTCCAGTCGGCGTTCCACCTCGGCTATCTCACCTCGCTCTTCATCGTCGGGTTCATCGCAGACCACTATGGCGCGAGGCGCGCCTACATCACCACGGGCGTCGCGGCCTGCGTCAGCCCCTGGGCCTTCGTGTTCTTCGCCGACGGATTCTGGTCGGCGTTCTGGCTGCACGCGCTCACCGGGCTTTGCCAGGGCGGTACCTATACCCCGGCGCTCGCGCTCATCAACGACAACGTCGCGCGCACCCTGCGCGGACGCGCCATGGGATTTCTCATTGCCGGCTCGAGCGCCGGCTACGCCATCTCACTCGGCGTCGCCGGGTTGGCGCTGCAATTCACCGGCTGGCGCGGCGCGCTCGCGATCGTCGCCTGCCTCCCCTTGGTGTCATGGATCACTGCAGTGCTCGTCTTGAGAGAGACGCCCAATGTCGTGCATGCCCGGCCCGCCGGCGAATCACTGTTGGCGTCGCTGCCGTCGGTGTGGGCGAACCGCAAAGGCATGCTCTCGATCTGGGGTTACACCTTCCACAACTGGGAGCTCCTCGGCATCTGGGCCTGGCTGCCCGCATTCCTGACGGCGGCGCTCCTCGCTCACGGAATCTCCTCTGACAGCGCTGCGACGCTCGCCCTCACGTTTGCTGCATTCACCTATGTGGCCAACATCGCAGGCTCGATCCTCGGCGGCACCATGGCGGACCGCTGGGGCCGCACCCAGACCATTCTGCTCTGGTCGTGCGTGAGCCTTGCGGCTTCGTTCTCCATCGGGTGGCTGATCGCGGTTCCGATCGCGCTGCTGGTGATGCTCGCCTGCGTCTACAACCTGGCGGCCATCGCCGACTCCTCGACCCACTCGACGGTGCTCGCGGAAAGCGTGCCGCCGCACTACCTCGGCGTGGCGTACGCCGTGCGCTCGGTGGTCGGCTTCGGCGCAGGGGTGGTGAGCCCGTTCGTCTTCGGCTGGGCGCTCGACACCGCGGGCGGCAGCAGGAGCTCTACCGATGCGCTGGCCTGGGGGATCGCGTGGTCGACCTTGGGTCTGGGAGCGCTGCTCGGGCCCGTAGCCACCTGGAAGCTGCGCCGCATGCGATGAAGCCTTATTCCGAGGCCTCCGAGCGCAACCGCGAGCCGATCCTTGCGGTCCTGAAGCGCGTGCTTGCGGACTCGACGGTGGTGCTCGAGATCGGATCGGGCACCGGCCAGCATGCCCGCGTCCTTCGCGCCGGAGCTGCCGCACCTCAGCTGGCAGGCGAGCGACGTGGCGGAGCATCTCGCCGGCATCCGCTTGTGGGGCGTCGAGCCGATCGAGCTCGACGTCGACAAGGGGTGGCCGGCGATCGATGCCGACGCTGCGTTCTCTTTTTTGCCTCTACCGCCCGTTCCATTACGCGGACGTCCCGACCTCGGAGAGCAACGCGCGCTTCGATGCCTGCCGCGTTCGCGAGATCCGGCGAGCTCCGTGCGTGACTTTGAGCACGTCCGGGCGCTCGCCGCACGTTGCGGCCTGGCGGTTATCGAGGACAATGCGATGCCGGCCAACAACCGCCTGCTGGTCTTCAGGAAAGAAAACTAAAACTAGAAAAAGAGAAGACACTGGATGGCGACGCTCTACAAGACCTGTCCCAAGTGCGGCGCCGCAGCCGCGGGGCTCGATACCTGCGCTGCCTGCGGGCTCATCTTCGCGAAATATCTCAGAGCGAAGTTCGCCTCGCCCCCGCCTCAAGCCCGGCCAGCCAACGCCGCGCCGGATGAGGACGGGGAGGACAGCCTGCTGTCGCAGGCGAAGGCGCTGGTTCTTTACGTCCCGGAAGAGCTCGACCGCGGGTTGGTCTATGGGCGGGTGATTCTGCTTGCGGCGATCGCATTCTACGGAGCGAGGCTTGCCCTGATGGACATCCCGTCGTGGGAGATGGCCGGGTCGCTCATCCACCTGCCGATGGTGCCGATCCACGAGTTCGGCCACGTCCTCTTCCGGCCCCTCGGCGAGTTCATGACGCTCCTGGGCGGATCGCTCTTCCAGGTGCTGCTGCCGCTCATCTTCGGCGGCATCTTCGTGGTCAAGAATCGCGATCCGTTCGCCGCCTCGGTGATGCTGTGGTGGGCAGCCGTGGCGGTGATGGATGTGGCGCCTTATGTCTACGACGCCTTCCACCCGCAGCACATCCTGCTCACGGGCCGCACCGGCGATAACGGCGCTCATGATTTCATCGACGTGCTCGGCGATCTCGGGCTGCTGCACAAAGCGCAGCCCATCGGCCGCGGCGTCCATGTTTTTGGCTTGCTCATGATGATCACCGCGCTCGCGTGGGGTGCCTGGATCGTCTGGCGGCAATACCGCCGGGTGCGCTAGCGCACTTACGCCGTTGCAGGTGCGAACTATCGTCCCACCAGGGACCTGGAATGAAGGCAACGGCGTTACTGGCATTGAGCGGGTTGATTACCGTGGGACTCATGGCTCCGCTCCCCAGCGAGGCGCGGGAACCCAAATCCGACGACAGTCATCCCGGTGCAAACGGGGAGAGCGTTACCGGCGGCCGTGCCGTCGACTGCGATGCGGCCGGCGCGGTCATGCGCGCGCTCGAGAAGCTGCGCCCTGGAGAGACCTTGTCCATTTCTGGCGTCTGCGCACAGAACCTCGGGGTCGGTGAGCGGGACGCTGCGACCGACGCGCTGCGGAACTATCGCGATCGGGTAACGGTTCGCGGGGCAATCATTTCCGGCGGCCGCGACAAACCTAGTCCTTGAGGAGAAGCTGAATCAGCGCAGCGGTGCTGTCCCAGCGCTTGCCGCCGCGCGCCTCGAGGCGGGCGTAGAACTGGTCCACCAGCGCCGCCACCGGCAGGCTCGCGTTGCTCTGCTTCGCCTGCGCGAAGCAGATGCCCATGTCCTTGCGCATCCACTCGATGGCGAAGCCGAAGCCCTCGGCCTTGAGCTCGTTCATCGGCTTCCAGCGGTTCTCCATCTGCCAGGACTGCGCCGCGCCCTTCGAGATGACGTTGATGACTTTTTCCAGGTCGAGGTCGTTTCTTTTCGCGAAAGCGAGCGCCTCGGCCAGCGCCTGGGCGAGGCCCACGATGCAGATCTGGTTCACCATCTTCGTGAGCTGGCCTGAGCCGGGGCCGCCGATGAGCGCGGTGAGCTTGGCGTAGATATCGATCACCGGCTTCGCCTTCTCGAACACCGCCGACTCGCCTCCGCACATGATGCCGAGCTGGCCGTTCACCGCGCCGGCCTGGCCGCCGGACACCGGGGCATCGACGAAGCCGATGCCGCGCTTCCTCGCTTCCTCGTAGAGCTCCTTGGCGAGGCTTGCCGAGGCGGTGGTGTGGTCGACGAGGACGGAGCCTTTCTTCATCCCGGCTAAGGCGCCGCTGTCTTTTCCATCCGGGCCGTAGACGACGGAGCGCACGTCGTCATCGTTACCGACGCACATCATGACGAAATCGCAGTCCCTGGCGGCTTCGCGAGGCGTCGGCGCGGACTTGCCGCCGTATTCCTTGGCCCATTGCTGTGCCTTGGCCGCGGTTCGGTTGTAGACGGTGACGTCGTGGCCGCCTTTCTTCAGCAGGTGGCCCGCCATCGGATAGCCCATCACGCCGAGGCCAAGAAATGCAAGCTTTGCCATGTCCGCTCCTGGAGTCTTCGAAAACCGGGGAGCGGCGATAGTACTCTAGTCATCAAGCCCGAGCACCACGTAAACCGCCACTGACAGCAGCAGCATGAACACGGCGGCGGAGAAACCGACCTCGAGCCCGAGGATCGGTATGCACAGGATCGGCTCCGCCTGGGCAGCCGCGCCAAGCGGCACCATCCCGCAGGCGCACAGCACCCCGATCGCCCCCCAGCGCCGCACATAGGTGAGCAGGATGGCGCGATGGCGGCGGTTGTATCGCAGCGCCGCGTTGCGCGCCGCGGCCGGACCGATGTTGATGTTCTTGAAAAGCGCGAACGGATCGAGATAGAGGCGCAGACTCCGCCGGAACACTTCGGGCATGCTCAGATGCCGAGGTAGCGCTGCAGGAGCTCGGGGCGCGCCCGGATTTCCTGCGCAGGCCCCTGGTGCGCGACGTGCCCGTTGCTGATGATGTAGACGCGGCTCGCCAACGCGAGGGTCGCGGCGAGGTTCTGCTCGACCAGCAGGATGGTCTGCCCGGCGGCGGCGAGCTCGCCGCAGATCCGCACCAGCTCGCGCACGATGAGCGGCGCGAGCCCCTCGAACGGCTCGTCGAGCAGGATGATCTTCGGATCGCGTATCAGCGCGCGCGCGATGGCGAGCATCTGCTGCTCTCCGCCGGACAAATCCGTGCCGCGGCTGCCTCGGCGCTGCTTCAGCCGCGGGAACATCCCATAGATACGCTCGAGCGGCCACTTGCCCTTCGCCGTCAGGCCGGCGAGGACGAGGTTCTCCTCGACGTCCAGGCTGCCGAAGACGCGGCGTTCCTCGTGCACGAGCTGCATGCCCGCGCGCGCGATGCGGTGGCTCTTGCGGCCGGCGATTTCCGCGCCGTCGAGCTTCACCGAGCCGCTGCGCGGCGTCACCACGCCCATCAGGCTCTTCAGCGTCGTGCTTTTGCCGGCGCCGTTGCGGCCGAGGAGCGCCACGACCTCGCTCTTCTCGACTCGCAGCGACACGTCGAACAGGATGTGCGAGTCGCCGTAGTAGCTGTTGAGACCGCTCGCTTCGAGGAGGCTCATCAATGAATTCCGCTCATCTCGCCATTGACGCCGCCGAGATACGCCTCCTGCACCGCCGGGTTGCGCTTGATCTCATCCGGCGAGCCTTCCACGAGCACCCGGCCCTCCTGCAGCACGGTCACGCGCTCCGTCAGCTCGAAAAGCGAATCGATGTCGTGGTCGATCACGATCATGGTGCGGCCCTGGCCGATCGACTTGAGGAGCTCGACCGTCTCGACCCGCTCCCGGGGACTCATGCCTGCGAGCGGCTCGTCCAGGAGCAGGAGGCTCGGCGAGGAGGCGAGCGCGAGCCCGATCTCGAGGCGCCTCTTCTCGCCGTAGGCGAGCTCGGCCACCGGCGTGTCGCGCCGCGCGCCGAGGTTGACGAGCTCGAGCGTTTGCCCGACCCGCTGGTCGAGTCCCTCGATCCGGCGCAGGCTCCGCAGCAGGTCGAGGCGGAACTTGCCGCGCAGCGCCGCGAGCGCCGCGATGGTCAGGTTCTCGCGCACCGTCAGGCGGTTGAAGAGCTGGTTCACCTGGTAGCTCTTGGTGAGGCCGAGCTGGCACACATCGGTGATGCTCATGCCGGTGATGTCGCGGCCCCTGAACACGATCTTCCCCGCGGTCGGCGGCACCTCGCAGGTGAGCATCCTGAAGAACGTCGTCTTGCCGGCGCCGTTGGGTCCGATGATGCCGCGGCGCTCCCCGGAGCTCACCGTGAAGTCGATCGCTTCGTTCGCCGCCACGCCGCCGTAGTGCTTGGTCAGGCCGATCGCCTGGAGCACGGGTCCGGGAAAGCCGTTCGGCAGCTCGTGCGCCGGCATCGGAGTCGCGCTTACTGTTTTCCTGAAGGACTCGGCGCTCTCGGCACCGCGCCTGTTTCGATGGACCAGGCCATAGAGGTCGCGCAGGCCGCCGATGATGCCCTGGCGCAGGAAGCAGACGAGGATCACGAATACCAGGCCGAGGACGAGCTTCCAGGTGGCGCCCAGGTCCAGCGTCGACTGGAGGAAGTCCTGCAGGAAGAGCCAAACCCCGGCACCGACCAGCGGCCCGAAGAGCGTGCCGCGGCCGCCGATGGCCGTCTGCATGACGAGCTGCCCCGAGGTCTCGAACATGAACGCGTCCGGCGGCATGAAGGCCTGCATCACGCCGAGCAGGCCGCCCGCGAAACCCGCGTACGCGGCCGCGATGACGAAGGCGGTGAGCTTGTAGCCATGCACGTTGTGCCCGACCGCGGCCGCACGCAGCGGGTTCTCGCGGATCGCCCGCAGCACGGCGCCGACCGGCGATCGCACGATGCGCAAGGCGACGACGATGCCTGCGAAGTAGCAGAAGGCGAGAAACGGATAGAGCGCCCAGCCGGTCGTGAATCGCAGGTGCGCGAAACCGAGGTCGAGCGTCGGCGTCGGCACGCCCGGCAGCCCGTTCTCGCCGCCGGTCCATTCCGACAGCGGATTGAACTCCACGAAGAAGAACACCTCCGCGATCGCGATGGTGATCATCGCGAAGTAGATCCCGGTGCGCCTGAGCGCGACCAGCCCGACGAGGTAGCCGACCGCCGCCGCGGCGATCATGCCGATGAGCAGCGCGGTGATGACGTGCGGAAAGCCTACGCGCGTGAGGAGATAGGCGGCGACGAAGCCGCCGGTGCCGTAGAGCGCCGACTGACCGAACGAAAGCAGCCCCGTGTAGCCGAACAGGATGTCGAAGCCGATGCCGAAGAGTCCCCACACCAGGATGCGGTTCACCGTGTTCGGCGCGGCGTCGAACAGCGGCAGGGTGAAAGGCGCGGCGATCAGCGCGAGGGCCGTCAGCGTCTCGACGAGCAGGGGCCGCCGCGCCGTATAGATCTTGTCGGCGTTCATTCCCGGCCTGCTTCTTCCGCGGTCATTCGCGTCCCCTGGCCCCGAGCAGCCCGCGCGGCCGCAGCGTCAGCACGAGCGTCATCGCGGCGAACAGCATCACGTAGGCGTAGCCCGGGTTCACCATCGAGGTAAGGCTGATGATCTCGCCGGCGATCAGGCCGCCGAGCACCGCGCCGGGGAACGAGCCGACGCCGCCGATCACCACCACGACGAAGGTCTGCACCAGGATCTGCTCGCCCACCTCGGGGGCGAGGGAGACGATCGGCGCGTTGATGATGCCGGCGAAGCCGGCCGCCATGGCGCCGATGCCGAACACCACCATGAACACGCGGTCGACGTTGATGCCGAGCGAGTCGACCATCACCGAGTCCTCGATGCCGGCGCGCACGATCATGCCGAGGCGCGTGCGATAGAGCACCAGGAAGAGAGCGAGCAGCGCGACGGCGCAGATCCCGACTACCGCCAGGCGGTAGGTCGGGTAGAACATGAAGCCCATGTTGGTGATGCCCTGCAGGGCCGCCGGCGCCTGCACCGTCTTCGAGTCGCTCGAGAAATGCCAGCGGACGAGCTCGACGAACACGATGGCGAGGCCGAAGGTGACGAGCAGCTGGTCTTCGTGAGGGCGCGCGTAGAAATAGCGGATGACGACGCGCTCCATCACGATTCCCAGGACGCCGAGCGCCAGCGTAGCGACGACCACGGCGGCGACGAAGGAACCGGTCGCCTGGTAGGTCGTGTACCCGGCGTAGCCGCCGAGCATGAACATCGCGCCGTGCGCGAGGTTCAGCACGCCGAGCGTGCCGTAGATGATCGTCAGGCCCGACGCGATGAGCGCGAGCAGCGCCCCCAGCGCGAGGCCGTTGAACAGCTGCGAGGCGAAATTAGCCCAGGTGATCAACTAGAGAACCCGAAGTACGCCGCTCCCGCGCGAGCGGGAACGGCGTGCATCGCTTCTCGGTCCCTAGGTGTACTCGCCGAGCTTGCAGCCGAACGCGTCCGGCTTCTGCATCAGCGGGGCGCCGGGCACGACCTCGGTCACCTCCCAGAAGTCCTCCTTGTTCTTCATCTGCTTGGGGGCTTTGCCGCGCACGATGACTACCGGGCGCACGAGTTGGTGGTCTTCCTTGCGGAAGTAGACTTCGCCCACCGTCGACTGCAGCTTGCGCCCCGCCTCGTAGGACTTGATCACGTCCGGCGGATAGAAGCTGCCGGCGTTCTCGACGGCGTCGGCCCACATGGCGAACGACATGTAGGCGTTGTTGGCGCCCCATTCCGGGTAGTAGCCGTACTTTTTGCGGAAGGCGTCGACGAATTGCTTGGCGAGCGGGTACTTGTCCTCCAGCGTCCACCAGAAGTCCGTCGCGGCGTAGACGCCCTCGGACAGCTCGGCGCCGATGTTCTTGGCGAGGAACGGGATCTGGTAGGGAATGACCAGCTTCATCTTCGGGATCACGCCGAACTGCTTCGCCTGCTGCGTCGACAGCACCGCGTCGCGGCCCCAGTTGACGTTCAGCAGCACCTCGGCGCCGGAGTTGGCAATGTTGGTGAGGTACGAGCTGTAGTCGGTGGCGCCGAGCGGCGAGACCTGGTTCGTCACCATCTGCCAGCCGCCGTGCTCCTTGAGGTACTCGCTCGACGACTTGGTCACCGTGTGGCCGTAGGTGTAGTCGGGGGTCATGAACGCCATCTTCTTGTTCTTGCCGTAGGCCTTCAGCAGCACCGGGCCGATCGCGTTGGCGGCGGTCTCGCCGTAGAAGTTCTGGCGAAAGCCATAGCGCACGCAGTCCTTGCCGGTGGTGTCGTTGGAGCCCGAGATGCCGGTGACGTAGAGCACCTTCTCGCGCTGCGCGAGCTTGTTCATCGCCACCGCCACCGCGCTCGAGGTCGAGCCGGTCATGAGGATCACGTGGTTCTCGGTGATGAAGCGCTGCTCGGCCTGCACAGCGTCGTTCGGCTTCGCCGCGGAGTCGGCCACCACGAGCTTCAGTTCCTTGCCCTGCACGCCCTTCTTGGTCTTGGGCGAGATTTCCTTAATCAACGAGTGGCCGCTATTGATGTGCTCGACCGCGAGCTGCCAGCCCTTGAGCTCGTCCTCGCCCTGCTCGGCGTAGGTGCCGGTGCGCGGCACGGCGACGCCGATGAACACCTCCTTGCCCTGCACGCCGGCGGGCCAGGTGCCGATCGGCGGGTGACCGTTCTCATCGGCGGCGAGCGCGCGCGAGACGGACGCCGGCAATGCAAGGCTGCCGGCGAAGCCAAGCCCGGCGCCGATGAAACGGCGGCGCAGGATGAAGCTGGGTTGGTGACGCATATTCCTCCTCCTGTCGTGTGAGTACCCGAATGTTGCAAGTCGATCCTTACACGAACCTTAAGAAATATCGTGAGACGATATAATCGGCCCGATGGCGCAGCTCCGCCGTGCAGAAAAGCGCTACCGGCTCGCCACCGGGGACTACGGCCGGCTGGCGGCGTTTCGTTTTGCGTTGCGCAAATTCCTGCGCTTCAGCGAGGACGCGGCGGCCGCCGTCGGCCTGACCGGTCAGCACTACCAGGCGATGCTCGTGGTGCGGGCCTGCCCGGAGGGTCAGCGGCTGACGATCGCCGGCCTCGCGCAGCAGCTGCTCATCAAGCACAACAGCGCGGTGGAGCTCGTCGATCGCCTGGCCGAGCTCGATCTGGTCGCCCGCGAGCCGTCGCCCAGCGACCGGCGCAAGGTCGAGCTGCGCCTCACGCCACGCGGCCGCGGCGTGCTCGCGAAGCTCGCCGCCACGCACCGCGCCGAGCTCCAGCGCGTTGGTCCGCAGCTCGAGCGTTTCTTCGTCGACCTGTCCGGCCCGGCGTAGATTGACAGCGGCCGGTCAACCGCCGCACAATATGGACGTTTATACAGTATCCGGTGCGGCCCGGCGTCTCTGCAAGACGGTCCCTGCAAGATGGTGTCCCTGCAAGATGCGCTGCCGTTTGATGCCGACGACCAATAAGAGGTACGAGGGGTACGAATGGACGACAACAAGCAGAAGGCCCTAGCGGCGGCGCTTTCCCAGATCGAGAAGCAGTACGGCAAGGGCTCCATCATGAAGATGGACGCCGAGGCCATCAAAGACATCGAGGTGGTGTCCACCGGCTCGCTCGGCCTGGACCTGGCGCTCGGCGTCGGCGGCCTGCCGCGCGGGCGCGTGGTCGAGATCTACGGCCCTGAATCGTCTGGCAAAACCACCCTCACCCTGCAGGTCATCGCGGAGGTGCAGAAGCTCGGCGGCACCGCCGCCTTCATCGACGCCGAGAACGCGCTCGACGTCACCTACGCCGGCAAGCTCGGCGTCAAGACCGAGGATCTGCTCATCTCTCAGCCCGACACC
>Ga0075435_100000194_pt1 | contig 36738 bp, 29 predicted proteins | sample RhiMethybrSRZTD4_FD_75302 | JGI IMG/M metagenome (GOLD analysis project Ga0075435, IMG submission 75302) | Populus rhizosphere microbial communities from Tennessee, USA - Rhizosphere MetaG P. TD hybrid SRZTD4 | ecosystem: Host-associated > Plants > Roots > Rhizosphere > Soil | place: USA...
CACGTTCGGGCTGGCGCAGACCTTCAACGCGTTCTACCATCGCTATCCGATCCTGAACGAGGAGCGCGGCGATCGGAAGCGCTGGCGCGCGGCCGGCGTGGCGTATGTGCGGGCGCAGCTGACGCGCGCCCTGGACCTGATGGGCATCGACGTGCCCGCTCGAATGTAGCGCGCGGACCACTTATGGCTGTCATTGGTATTTCACCCTGCCGCAAGCTCGAAGACTACCGGCAGTCGGTGCTGCACGTCGGCGGGGAGCCGCGCATTCTCGATCTCGGGACGCCGGCCGATCGCGCCCTCGAAGGGCTCGACGGCCTGCTGCTGACGGGCGGCGACGACGTCGCGCCGGAGCGGTACGGCGAGGCGGCGCATCCGACCGTCGTCGAAGCGGAGCACGGACGCGACGAGTTCGAGATCGCGCTGATCGAGGCGGCCCGCGCGCGGCGGCTGCCGCTCCTGGCGATCTGCCGTGGCGTGCAGGTGCTGAACGTCGCGTGCGGCGGCACGCTCGTGCAGGACATCCCGACGCAGATCGCCGGCGCGCTGACGCACAGCCTGCCGTGCCCGCCGAACCAGTCGTACACGCTCGCGCACGAGGTGTGGCTCGAGAAGGATTCGCTGCTCTCGCGCCTGATGCGCGAGCGGCTCGCCGACGCCGACGCGTGCGAGGTGAACAGCCGCCACCACCAGGCGGTGAAGGCCGTCGCCCCCGGCTTCATCGTCTCCGCGACGGCGCCCGACGGCGTGATCGAGGCGATCGAGGATCCCGCGCAGCCGTTCTGCCTCGGCGTCCAGTGGCACCCGGAGAATTTCTTCCGCACCGGCGAGTTCCGCCCGCTGTTCGAAGGCTTCGTCGACGCCGCCGGCGGAGAGCGGCGCTAGCGCGCGGGAAAGCAACCGCAGAGCACGCAGAGAGCGCGAAGCAGGATAACCACAGAGCCACGGAGACACCGAGAAGACGGACGCCATCGACTGGAGCGGTGCGTCGCGCGCCGCGGTTGCTTTCACCGCGCGAAGACGACGACGGTCTCCACGTGCGGCGTGTTCGGGAACAGATCGAACGCGTCGGCGCGGGCAATCCCGTACCCGGCGTCGACGATGCGGCGGGCGTCGCGCGCGAGCGTGGCCACGTCGCACGACACGTAGACGATCGTCGCCGCGTGAAGCCCGAGCACCGCGTCGAGCGCGTCGCGCGACATCCCGGTCCGCGGCGGATCGACGATCGCTGTCTGCAGCTGACCGCCGACTGCCGACTGCGCGTGACCGCCGACTGCCGACTGATTCGGGCGACTGAATCCCTCGACGGTGCCTCTGATCACCGTCACCCGACCCGCGAGCGGTGCGGCGTTCGCGCGCAGATCGGCGGCCGCGAACGGATCGCCTTCGACCGCCCACACCGTCGCGTCGCGGACCGCCGCCGCCGCGACGGCGAAGAGCCCGGCGCCGGCGTAGAGGTCCGCGACGGCGCCGCCGGTCGGCACGCGCTCGACCACGTGCGACACCAGGTCGGCGAGCAGATACCGGTTCCCCTGGAAGAACGCCTGCACGTGGCGGCGCAGCGTGATCCGGCGCTCGCCGAGGCGAAGCGTGTCGGTCACGTGTTCGCCGGGCGTCACGCCGTCGACCGACGCGAGCTTCGCCAGGATGCGCCGATCGACGCGCTCCGAGGTCTCGAAGTGGACGGCGCGCTCGGTGGCGTCGACGTTTTCCGACAGCTCGATCTCGCGAACCGCGTCGGCGCCGAGCGACCGGAGCGCCGCCGACAGCCGATCGACGACGTCGCAGCTCGCCGGCAGCAGCTGCCGCGTCGCCCGCGCGTCGCAGACCTCGTGCGTCCCCTCGCGGAAGAAGCCGACGCGGCGGCCGCGGACGTGCAGCCGCGCGCGCATCCGGTAGCCCTCCTCGGGCGACGCCGCGACGGCCACCGGCGCCGACAAATCGATCCGCCCAATACGGCGGAACGCGTCGGCGATCACCTCCGCCTTGATCGCGAGCTGCCGCGGATACGCGATGTGCGCGTAGAGCGAGCCGCCGCACACCGGATCGACGAACGGCTCGCGCCGATCCGGCGACGGCTCCTCGATCGCGATCGCGTCGGCGTACGCGACGCCTTTCGTCACGCGATCGATGCGCGCCTGGACGCGCTCGCCGGGGATCGCGCCCGCGACGAGCACGATCTGTCCGTCGGCGCGCGCGATCATCCGTCCGCCGGCCGCCGGCTTCTCGATCGACAACGACGAGGTGCTCCCGGGCGCGATCATCGTGCTATGCTGCGCGCGCTCGGAGGCCGCCCATGATGACTCGCCTGGCCCTCGGACTCGCCGCCGTCCTGGCCCTCGCGTCCGCCACTCTTCCCGCGCAGCGCATTCGCCCACAGCTTATCGGGTTCGACGTCGTCGAGAGCAACATCGTGGAGATGCAGACCGCGATGCAGCGCGGCCGGGTGACGTCGAAGGAGCTGGTGCTGCAGTCGTTCGCGCGCATCGCGTTCTACAAGGATCTGCTGAACCCGGTGATCTCGCTCAACCGCGACGCGATCGCCGAGGCCGAGCAGCGCGACCTCGAGCGCACGCGCGGCGTGTACCGCGGACCGCTCCACGGGATCCCGATCGCGATCAAGGACAACATGAACACGACGTTCATGCCGACCAGCGGCGGCGCGTTGGCGCTCAAAGGCTACGTGCCGCCCTACGACGCCACGCTCGTCACGAACCTGCGCAACGCCGGCGCCGTCATCATCGCGAAGACGGTCCTCACCGAGCTGGCCAACTGGGTCACCAACGGCATGCCGGGCAACTACAGCGCCGTCGGCGGCTACGGGATGAACCCCTACGATCCGCGCGCCGATCCGCGGCCGGGCAACGACGGGTTCAACCTGCCGTTCGCCGACGGCCGGCCCGCGATGTCGGTGGCCGGATCGAGCTCCGGCATCGGCACGGCCGCGAGCCTGTGGGCGGCGAATGTCGGCACCGAAACGTCCGGCTCGGTGCTGAGCCCGTCGAATCAGCTGATGCTCGCCGGCATCAAGCCGACCGTCGGCCGCATCAGCCGGTGGGGGATCATTCCGATCGTCGCCGACCAGGACACCGCCGGCCCGATGGCGCGCACGGTGACCGACGTCGCGCTGATGCTCGGCGCGATGGAAGGCGCCGACCCGCACGACGCGGCGACAACGCGCTGCACGCCGCCGATCGGCCGCGACTACGGGCAGTTCCTGCGGCTCACCGGGCTGCGCGGGGCGCGCATCGGCATCCCGCGCGCGAACTACTACAGCCCGATCACGCTGCCCGGCCGCACGGCGCCGTCGGGCGGATTGACGGCGCCGCAGCTCGCGGTGATGACCGCCGCGATCGACACGCTCAAACGCGAGGGCGCGGTGATCGTCGATCCCGCGGACATCCCGAGCGTTACCGATCAGGACACGACCAACAACCTGCTGCTGTTCGGCACCTGCACCGGCACCCGCGCCGCCGACACCGTCGGCAGCTGCTCGGTGGTCCTGAAGTACGGCTTCAAGCGCGACTTCAACGCGTACTTGCAGACGCTCGGCGCCTCGGCGCCGGTGAAGACGCTGGCGGAGCTGCGGGCGTTCAACACCGCGAACGCCTCCCGCGGCGCGATCAAGTACCGGCAGGATCTGCTCGACGTGTCGGACGAGATGGATCTCTCCGCCGATGCGCTGCGCTATCAGCTCGATCGCGCGAAGGACATCCATCTGGCGGCGGCGCACGGCATCGACGAGGTGATGAAGGCGAACAACCTCGACGCGCTGCTCTTCCCCGGCAGCAGCAGCGCCAACATCGCGGCGCGCGCCGGCTATCCGACGGTGATCGTCCCGTACGGCTTCGTGCCGAACGCGCCGACCCCCGCGTTCCCCGCCGGCTTCGACGCGCGCGATCAGCCGTTCGGCGTCGGCTTCACCGGCGGCGCGTGCAGCGAGCCGCGGCTCATCGAGCTCGCCTACGCCTTCGAACAGGCGACGAAGAAGCGCGTGCCGCCGTCGTTCACGCCGTAAGCGTCAGTACTGAATCGTCGGCAGGCCGAAGCGCTCGCGCACGAGGCGATCGATCGCCGCTTCGCGCGCGCGCGCATACGCGTCGGCCGCCATCGCCGCGCGAAACGTCGCGAGCTCTTCGTCGGCTTCCCGCTCGAGCGCCGCGTGCGCCGGCTCATCGAGCAGGCCGCGCGCCGCGCGCAGCAGCTCCGCGTCCGCCTCGGCGAGCCGGTCGAGGAGCGCGCGGCGGCTCTCCCCGCGCAGCCCCGCCGCGCTCGCCCGCGCCGCGTCGAGCTCCAGCGCCACGCGATCGATGAGCGCGTCGAACGCCTCGGTCAGCGCGCCGCTCGCGCGCGCCGCCGACAATCGCATCACGACGCGCTCGAGGTGCGCCGGGAGCGAGCGCGACCGGGATTCCGGATTCGGGATTCGGGACTCGTCGGGAGTGGTGGGACGGGATTCTGGCGTCACGCCGACCGCGCGGCGCCATTCGTCGAAGACGTCGAGGACGTCGGCCTCGCAGAAATCGATCTTCACCGGGCGGCGCCGCGGTCCCTTGCGGTAGTAGCGCTCGAAGTAGCGGTCGATGCCGGCGCACGCGATCTTGATCGGCACGCCCTGGTTCGCCCAGCGCGACACGATCTCGAACGACGGGCCCACGACTCGAATCAGATGGCCGTCGTTCTTGCGGCACAGATACGTTTCGATCGCGCGGCAGTACTCGGCGGCGTCCACCTACTGATTCCGCTCCCAGATGATCCGCAGCCCGTGCAGCGTGATGTCGGGCTCGTGCGCCTCGAACGCCGTCGTTTCCGGCAGGACGAGCGGCGCCAGCCCGCCGGTTGCGATGCCGATCGCGCGGCCGCCGAGCTCGTCGACAATCCGGCGCATCAAGCTGTCCACCATGCCGACGTAGCCGTAGAAGAGGCCCGACTCGATCGCGTTGATCGTGTTGCGGCCGATGACCGCCGCCGGCCGCCGCACGTCCACGCGCGGCAGCCGCGCGGCGCGCTGGAACAGCGCGTCGGCGGCAATCTGCGGTCCCGGGCAGATGACGCCGCCCAGATACTCGCCCTTCGCCGTCACCGCGTCGAATGTCGTCGCGGTGCCGAGATCGGCGATGACGAGCGGCAGCCCGCGCGCGCGGCCGTACTGCTCGAAGCCGGCGACGCTGTTCGCGATGCGATCGGCGCCCACTTCGGCCGGCCGCTCGTAGAGAATCGGCATGCCCGCGTTCACCGCCGGTTCGACAACGAAGGGATCGCGCGAGAAGTAGCGCTTCACCATCGCGCGCATGATTGGCGTCAGCGGCGGCACGACGGAGGCCATCGACACCGCGTCGATCGAGGCGACGTCCACGCGGCGATGCTGGAAGAGCCCGACGATCAGCAGCCCGACTTCGTCCGCCGTCCGCTCGCGCAGCGTCTGCAGCCGCCAGGTGTGAAGGAGCGCCGCGCCCTCGAAGACGCCGACGACGATATTGGTATTGCCTACGTCGATCGCTAGGAGCATGACGTCACAACCAGGCGACTTCGCCGCCGACGATCCGTTCCACACGATCGCCGACGCGCACCATGAGCGCGCCCTGCTCGTCGATGCCGGCGGTGACGCCCGACATCGCGCCCGCGTTGGTCGTCCACGCGACGCGCGCGCCTTCGGCGCCCGGCGCGTGCGTGCGCCAGGCGTCGAGAATAGCATCGAACCGCCCGGCGAGCAGGTCGTCGTACCGGCGCGCCAGCGCCGCCAGCGTCTCGATCAGCACGTGAATGCGATCGATCGCGCGGCCCGTCTCCGACTCGAGCGACGTCGCGCGGTCGTGCAGCTCCGGCGGAAAGGCGCTCGCGTCGACGTTGATCCCGTAGCCGACGACGACGTGCGCCTCCGATGCGCGCTCCGCGAGAATGCCGCCGAGTTTCCGGCGCGCGGCCAGGAGATCGTTCGGCCACTTGAGATCGACGGCGAGGCCCGTCGCCGCGGCGATACCTTCGGCGAGCGCGACGCCGGCCGCCAGCGTCACGAGCGTCGTCGCCCTCGACGGATCGACGCGCGCGGACGCGGGCGCGAGCACCACCGACGCGTAGAGGCCGGCGCGCGGCGGAGAAAACCACGCGTGGCCGCGGCGCCCGCGTCCCGCCGTCTGCTCGTCGGCGACGACGACGAGGCCGTGCGGGTCAGCGGCCGCATCGTCGTTCTTCGCGCACCGCGCGAGCGCCACGTCGTTGGTCGACCCGATCGCCGGCAGGAAGACGAACGTCGACGCGAGCGGGCCCAGCCGCGGCCGCGCGCCGTCGATCGCGGTCCGTAGCTCCAGCCCGTCGTCAGCGCGGCTCGATCTCAAAGCTGATGTCGACGGCAGGCGCGGAATGGGTGAGCGCCCCGACCGACACGTAGTCGGCGCCGGTCGAGGCGAGCTCGGGCACGCGCTCGAGCGTGACGCCGCCGGAGATCTCGATCTTCGCGCGCCCGCGCGCGAGCGCGACGGCGTCGCGGATTGACGCCGTCGACATGTTGTCGACGAGGATCGTGTCGGCGCCGGCGGCGAGCGCCTCGTCCACCTGGTCGAGCCGCTCGGCCTCGATCTCGATCGGCATCCCGGGCCGGTGCGCGCGCGCGCGCTCGACCGCCGCCTTCACGCCGCCGGCGAGCCGGATGTGATTGTCCTTGATCAGGATCGCGTCGAAGAGGCCGACGCGGTGGTTCGCGGCCCCGCCCGCCGCGACCGCGTACTTCTCGAGCGCGCGGAGCGTCGGCGTCGTCTTGCGCGTGTCGAGAATCGTGATGCGGCCGGCCGCGGCGTCGACGAACCGGCGCGCGCGCGTGGCGATGCCGGACAGCCGCTGCAGGAAATTGAGGGCGGTGCGTTCGCCGACGAGGAGCGTCCGCGCCGTGGCGTCGACGGTGGCAATCGTGTCGCCGGCGCGGCACGCGTCGCCGTCGCGCTTGTCGACCGTGAAAACAGGGGACGATCCGTTTTGTTCGAGCTGGCGGAAGGCTTCGAACGCGACGTCGAGGCCGGCGACGATGCAGTCGGCTTTGGCGATGAAGACGCCGTGCGCCGGCCGGTCGGGCGCGACGGTCGCCTCGGTCGTCACGTCGCCGTCGCGGACGTCCTCGGCGAGCGCGCGGCGGACGAGGTCGCGGTAAGCGGACGGATCGAGCGAATTCATTCGCAAAATCGCATTTGGTGCCTGGCACGTGCCTGGCACGTGCCAGGCACCGGCTAGGCGCGCTCGCTGGCGGTGCCGGCGTACCCCTGCACGACGATCGCCTGCGGCTCGCCGACGGCCACGTCGAACCGCTCGACGCGCAGCGCTGCCCGCAGATCGGCCTCGACGATCGGCATCAAGCCGACGGTGGTGTCGTGCGCCTGGACGCTGACGCTCGTGATCGGCACCTTCAGCGGCCGCTTCGCTTCCGAGCGCTGCTTGCGCACCTCGAACAGGACGTCGGTCGCCCACTGGTACGCGCGCTGGTCGAGCTCGCGCGTCGCCTCGCTGTTGTCGCCGACCAGGGAGACGAGCTCCTCCGCCTTCGGCCACGCCGCGCGGTGGATCGATCCCTCCTGCCACCACGACCAGACCTCCTCGGTCACGTACGGCAGGAACGGCGCGAACAGCCGCAGGATCACCGACAGCGCCGCGCGCAGCGCCGCGGTCGCCGATCCGGCGCCGGCGGGTCCCTGTTCGCCGTACCGCCGGCCCTTCACGAGCTCGAGGTAGTCGTCGCAGAACCGCCAGAAGAACGATTCGGCGCGCTGCAGCACGCGCGTGTAGTCGTACTCCTCGAAGGCGCGCGTCACCTCGTCGACCAGCGCCGCAAGGCTGCGGATCATCGCGCGATCGACCGGCGCGACGATCGCCGACGGCGGCGCCGGCGCGCCGCTCGATTCGCTGAGCGCAAACTTCGACGCGTTCAGAATCTTGATCGCCAGTCGGCGCCCGACGCGCATCTGGTTCGTGTCGAACGCGGTATCCGCGCCCGGCCGTCCGCTCGCCGCCCAGTAGCGCACGCCGTCGGACCCGTGCTCCTCGAGCAGCGCCATCGGCGTGACGACGTTGCCCTTCGACTTCGACATCTTCTTGCGATCGGGATCCAGAATCCAGCCGGAGATCGCCGCGTTCCACCACGGCAGCGAGTCGTGCTCGAAATGCGCGCGCAGCACTGAGCTGAAGAGCCACGTGCGGATGATGTCGTGCGCCTGCGGCCGCAGGTCCATCGGAAACGTGCGCGCGAACAGATCCGGATCGTCGGGCCAGCCGCAGACGATCTGCGGCGACACCGAGGAAGTCGCCCACGTGTCCATCACGTCGGGATCGCCGACAAATCCTCCGGGCACGCCGCGCTGCTCCGCCCGGTAGCCGGGCGGGACGTCGGTCGACGGATCGATCGGCAGACGATCCTCGGCTGCCGCAATCGGATGGTCGTACTCGGTCGCGCCGTGGTCGGAGATCGGATACCACACCGGAAACGCCACGCCGAAGTAGCGCTGACGGCTGATGCACCAGTCGCCGTTCAGGCCGTTGGTCCAGTTCTCGTACCGCGTCCGCATGTACTCCGGGTGCCACTTCAGCTCGCGGCCGCGCTCGATGAGCGAGTCGCGGAACTCGATCGCCTTGATGAACCACTGCCGGCTCGTGATGATCTCGAGCGGACGGTCGCCTTTCTCGTAGAACTTCACCGCGTGCGTGATCGGCCGCGGCTCCCCTTGGAGCGCGCCGCTCGCGCGCAACTGCTCGACGATCTTCGCGCGCGCCTTGTTCGCCGACAGGCGGGCGAGCTCGTCGTAGTGCCGCTGCGCCGCGGCCGCGTCAGTTGATTCCCAGCCCGGCGCGCCCCACGAAACCGGCCGCAGCGTGCCGTCGTGCTGAATCACGGCGCGCACCGGCAGGCTCAGCTCGCGCCACCAGGTGACGTCGGTGATGTCGCCGAAAGTGCAGATCATCGCGATGCCGCTGCCCTTGTCCGGATCGGCAAGCGCGTGCGCCTTCACCGGCACGCGGGCGCCGAAGAGCGGCGTTTCGACCTCGCGGCCGAACAACCCTTTGTAGCGCTCGTCGTCGGGATGCGCGACGAGCGCCACGCATGCCGGAATCAGCTCCGGGCGCGTCGTTTCGATCTCGACCGCCGGGCGGCCGAAGCCGCTCGCGACGCCTGGGTCGGCGATCCGGAACGCGATCTTGTGGAACGCGCCGGTAACCTCCCGATCCTCGAGCTCCGCCTGCGCGACCGCCGTCTTGAAGTCGACGTCCCAGAGCGTCGGCGCCTCGGTCTGGTACGCGAGGCCGCGCTCGAGCAGATGCAGGAACGCGAGCTGCGAGACGCGCTGCGATCGGCGGCCGATGGTCGCGTACGTCATCGACCAGTCGACCGATAGCCCGAGATGCTTCCACAGCCGCTCGAACGCTTTCTCGTCCTCGGCGGTGAGGCGCGCGCACAGCTCGACGAAATTCGGCCGCGACACCGAGACCGGCGGCTTCGGAGGCTCGGGCGGCGGCGTGAACGACGGATCGTAGGGCAGCGACGGATCGCAGCGGACGCCGTAGTAGTTCTGCACGCGGCGCTCGGTGGGCAGGCCGTTGTCGTCCCATCCCATCGGATAGAAGACTTCCCGGCCGCGCATGCGGTGGAAGCGGGCGACGAGGTCGGTGTGCGTGAAGGAGAAGACGTGGCCGACGTGCAGCGATCCGCTGACGGTCGGCGGCGGCGTGTCGATCGAGTACACCTCGGCGCGGGGCCGCGAGCGGTCGTACCGGTACACGCCGCTCGCTTCCCAGCGCGCCATCCACTTCGCTTCCAGCCCCTCGAGGGCCGGCTTCTCGGGCAGGGCCATCACGCGATCGTATACGGAAACGCGCGTGATCGGGAACCGAGACGCGGGGCGGCGGCGGCTACTTGATCGAGTCTTTGATCTTCGCGATCTCCTCGCGAACGAGCTGCTCGGCGACGCGCGACACGATGTCGCCGACCGTGTCGCGGATCGCGCGATCGGTGAGCCGCTCGAGCACGAGGCGCGTCACCTGTTCGACGAGGTCGTCGGTGATTGCCGCCTCCGGCCGCGACGGCGGCCACGCGGCAGGTACGCGATCGTGCTGCTCGGCCGCGAGCAGCGCGGCAAACGCGTCGCCGAGCGTGGGCAGCTCTGCGACGGCCGCTGCGGCGCCGGCCGCGTGATGCGCGGGGGCCGGCGCGGGCATCGACGGTGCGAACGCGTGCTCGGCGGCGTTCGCCGCGAAACCGGACGCCTCGTGCATCTGGGACGGCGGCGCCGGCGGCGGCTCGAACACCGGCGCCTCGAACGACGCGATGTCGAACGCCGTCAGCTCCGGCGGCTCCTGCGCCAGCGGCAGATCGGCACCGGCATCGGACGCGGGCGGCGGCGCAGACGGCGCCGGGGGAAGATCCCACTGCTCGGTGCCCGCGGCGCCGGAGCTGGAGCCGGGGGCCGGCGCGCCGAACCAATCGATCTCGGCATCGAGCGGCGCCGCTTCCGCGACGTGCGGTTCGGCGGCCGTCGGCGAGACGGCCGTCGGCGGCTCGGGCGGCGGCGGCGGCGCGGCCGCCTGCCGGTTCGTGATCGCCGCGTTGAGCCGATCGAAGTAATCGTCGAGCGGCGGAACGGCAGTGGATTCGATCGGACTCGTCGGCGTCGCGTTCGGGGCGGGCACGTCGGGCGCCGATTGGCTCGCCGGAATCTCGAGCGGCGGCGCGACCTCGGCGTTGATCGACGCCGGGAGCTGATGGCTCTTCGCGAGCAGCTCCTTCACGCGAGTGATGACGAGCTGCGGCTCGAACGGCTTCGCGAGCACGCCGTCGCAGCCGGCCTGTGCCGCGCGCACCTGATCCACCGGCTCGAACGCGCCCGTCAGCAGGACGACGGGAATGTGCGAGAGCTTCGGCGACTGCCGGATGTACTGCGCAACCTCGTAGCCGTTCTTGCCGGGCATGCCGATGTCGGCGAGGACGATGTCGGGCGGCGTCGCGGCTTCGAGGCGTTCGATCGCTTGATCGCCGTCGCTCACGGCTACCACCCGCACGTCTTCGTCGGCAAACGTCAGCTCGATGACGCGTTGAATGGTGACGCTGTCGTCGGCGAGGAGAAGAGTATGGCTCACCTTGTGCGTATCGGTTCTAGCGCCGCGCGTATGTAGGGGCTGGAAGCTCGGGGCTTGGGGCTAGCCGAAATGTGAACTTCTGATCGCATGACAGCTAGCCCCTAGCCCCGAGCCCCGACGCGCGCGTTCGCATTGATGAAGTCGATGATGTCCTGCATCGGCGTGCCGGGAAGAAATACGCCTTTGACGCCGATCTCTTTCAGCTTCGGGATGTCGACGTCGGGGATGATCCCGCCGATCAGCACGAGCACGTCGTCGAGCCCTTTGTCGCGCAGCAGCTGCATCAGGCGCGGCGCGATGTGGTTGTGGGCGCCGGAGAGGATCGAGAGGCCGATGACGTCCGCGTCCTCCTGGAGCGCGGCGGAGGCGATCTGCTCCGGCGTCTGGCGGAGGCCGGTGTAGATGACTTCCATGCCCGCGTCGCGCAGCGCGCGCGCGATGACCTTGGCGCCGCGGTCGTGGCCGTCCAATCCGGGTTTGGCGATGACGACTCTGAGCTTCCGCATCGTGTCGCAGACGGGGCTGGGGGCTCGGGGCTGGGGGCTAGCTGGATCGTGAAAGGAATCGCGACCGCTTCACCATTCGGCGAGCCCCTAGCCCCTAGCCCCTAAATCACCGGCACTTCCTCGTACTCGCCCCACACCTCGCGCAGCGCGTCGCACATCTCTCCCACCGTCGCGTACGCGCGCGCGGCGTCCAGGATCGGCGGCATGAGGTTCTCTTTCGTGCTCGCGACGGCGCGGAGCCGATCGAGCGACCGCCGAACGGCGTCGTTGTCCCTCGTCTTGCGCAGCGTTTCGAGCTTCGCGAGCTGCGTGTCGGCGGCGGACTCGTCGATGTAGAGAATCTCGATCGGCGGCTCGTCGCTCTGGACGAAATCGTTGACGCCGACGATCACCTTCTCCTTCCGCTCGACCGCCTGCTGGAAGCGATAGGCGCTCTCGGCGATCTCCTTCTGCGGGAAGCCGCGCTCGATCGCCTCGATCATGCCGCCCATGCGGTCGATCTGATCGAAGTAGGCGAGCGCGCCGTCTTCCATCTCCTTCGTCAGCCTCTCGACGAAGTACGATCCGCCGAGCGGATCGACGATGTTCGCGACGCCCGATTCGTGCGCGATGATCTGCTGCGTGCGGAGCGCGAGCGTCGCCGCCTCGGCCGTCGGCAGCGCGAGCGCCTCGTCGAGCGAGTTCGTGTGCAGCGAGTTGGTGCCGCCGAGCACCGCCGACAGCGCCTGCAGCGCCGTGCGGACGACGTTGTTGTAGGGCTGCTGCGCGGTGAGCGAGACGCCGGCCGTCTGACTGTGGAAGCGCAGCTTCCACGAGCGCTCGTTTCTCGCGCCGAAGCGGTCGCGCATCTGGTGCGCCCAGATCTTCCGCGCGGCGCGGTACTTGGCGATCTCCTCGAAGAAGTCGCTGTGCGCGTTGAAGAAGAACGAGATCTGCGGGACGAAGCGATCGACGTCGAGCCCGGCGTCGACGCCCCACTGCACGTACTCGATGCCGTCGCGCAGCGTGAAGGCGAGCTCCTGGAGCGCGGTCGCTCCCGCTTCGCGGATGTGATAGCCGCTCACCGAGATCGTGTTCCACTTCGGCGCCTGGTCGGCGCAGAAGCCGAAGATGTCGGTGATGATCCGCATCGACGGCCGCGGCGGGAAGATGTACTCCTTCTGCGCGATGAATTCCTTGAGGATGTCGTTCTGAATCGTCCCTGAGATGTTCTTCCAGTCGGCGCCCTGCTTCTCGGCGACCACGAGGTACATCGCGAAGATCATCGCGGCCGGCGAGTTGATCGTCATCGACGTCGTGATGTCGCCGAGGCGGATGCCGTCGAAGAGCGTCTCCATGTCGGCGAGCGACGTCACGTTGACGCCGCACTTCCCCACCTCGCCGAGCGAGAGCTCGTGGTCGGGATCGCGTCCCATCAGCGTCGGCAGATCGAAGGCGACGCTCAGGCCGGTGCCGCCGGCGCCGAGCAGCGTCTTGTAGCGCTCGTTGGTCTCCTCCGGCGTGCCGAAGCCGGCGAACTGCCGCATCGTCCAGAGCTTGCCGCGGTAGCCGGTGGCGTGGATGCCGCGCGTGTAGGGAAATGTGCCGGGATGCGCGAGATCGCGCGCGTAGTCGATCCCTTCGACGTCCTCAGCCGTATAGAGGCGCTCGATCGGGCGGCCGGAGATCGTCGTGAACTGCGCCGCGCGCTCGGGTGATTTCTTCAGCGCCGGCTCGAGCGTTTCCTGTTCCCACCGCTCTTTCCCGCGCTCCGCGACCGTTTTCATCTTCACGGCATTATACCTGCCGCTTCCGGGCCGCTTCCCGGCGCTGCCGCCCGCCGTCTCTGCATCCGTGTAGGCGCACTGTCTCCATTCGGTAATGGTTTCCACAGAAGAGGCAGCATTCGCGCCGGATTTCGGCGAACCCACTCGGAAGAGGCAGGCATGGAAGCGGCAACCGTCGAGCGACGGCGTCCATGAGAGTGTCGCGCGCGTTCGTCGCCATCGCCGGTGCGCTGATCGCCGAGTCGGCCATCGCGATCGCGCGGCCACTGCCGCCGCGGCCTCGCCGAGCCTCAGGGTGTCTGACACGTGTCTGACACGTGCCTGACACGTGTCACACCAAGCGGGCCTTACGGCATGAAATCGGCAACATGGGGACGCATCACTCATCACAAACGGCGATTTTCCTGGGGAACCTGCGTACTATGAAACTGCTGGGCTGTCCGAAACTCATCTTCTTAGCTCTTGCGCTGTCAGCAATGGCCGGGCTTGGCGAGCGCCGCCTCGCGGCGCAGGCCGCGCCGCCGACGCCGGCGGTATCGGTGCTGCGCAACACGGGGCTCGCGCAGAGCGTGTGGCCCGGCGACTTCAACGGCGACGGCATCACCGATCTCGCGGCGACGGCGCCGCGGCCGTTCGGCCAGCCGCCAAGCCCCGTCGTGATCGCCATCGGGCGCGGCGACGGCACCTTCAGCGCACCCACAGCCACCAGCATCACCGGCTTCGTGCTCGACGTCATCGACATCAACGGGGACCACAAGCCCGACCTCCTCGTCGTCAACGCCGGATCGACAGACGCCAGCCTCTTCTTCGCGCTCGGGAACGGCGATGGAACATTCACCACCGTGCGGCCCGTGGCGACGCTCCCCGACGTCGAGTTCGCGCTCGTCGGCGATCTCGACGGCGACGGCGTGAAGGACGTCCTCGTCGGCTCGTCCAACGACACGATTCAGATCTATGCGGGCCACGCCGACGGCTCGTATGCCAGCGCCGCGACGCTCGCGGGCGGGACCTTCATCCACGGCGGCATCCTCGCCGACTTCAACGGCGACAACCGCAAGGATTTCGCGATCGCCAACCACTATGGGGGATCGGTGACGATCTTCCTGAATCAGGGCGCGTTCAATTTCCTCGCAGCCGACGTGCCGGTGGGGATGCAGGCCAACGGCGTCACCGCCGGCGATCTGAACGGCGACGGGAAGATCGATCTCGTCGTGGCGATGTCGGGCGGCGGCGACAACGACAATTACTTCACCGAAGGCGGCGCGGGCGTGCTGCTCGGCCGCGGCGACGGAACGTTCGGCGCCGTGGCGACCTACGACATCCCGCGCGGCGGCTGGCAGGCGGTGGTCGGCGACTTCAACCGCGACGGCATCATCGACATCGCGACGGCGAACCGCTCGTCGATTTTCTACGACGACTGCGGGCCGTCGTGGAAGACGTGGGACAGCGTGTCGATCCTGCCCGGCAAGGGCGACGGCACGTTTGCCGCCGCGTCGAGCTTCTCGATCGGCGACCAGACGGACCTCGACGGCTCCGCGGATCGCAACCGCGTCGCGTCGCTGAACACATCGGATCTGAACGGCGATCAGGTGAAGGATCTGATCGTGTCCGACGGCACGGTGATCCTGAACCGCGCCGCCCAACCGAACCGCGCGCCCGTGGTCGACGTGAGCGAATCGTCGGCGACGAGCGACGCGGTGCTGCTGCGCGCAAAGGTGACCGACGCCGACCAGGACATGGTCACGTACACGTGGACGTCGAACGACGGCATCCTCATCGGCCCGGTGCCCAGCACGTGCTTCGGATCGTGGGCGACGCCCGGCACGCACACGTATACGGTCACCGTCGACGATGGACACGGGAATCAGGCGAGCGCGTCGGTGTCCTTCACGGTCGGCTCGGGCGGCGGCGCCGGGCCGACCCTGTCGATGATCGCGCCCACCGATGGCTCGACGATCGTGGCGGGCACGCCGTACGCGATCAAGTTCCACGTCGAGGATCCCGACATGGCGCTCTACGAGTGGTCGATCGACTACTCGCTCGACGATGGCGCGACGTGGAATCACATTTGGGAGTGCCACAACGTAGGCCAGCCATCGCAGCCCGGCATTCCGACCTCCCGCGACGAATCGTGCACGTGGAACAATCCCGGCCCTGCGTCGGCACAGGCACGCCTCGTCGTATACGCGCAGAACGATGCGGACGCGTCGATCGGGACGCCGGCGACCTCGAGTCTCACGATTGCGGCGGCGCCCGGCGGCGTGCCGTACCCGTGGCAGCAGCAGGACGTCGGCGCGGTCGCGGTGGCCGGCGCCACGACGTACAGCGGCGGCGTGTTCACCTCACGCGGCAGCGGCGCCGACATCTGGGGCACTGCCGACGAATTCCACTACACGTACATGAACGCGCAGTCCTCCGGCACGAGCGGCGGAGAGATCGACGTCATCGCGCACGTGGACAGCGTGCAGAACGTGAACGCGTGGACCAAGGCGGGCGTCATGATCCGCGCGCACCTCGGCGCCTCGTCGCCGCACGCCTCTTTCTTCGTGTCGCCGGGCAAGGGGATCGCGTTCCAGCGGCGGCTCACGGAAGGCGCCGCCTCTATCAGCACGGGCCTGCCGGGCGTGACGGCGCCGGTGTGGCTGCGCCTCGTCTCGGAGGTGAACTATCCGAACGAGTACGTGCGCGCGTACTACAAGAAGAACGCGTCCGACCCGTGGACGCAGTTCGCGCAGGATGCGTTCCCCAGCGTCGTCTCGGAGCCGTACGCGGGCGTGGCCGTCTCGAGCCACGTGGACGGCACGCTCGCGACCGCGGTGTTCTCGAGCGTGAGCGTCGCGCCCAAGAGCGCCTGGCAGGACGCGAGCATCGGCAGGACCGGCGGCCAGGCGGCGACGAGCGGCAGCACGTTCACGCTGCAGGGCATCGGCGCCGACATCTGGGGCACGAGCGATCAGCTCGAGTACGTGTACCAGCAGTGCCCCGGCAACTGCACGATCACCGCGCGCGTCGCGAGCCTCGAGAACACGAATCAGTGGGCCAAGGCGGGCGTGATGTTCCGCGAGTCGACCGACGCGAACTCGCGGCAAGTGGACATGATCGTGTCGGCGCTGAAGGGCGCGGCGATGCAGTATCGCGCGGCGACGGGCAGCGCATCGGCGTCGGCCGGCACGACCGCGGGCGCCGCGCCCGGCTGGGTGCGCCTGGCGCGCAGCGGCAACGTGTTCACCGGCTACTGGTCGACCGACGGCGTCACCTTCACGCAGGTCGGCAGCGTCAGCGTCGTGATGAACGCGTCGATCTGGGTGGGCCTCGCCGTCACGAGCCACAACACGGCTGCGGCGGCGACGGCGCAGTTCGACGGCGTCTCGTTGACACAACCTTAGACGGGTCAGCAACTTAAGGCGCGCTCGCTTGACTAGTCGACACGGGCCACGATAGTCTGGCCCGTTTCGACTCGTTGCGACTAGGAGCGCCATGGCGGCCACGAACGGATCGATCTTCGGTGCCATGCTCCAGGAGTTCGACGGAGCGGCCCGCATCCTCAACCTCGAGCCCGGCATCTGGAAAATCCTCACCAGCCCCAAGCGACAAATCACCGTTTCGTGCCCCGTGCAGATGGACAACGGCGAGATCGAGGTGTTCACGGGGTACCGCGTTCAGTACAACATCACGCTCGGCCCGGCGAAGGGCGGCATTCGTTACCACCCGAATGTCACGCTCGACGAGGTGACGGCGCTCGCCGCATGGATGACGTGGAAGTGCGCCGTCGCGCACATTCCGTTCGGCGGCGGCAAGGGCGGCGTCATCTGCGATCCGACGAAGATGTCGAAGCGCGAGATCGAGGCGCTCACGCGCCGCTACATCGCCGAGATCGTCGACGCCATCGGCCCCGAGAAGGACGTCCCGGCGCCGGACGTGAACACCAACGATCAGATCATGGCGTGGGTGATGGACACCTACTCCATGCACGTCGGCCACACGACGACGTCGGTCGTCACCGGCAAGCCGGTGGAGCTCGGCGGATCGCTCGGGCGGCGCGAGGCGACGGGCCGCGGCGTGATGATCGCGGCGCGCGAGTCGGCGAAGCACGTCGGCTTCAACATCAAGGGCGCGTCGGTGGCGGTGCAGGGCTTCGGCAACGTCGGCTCGATCTCGGCGGAGCTGCTCGCGCAGGAGGTCGGGGCGAAGATCGTCGCCGTCACCGACTGGAAGGGCGGCGTCTACAACAAGCAGGGGCTCGACATCCCGACGCTGCTCGACTACACGAAGCAGAAGAAGACCGTCGACGGCTTCCCCGGCGCGGAGCCGCTCACGAACGCGGATCTCTTCAAGCTGGACGTCGACATCCTGATTCCCGCCGCGCTCGAGAACCAGATCACGGGCGAGAACGCGCCGACGATCAAGGCGAAGGTGCTCATCGAAGGCGCCAACGGGCCGACGACGCCGGATGCGAACAAGCTGCTGCACGATCGCGGCGTCTTCATCGTGCCGGACATCCTCGCCAACAGCTCGGGCGTCACGACGTCGTACTTCGAGTGGGTGCAGGACCGCTACGGCTACTTCTGGACGGAGAAGGAAGTCAACGAGCGCCTCGAGGCGAAGATGTGCGAGGCGTTCGGCGCCGTGCTGCAGACGTCGATCAAATACAAGGTGGACATGCGCACCGCCGCGTACATCGTCGCGATCGGCCGCGTCGCGACCGTCACCCGCATGCGCGGGATGTACGCCTGACGCCGAGGGTCGGACCGGGGTCGGACCGCAGTCCGGACTGGCGCTTCGCGTAGGGCAGGGCCTTCAGGCCGTGCCATTCAGGCTCGCGACAGGCAGCGTGACCGTGGCTGTCGTGCCCCTGCCGACCTCGCTCGACAACTGGATCTCGCCGCCGTGCGCGGCGACGAGATGCTTCGCGATGGTCAGCCCGAGGCCCGATCCGCGCGAGCCGGGTCCCTTGTGAAAACGATCGAAGGCGTGCGCGAGCTCGTCGGGCGTCATGCCGGCTCCCGTGTCGCGCACCTCGATCCGGATCGCGCCGGCTGACGCCGCGCTGACGCGAACGATCACCGATCCCTCCGCCGGCGTGTACCGCAGCGCGTTGCTCACCAGGTTCGCGATCACTTCCCGGATGCGGATCGGATCCACGTCGGCCGGCGGGAGCTCCGCCGGCGCATCGACGTCGACTGCGGCGTGCGGCGCCGCAGCGGATCCCGCGAAGCCGCGCGCGACGTCGCGCGCGAGGTCCGCGATGTCGGTCGGCTCTCTCTGCAGCAGCAGCGCGCCGCTCTCGGACAGGGCGAGCGTCCGCAGGTCGTCGATCAGCCGCGACAGCACGCCCGTCTCCTCGAGCAGCGTCGTCAGCTGATCGTCGTCGCGCGGGTAGACGCCGTCGAGCAGCCCTTCGAGCTTTCCCTGCAGCACCGTGACCGGCGTGCGCAGCTCGTGCGAGAGGTCGGCCATCAGATCGCGGCGCTGCCGATCGTGGCTCGCGAGGCGCTCGGCCATCGTGTTGAACGCGCGCGCGAGCGCGCGGAACGGCGGCGCGCCCTGCTCGGCGACGCGCACGCCGTAGTCGCCTTCGGCGACGCGGCCGGCGGCGTCCATGACGGCGCCGAGCGGGCGGCCGACGGTGCGGAGCGTGCCGAGGAGCGCCATCGCCGTCAGCATCGCGCCGGCGAGGCCGCCGCCGAGGACGAAGAGCGCGCTGCCCGGCGGCGACCCCGGCGCCGCGAGGCCGAGCCGCGTCGCCGCCGCCCAGACGAGCGAGACGGTGCCGACGATGCCGGTCGCCAGCACCGCGACGAACATCAGCGCGAACAGGCGGAAGAATCGGATGCGCCGCGCGCGCCAGTCGTACGCGCGGTGGCGCGGCGGCCACGGCTCGTTCTCCGGCCACCACGGCGGCCGACCGCGCTGCCACCTCGGTCTCACTCCGCGAGCTTATAACCGACGCCGTGCACCGTCAGCAGGTGACGCGGACGCCGCGGGTCGCGCTCGATCTTGCGCCGCAGGTTCTTCACGTGCGTGTCGATCGCGCGATCGAACGAGTCGACCTCGGCGCCGCCGATCGCGTCGAGCAGCTGCGCGCGCGTGAACACGCGCCCCGGCTGCCTCGCGAGCGCCGCGAGCAGCTCGAACTCGGTCGGCGTCACCTCGACGGCGCGGCCGGCGACGGCTGCTCGCATCCTCCCCTTGTCCAGCTCCAGATCGCCGGCGCGCAGGATCTCGCCGCGCGCAGGTGCCGCGTCGATCCGCCGGAACACCGCGCGCACGCGCGCGACGAGCTCCTTCGGGCTGAACGGCTTCGTCACGTAGTCGTCGGCGCCGATCTCGAGGCCGAGCAGCTTGTCGCGCTCCTCGACGCGCGCCGTCAGCATGATGATCGGCACGTTCGACTGCCGGCGCAGCGTGCGCGTGACGTCGACGCCGTCCATGTACGGCAGCCCCAGATCGAGCACGATGAGGTCGGGACGGCGCGCGCGCGCGGCGGCGAGCGCGTCGGGGCCGGTGCCGGCGACCGACACCTGGAAGCCCGCGCGCTCGAGATAATCGCGCGCGATCTCCGCAATGCGCGCCTCGTCGTCCACGACCAGGATGTGCTTCACGTCAGACCGTGCGCGGCGCCGATCCGGACTGCTCCGGCCGCTCCTGCGCGTGCGCGCGGCGATGCCACTCGTCGAAGGCGGGCGGCACGCCGCCGCCGTAGTAGCCGTAGCCGCAGCCGCGGCCCCACCGCGCGCCGCGCCAGAACAGCGCGCGCGCGACGAAGATCCAGAAGAAGATGAACAGCAGCGGGAAGAACGGGAAGAAGCCGAAGCCGACCCCCCACGGCCGCGGGTAGACGATGATCGGCGCGCCGGCGGCGGGCGCCGCGACGGCCGGGCTCTCGGCGATGCTGCGCGCGACGCCGAGGTTGTAGCCGTAGAAGCCCGCGGCGGTCAGCGCGCCGACGATGGCGACGACGATCAGAACGGCTCGAAATACGTGTCGATTCTCCATGACGTCCTCCTCAGACGATCTCCAGAGAGGAGTGTCGCAGGCGATTGTGGAGGAATTGTGAGCGCCTACGAGGTGACGCGGAACGTGAACCGGTCGCTCGCGTCGCGCGCGCCGCGCCGCGCCGTCACCTCCACGACGTACTCGCCGGCGGCGAGGCTCGCGAGCGGGAGATCGATCGCCTGATCGCCGGGCGTCGCCGAGGGCGTCACCGCGAGATCGCGAATCGCGTAGCCGGTCCGTCCGAGGAGCCGCGCGGACACTTGCGGCGGCGCGTTCGACGCCCCGTACGCCTGAAAGCGGATCAGCAGCCGCTCGGTGCGGCTGAACTCGCGCGACGCGACGGGCGCCGCCGCGTCGGCGTCGAGCGCGCGGAATTCGCGCGCGTTGCGCGCGCGCAGCACCTCCGGCGTGCCGACGGCGACCTCGCCGCGCAGATCGCGGATCGAGATGTCGCGCACGTCCTGATCGAGCGCCTGCGCGGCGGCGTCCTCGATCGCCATCCGCAGCCGCAGCCGCCCCGGACGGACCTCGAAGATCGCGCGCGGCGGCGTCGCGCCCGGGGCATCCATCGCCGCCGGCCCGGTCGGCGCGACGGGCCCCTCGAAGACGATCGTGCCGTCGCCGGTCTTCGCCGTCAGCACGAGCCGCGTCGGGACGCGCCGCGTCCGATCGCCGGGGACGCGGGCGGCCGGTTCCCACACGAAGGTGACGCGCGTCGTGCCGTCGCGGCCGCGCGCCACGCCGAACCACGGCCGGATGAGCGGGCTGGCGTGCGGCGCCGGCTCCGGCGGCACGACCTTGCGCGGCTCGTTGAGGCGTGCCAGCAGCGCCGTGCGCAGCGCCTCGTCGGGCGACGCCGTCCAGTAGCCCTTGCGCGCGTGCACGCGCACGCCGCTGCGCTTCACGCGCGCCTCCAGCTCGCGAAATCGACCGTCGTCGGGGTGCGACGTGCGGAACGACAGCAGGTAGTACGCGCGGGAATCGGCCGATGCGCGCTGCAGCATCGTGCCGGCGTCGGAGATCGCGGCCTGGCCGTCGGTGTCGTCCGCGAGGCGCCGCAGCGCTTCGTCGGGCGCCGCGGCGTCGGCGCCGTCGCGCGGATCGAACGCGTAGATGGCGACGTTCGCGCGGTCCGCCGATCGCACGATCGTCTCGAGCGTCGGCAGGTACTCCTGCCCGCGCCGTCGATCCGCGCGCCCCACGCCCTCGCTGGCGACGATGAGCGTCTTGCGGCGGTCGGCGAGCGTGCCGAGGTGCAGCGCGAGCGCGTTGATCGCGGAGAGCGCCACCTGGCTGCGCGCGGCGTCGATCCGCGCCGGCGTGCCGGCGATGTAATCGCGCTCGTACGCGTTGCGCGGCTCGTAGTCGCCGCGCCGCCCGCTGAAGCTCTCGATCGCCGCGCGCGCCGCGTCGCGGTCCCGCGCCGAGCGGATCGCGAGCAGCGAGTCGAGCGGCTTCATGACGACGATCAGATCGTCAGGGGCCAGATCGCGGTCGACGAACCGCAGCAGCGCGTCGCGCACGCGATCGGTGTTCGCGCCCGCCTGCACGTGGTACTCGTCGAGAAAGATCGCGAACAGCCGCGCGGCGTCGGGCGCGGCCGCCTGGTGTTCGTCGGCGGCGGTCTGAATCGGCCCCGGCGGCGGCGCGGCGGCGGCGACGGCGCGGACGAAGCGCACCGATTCGAGCGCGAGCGGCACGCCTTGCTCGCGCAGATCGAAATCGGCTGCGGTGAGGTTCTCGACCGCGCGTCCGCGGGCGTCGGTCGCGACGAGATCGATCGTGACGAGGCGGGCGGCGGCCGCCGGCTGCTCGTCGGCGGACGGCGGCTCGCCGCCGATCGCCGCGCGTGCGGAGAGCGCTCCGGCGATCAGCAGCGCAATCGCCCCGCGCACGCCGCTACCCGGTGATCCGGAAGCCGACCAGCTCCTTCGCGTCGCCGTTCTGGTCGCCCGTCTTGATTTCGAGGACGTACTCGCCCGGCGGCAGCGCCGCCACCGCGAGGTCGATCTGCTGCTCGCCTGGCCGCGGGCCGGCGGCGGCGGTCAGCTCGTTCATCGGGCTGCCGGCGCGGTTCAGGATGTGAATCTTGAGCGGCGGCGTCGTCCCGCCGGGGCCGTAGACCGGCACGCGCACGACGAGGCGATCGGTGCGGCTGAACTCGCGCGACGCCGTCGGGATCGCCTCGGGATCCGCCTTCAGCTTGTTCAGCTCTGGAATGGTGCGCGCGCGCAGCACGGCGGGCGTGCCGAGCAGCGCTGTCGGCGCGGTGAGATCGGGAATCGTGATCTCCCGCGTTTCCGTGTCGAGCGTCGTGGACGCGGGACCCTCCACCGAGACGCGCAGCTGCACCTTTCCGGGCGGCGCGTCGAAGACGACGCGCTGCGCGCCGCGCGCCGCCGCGCCCGACGCGTTCGCGGCGGCAACCGAGGAGGCGGGCGCCGTCGACGCGACGGCGACGTCGGGGACGCGGCCGCGGAAGACGAGCGATCCATCGGTGCCGAGCGCCATGAGCGAGACGCGCGTCGGCTCCTCGCGATCGGCGCGATCGCCCGGCGCCTTCGGCAGCGGCTCCCACACGAAGGTGACGCGCGTCTTGCCGTTCTCGCCGCGCGCAGTGCCGATCCACGTCCGCACGACGCTGGCGCGCGAGGGCCGCGCGATCGCCGAATTGATCGCGGCTTCCACCGGCTTCGGCACGGCCGGCTTCGGCGGCGCGAGCGCGCGGGCGGTCTGCTCGGCGTTCAGCGCCCAGTAGCCCTTGCGCGCGCGCACCTGCACGCCGGGCCGCTTCACGCGCACCTTGATCTCGTGGAACTTGCCGTCGGCCGGCGCCTGCGACGAGTTGTAGCCGATCAGGTAGTACGCGCTCTGGTCCTTCGTGATCTGCTTCATGCCGGCGGCGAGATCGTTGCGGTTGACGATCGCGCGGCCGTCGGTGTTCTCCGACAGCACCCGCAGCGTGTCCATCGTCGACTTGAGGTACCCCGAGTCGGTCTGGATGCCGATGCCGCCGCCTTCGTTGATGTCGAACTCGAAGACCGGCAGCCCGCGCGGATCGACCGAGTAGATCGCGACGTTGTTCTTGTTGGCCGTGTCGAAGACGTCGCGCAGGTCGGAGTCCATGTCCATGCTGGCGAGCCAGTTCGCGCGATCCTCGAGCGGATCGTTCACGCCGGCCTGGGCGTTGCCGTAGTTCGGGTTCCCGAAGCCGGGCATCGTCGCGTCGGCGTTGCGCATCTGCGGCGGGATGATGTTCGTGTAGCCCTCGCTCACCAGGATGAGCGCCTTGCGTCCTTCCTTGAGCGATCCCATGTGCACGATGAGCGCCTTGATCGCCGAGAGCGATACCTGGTTGCGGATCCGCTCGACGATCTCCGTCGGGTAGTGCGCGTAGGTCTCCTCGTACTGGTTCTTCGGCTCGTACTCGAACTTGCGGCCGAGGAACTGCTCCAGGCCGCGCATGACGGCCGAGTGGTTGCGCGTCATCCGCACCGCGCTGGTCGATTCGAGCGGATACATCACGCCGATCATGTCCGACGGCCCGAGGTTGTTCTCGACGAACGTCGACAGCTGCTTGCGCACCGACAGGCTCGATCCTTTTCGCACGTGGTAGTCGTCGAGAAAGATCGCGAAGAGCCGCACGTCGTCGCGCCCGGCCTCGGCTTCTTCGTCGTAGTCGGTGCGGATCTCGCGGACCGGCTCCTGCATCGCCTGCGCGCGGCCGCCGTCGAGCTTCACGAGCTTGAACGTCTCGATCTTCTGCGGCTTGCCGTCTTCGGTCACGTCGAAGTCGCCCTGCTGCAGATCGCCGACCGGGTTGCCGTTCTTGTCGGTGAGGATGACGTCGACGCGAACGAAGTTGATCCCGCTGCGGAAGACCGGCGGCTGCGTCGCCGGATCGGGCGCCGGTTGCTGTTGCTGCTGCGGTTGTTGTTGTTGCTGTGGCTGTTGCTGTTGGTGCTGAGCGTGGCCCTGGAGACCGAGGACGAACAACAGCGCGACCGCCGCGGCGAAGCATGTGCGCATCCGGCTGGCCATACCTAATCTTAGACGCTTTCGCACCGGTGCCGGCCCGGTTCAGCCGGCCCAGCCTTTTACGAGGTTCGGGAATCGATCCCCGACCCCCTGTGGAAAACTCGCCGCGCGCACGTTCCCACAGGGGGTCGGGGATCGTTTTTTCGCGAGCGTCGAATTCCTTCGGGATTTTTGATCGACCTCGCGCCGCTTCGGAGATTTCCACAGGGGGTCGGGGATCGTTTCTTGGTTTTCTGAAAACCCTTCGCGACCCCCTGTGGATATTCGGCGGGTTCTCGAAACCCTTCCCGACCCCCCCTGTGGATTTGGTCTGTCGACTGTTCGCCGGCGTCAGCGGGCGAGCACGCGAAAGGCGACGAACTGCTGGGCCGCGTCGCCGTCGGTCTTCGCCGCCAGTTCCAGGACGTAGTCGCCGGCGCCGACGCTGCCGAGCGGCACGGTGACCTCGCATACGCCAGCGGTGATGACGGCCGGCAGGTCGACCAGCGGCTGGCCGACGTGGTTGAGCAGCCGCGCGGACGTGGCCGGCGCCCCGGCCACAGCCGCGCGCACGACGACCGTGTCGGTCCGGCGGAACTCGCGGCGCGCGACCGGATCGCTCACCGTCCGCCCGTGCACGATGGCGAGCGACGGCGCCGCAAGCAGCGGCGTCTTCTCCACCGGCGCCGGCGGCGCCGGCATGTGGACCCGGCTCGGCGCTTCCGCCGGTTCGTCGGCGTTCGGGCGGAGCGAATCCGCCAGACGGTTCACCGCGTCGCGGACCGCGGGCGGGACGATCGGCGCGAGCGACGCCGGCCCGTCGGACGCCTCGCCGCGCTTGAACGCCCAGTAGCCGGTGCGCGCGAAGACCGTCGCGTCCGGTCGCGCCACGCGCACCGTCACGCGATGGAACTTCCCGTCGTCGGGGTGCGGCGACTCGTACGCGATCAAATAGTACGCGCTCGCGTCGCGGACGATGCGCTGCAGCTCGCCGCGGATGTCGTTGCGCTCGACGATCGCGCGCGCGCCGGTCTCGAGCGCCAGCGCGCGCAGCATGTCGTAGTCGCCGACGGAAACATTCATCATCTGCGCCGACGTCGTCTCGCGGCGGCGCATCGTCATGCCGCGCGGATCGAGAGGATAGATCGCCACGTTCGCGCGGTTCGCGGCCTCGTACACGCTGCGCAGCTCTTCGATCCGCTCGGTGAAGCCGTTGCTGACGAAGATCACCGTCTTCCGTCCCTGCTTGATCCCGCCGAGGTGCGCCGCCAGCCCCTCGAGCGCGCTCATCGTGATTTCGCGGCGGATGCGCTCGATGTCGCGCTGATGGCGCAGGTGCTCCTCTTCGACGGGCCGCGTCGGCTGATAGTCGCCAAGCCGCCCCCTGAAGGCGCGGATCGCCTTCAGCACCGGCTCGCGGTCGCGCGCGAAATGGACGTCGGTCATCGAGTCGAGCGGAAGGTAGACGGCCACGAGATCGGTCGGCGGCAGGCTTTGCACGAACGCGATCAGCGGATCGATGACGCGCAGCTCGCCCAGGCGCTCCACGTGGTAGTCGTCGAGGAAGATCGCGTAGACGCGGACGTCGTCGCGCGATGCCTCGCGCTCCTCGTCGTCGTGCGTGCGAATCGGCGCGAGCGTGGCGTCGCCCTCGTACGCCGCCGCGCCGAGGAAACGCACGCTGTCGAGAGGAACGCGCCGGCCGTCGTCGAGGACCTCGAAATCCGCGGTGGAGAGATCGACCACCGGGCGGCCCGACGCGTCGGTGACGATCGCGTCCACCTGCACCAGCGTGGTGCCGCCGCGGAATACCGGCGGCTGTCCGCCTTCGCGCGCCGGCTGCTGCGCGCTGCCGCGCCATGCGGCGGCGGCGAGGAGCACGGCGACCGCGAGCCGGCGCATGAGCGTGATGATAACATCTGGATTCTGGAGCTCCTGTGACGACGCAACACACCGAAGCGGCGCGCCAGCCGTTGACCGCGCTGTCCGACGACGAACGGCTGTTCCGCGACAGCGTGTACGAATTCGCGGACCGCGAGGTGCGGCCGCTCGTGCGCGACATGGACGAGCACGCCAAGATCCCGCCGGCGCTCGTCGAAAAGCTGTTCGATCTCGGCGTGATGGGGATCGAGATTCCGGACGCGTACGGCGGCGGCGGCGCGAGCTTCTTCCACGCGGTGCTGGCCGTGGAGGCGCTCTCGCGCGTGGATCCGTCGATCGGCGTGCTCGTCGACGTGCAGAACACGCTCGTGATCAACGCGCTCTTGCGGTGGGGCAGCGACGAAGTGAAGCGGCGCTACCTGCCGAAGATGGCGGCGGCGACGATCGGCGCGTACGCGCTGTCGGAAGCGGGATCCGGCAGCGACGCGTTCGCGATGGCGACGCGCGCGTCCGAGCGCGACGGCGACTGGGCGATCACGGGGCGCAAGCTCTGGATCACCAACGGCAACGAGGCGGGCCTCTTCATCGTCTTCGCGAACGCGAATCCGGAGGCGGGCTACCGCGGCATCACGGCGTTCCTCGTCGAGCGCGGCGCGCCGGGATTCACGGTCGGCAAGAAAGAGGACAAGCTCGGCATCCGTGCGAGCAGCACGTGCGAGCTGCTCTTCGAGGAGTGCCGCGTGCCGCGCGCGAACGTGCTCGGCGACGTCGGCAAGGGCTACAAGGTCGCCATCGAAACGCTGAACGAAGGGCGCATCGGGATCGGCGCGCAGATGATCGGGCTGGCGCAGGGCGCGCTGGATCACACGATCGCGTACACGCGCGAGCGGAAGCAGTTCGGCAAGGCGATCGCCGAGTTCCAGGCGGTGCAGCACCAGATCGCGCGCGCCGCGACGGAGATCGCGGCGGCGCGGCTGCTGGTCTACAACGCGGCGCGCCTCCGCGACGGGGGACAGCCGTTCCTCACCGAGGCGGCGATGAGCAAGGTCTTCGCGTCCGAGGTCGCCGAGCGCACGGCGTCGCTCGCGGTGAACCTGTTCGGCGGCAACGGCTTCGTGAAGGAGTACCCGGTCGAGAAGCTGTACCGCGACGCGAAGATCGGACAGATCTACGAGGGCACGTCGAACCTGCAGCTCCAGACCATCGCCAAACAGATCATGGGTTAGCGCAGTGACGCGGCGCTCCGGCGTCTTCACGGCGATCCTCGCGGGGTCGTGGCTGCTCTTCGCCGCCGCCGTCTATCTGCCCGACATCGGCCGCGGCTTCGTCAAGGACGACTTCGGCTGGGTGGACGCCGGGCGCGCGGCGCTCGGGGCGCCGATCGACGCGCTCGTGCCGGCCGCTCCCGGTTTCTACCGTCCGGCCGTTGCGTTCACCTTCGCGATCGACTACCTGCTGCACGACGTCCGTCCGCGCGGCTACGGCTTCACCAACCTCGCGCTCTACCTGCTCTGCATCGGCGCGATCTCGCGGCTCTCCCGCGAGGTCGGCCTGTCGGCCGCGGCGGCGACGCTCGCCGCGGTGCTGTGGGCCGTGAATCCTCACGGCATCAACATGGCGGTCGTGTGGCTGAGCGGCCGAACGTCGCTGTGCCTGACGCTCTTCGCCGTCCTCGCCGCGTCCGCGGTCGTGCGGCGGCGCTACGTCCTGACGGCGGTGTGGCTGTCCGCCGCGCTCGCGTCGAAGGAAGAGGCGATCGCGCTGCCGGTGATGCTCTTCGCGTGGCATCGCCTTCTCGCGCGCGATGCCGCCGGCGACGGCGATGCGCGCCGCGACGGTTGGCGAACCGCGGCGGCGCTCGCCGTGCCGCTGGGAATCTACGCGGTGGTTCGCCTGCAGACGACGGCGTTCATGCCGTGGTCCGCGCCGTCGTACTACCGCTTCTCGTTCGCGCCGCCGCTCCTCGCCCGCAACGCGCTCGAGTACGCGGATCGCGCGGCGACGATCGGCGCGATCGCCGTCGTGCTCGCCGCTGCCGCGTACGGTCTCGCGCCGGCCGTCGACCGCGCGCGCATCCGGCTGCTCGCCGCGTGCGCGGCGTGGGCCGTCGGCGCTTACGCGCTGACGATGTTTCTGCCGATCCGGTCGAGCCTCTACGCCGTGTTCCCGTCGGTCGGCGCGGCGATTGGCGCGGCGGCGATCGTCGAGCACATGATGGCGCGCGCGGCGTCGCAGCCCGGCGCGTCGGAGCGCGCGGCGGCGATGCGCCTCGGGGTCGTGTTCGGCGCGGCGCTGCTGGCGATGGTGCCGGTCTACCGCGCGCGCAACGCGAGATACGTCGAGCCGGCGCGTCTGTCCGAGCGCGCGCTGCGGGCGATCGACGCCGACGGGGCGGCGGCCGGACCCAGCGTCATCGTGCTGCACGACGCCGACGATCCGATGTCGAGCTTCGTCGGCGCGTTCGGCACGTTCGCGCGCGACGCCGTGCGGCTGCACTCGGGCCGCAGCGTCGACGTCTGGATCGAGCCGCCGCCCGGCGAGTGGCGGCTCGCCGGCCTGCGGCCGCCGCCGCCCCATGAGCCGAAGACGACGTTCGCGGTTGAGCGCGGCCGCGTCTTCAGGGTTGGACCGTAAAAGGAGATGCTGACGTGTCGAGCGATGCTCCCGATCTTCGCGCGGCGTATCTGAAGGACATCGCGCGGAGCTTTCGCAACTACCAGGCGCTCGGCGAGCGGGCGATCGCGCAGGCGCCCGACGAGTCGCTGCACGCCGAGCTCGATCGCCGCTCGAACAGCATCGCCGTCGTCGTGAAGCACGTCTCCGGAAACCTGCGATCCCGGTTCCGGGACTTCCTCACGACCGACGGCGAAAAGCCTGATCGCAACCGCGACGGCGAGTTCGAGATGCCCGACCGCGTTTCGCGCGCGCAGATCCTCGGCTGGTGGCGCGACGGCTTCGCGGCCGCGCTCGGCGCGATCGACGCGCTCGCGCCCGACGACCTGGTTCGCACCGTCCGCATCCGCGGCGAGGCGTTCCTGGTCGTCGAGGCGCTGAACCGATCGATCACGCACACGGCCTATCACGTCGGGCAGATCGTGTATCTCGCGCGCCATTTCGCCGGGCCGGCCTGGACCTCGCTCACGATTCCAAAAGGCCAGTCGGCGAACGCGCCCGGAGACTTCAAATCGCGCGGGCTGGCACGATGAGCTAATTCTCGTGCGGCGGCCACTCGCGCGCGCGGCCGCGTTCGTCCACCACGAGGTCCCGCGTCCCTGGCGGCAGGACCTGCAGCGATTTCAGGAACTCGATCACGCAGTCCTGTTCGTACGGCGGGAGCGCGTTGAAGGCCGCCGTCGACGCGGCGGCTTCGCCGGCGTGCGCGACGACCGCCTGGCGCAGCGTCGTGAACATGCCGTGATGGAAGAACGGCGGCTCGTTGGCCGCGCCCCACAGCTTGCGCGTCACGAAGCGCGCGTTGCCGGCAGTGAACGCCGGCGTGCCCGGCGCGAATTGCATGTCGAGCGGTTCGCGATTCGGATCGTTCGGGCCGCTCGTGATGTCGTGCAGCTTGAGGTCGGTGTAGGCCGGCACCATCACGACGCCGTTGACCGCGCGCAGGCGCGGCGCGGGCAGATGCGCGTCGGTGAGATCGACCGCCAGCGTGGGCCCCGACGAGACGTTGCCTGGCGGATTGAACGGGTTCGGCTCCGTGTAGATCCAGCCGCGATCGGCCAGCGGCAGCGCCGGGATGTGGCACGCCGCGCAGCCGATGGCTGCGAAGCGCTGCTCGCCCGTCCAGACCGCCGCCTCGACGTCGCGATCTCTCGGAATGACGCGGCCCGGCACCGCCATCGTCGCCTGGAACACGGTGGTCGCCGTGACGTCGGCGCGCGTCAGCTCGTTGAAGAAGCCGTCGCCGTCGGGATCCGTGTCGTCGCCGAACCGCTCGGTCGACTGGATCCCGTGGTGGTGGTTGAACGCGTTGTTCGTGAACTCGCGGAGCGACACGACCGCGCCCGCCTGGTGAAACGGCCGGACGACGAGGCTGGGCGGCGTGGGCGATCGATCGGCGACGAGGCTCTTCGGCGAGATGCCCTTCACGCCCGACGCGATCCAGCGTCCCCTCCCATCGCGCGCGAGCGTGCCGAACGAGATGCCCTTGGACACGAGCGCCGCAGACTGTCCGGGCGCAAGACTGTCGCGCGTCGCCCGCAGGTCGACGGTGATCTGCCGCGCGAGCATCTCGATGAATCCCGACCCGAACATCCCGAGCGTGTTCCGCGAATCGGCGATCGTCTGGAGCGTCGCGGGGAGCACCGCCTCGTCCACGGCGCCGCGCGTCGGCAACGTGTCGAACAGGTCGAAGGTCGCGAAGTCGAACCGCTGCCCGAGCACGAACACGTTTGCGACGATGTCGCCGCCGCCGCCGGGGATGCCGAACGGCGCGTTGTGACAGCCGGCGCACGAGTTCGAATCGGGCCCGGAGATGCGGTTGAAGTTGCGCGGGAACTCGAGCGGGCTGTGCGGATCGGCGAGCGGCGCGCCGGTGCCTTTGGTGCCCGGCCGGCCTCCGCCTTCCTGAATGGTCCACACCGCCGTGAACAGATGACGCCCGTGCGCGATGAGCGCCTCGAGCGGCGTCGAAAACTCCTCGCCGTCGACCAGGTGGACGGGGACCGACACTTCTCTCCCGATGGCCGATTGCGTCGCGACGGTCGCGGAGAGCGACGTCGCGAAGATTGCCAGCAGGGATCCGACGAGACGATTCGGCTTCACGTGGCCTCCTCGCGGGGCGCCATGTGCGGCCGGGGGTGCACGGATTATCGCGGAGGTGTACAGCGCGACACAAGCGTCGCGACCGATGAGCTGCCGCGCGCGACGTGTCAGGCACGTGTCAGGCACGTGTCAGGCACGTGTCAGGCACGTGTCTGACACCGACGCGGAGATCAGACGCCGGCGAGGAGGCCGTTGGTCACGCGCGTCGCCGACTCGAGCACGCTGAAGTCGTGCGCCGTGACGTCGACGAGGTTCGGATGCGATCCCACCGACTTGAACAGATCGCTCTCCTTGTAGCGCGCGAACGCGTCTGCGCTCTCGAACAGGTAGACGCCGCCGTAGAATCCGCGCTCGGAATCCTTCAGCCAGATCTTGCCCACCAGGCCCGGCACGGCCGCGAAGGCCGGCGCCACGTCGTCGCAGAGTCTTTCGTACTGCGCTTCATCGATCCCGTCGAGGCGGAAATTCACGATCAATACATGCACGGCGCGCTCCTTCGAATCGACGTTTGCGATTGCCGAACGGCCCCGCCCTAGTCGGTCGCGCTGCCGCTGTACAGCGCGTCGGTCTTGACCGTCTGCGCGCCGTTCTCGGTGCACACCGCGTAGGTCGACTCGTACATCGCGACGCCGGCGTGCTCGCCCTTCGCGTTCAGGACGTAGAAGTTCAACCCGAAGTTCGGCTGCCCCTTCGAGTTGAGCAGCCGCTTCTCGACGGTGTTCTTCGCGATCCGCTTCAGCACAGTGACTGCTGCGTCCTTGGGATGCGCGCCGCGGCGCATCTCCTCGACGATCATGAACGACGACAGGTTGTAGAGGTTCGCCTCGCCGCGTCCCGTCGATCCGGCGGCGCCGACGTCGCCGTCGACGTAGAGTCCCGCGCCGAGAATCGGCGAGTCGCCGACGCGCCCCGGAATCTTCCACGCCAGCCCGCTCGTCGTCGTCACGCCGCAGACCTCGCCCTTCGGGCTGAGGCCGTCGCAGTTGATGGTGCCGTAGTAGTGATCGCGATCGATCCAGCCTTCGGCAATCATCTGCATCGCGACCGCGTGATACGCCTGCTGGCGATCCTTGGGCGACAGATAGTGCAGCGGATCGATCCGCCGCTTCCACTCGAGCCACTTCTTGCGCGAGTTCTCGGTGTTGAGGTCGTCCTCGATCCGGAATCCCATCCCGCGCGCGAACTCCTGCGCGCCCCTGCCGACGAGTAGGTGGTGATCGGTTTCGTCCATCACGAGCTGCGCGACTTTCGACGGCGTGCGGACGCCCTCGAGCGCCGCGACGCCGCCGGCGCGCCTGCGCGGCCCGTGCATGCAGCAGGAGTCGAGCTGCACGATGCCGTCGGCGTTCGGCAGGCCGCCGTAGCCGACGCTGTCGTCGAGCGGATCGAGCTCGACGACGTTGACGCCGGCGATCAGCGCGTCGAGGACGTCCGATCCGCCGGCGATCATCTGGAACGCCTTCTCGACGCAGGTCTGCGAGCCGCCGTTCTTGAACTTGTGGCCGTTGCTCGAAGCGATGACGAGCGGCTTCACGCTCTTCGGCGTCATCACCGTGGGCCCCTGCGCAAAGAGGGGCTTCGAGGCGGCGACGGCCGCAGCGCCGGCGGCCGTGGTGGTGCGTACGAATTCGCGTCGATTCAGCTTCTTCATGCGGCCCTCGTCCTGTGGTCGCTGCGTCAATCGGTCGGCCGTCCCTCGTAGAGCGCGTCGGTCTTGAGCGTCTCCGGCCCCTTGTCGGTGCAGACGGCATACGTGCCTTCGTACATCGAGGCGCCGGCGTACTCGCCCTTCCCGTTCAGCACGTAGAAGTTCAACCCGAAGTTCGGCTGCCCCTTCGCGTTCAGCAGCCGCTTCTCGATCGTGTTCTTCGCGACGCGCTTGAGCGCCGTCATCGCCGCGTCCTTCGGGTGCGCGCCGCGCCGCATCTCCTCGACGATGAGGAACGACGACAGGTTGTAGAGATTCGCTTCGCCGCGTCCGGTCGATCCCGCCGCGCCGACCTCGCCGTCGACGTACAGCCCCGCCCCGAGAATCGGCGAGTCGCCGGCGCGCCCCGGGATCTTCCACGCCAGGCCGCTCGTCGTCGTCACGCCGCAGATCTCGCCCTTCGCGTTGACGCCGTCGCAGTTGATCGTCCCCCAGAAGTGCTCGCCGTCGATCAGCCCCTCGCGCACCATCTGGATGCCGGCGTCGTACCACGCCTGCGCGCGCTCCTTCGGGCTCAGGTAGTGCAGCGGGTCGGTGCGCCGCTTCCATTCGAGCCACTGCTTGCGCGCGGTCTCGTTGATGAGGCCTTCCTCGATCTTGACGCCCATCGCGCGCGCGAAGTCCTGCGCGCCCTTGCCGACGAGCAGATGATGATCGGTTTCGTCGGCGACCAGCTGCGCGACGCGCGCGGGCGCGCGGACGCCTTCGATCGCCGCGACGGCGCCGGCGCGCTTCTTCGGCCCGTGCATGCACGACGCGTCGAGCTGCACGACGCCCTCGGCGTTCGGCAGCCCGCTCCAGCCGACGCCGGTCTGGTTCGGATCGAGCTCCACGATCGAGACGCCCGCGACGAGCGCGTCGAGGACGTCGGCGCCGGCCGTCATCATCTTGAACGCCTTCGCGACGCAGGTGACGCCGTCGGCGTCCTTCGATCGATTGCCGTTGGACGAGGCGACGACGCACGGCTTGACGCTCTTCGGCGTCATCACCGTCGGCGCCTGCCCGAGCAGCGTTCGCGGCAGTGCCGCCGCGGCGGCCGCTGCCGCCGTCGTCGTCTGCACGAACTCGCGACGATTGAGCTTCTTCATCGTGATCCTCCAGGCCTAGCCGGCAGCGAGCACGTTGGCGGCGATTATCATCCGTTGCGCTTCGGAAGTCCCCTGATAAATTTCCGTCGCGCGCACGTCGCGGAAGAGGCGTTCGACGACCGAGCCGCGGCGATAGCCGGCCGACGCGAGAATCTGCATCGCTTTGTCGGCCGCCTTGTGCGCCGCCTCGGACGCGGCGAGCTTCGCCATCGAGGCCTCGACCATGCTCTTGTCCTGCGTTTCTTTCGCGGCGGCCGCTTTCAGCGTGAGCATGCGCGCCGCGGCGAGCTCGGTGGCCATGTCGGCCAGCATCCACTGGATCGCCTGGTAGTTCGCGATCGGCTGGCCGAACTGCTCGCGCTGCTTGGCGTACGCGATCGCCTCGTCGAGCGCGGCCTGCCCGATGCCGAGCGCCTGCGCGGCGATCGCCACGCGGCCGCCCTGCAGCGCCCACATCGCGAGCCTGAACCCCTGGTCCACCTGGCCGAGCACCTGATCGTCGGAGACGAGGACGTCGAGCTCGAGGTCCATGCAGCCGAGGCCGCGGACGCCGAGCGAGTCGGCGCGCGCCGTCCGGGTGATGCCCGGCGTATCCATCGGCACCAGAAACGCGGTGACGCCCTGCCCGCGCAGCCCCGCGCGCGTCGACGCGAAGACGATGACCACCTTCGCTTCCTCGGCGTTGGCGACCCACACCTTGCGGCCGGCGATCCGGTAGCCGCCGCCCGTCTTCACCGCCTTCGTCTGCTGGTTGGCGGCGTCGGTGCCCGCGTCCGGCTCCGACAGCGCGAACGCGCCGACCGCCTCGCCGCGCGCGAGCGGCCGCAGCCAGCGCTCGCGCTGCTGATCGCGGCCGGCGTACGCGATGACTTCCGCGACGAGCGAGTTGGTCACCGACAGCGCGACGGCGACCGTCGCGCTCACGCGCGCGATCGCTTCGATCGCGAGCGCGTAGCTCACGTAGTCGCGGCCCGCGCCGTCCCACTGTTTCGGGATCGTCACGCCGCACAGGCCGTGCTGCGCCGCCGCGTGGATCACGTCGGCCGGGAACTCGCCGCTCTTGTCGATCCCCGCCGCGCGGAACGCGACCACGTCGCGCGCGAACGCTTCGATCTGCTGCTGGAAGGCCGTCTGTTCCGCGGTGAGCTCGAGAATCATGCAGGCGAGTGGTGATTCGGGACTCGAGATTCGGGATTCGTTAGATCACGACCGTCGCGCTGCCTTACGCTGCCACAACCAACCCCTTCGCAACAATCCCCTTCCCCAATCCCCCCAAGCCCTAATCCCCAATCCCCAATCCCCAATCCCCAATCCCTACGCTTCACGCGCCAGCCGCTCGAAGATCGGCACGAGCCGCGCCTTCGTCGCGTCGAGCGACTCGGGGAGCACGCGGACGTTGCCGACGACGGTCATGAAGTTGGTGTCGCCGCTCCAGCGCGGGACGAGGTGAACGTGCAGATGATCGGCGACGCCGGCGCCGGCCGGCCGGCCGAGATTGATCCCGACGTTGATCCCCTGCGGCGTGTACGCCTCGTTGAGCGCCATCTCGGCCCAGCGCGTATACCGCATGAGCTCGGCCTGCTCCTCGGCGTTCATCGCCGCGAGGTTCGGCACGTGCCGCGTCGGCACGACCATCAGGTGGCCGTTGTTGTACGGGTAGAGATTGAGGATGACGAACGTGAGCCGGCCGCGCGCGACGATGAGGTCGGCGCGGTCCTTGTCGGACGTGTGGCAGAAGATGCAGGGTGGGGCGCCGCCGCTCGCGCCCGCCACGTACGCGAGCCTCCACGGTGCCCAAAGACGTTCCACGATAGGGGCTGGAAGCTAGGGGCTGGGGGCTAGCTGCCTGGGGCGAACGGCTAGCCCCAAGCCCCTTGCCGGCAAGTTACACCGCGAGCGCATCCGGCGGCACGGATCCGGCGCCGGAGGGCGAGCCAGCTGTGGCCGCCGGCTCCTTATTGATCAGCTCCTTGAGCTCTTTCCCGGGCTTGAAGTACGGCACTTTCTTCGGCGGCACGTCCACCTTGTCGCCCGTCTTCGGATTGCGTCCCTTGCGCGGCTCGCGCTTCCGCAGCCGGAAGCTGCCGAACCCGCGCAGCTCGATCTTCTCGCCGCGATGCAGCGCTTCGATGATGCTGCGGAACACCGTGTCGACGATCACTTCCGAGTGCTTCTTCGTGAGATCCGAGACGCGCGAGACTTCCTCGACGAGCTCCGCTTTCGTCATGCTGCCATTGGTCATAAGTGCCCCGATGTCACCTGTTCCTGAAATGATCCCCGAGCGTCGCCGTGCCGTCGCCCGCGCTCTCCTGATAGGTCTCCCAGTCGGCGCGGAACTCGTCGCTCTTCAGCGCGCGGATCGACAACCCGATCTTCCGCTCCGCCGGCGCGAGCTTGATGATCTTCATCGGGTAGGTCTCGCCGACCTTCAGATCGATCTTCTCGTCCTTGCCGGCGTGATGGCTGTCGTCGAACTCCGACACGTGGATCAGCCCCTCGATCCCTTCGTCGAGCTCGACGAAGGCGCCGAAGTTCGTCATGCGCACGACCTTCCCCTCGATCGTGTCGCCGACGTGATGCCGCGAGAAGAAGTCGTCCCAGATGTCCGTCGCGAGCTGCTTCAACCCGAGCGACAGCCGCTGGTTCTCGGCGTCGATGTTCAAGACCATCGCCTCGACGACGTCGCCCTTCTTCAGCACCTCCGACGGGTGCTTGATGCGCTTGCTCCACGACATGTCGGAGATGTGAATCAGGCCGTCGATCTCCTCCTCGACCTCGACGAACGCGCCGAACTCGGTGAGGTTGCGCACCTTGCCCTGGATCTTCGAGCCGACCGGGTACTTGTCGGCGAGGTCGTGCCACGGGTTGCTCTCGACCTGCTTGAGGCCGAGCGA
>Ga0075435_100000199_pt1 | contig 36094 bp, 29 predicted proteins | sample RhiMethybrSRZTD4_FD_75302 | JGI IMG/M metagenome (GOLD analysis project Ga0075435, IMG submission 75302) | Populus rhizosphere microbial communities from Tennessee, USA - Rhizosphere MetaG P. TD hybrid SRZTD4 | ecosystem: Host-associated > Plants > Roots > Rhizosphere > Soil | place: USA...
GTGAGATGGTGGGAGGACGGCTGGTCCTCCTTTCCATAGGTGTCGAGGGTCTGCTGATCCTTGACATCCCAGTTGTTGAGCCAGGCGTAGAGGACGTAGAGACCGCGAAGCTCGCGCCGGTTCTTGTGCTTGTAGAGATCGTTGGCATCATCGTGCCGCCTGCCATGCAGGTCGAGAGGTCCCACCGGCGTTCCGGGCAGGAACAGGCTCGCGCTCGCGAAGTACCGTCCGTCCCCGGAGGCGGCCCCGCGGCTCAAGAGCTGGTTCAGCTCGGCCCCCATGACCGGCGGATCGCCCGTGGCAACCGGGCGCGCCGAGGCGAGCTGGGTTTCGTATTGCAGATCCTCGCGCCGGAAGTCGACGCTCTGGTAGAGCGCGATATTGTATCCGGCGGCCCAGACGAGCCGGCTCACCACGGTGCCCGCTCCGGAGCCTGATTGCGGATGACCCTTGGGGTCGAGCTTCACCAGCCACTTTCGTCCCTCGGCGTCCTTGATCTGGAATCCGACGTTGTACCCGCCCTTCTTGAGTCCCGTGACCGTCCAGGGCTTCGCGGGCGTCACGCCCTGGAAGGGACCGGTCCGGATCTGATCCACGGGGACGTGACGCAGGTGGTTCCGGTTCGTGAACCACGTGGAGTTGGGCACTTCGTCCCACGCGTTGACGTTCGCCGCCTGCCGCTTGCGCGTCACTCCGAACGGGGTGGTGACCCAGAGCAGCTTGTCCGGGATGTCGAAGCCATGGCTGATCGGCTCGACCAGCGCCTGCCGGAACATGTACGAGTAGAGGCTGATCTTCCGCTGCTTGGGCTTCGAAATCGGGGCCGCGTCATGATCCACCCAGGTGTGCGGGCTCACGCGGACGTGGTGCTGGTCGGGCGGGCTCTCGGGGCGCGACCGCGCGCTGGGCTTCTTCCCGTCTTGCTCGGGAGCGCCGAAGGAGGGCGCGGAAGTCGCGAGGAGCAGGAGCGCGGCGGCCGCGACGCGGATTTCGGGACGCGCCGGGCTCAAAATTCCGCCGAAAGGTTGGCACGGATCACGAGCCCTTCGTGTCCGTGCGCCAGCTCGAGGCGTACCGCTTGCAGCTCTCCGATCTTCGCGCGAAGACCGCCCCCCAAGGACGTGTGCGCGGAGCGAAGCGCCAAGGCACCCGTGTTCGGAGCGACCTCGCCCAGCTCACCCAGGAGGAACGCGTCCACGGGCGGCTCGATCTCCCAGCGATATTCCAGGCGGCCGAGGGCGAGCCGGTTGTCGCGGAACCTGCCCGAGTGGAACGCCGCGAATGCGTCGGCGTCGGTGGAGTTGGGGAGACGGTAGAACGGAATCGGACCGGATCCTGGACGGCGGTCGACGCCTTCGTAGACGACCCGGGCGGCGAGCACGCGCCGCTTCGCGAAGACGGGCAGATATCCCCGGCCCTCGAGGCGCCACTGGTCGTAGCGCACGTTCGTGCCGTCGTTGCTCTGGTAGCGCCGCACGTCCGGCATGAAGTGAATGCCGCTGGAGGGCTGGAGCGAGTCGTCGAGCGCCGCGAGATTGGCGCTCGCGCCGTACCACCACACCCGCGAGCCCCGATTGAGGAACGGCACGTCATCTGGATCGAAGACGTTCACAGCCTTCGGGCTGCCGCTGCCGTTGTAGCCGGGGCCGACGTCCATGTCCTCGATCCCCAGAGTCGCCCGGAGGCGGCGCAGTTGGTTCCTGCCCGCGAAGGCGTAGACATCGCCGAGCTCGGTCCGCTGGAGGTAAATGGTCTTGTCGGGACTCGAGGCGTTTCCAATCCCATAGAAATTGCGAGCGGGCTTGCGCTCGTAGAGCGCGGCGAAGCCCGCTCCGACATCCGAGACCCGGTCGCCGACGTATCCGCGGAATTTCAGTTTTCGCGCGTCGGTCAAAGACCACGTTCCCGTGAGCGCGGCCTTCGAGCCCGGGCCCGCGAACTCGGGCGCGGTGACGGTCGCCCCGAGGAGCTCGGGACTGAATTTGAGGCCCCTGCCCTTGGGCCGGGCCTGGCGGAACAGGTCGCCCGGAGGCGCGATCTTCTCCGCGAGCGGACCGAGCGCTTCGATCCCGCGCGCCACGAGACGAACGGGGAAGAAGGCGACGCGGAACGGCGCGCGCATCGCGGTTTCCCATCCGCGCTCGCTGTCCCGCTTGGCCACACGGGGACCGGGGTCGGTCACGGTACCCTGGATGACGACATTGGGGGCGACCCAGGTGGAGTCGCCAAATCGGGGCTCCGCGCGCGCGAGTTCGGCTGCGTGCGCCGCAAGGGCCGCGAAGAGGACCAGTGTGGCGATCGCGGCCGCCATGGGAGCCAGGGCTCGTGTCGGTTTTCGAGGCATGGGTACCTCCGCCGAAACAAGGATCTCCGCATCGGCTCTATCAAACCGCGTGCCTGTCGCCTGTACGCTCGGGCGCAAGGAGTTAGAAAGAAGACGTACGAAAACGCGCATGTCAGAATTGCCCCATCACGGACAGCGGCGGGGTTGGTTTTACAAATCGCGGAGGTTGATTCCGTGCCCGGGCCGCGATCGTGCTCGAAACTTGCTTGCAGGGGCGGCAGAGGGAAAAACCCCATGATGAGGTGACTCCTGAAGGCTCGCTGGATCGAAGAGGTCACGAGAAGACTGGGACTCGAGCCTCACGAGCGGGGCCTGCTCGCGCTGATGGGAGCGCTGGTCGCGATCCTGTTCTGCGCCTACACCGTGGCGAAGGTGCAGCGCGACGCTCTCTTCCTGCATGAGTTCGGCGCGCTGGCGCTTCCGTACGCCTACGTAGCCGTCGCGATCACGTCGGTCGCGTTCGTATGGCTCGAGGGGCGGATGGCGCATCGGTTCACGCGCGTCGGCTCCACGCGCATGAACCAGTACATCGCGATCGGCTTCAGTCTCGTCGCGGCGGTGGTCTTTCCCCTTCAGCGCCGCTGGACGGCCGGAGCCTTCTATCTTTGGGCGGGAAGCCAGGCCATGATCCTGCTTCCTCACTTCTGGGTGCTGGCGCTGGACGTCTGGGATTTCCGACGCGCGCGAAAGCTCTTTCCTCTGTTCAGCGCGTGCGGTCTCATCGGCGGTCTCGCGGGCGGATCGATCGCGGGATGGCTCACGCCGATCGTGAAACGCGTCGGCTTGATGTGGATCCTCGCGGCCCTCCTCGTGATCGCGCATCTGCTCACCCGCTGGGTGGACAGACACCGCCGGCACCGTCCGAGCGTCACCGACGTGACGGCATCCGCCTCACGTTGGGAGATCTTCAAGAGGTCCAGGTACATCCAGTTCCTGTCCGTCGCCCTCGCGCTGTCGGTCATCGTGGGTACGGTCGTGGATTTCCAGTTCAAGTATTTCGCCCAGCGCGCCTTTCCCGACCCGCATGGTCTGACGCAGTTTCTCGGCAAGTTCTACGCGGCGATGAACGGGCTGGCCCTGCTCTTCCAGATCGGGATCGCGGGCTGGCTCCTGCGCCGGCTCGATCTCTTGGCGTCCACCAGCCTCCAGCCGATCACCGTGATGGCCCTGGGCGCCTGGGCGTCGTTCGCCACGACATGGCGCCCGGTCATGCTGATGCGCGGCGTGCAAGGAGTCCTCGCGCAGGTACTCGGAAAATCCTCGACCGAGATCTACTACATGGCCGTCCGGCCTCCGGAGCGCCGGATCATCAAGCCCGCCATCGATACCCTCGTGGAGCGCTGGTCCGACGCCGTCGTCGGCGTCCTCCTCATCATCGCCTTCAAGGCGCTCGGGGTGGGGGTGCCCCTGCTCGCGACCCTCACCGTCGTGATCGCGGCGATCTGGCTTGTGGTGCTTCTGGGACTGCACCGCCAGTACCTGCGCGCGATCCAGCTGGCCCTGAGCAGCCGCTGGATGGATCCCGAGGCCGTGGCGGACTCCCTTCGGCTCCCGTCGGCGCGCTCCGCTCTGGTCGGGGCGCTGTGCGACCAGGACGAGAGCCGGATTCTCTTCGTCCTGAGACTCGCGGAGCAGACGGACCATCCCGAGGTCGTCCAGGCCGTTCGGAAATGTCTGGCGCACCACTCGCCGGCGGTGCGGGCGGCGGCCGTGGAGCTGATGGAGAAGAAGCGGCTGCAAGATTTCGGCGGCGTGGTCCAGGGATTCCTCCGGGATCCGAACGAGGAGGTGCGCCGCGCCGCGGTGGGGTACCTTCTCACCATGAGCCATCGGCCCACCCCGTTCATCCGCGCCCTGGTGGAGGGTGACGATCCCATCCTCCGGCGTGTCGCGGTGGACGCCCTGTTCGACCGCCCGCACGAGGCTCCCGCGGCGATCGCGCCCCAATGGATCGACGAGCGAATCCAGTCCGGGACGAAGGAGGATCTGCTCCTCGCGGCGCGCGCGCTGGGCACCCTCCCGGGCTCGGTGCCGGCCGCGCATCTACGCCGGTTGATCCAGAACACCGATCCCGACGTGCGGCGCGCCGCGCTGCTCTCCGCCACGCGCCGGCCCAACCGCGAGCTCCTGGACGTGATCCTTCCGCTCCTCTTCGAGCCCGCCTCCAGCCACGAGGCGAGGCACGCGATCGCCGCGATGGGGGATGCGGCCGTTCCTTCCCTGGCGCGCGTTCTCGGCGAGGAGAACCCTCGGAGGCAGGCTCTCGCGGCGCGCACCCTGGCTCAGATCAGCACCGAGCGCGCGATCGACGCGCTGATGCCCCTCGTGCGAAGCAACGATCGCGCGCTCCGTCATCTCGGGCTGCGACATCTGAGCCGCGTGCGCGTTCAGCGCGGGGAGGCGGTACTCCCGCGCGCGCTGGCGCACCGGATGTTCCTCCGGGAGCTGAGCGAGTACCGCGCGTGGCTCTCGCCGGCGGAGCGCCTGAAGCGGAGCACGGTGCCCGAGCTACGCCTCCTGGGGGAGAGCGAGCGCGAGTTCGCCGACATGGCGCTGGAGCGCGCGGTGCGGGCCCTGGCGTGCTGGTACAAGCCGCGCCCCCTCTTCGGGGCCTTCGAGCCCCTGCGCCAGCGTAACCTCGGAGCCGCGGCTCCGGCGCTGGAGTACCTGAGCCACCTTCTTCCGCGCTCTGTATTCCGGCCGGTCGGGCAGGCATTCGAGGAAGGGCCGGCCGGTACGGGGACCGACCAGCCCATCACGCCGCGCGAGATCGAAACCTCGATTCGCGCGGCCTGGGAGTCGGGAGACCCATGGCTCCGGGCCTGCGCCGTGTACGCCTCGCGGCAAGCCCCGAAGCTGACCGCCGAGGCGTTCTCGCTCGGTCGCGACGAGAGCCCGGACGTTCGGGCGGAGGTCGAGGCGCGCTTTCACGGGTCCGGTGAGCCGCTGCCGGCGGTCGAGGCGCGGACCTCGACGGCCTGAGGCCGACCCCCATGCTCACGCCCGTCGAACGAGTGCTGGTGTTGAAGGGAGCCGACCTCCTGAAAGACGTCGGCCCTCGACATCTCCTCGGGCTCGCGGACGTCGCGCGCGAGATCGAGATCTTCGAAGGGGATCGTATCTACGAGGCGAGCGATCCGGCCGACGCGCTCTACATCGTGGTGGAAGGTCGGGTCGTCCTCCTCGCCGGCGAGCGGAAGATCTCGGAGGTGGGCCCGGGCGAGGCGTTCGGCACGTGGGCGCTGGTCGATGATTCTCAGCGGGGCCACCGCGCCGAGTGCGTCCAGGACGGCCTCGCGCTCGCCCTCCACCGCGACGAGTTCTATGACATCGCCGCGGGAGACCTGGCGCTGCTACAAGAATTGGTGCGCGTGCTGGCGAAACGGCTGCGGGCTCTGGTGGACAAGCCGGAGGACGCACGCGTGGAGGGGGAGGGGGCCGAAAAGCCGGAGGCCGTCCAGGAAGCGGAATCGGCTTCGCCGGCCGCGGCTCCGGTCGTGACCGCGGGCGAGGCGCTGAAGGCGGCTGCGCTCGGCAAGCCGGCGCCGGAGATCGAGTCGGCGGACCTCGCGCCGGAGACGGTGCTTTCGCCCGACGAAACGATGGCTCCCCTGATCGAAACGCCCGGCGCGCTCGAGGAGCCTCCCGCCCGTTCGCCGGGGACCGCGCCTGCGCTCGATCCCGACGACCGGAATTCCTAGACCTCGCGGGTCGCCGTCGCAGCGGGGATACTCTCGAGGGTGAGCACCCCGACGACCTTCTTGCCGGGGCCGAGGACCGCGAGAAGGCTCACGCGGCTTTCACGCATGAGCTTCGCGGCTTCCAGCACGTCCGTGGTCTCGTAGCAGTACACGAGGTCGGCCGCGATCACGTCCGCGACCCGGATGGGCTCGAGTCCTCTCCGCGCGGTGAGCGTGGGGCCGGCGACGTCCTCGAGCGAGACCATTCCCACCAGGAGCTCGTCCTGGCACACCGGGAGGAGACTCATCCCGCTCGATTCGAGCTTGCGGGCGACCTCATCGAGACCGGCGTTCGCCTGGACCATCTCGAACTTCTTCGTCATCATTTCTCCAGCGGTCATCGACTTCGATCCTCCTGTGCTCACGACTAAACAAATCCCGTGCCATGGGGGCCATCCGGTCGGGGGAACCTTCAAGACCGAGGCACGACCGAAATTGCAGCGGTTCCCTCATGATGGGGCGTTCGGAGGGACGCTGCTCCGGGCCGAGCGTTGCTTGTAAGATATTCCTGAGCATTTCGATGGTTTGGCTCGCCCTCTGCTTGGGTCCGTCAGGGACACGAAAATAGGAGACCGTTCATGGCACGAGCATTCTGGAAGGGAAGCATCAGCTTCGGCCTGGTGGAAATCCCGGTCAGCCTTCTGCCGGCCACCAAGAGCCACGATCTCGAATTCGCGCTCCTCGACCGCAAGGATTTCTCACCGGTCGGATTCAAGCGATACAACAAGGCCAGCGGAAGGGAGGTCCCCTGGGATCAGGTCGTCCGCGGCTATGAGTACGAGCCCGACGAATTCGTCGTTCTGAGCGACGAGGAGCTCCATCGGGCCAACGTGGAACGGAGCGAGACCATCGAGATCGTCTCGTTCGTCAACGGGGCGGAGGTGGATCCGGTCTATTACGAGACTCCCTACTACGTCCAACCGATGAAGCGAGGAAGCAAGGCGTACACGCTCCTGCGCGCCGCCCTGGAACGGAGCGGGAAGGTCGGGATCGCGCGCGTCGTGCTCCGCACGCGGCAGAGAGTCGCGGCGCTTCTGGTCCGTGATCGAGTCCTGGTTCTGGACCTCCTGCGCTACGCTCACGAGCTCAGGAACGTCGATGAAATCGAAGTGCCTCCGAAGTCGGGGAAGGGCGCAGCGATCTCGGCGACCGAGCTCAAGGTCGCCCAGCAGCTCGTCGACGGGATGAGCGGTTCCTGGGACCCCGAGGCGTACAAGGACGAGTATCGGGACGATGTCCTCGCGCTCGTGCGACGCAAGGTGAAGGCGGGGCAAACCCACGCCATCGTGGAGCCCGAGCCTTCCGAAGCGCCCCGGCGCGCGCGATCCGAGGTCATGGACCTGATGCCGCTCCTCAAGAGGAGCCTGGCCGAGCGTGGAGGAGCGGGGAAGCGTCCGGCGAAGGCGAAGCCGATGCGAGCGGCACGGGGGACGCGGCGCCGTCGTGGGAGCGCCTAGGATGCCGCTCACGACCTACCGGAGTTCGAAGAACCGCTCCCGCATCGCGCCTCCCGCGGGGCCGCGCGGCCCCTCGAAGCGCCGCCCGCCGCGAAAGCCCCCCCGGCGAAAGCCGCCGGTCCAGGATCCCGAGACGAAGCCGCCGGTCCAGGAGCCCCCTCCCGCGGGACGCTCACCCGTACGGGAGCCTCCGGACGACGCGAGCAGCGGATCGCTCGGGGGCGTGCGGCACACCTTGTAGGACATGCAAGGACCGGGGGAAGCCGTTACATGCCCGTTCCCCATCCGTCACGCCGTTTCACAACAGGAGTCGAGATTCCAACCGAATGGGGCGCTTCTCTTCCTGGCATGGAACCTGCCCTGACAAGGGATCACAGGCGCGCCGAAGCGGGCCGCCGAGGCTCATGCGGTCCGCCCGAGCGGGCTTGGACCCTTGAAGAAACGAGGAGGCTCCACATGCTCTGGACCATCACAGTCTTATTGTTCTTGATGTGGCTGGTCGGGATGGTCACGAACTACACCCTGGGTGGGTTCATCCATCTGCTTCTTCTGCTTGCCATCGTTTCGGTATTGATCCGGGTCATCCAGGGACAGAGACCCGTTTAGAGCGAGCCGGCGGGGCCGAGCTCATCGCGAGCCCGGCCCCGCGTCGCGAATTCCCTTCTCGTCGGCCCTCCCACACCCTCTTCCACCCAAAAAAGCGGCGACCGAAGACGGGCAACTCTGCGGATCCCCGCGAACCGCGAGGCTACCCATCATCCGGTCGCCAGATTCATCTCGCGCCGGAGCGCTCGCTAGTAGCTCGGCGAGCGACTTCCAGCCGAGGCCTTCTTCATCGACTCCTTCGAGACCATCTCCTCGCCGCAGCAGCACCGCGGCGTGAAGGTCGCGCTGGGCGCCTCGGATCCCTTCGTGACCTGGACCTCACAACCGCATTCCGGATTGGCGCACGTGTACTTCTCGCCTTTCTTCATTGCCATGGATCGATTCCTTTCGACGATCGCAAGAGCGGCGCTGCGCCTCCCCGGTCGGGTCACAGCGCCGCCATGCGGCTTTCATCTAGATGGCCGGTACGTGAGAAGTGCGGCTACGGAAATACTCCTGCCGCCCCTTGTCGATCGCCGACCTGGCGTCGTGCTTCATGTCGTTCAAGCTATCGCGGGTGCGCTGGATGACCTGCTTCGCGTTGTCGCCCAGACGCTTCACGGTGTGTCCCACCTTCCGTCGCGTGTCGCGGCCGTGGGCGGGAGCCAGGAGCAGCGCGATCCCCGCGCCCAGGACGGCGCCGAACACGAACGGACTGATACCGGGAGTGCTCTTCCCGTTCTCGTTGAGGTCCGGATACTCTTGCATGACGATCCTCCTTGCCGGCCCCTCTCCCTCTCATGGGTATCTGGCAAGCCGAGGGGTCTATGGCTTCGTATTGAAACAAACGTGAACCCTGACGAACGCGGCGGACGCCTTTTCTTACATCCCGGCGGGATCCGCTCCCCGGACGCACCACGCGAAACCCCAACTCCGAGACAGGATTTCGCGGTTTCCGCCTCCGGCGCCGAGCAAGCCGCCGCATCCTGTCGGGTTCAATAGCAAGTACGAGGCCCGGCCCTTTCCCCAGAGGGAGTGTTTTCTTTTTTTCAAAAGGGCGGCTTGAAATGCCCGTTCAACCGGCTCACAATTTAGAGAGCCAAAGCGGCGTGCCCGACACCGGAGCCCTCGAGTCGCCATGAACCAACCCACACCGGATCGTTCCGTTCTGGACACCCCCATCGAAGAAGACTTCGAAGCGGACGAGCTCCTGGCGACCCACCTGCGGACCCTGTCCCGCGTATCCCACGCGACGGCACACGATATCCGCACGCCGCTGCACACGGTGATCCTGTACCTCGAGCTGCTCCGGAACACGCTGGCCGAGGAGCCGAGCCCGGATCAAACGACACGCCAGGGCCGGTACGTGGACGTGATCCGCGGCGAGCTCCTGCGCCTCGAGGACATGCTCGAGAAGCTCCTGGTCCAGACGCGTGTCTCGGAAGGGAAGATCGAGAGGTTCGATCTCGTGGAGTCCCTCGGGGAGTGGATCGCCTTCCTGGACCCCCAGCGCCGGAGGACGCGGATCGAGCTTGGCTGGACACCCCCGACCCGGCCCGTGATGGTCGAAGGGGAGCGTGACCCCATCCGGCATGCCCTGGTGTATCTCCTGGCCACGGCCATCGACGCGACCCCGGAGGGGGATCGGCTCTCGGTGGATCTCGCCGCCCGCGACGGGCGGGCCGTGATCACGATCTCGGGCACGGGCGTCACCGGCTGGACCGACGCTCTGGTGGATGGATTCCGCGAGGGGGGCGAGGTCTCGAGCGCGGACGTCGAAGGTGGCGTTCGGGCCTCGAGCCGGGCTGTCGCGCGCCATCGTGGTACCATCAAGGTTCGTCCGGGCGCCTCGGGCGCTGCGACACTGGAAATTCAACTGCCGCTCTTAGCGGCGGAGGATGGATAGGAGCCATGCCCGTTGCGCTGATCGTGGATGACGAGACCAAGGCCCTCTCCGCGATGACGGATCTCGTCGAGAAAGAGGGGTTCACGGCGCTCGCGGCGGCGTCGCTCCAGGAGGCGCGCGAGCGTCTTTCCCAGACGCGTCCCGACGTGGTCCTGGTCGATCTCATGCTGCCCGACGGGAACGGACTGGAGTTCATCCAGGAAATGGAGCCCGCCCAACGTCCGGAGGTGATCCTCATCACGGGATTCGCGTCCGTCGATTCGGCCGTGGCGGCGCTGCGTCACGGCGTCCTCGACTACCTCACGAAGCCGGTGGACATCCGGAGGCTCAAGACCGTCCTGGCCAACGTCTCCCGCACGCTCGCGCTCAAGGAGGAGATCGGGTCCCTGCGCGGCGAGCTCCGCGAGCTGGGTCGGTTCGGCCGGCTGATCGGAAACTCCGAGGTCATGCAGAAGGTCTACGACCTGGTCGTGAAGGTGGCGCCCACCGACGCCACCGTGCTCCTGGTCGGTGAGAGCGGGACCGGGAAAGAGGAGGTCGCGGCCACGATCCACGAGCTGGGCCGTCGCCGGAGCCAGCCCTTCCTTCCGGTCAATTGTGGCGCGGTGCCCGCCAATCTCATCGAAAGCGAGCTCTTCGGGCATGAGCGCGGAAGCTTCACCGGCGCGACGCAGCTGCACCGCGGCTACTTCGAGCGGGTCTCGAAAGGCACCCTCTTTCTCGACGAGATCACGGAGATGCCGCTCGAGCTGCAAGTGAAGCTGCTTCGCGTCCTGGAAACCGGGACGCTCTTGAGGGTAGGCGGAGACGAGCCGATCCCCGTGGACGTGCGCGTCATCGCGGCGAGCAATCGCTCCCCCGAGCAGGCCGTCAAGGAAGGGAGGTTCCGCGAGGACCTGTTCTACCGGCTCAACGTGTTCCCGATTCCGCTTCCGCCGCTCAAGGAGCGGAACGCCGACATCGACCTCCTCGCGGACCATTTCCTGGGGCAGATCAACCGCGAAGAGGGCGCCTCGAAGAAGTTCAGCGCCGCCGCGCGGAGGCGGATGGCCGCCTACAGCTGGCCCGGGAACGTGCGCGAGCTGAAGAACATGATCCGGAGAGCGTTCATCCTGGCCGAGGACACCGTGGAGATGGACGCCCTTCCCGTCGGCCCGGCGGCTCCGGTCCAGGCAGGAAACGCGGGAGGATCCGACTCGATGCAGGTGGGCATGTCCCTCGCGGAGATCGAGCGCCACTTCATCCTGGCGACTCTGGAGCGCTTCGGCGGGGACAAGCGGAAGGCGGCCGAGGTCCTCGGGATCAGCCTGAAGACCATCTACAACCGGCTCAACAACTACTCCGCAACGGTCTCGTAGCCCCGGGGGCGTGCTCGCGCGCCCGGCGCTTCGTTCCGAGCAGCTTCCGATACGCCATCACGTAGTCCTCGGCCATGCGCCGCGCGGTGAAACGCCGCTCGAACGTTTCCCGACACGCCGCGGGGCTGAGCTCCTCGATCCGCCTGACCGCCTCCACCCCATCGTCGGCCGTATCCACCACGAAGCCGGTGAGCCCATCGTCCACGACCTCGGGAACGGAGCCGCGCCGGAACGCGATGACCGGCGTGCCGCAGGCCATCGCCTCGATCATGACGAGGCCGAACGGCTCGGGCCAGTCGATGGGAAAGAGAAGCGCGTAGGCCTCCATGAGGAACCGCTCCTTGTCCTCTTCGCCGATCTCGCCGAGGAATTCGATGCCCGGAGCGCTGAGGCGCGGCCGGATGTGCTCCTCGAAGTACTGCTGGTCGGCGGGATCGACCTTCGCCGCGATCTTCAAGGGGAGAGCCGCCTCCTGGGCGATCTCGATCGCCCGGTCCACCCCCTTCTCCGGCGAGATGCGCCCGAGGAAGGCCAGGTAGTCTCCGCGCACGGCCCGCCGGGTCCCGAACGATCGGGGGAGGCCGTGATAGATGGTGCCCACCCAGCCCGCCCACGGAATCGGCGCGCGTTGCGCGTGCGAGATCGAGATGAGCGGCATGTCCGAGAACTCCCGGTAGAGCGGGACCAAATCCGGTAAATCCAGGCGACCGTGCAGCGTCGTGATCGTGGGAACCGCGAGGCGCCGGGAAATAGGGAAGTGGATGAAGTCGCAGTGGAAATGAATGACGTCGAAGCGCGCGGAGTGGCTCACCACGCGTTCCAGGAGAATCATGTGGTGCGCGAACGGGTCCTTGCACTTCGGGTCGAGCCTCAACGAGCGCGCCGACCCCGGGACGAGGCGGGCGGCCGTGCGCGAGTCTCCCGAGGCGAAGAGCGTGACGTCGTGACCCATGGCCACGAGCTCCTCGGTCAGGTACGAGACGATCCGCTCGGTCCCCCCGTACATCTTCGGAGGAACCGATTCGTAGAGGGGAGCGACGAGGGCGATCGAGAGGGATTGTTCCGGCATCCGTTCCGGGGGCATTGAAGGTCCTCCGAGGACATCCGATTGGAGCGCGTGCGGGGGATTCGAATTCCCGCCCAAACGCTTCCCCCTGCTGCACGTGGCATGCCGACGCGTCGCGCAGAACATCCAGGGAGGGGCGGACCGAATCGGGACGTCGGTGTTGTACGCCCTACAATACGGTACGAATTGGTTACATGGTTTTACGTGCTCCAGGGTCTCCGGGCCTGCTTCGCGCCTCCCTTCCGCGGACTCCTCGCGCGGGGGTTCTTTCCATTATTGATGGCTGTTGCCCGCGGGGATAGAGGCCCCTCCACCCCCTCCGGGCGCGGGGTCGCGGCCTTTCGGCCCAACCGACCTCAACGGTGGCACGATAGCTGCGGGCAGGCTCCCATGCGAGAAGGTTGAGCGAGCAGTCGCTGGGGGTCTGGACGTCAAGATCTGGCCCCAACGAGACGGCAGAATCTTCGGTCCGATCCTCTGGCTCTGCTCGCAATGAAATGACGAATCGCCCGAAAGGGCGAGATGACCCAGGGGCCCTCCACTGGCCTTCCGACGGGACTGGGCGGTTCCCCACCCAACCCACTCCCCTTAATGGAGGGCCCCTCTACTTTCCCTCGACATAATTCTTGCTGCTCCGATGGGGCGTGAACGAGATCCCGGGAGGGCAACGATGACCCACCGATCGCATCTGGGCCCCTGGCCTCGACGAATGGAGCGGTTCTCCGCCGCGTTCACCCAATGGACCGGGAGCTCCAGCGCGTTCGTCCTGGCGTTCGCCGCGATCGTCGTCTGGCTCGTCACCGGCCCCGTGTTCGGCTTCTCGGACACGTGGCAGCTCGTGATCAATACGGCGACGACCATCGTCACCTTCCTCATGGTGTTCCTCATCCAGCGAGCGCAGAACAAGAACGCCCGGGCCGTGGAGCTGAAGCTGAACGAGCTCATCGCGGCCGTGGAGGGGGCGAGCAACCGGCTGATCGACGCGGATCAGATGTCCGAGGAGGAGCTGCGGGTGCTCCACGACCATTTCCGGGAGCTGGTGAGGATCGCGAAACTGGAAGGCAAGATCACCCATTCCCATTCCATCGAGGAGGCGAGGGCGAGGCACGAAGGAAAGCAGCGCCGCTCGAAACGGGCGGCGGAGGCTCGATCGCATCGACGCGCACCCCGTTCCGCGCCTCGTACCTCGTGACCGCTCGATCGGACGAAGTGACGGTGGCGGGCCGTCCCGAACAGCCACGCGTGACCGGCGCCGAGGTCCTGGTCGTGGTGAACCCGGTCGCGACCGGGACCGACCCCGAGGCCGCGCTCCAGGCGCTCGACCAGGCGCTCGGCGCGGCCGGTCGCAGCTATCAAGTCTTCGAGGTCCCCAGAGGGGCCGAGACGCGGGCGGCCACGCAGCGCGAGATCCGGCGAGCGCTCGCGGAGGGATGCCGGCGCGTCATCGCCGTGGGCGGGGACGGCACGGTCTCCTTGACCGGAGAAGCGCTGGCCCGAGCCCAGGGGTTCGAGGACGGGGTGCCGCTCGGGATCGTGCCCGCCGGCACGGCCAACGTGCTGGCCGGCGAGCTGGGCATTACCGGCTCCGTGGAGACCGCCGCGGCGACCGTGGCCGGGGACGCGCCGTCCCTCGCGCTGGACGCGATCGAGATCGGGAAGCGGCTGTGCTTCACCCAGGTCGGCATCGGCCCGGACGCGATGATGATCCGCGATACCTCGCGCGAGAGCCAGGCGAAGCTGGGCCGGATGGCCTACATGGCCACATTCCTGCGCCGTGGGTTCGGACAGCCCTCGCGACGCTTCCAGATCGACCTCGACGGGGCGACGCTCCGCGTGCGGGCCTGGCAGATCATCGTGGCGAGCGCGGGGAATCTCGGCGTTCCACCCTTCACCTGGGGCCCGAGGATCGATCCCACCGACGGCGTGCTGGATCTCTGCGTGCTCGACGCGCGCGGGCCGCTGGACCAGGCGCGGCTCCTCTGGCGCTTTCTCCTGGGGAGGCATCGCAAGGATCGCAGCACGCGGTACTTCCGGGTCCGGGACGAGGTGGTGATCCGGAGCGACCGCCCGGTCCTGGTTCAGGGTGACGGGGAGATCCTCGGCAAGACTCCGGTCACGCTCCGGGTCCGTGCGCGCGCGGTTCGCGTCCTCGTCCGGAAGGACGTCGAAGCCCCGATCGAGGAAGCTCTCGCCTCCGCTTCGACGTCGGGTCCGGGCGCGGCCGCTCCGGTCGCGAAGGAAGTGGAGACGATGCTGGCGGCAGAGCACTCGAGGACCTGGGTGCTTCAGGGCTGGCTCCGCCATCCGGTCGCCGTGCTCCAAGCGTTCGACGCCGCTCTCTTCCTCCGCGTCAACGCGATGTCCTCACCCCTCGCGGACCGGGTGGCCTCGTTCATCTCGAGCACGATGCGCTACGGCGAGGGCTGGGCCCTCGTCCTGGCGGCGATGATCGCGATCGATCTCCGGACCGGCCTTCGGACCGCGGTCGAAGCCGCCCCGGTCATCGGGCTCACCATGCTGACGGTGAACGTCCCGCTCAAGCGCCTCTTCCGGAGGCGGCGGCCCTTCATCGCCTTCGTGAAGGCGCGGGTGTTCGGGACGAGGCCTCGGGACTTCTCGTTCCCCTCGGGCCACGCCGCCGCCGGATTCGCGGGAGCCCTGGTCCTGGGAGCCCACGCGCCCCTCTTCGCGCCGCTCTTCTATGCGCTTGCGGTCGTCGTGAGCCTCTCCCGCGTCTATCTTGGAGTTCACTATCCCAGCGATATCGCCTTCGGCGGGTTTCTCGGAGTCGTGATCGCTGCGATCTACCGCTCACTTCTTCTCGCGGCTCTTCCCGGACTCGGGTGAGACCGCCGGTGGCCCGGCTACGCCTACGCGTTTCTCACAAGTACGAACAGGGCGTACATGACGGGACAGGTCCTGCACCCGAACGATGGGGAAATCGTGAATGGGCAGTCAGTTGCCCTCGGGCATGGTGGTTGCTTCCTAAAGCTCGGGAGGGAAGGAGGCATGACATGAACGTCGCCAGGAACGAACGGGTCGATCGCACGGACCCCTCCTCGGCAACGAGGGTTTCGGACGCCTCCCGAACGCTTTCCATTCTCGTGGTGGATGACGACCCGGATTCCGCGGCGGCGCTCGCCGCGCTCTTCCGGCACTGGCAGCATCGCGTCTGGGTCGCGAATGACGCGCGCGACGCGATGGCGATGTTTCGCGAGAAACGCCCGGATCTCGTCCTGCTCGACATTGCCCTGCCGGGCATGGACGGCTACCAGCTCGCGGTTCGATTTCGGGCCGAGGAGCACCAGGCGGTTCTCGTGGCGCTCACGGGATACGCGGATCGCAAGCGGGCCTTCTCCGCCGGGTTCGACGAGCACTTCAGGAAGCCGGTCGAGCCCGAGGCGCTGAGGGAGCTGCTCTCGAGAGTCGGCGCGTCGCGCCCGCGCAGCTGATGCGAGGCGTGGCCTTGATGTTGCAATGGCGGGCGGAACGGAAGGGGCCGAGGGCGTCCCTCGACCCAAGGTGAAGTTCCATCGAGGAACGGGGGCGCGATCATGTCGGCACTCCTTCAGATTTGCTTTGTAATTGTAACGATCTCCGTCGTGGCGATCGCCGTCGCGATCCTCCGGGTCATGCAGCATTTCCGCAGAGCTTCGGACGAATTCTCGAGGCTGGCCGAGGAGGGCCATCATCTCCTCGTTCATCTTCGCGGAATCGCGAACGAGGCGGGCGAGATCGTCGGAACGTTCCGGGACGTCGCGCCGCGGGTCCGGGGCATCGTGGAACGCGTCGAATCGATCGGAGAGCGGACGGTCGACCTCTCGGAGGCAATCATCGACGAGGTGGAGACGCCGATCCGCACCGCGGTCGCCGTGGTGCGGGGAGTCCGACATGGAGCCGGGGCATTCATCGAGCGCTTGGCGCATCGATTTACGGGTCGCACGTCGACCAACGGAGGGTGGAAATCATGAGTGAACGCACGTATCGCAACGGCCTGGAATCGAGCGCTTCGACCACGGGGATCACCGTGGCCGGATTCCTGATGGGCGCCATCGTCGGCGCCGGGCTCGCGCTCCTGCTCGCGCCCGGTCCCGGAGAGGAGACCCGGCGAAAGCTGGGCGAAACGGCACGGCGCCTTCGAAGCAAGGCGAGCGACATGGCGGGGCAGGGACGAGGGGGCGAATCGGACACGGAGTCGTTTCCCCGGCAGTCCGGAATGCCCACGGGTTCCTAGCGTCGCGAACCCAGACGTTCGATTCATAACCGTCCCCGGCGGGGCAGCGCGATATTCAGGCGCCGTTTTGAGCCCGCCCGGAGCGAGCGGACGCGATGCGTCCTCTCGGGCAGTACCTTCGGGCGATAGAGTCGCACGACGAGCGCTGCCTGCCGGGGATCTTGTCTTCCCATCCCACCGGTTGCCTCGCTTCACGTCCATCCCCTAAACTGACGCGACCCAGGATCCAGGGCCCCGGAGAGCCTCGCATGAAGTCCGTGCCCCGTCCGCGGACCAACGACGTCCTCGCCGGCCTCGCGGTCGCCGCCGCCTATATGGTCGCGGGGAAGGTCGGACTCAGCCTCGCGTCGGTCAACAAGAGCGCCACCGCGGTCTGGCCTCCGACCGGGATCGCCCTGGCCGCGTTCCTCGCTCTGGGTTACCGGGTGTGGCCCGGGGTGATGCTCGGCGCCTTCCTCGTCAACCTGACCACCGCGGGCACCGTGGCTACCTCGCTCGGCATCGCGGTCGGAAACACCCTGGAAGGCGCCCTCGGGTGCTACCTCGTGCGCCGGTTCGCGGGCGGGCCCCGCGTCTTCGATCAGCCGAGCACGATCTTCGCGTTCGCCGGGCTCGCCGGGCTCCTCGCCACGGCGGTGAGCGCCACCGTCGGAACCAGCATCCTCCTCCTGGGCGGTCTCGCGGGATGGCACGAATCGGGCGCCATCTGGCTGACCTGGTGGCTCGGAGACAGCGCGGGGGCGCTTACGGTGGCGCCGCTCGTGCTCCTCTGGTGGATGGATCACGCCCTGCCCTGGGGGGCAAAGAGCTGGGTCGAGCTCGGCGGCCTCCTGCTCGCGCTCCTGATCGCCGCCACGATCGTCTTCACCTCCTGGTCGCCGTTCCACGCAAAGCTCTATCCCATCCAGTACCTCTGCCTCCCGCCGCTCCTCTGGAGCGCGTTCCGGTTCCGGCAGCGCGAGTGCGCGACGGCGCTCGCGTTCCTCTCCGCGATCGCGATCCACGGCACCCTCCACGGCAACGGTCCGTTCGCGGGGCGCCCGATGAACGAATCGCTCCTCCTCCTGCAGGGATTCATGGCGGTGCTCTCGATCACCGTGCTGGCCACCGCCGCCGCCGTGGTGGGACGCCGTCGCGTCGAGATCTCGGTGCGACAGCTGAACGAGGAGCTGGAACGGCGGGTCGTGGAGCGCACCGAGCAGCTCTGGCGCTCGAACGAGGAGCTTCGGAGCCAGATCTTGAAGCGGGCCCGTGCGAGGAAAAAGCTGGAGCGGAGCGAGGCACGGCTGCGCGAGGCAGAGCGGGCGGAGGAAGACAACCGCCTCAAGGACGAGTTCCTGGCCACGCTCTCCCACGAGCTCCGCACGCCGCTCAACGCGATCATGGGCTGGGCGAACATCCTGAAACAGGGAGGGATCGATAAGGCAACGACGGCACGCGCCGTGGAGACCATCGATCGGAACGTCCGGATCCAGAGCCATCTCATCTCCGACATCCTGGACATCTCCCGGATGACCTCCGGGCGCCTGGAGCTTCGATTCCAGTCGATCCCCCTGGTCCCGGCCATCGAGAGCGCGCTCGATACCATGCGCCCGATGGCGCAGCTGAAGCGCGTGGAGCTCCGGCCCGAGCTCGAGCCTCTGCCCGATTCGATCCGCGCGGACCCGGACCGGCTCCAGCAGATCGTCTGGAACCTTCTCTCGAACGCGATCAAGTTCGCCCCCGAGGGTGGAGGCGTCGTGATCCGGCTCACCCGCGAGCATTCCATGGCCACGCTCCTGGTCGAGGATGACGGCCCCGGGATCGACCCCGAGTTCCTTCCCTATGTCTTCGAGCGGTTCCGGCAGAAGGACTCGACCGGGACGAGACGCCACGGAGGGCTAGGTCTCGGGCTCGCGATCGTGCGGCACCTCGTGGAGCTGCACGGCGGAACGGTCTCCGCCTCCAACCGCCCCGGGGGAAGGGGCGCCGTGTTCGAGGTGCGGTTGCCGCTCCTGACGGCGCCCGAGCCACAGCCGGCCGCGGCCGCCGGCCCCGAGGAGGGGCAGCTCCCGGGCGGTGGGAATCACGCGCGACCGCTGCGGGGGATCCGGATCCTTCTCGTGGAAGACGACCAGGATTCGCGGGAGCTCATCGCCATGTATCTCGAGGGACGCGGCGCGACCGTCGCGGCGGCGAGCTCGGCGCAGGAGGCGCTCGCGGCGTTCGAGCCAGGCCGATTCGATCTCGTCGTGAGCGACATCGCCATGCCGGGGAAGAGCGGATATGATCTCATTCGGGAGCTTCGGACGCTGCCCCCGGACATCGGGGGAAGGGTGCCGGCGGTGGCGCTCACCGCCTATGCCGCTCCGGAGGACGTGAAGAAGGCTCTGGACGCCGGGTTCGATGCCCACATGGCCAAGCCCGTGGAGATGGACGACCTGGCCGTGACGCTCCTGGATCTGCTTGCGCCCCGTGAGCCCTGAGCTCGATCCGGGTACGGCAAAATGCCGCTCATGCTTCGCGGCCACGGTCCGATGAATCTCGTGGTCGGGTCATGGAGGGGATAACGATCGAATCCGGGAACCCCCGACCCCTTCGGTGCGATCTAAGGAGTAGAGAGCCGGGGTGCCCGGCACGTCGACCTCAACCTTACCTCCCCCAGGTAGTTACGCCATGACTCTCAAGATCTCCCCCAAGCCGCTAAAGGACCTTAGATTAACGACTTGCGCGACCCTGGTCGCAGTAGCCCTGTTTCTGGTCCTCGCCCTCGTGCCCGTGGCCCCGAATGACCACGGCTCCGAAAAGATCATCGCCACGGCCCTGGCCGCGGGCTCCGATTCGGTTGGAGCGACGGCTGCGTCCGCGCCGGTCCTCGTGGCTTCCGCGGACATGCTGGGATTGAGCGGGAGGCTTCGCGCGGTGATGGGCACCCCGGAAGCGCTGGGGCAGAACCCCCTCTTGAAGCCGCTCCTCCCCACGGGCGCGGCCGAGCGCTGGCCGAGACTCCGTACCCCGGGCGGTGACTCGTTCACCGTCGTGACGCTGGTCCCGATCCAGGACGCGGCGACCGAGGGGTACGGCCGCTATCACGTCGGCAGCTGGCCCCAGGACGGGCTGACCTCGACCGAGCGCTACACGCCCCCGAGCGGGTTCATCGGCGTGACGAAGGAAAACCAGGGAACGAACGTGTCCGCGAATTTCACGATGCGTGATTTCCTCACGCACGACCAGGGAGACGTCTGGCCCAAGGTTCTCGTGCTCCAGCCCAGGATCCTGGACAAGCTCGAGCTCCTCCGCGTCGAGCTGGAGCGGGAAGGGCTGCCCAGCAAGCTCCACGTGATGTCGGGCTTCCGGACCCCGCAATACAACGCCCAGGGCGTCGGCAGGGGCGGCCGCGCCACCCACAGCCGCCACACCTACGGCGACGCGGCGGACGTGTTCGTGGACGCGGACGGCGACGGGATGATGGACGACCTGAACGCGGACGGAAAGGTGACCGTGGCGGACGCGAGGGTGCTTCGTGCCGCGGCCGAGCGGGTGGAGGCGCAGTATCCGTCCCTGGTCGGCGGACTCGCCGCGTATCCCGCCAACGGAGTCCACGGGCCCTTCGTCCACGTCGATACGCGGGGCGTCAAGGCTCGCTGGTAGCTACTCGTACCGCAGGGACTCGATGGCGTCCAGCGAGGCCGCCCGGCGGGCGGGCCAGACCCCGAAGAGAATTCCCACCGCGGCGGCGAAGATGAAGGCGAGCAGGATCGAGGAAAGTCCCACCGACGTATTCCAGTGAAACGCGGCCCGCGCCACGATCGCGGTGCCCGCGCCGAACGCGACCCCGACCATTCCTCCCAGAAGACACAGGACCAGGGCCTCGATGAGGAACTGCAGCAAGATGGTCTGCTGCGTCGCGCCGAGCGCCTTGCGGATCCCGATCTCGCGCGTGCGCTCCGTGACCGACACCAGCATGATGTTCATGATCCCGATGCCCCCGACAAGGAGGCTGACGGCGGCGATCCCCGCGAGCAGGAGCGTGAAGACCTGGGTCGTCTCGCCCAGCGTGGTCAGGAAGTCGGCCTGGTTCCGGATCTGGAAATCGTCGTCCTGGCCCGGCCGCAGGCGATGCTCCCGGCGCAGGATTCTCGAGACCTCGGCCATGGTGACCGGAATGTCGTCCTCCGTGGGCGCCAGGACGTTGATGGCGCGCAGGCGGTCCGTGCCGAGGAGCCGGTACCGTGCCGTCTGGATGGGAATGAGCACCTGGTCGTCCGGATTCTGGAAGCCGCCCGTCTGGCCCTTCGAGGTGAGCACGCCCACCACCTGAAACTGGACCCCGTTGATGCGGATCTCCTCTCCGACGAGCGCGTCCGGCGAAGCGACCCCGAGATCCGACAACACTTGAGGTCCGACCACGGCGATGGTCCGGCGCGCGGCGTCCTCGGGATCCGTGAACATCCGGCCCGCGTCGAGCGTGAACTTCCTCACTTCGGGATAGTTGGCGGTCGTCCCGACGACCGAGGTGTTGGTGTTCTTGCTCTCGTAGGACACCTGTAGCTGGCGCGACATCTCCGGCTGCACGGCCGCGACGAACTGCGCCCGGTCCTCGATCGCCTTCGCGTCGTCCAGGACCATCCGCGCGCGGTCGGTCCCGGAGGCGACGCCTCCCGTCCCGCGCACCTGGGCCGGCAGGATGGTCAGGAGCGTCGTCCCGAGGGATGTGATCCGCTCCTTCACCGATTGCTGCGCGCCGCGACCCAGGGCGACCATCGCGATCACGGCCCCGACCCCGATGACAATGCCGAGCATGGTCAGGAACGACCGGAGCTTGTTCGCGCGCAGCGAATCGAGCGCCACGCTCACCGTCTCGCCTACTTGCAGAAACCGTGGATCAGCCACCGCGACCTCCTCCTCGGCCGCCACCGCCGCCGGGCACGCCCGGGACGCCGCTTCCCATCCGCTGGCGGATGTTCTGCTGCGTCTGGGCGCGCGTCGCCTGCGCCTCCGCGACGCCCAGGAGGACGACCTGCTCGCCCAGCTTCACGCCGTCCAGCACCTGCGCGTAGTCGAAGTCGCTGAGCCCGAGACGCACGACCCTGGGCTCGAGTCCCTGTGGCGTCTTCACGAACGCGACCTGGGCGCGGCTCAAGCGTCCGCCGCCGCCAAGGCCCCCTCCTGGGCCCCCCGTCCCGCCTCCTCCGCCTCCGCCCCGGCGCCATCCTCGGGTCGAGTCGCCCCTGCCTCCGCCGAATCCGCCCCGCGTCCGCCGCCACGACGCGCGCGCGGAGTCTCCTCCGGCGAAGCGCGCCGCCCGCTGAGCCGCCATGACCTTCATCGTCTCGTCGACCTGCGCCTTGACCTTCGTGGGATCGAGCCCGAGCGCCTCGGCCACGACCGGCAGCTCCCGCACGCTGCGCACGGCGTCGACGGGAATCGCGGGCACGTCGTCCTGCTCGTCCACCAGCATGGAGACCTCCCCGTTCATTCCAGGGAGGAGGATGCCCGACTCGTTCGAGACCGAGATGAGCACGGGGAAGTTCGTGACCGACTGATCCACGACCGCCTGCGGCTCGATCTTCTCGACGAGCCCGTTGAAGGTGCGGTTGGGGAAGGCGTCCACGGTGACCGTGGCCGCTTGGCCGGTCCTCACGTTGCCGATGTCGGTCTCGCCGACCATGGCGCGCATGCGCACGCGCGCCAGATCGGCCATCTTGAGAAGGGTCGTTCCTCCGCTCGCCGAGGAGGTGGCGGAGGAGATGACGGTTCCCTCCGTCACCGGCTGATCTAGGACTGTCCCGGTGATCGGGGCCGACACCGTCGCGTCCTCGCGCCGCTGCCGGGCGAGATCCACGTCGGTGCGGGCCGCCACGACCTGGGATTGGGCGTTCGCGTAGTCGAGCGTCGCCTTCTCGTGCTCGTCCGCGGTGATGATCTGCTGCTTGTAGAGGGCGTCCGAGCGGGTCTTCGCCGCCAGCGCCACCTCGACATTCGCCCGGGCCGCCTTCTGCGCGGCGATCGCCTGGTTCAGCTGGTTCTGGACGTCGCGCGGGTCGATCTGGGCGAGCAGCGCGCCCTTCTTCACGAAGGTTCCGACCTGCACCGGCATCTTCACGATCAGGCCGGACGCCTTGGATTTCACCTCCACCAGATCGACTGGCTCGACCGTCCCCGTCGCCTCGATCGTGAGCGCGATGTTCCGCGACTCCACGGGCGCGGTCATGATCGTGGTCTTGTCGTGGCCGTTCCGGAGCCCGCGAACGACCAGGACGAGCGCGATCACGAGCACCACCCCCGCCGCGATCGGGATCGGCCGGCGGAAGATCGCGCCCACGTTCAGCCAGGTCCTCCGCTCGACACGAGCCGGTGTGGCCATGTCAGAGCTCCCGTCCCACGAGCGCTTCGAGCTGCGCTTTCGCGACACGCTGGTCATAGCGCGCGCGGATGAGATCGCTCCGGGCCTGGTTGAGCTGGGTCTCGGAGGTCAGGACGTCGAGGAGCGTGGAAGCACCGACCGCGTAGCGCTGCTGCTGGACGCGCAGGTCCTCCTCGGCCGCCTCGACCGTGGCGGTCTGCGAGACCACGCGCTCTTCGGCCGATCGGAAGGCCCCCAGCTGCTGCGTCAGGGTCTCGACCGCCATGAGACGCGCGTCCCGGAGCGAGGCCTCCGCGTTCTCCTGCGCCACCTTGGCTTGCGTGAGTCGCTGCTCACGCTGGAACTGGTCGAAGATCGGAAGCGAAGCCGTGAAGCGGAGTTGTCCGGAATAGGAAAAGTCTGGGTCCACGAACTCGGGATCGTTTCCCGCGCCGCTCCCGGTACGCGAATAGCTCGCGTTCAGGGAAGGGAGGTAGTCGGTCCAGGCGCTCGTCTGTCCCGCCTTCGCCGCGCTCAGGTCGGCGCGCGCCTGCTGGACCGCCGGGCCGTTCAGCGCCATCGCGCGGAGCGCCTCGTCGTCCTGGTTGAGCCCCGGATGCTCGGGCTGGTCGGGCGCCGCGGTCACGGGCACGTCCGACGCCACGGCGCGGGTGAGCGCCGCGTCCGCGGTCTCGATCGCGACACGCGCGTTCACGATCGCGAGCTGCGCCTGACGGTACTGGATCTCCGCCCGAAGGGAATCGGAACGCGTGGCGACGCGCGCGTTCGAGCGGGCGATCGCGGTCTTGCGCTGCTGCTCCGCCTGCTCCAGCTGGGCCTGCGCGGCCGTCTGGGATTCCCGGGCTGCGAGCACGTTGAAGAATTGCTGCTTCGCTTCCAGGGCCGCGGCGAAGCGCTGCGCCGTCTCGTTCACGTCCGCGGACTTCTCGCGCGCCCGCGCCTGACGCAGGTCGAAGAATCGCTGGCCCCCGGTGAAGAGGGCCACGTTCGCCCCCAGCCCCGCGCTCGAGGACCACGGGGTCGAGGGAAGCGTGACCACCTGGCCGTTCTCGACGCGCGTCCGCGCGCCCGATGTGTACTGCCGCGTGGCGCCGGCCGTGAGGCTGACGCTCGGCAGGAACGCGCCGTACGCGGCGCGCGTGGCGGCCGAGCTCGTGCGCACCTGCCCCTGCGCCTGGATGACCACGAGCGCGTTTCGCTGCGCCCGGTCGACCGCCTCCTGGAGCGTGATGGGGCGCGGCGCCGGAGGGGAAGGCGCCGGCGCCTGCGCCGAAGCCGCGATGGGGGTGGAGATCATCGCGAGGAGAAACATCGAGCCCAAGACTCTCACGTGTTGGACCTCCTGCGAAACATGACAACCTCCTCCCGAAGAAGATAGATTGGCTTCTCACGAGTAGGATACGCGGCGGATGTGGCAGAGATATGGCGGCGCGTTGGCAATTTCGCGCCTCAGGGGAATGCCACACAGAGGCGACCGGGTGCCATATCTCTGCAGCATGTCTCGCGTAGACTTACATGGTGTCCGGGAGCCGTCCGACTCGAAACGGGGAGCGTGAGCGTGAATCAACAGCGGGTCCTGATCGTGGAAGACGACGCGAGGATCGCGGACCTGATCTCGAAGAACCTCCAGGCCGCGGGATACGAGTGTCATCAATCGCCGGACGGCGGGCGCGCGCTCGCCGACTTCGCGAGCCTGAAGCCCGCGCTCGTGGTGCTCGATCTGAGCCTGGCCGGCGTCGACGGCCTCGAAGTCACGAGACGGATCCGGAAGGAGAGCGACGTTCCCATCCTCATGGTCACCGCGCGCTCCAGCGAGAGCGACAAGCTCCTCGGGCTGGAGCTGGGCGCGGACGATTACGTCACGAAGCCCTTCAGCACCGCGGAGCTCACGGCCCGCGTCCGCGCGCTCCTGCGCCGCTCGACCGGGACCGTCACCGAGCGGATCCTCGAGATCGGCGATCTCAAGATCGATCCAGGCCGCCGCGTGATCGAGCGGGAAGGCGCTCCGGTCCCGCTCACCACGCTCGAATTCGACGTCCTCTACTTCCTCGCCTCGCGCGCCGGTCGCGTCTTCAGCCGTGAAGCCTTGATGGAACAGGTGTGGGGGAGCGATCGCGTGGTGGACGACCGCTCGATCGACAGCCTGATCAGCCGCGTGCGCCGGAAGCTCGAGAAGGATCCGTCGAATCCCCGCTATCTCCAGACGGTCTGGGGCGCGGGGTATCGGTTCACCGAGTCCCCGGGCTGAGGATCGCTGCGATGAAAGGACCGCTTCGCGGGAGCCTCTTCTGGACCATCGCCGCGACATTCCTCCTGATGGCGATCGTCGGGACGCTGATCCAGGCGCTCGTGGTCTCGGCCGTGCTCCAACCCCTCGAGGAACGGGAGACGCGCGCGCGTGCCGAGCTCACGGCGTCCGCGATCGCGACCGTCATCGTGGCGTCCCCCGACACGCTTCGAGGCGCGGAGCTGGACAGCCTGCTCGCGCGCCACCGCGCCGCGGTGCGGCCCGCCTGGATCTTCTACCGCGCGAGCGACGGCACGGTCGTCACGAGCCCTCCGGGACGGCTGCTCCCGCCGCCCGCTACCCGCGACTCCCGCGGCCGCTTCGAGGTCCTGGCCAAGCGCGCCGTCGCGCGCGGGTCCCAGGTGCTGGGCGAGGTCCAGGTGGTGCGCCGAACCTGGTCGCGGGGGGCCTTCAGCGTCTCCGATCCCAGGACCTGGCTCCTCCTCTTCCCGATCGCCATCGCCGCCTCGGCGATCGCGGGGCTCGCGCTGGTCCGCCTTCTCGTGCGGCGGCTTCGCGCCGTGGAGGTCCTCGCGACGCGCGTGGCCGAGGGGGATCTCTCGGTCCGGATCGGGGACCGGAGCGGGGACGAGATCGGGAGGATCTCGGGACAGCTCGACCGCATGACGGAGCGGCTCGCGGCGGCGCGCGCGGAGCTGGACGAGAACGAGCGCCAGCGCCGACAGCTCTTCGCCGACATCACCCACGAGCTGGCCACCCCGCTCACCTCGATCCGAGGCTACGCGGAGACCCTGCTCGATCCGGGCGTGCCCGTCTCGCCGGAGGAGCGCACGCACTACGTGCGCGGCCTCCTCGAGGAATCGCGGCGCATGGACCTCCTCATCCGGGATCTCTTCGAGCTGGCCCGACTCGAGGCGGGGGCCACGCAGCTCCACGCGGAGCCGATCGACTGGGCGGCGCTCTGCCGGAATACCATCGACCGCTTCGAGCCGCGATTCCGCAAGGCGGGGCTCACGATCTTCTGGCACGGGCCGGAGGAGCCCGCGTGGATCCAGGCGGACGGCCGGCGCATGGAGCAGGCGCTCGAGAACCTGCTCGTGAACGCCCTGCGCTACGTTCCGCGCGGGGGCCGCGTGGATGCGAGGCTCACGCCCCGAGCGGCGGGCGAGCGGATGCACCGGCTGACCGTGGACGATGACGGGCCGGGGATCCCCGAAGAGGAGATTCCGCTCGTCTTCGGACGCTTCTACCGCGGCGCGGCGCGCCGGACGGGGGATGACGCGTCGGAGGGACGGGACGCGGGGGGCTCGGGCTTGGGTCTCGCCATCGCTCGCGAGATCGTCGAGCGTCATGGCGGGATCGCGCGGGCGGAGGGGGGATCGCCCCGCGGGCTCCGGATCCGGATCGAGATTCCCGCCCTCGACCGCGGATGAGACTAGATCACTTCAGCCGAGGCGGGCGTCCCGAGGCGTCCCGGGTCCCCATAGACGATCATGGAGAGCTCCTCGGGGCGCGACGGATCAGGAGGAACATGGAGCGCGGCTCAGCGCAGCCACGCGTACTTCGGAACGTCGGTATCGAATGCGGTGGTCGTCGAGGCGTCACGCGCGGCGCGGCTCGCGACGAGCTTCGCGCCGAGCGCGACCGCGACGAGGCCCAGCGCTCCCGCGGCGCAGCGGAGGGCGGGGGGCATGTTCGCGACCGGACTCTTCCCCTTCGCCCGATCCGGATCGAAGAGGTACACGAGACCCGCGCCGAGAATGAGTCCTCCGGAAAACGTCAGGTTCTTGACGAGCATCGATCCTCCTCGGGTGGACGGCACCGCCCCCACCCACCTAGCATCACTCGTGCCCGCGCTCGGGCGGGAGACTTCGGGGCGTCGCGACGCGACTTGATGTCCCGCCATGGGGCACGATCGGAGAAGGAGTTGTAGTTTTTTCCGGCGGCTGTTTCTTTCCGTCGCCGTCATCGCCCTCCTAGGCGGGCGTAGAATGGAGCATCGATGGACCGAGCGAAGAGCAAGCACACGGGCCTCTTCCAGGGCCGCACCTACGACGATTTCCTCTTCCGCCCCCGGCGCGGACGCGTGGGATCCCGCCGTGAGGTCCGACTCACGAGCCTCTTCACGAGCGGCATCCCCCTCGAGCTCCCGATCGTCTCCGCCAATATGGACAGCGTGACCGAGTCGCGGATGGCGCGTGCGATGGCGCTCGAGGGCGGCATCGGGGTCGTCCACCGCGCGATGCCGGTCGAGGCTCAGGCGCGCGAGGTGGAGCGCGTGAAGCGAAGCCACGGCTGGGTGGTGGAGGAGCCGATCGTGATCCCGCGCGGCGCGACGCTTCGGGAAGCGCGCGAGCTCGCGCGTCGTCACGGCGTCACCGGGATCCTGGTCGAGGAGACGCCGGGGAGCGGGGTGCTCGCGGGTCTCCTCTCGAAACGGGATCTGCCGCACGGGGCAGGGCACGACATGGAGCCCGTCGAGCGGTTCATGACCCCGTTCGATCGTCTGGTCACGCGGCCTCTCGGGGTCACCCTCGAGGAGGCGGAACGGGCGCTCTACGCGCGGCGCGTCGAGAAGCTTCCGCTCGTGGACGAGGCGCGCCGCATCGGAGGCCTCATCACGAAGAGCGACATCATGCTGGCCCGGGAGCGTCCCGAATCCACGAAGGACGCGAAGGGCCGGCTCCGCGTGGCCGCCGCCGTGGGCGCCCGCGGCGACTTCCTCGAGCGTGCGGAGGCGCTTCACGCCGCGGGCGCGGACGCTCTCGTCGTGGACATCGCGCACGGACACTCGGACACCATGGAGCAGGCCGTCCGCGCGCTCCGGAAGCGACTCGGCGAGGTGGAGCTCGTCTGCGGGAACGTGGGGACGGGAGAGGGAGCGATCTTCCTCCGCGAGCTCGGCGCGGCGGCGGTCAAGGTCGGGATCGGGCCGGGGCGTGGATGCCGCACCCGGCTCGAGACCGCGGCCGGCGTGCCCCAGCTCCAGGCGGTCCATGAGGCCTGGGAAGCGGTCGGTTCCACCATCCCGATCATCGCCGACGGAGGCGTTCGCCATGACAAGGACGTCTTTCTCGCGCTCGCCTGCGGCGCGTCCTCGGTCATGCTGGGGAGCGCGCTCTCCGGGACCGACGAAGCGCCGGGGACGGTGATCCTCGATCCCGCGACGGGAGAGAAGCGAAAGATCTACCGAGGCATGACCTCGCCCCAGGCGGTGTTCGAGGCGCTCTACGACGACTCCGATCCCGAGCACGTCGAGGCGGCGCTCGAGACGCCCGCGGAAGGGCAGGAGGTACAGGTGCCCTATCACGGGGCTGTGCGCGACGCGCTGCAGCGAATCCGCGGGCATCTGAAATCGGCGGTGAGCTACGGCGGCGACGAATCGCTCGCCTCGATTCGCGCGAAGGTACTCGGGGATCCGGAGTCCTTCCTGATCCCCCTCTCGACCGCGTCCCGACGCGAGTCGTTCGAGCGCTGAGATCCGGGGAACCGGGTCATGAAGGGAGGCATGTCGTGGAGCGTATGCGTCGGACGAAGCTGTGGAGGACAGGTGTGGTTTCGCTCGTCGTGATCCTGGGATGCGCCACCGCCCAGGAGATCGTGGCGCTGCGACAGGTGCAGTTCCATCTGAACGGGGTGACCGATCCACGCGTGGCCGGAATCCCGATCGAGAGCGTGCACTCCTACGCGGACCTCCGCCCTGCCGACCTCGCTCGTCTCGGCGTCTCGATCGCGGCGGGGGATGTCCCGCTGCAGCTGACCCTGCAGGTCGAGGGAAGGAATCCGGAGACGAACACCGTGACGGCGAAGCTCGTGGCCCTGGACTGGAGCTACCTCGTCGACGATCGGGAGCTCGTCACGGGGTCCCTGAGTGAGCCGTATTCCTTCCCGCCGGGCAAGGCGCGCGACGTGCCGGTCCTCGTCCGGCTGAATCTCGTGCAGGCGTTCGGAACGCGGCGCCGCGACCTGATCGACGCGGCCCTGGCGCTCGCGGGAAAGAACGCGAGCTCGCACCGGGTGACCCTACGACTCGCCCCGACCGTGGATACTCCTCTGGGGCCGATCCGCTATCCGGTTCCGATCACGTTGGAGATCTCGGCTCCGGAGGCGCGATGATCGAAGGTCGAACCCGGACTGGAGCGCTGCTCGCGCTCACGCTGCTGATCGCCGCGGCTCCTGGCTGCGCCACGAAGAAGGTCCAGCGGATCGCGCGCGTCGCGGTCACGACCGCGAAGGTGGAGCAGCGGGACATGCCCTTCGCGCTCTCCGCCACCGGAAACGTGGAGGCGATCCGCACGGCGAGCGTCGGATCGCAGGTCGGCGGCGTGGTGACGCGCCTCTCCTTCCACGAAGGGGATTTCGTCCGGGCCGGCCAGGTGCTGATCCAGGTCGATCCACGTCCGTTTCGCGAAGCGCTCGATCAGGCCCTGGGCGCCCTGGCGCGCGACCGCGCGCTCGCCCAGGCGGCGCAGAACGAGGTCCAGCGCTCCCGCGTGCTCCACGAGCAGAACGTCCTCTCCCAGTCGGAGTGGGACCAGAAGGTCTCCGACGCGCTCTCCACCGCCGCGACCGTGCGCGCGGACTCGGCCGCGGCGAACAACGCCCGCCTGAACCTCGACTACTCCTCGATCCGCGCCCCCATCACGGGGCGAACGGGTCGTCTGATGGTCCACCTCGGGGACTACGTCAAGGCATCCACGAGCGATCCCCTGGTCACCATCATCCAGCCCCATCCGATCCGCGTCGCGTTCCAGATCCCGGAGCGCGAGGTGCCGCTGCTCCAGCGCTACCGCGGGCAGAACCCCCGCATCACGGTGCTTCCCGACAGCGGCCGCGCCCCGCTCCAGGGGAAGCTCGTCTTCGTGGACAACGCCATCGACCCCGGGACGGGGACGCTGCTCGTGAAGGGGGAGTTCCCGAATCAGGACGGTCGCCTCGTTCCGGGGCAGTTCGTCGACGTGCGCCTGGTCCTCTTCGTTGCGCCCCGCGCGATCGTCGTCCCTTCCCAGGCGGTCTCCAACGGGCAGCAAGGATCCTACGTCTACGTGGTGAACCCGGACTCGACCGTCACGCCGCGCACGATCGAGGTGGAGCGGACGGTGGACCAGATGGCCGTGGTCACGCGAGGCTTGAGCCCCGGTGAGCCGGTGGTGACGGACGGCCAGATGCGTCTCTCGCCCGGGGCCAAGATCCTGATCCGAAAGGCCGGCGGCAAGGGATGAACCTCTCGGCGCTCTTCATCCGGCGCCCGGTCGCGACCAGCCTTCTCATGGCGGGCATCCTCATCTTTGGCATTGTCGCGTACCGGCTCCTTCCGGTGAGCGACCTGCCCAGCGTGGACTACCCGACGATCTCGGTCAGCGCCAATCTCCCGGGGGCGAGCCCCGAGACGATGGCCTCCGCGGTCGCCACGCCGCTGGAGAAGCAGTTCTCCACGATCGCGGGCATCGACGCCATGACCTCCTCGAGCACGCAGGGCAGCACGTCGATCACCCTTCAGTTCGCGCTCGACAGGAACATCGACGCCGCGGCCCAGGACGTCCAGGCGGCGATCGCCAAGACCCTTCGCTCGCTGCCGAGCGACATCACGCCCCCCTCGTACCAGAAAGTCAATCCGGCGGCGTCACCGATCCTGTTCCTCGCGGTGACCTCCGACCTGCTCTCCCTCTCGCAGCTGGACGAGTACGCCGAGAACGTGCTGGCCCAGCGGATCTCGATGGTCGAGGGGGTCGCCCAGGTGTCCGTCTTCGGGTCGCAGAAATACGCGGTGCGGATCCGTCTGGATCCTCGCGCCCTCTCCTCGCGGGGGATTCCCATCGGAGCCGTGAGCGACGCCATCGCCGCCTCCAACGTGAACCTCCCCACCGGCACCCTGTACGGCCCGCTGCAGTCCGCCACCGTCTCCGCCAGCGGTCAGCTCCGGAACGCGCGGGAGTTCGGCGATCTGATCATCGCGTCCAAGAGCGGATCGCCCGTGCGTCTTCGGGACGTGGCCGAGGTGATGGACGACGTCCAGAACAACCGCGTCGCGAGCTGGTACAACGGCCGCCGCAACATCACGCTCGCGATCCAGCGCCAGCCGGGGGTCAACACGGTGGAAGTGGCAGGCTCAGTCCAGAAGCTGGTGGCCCAGATGAAGCCCGAGCTTCCGGCCTCGGTCGGGGTCGAGACCCTGTACGACCGTTCGGTGTCCATCAAACGCTCGGTCGAGGACGTCCAGTTCACGCTGCTCCTCACCCTGGCGCTGGTGGTGCTCGTGATCTTCCTCTTTCTCCGCAACCTGCCCGCCACGATCATCCCCAGCCTCTCGCTCCCGTTCTCGATCGTGGGCACGTTCGCGGTGATGCACCTCCTGGGCTACAGCCTGGACAACCTCTCCCTGATGGCGCTGACGCTCTCGGTGGGGTTCGTGGTCGACGACGCGATCGTGATGCTGGAGAACATCCATCGACACATGGAAGCGGGGAAGAATCCCCTTCAAGCCGCGCTCGACGGATCCCGTGAGATCGGATTCACCATCGTGTCCATGACGGTGTCCCTGGTGGCCGTGTTCATTCCGGTGCTGCTCCTCGGCGGGCTCCTGGGCCGACTCTTCCACGAGTTCGCCATCACGATCAGCGCCGCGATTCTGGTCTCCGGCCTGGTGTCCCTGACCCTGACCCCGATGCTCTGCAGCCGTTTCCTGAAGGCCGAAGGTGGGGAGCGTCAGCACGGGCGCGCGTACCGGGTCGTCGAGGACGGGTATCAGAGCATGCTCGGCTTCTACCGCCGCACCCTGGTGTGGGTGATGGATCACCGGCGCACGACGATGGCCTTCTCGCTCGCGATCCTCGTGGGCACCTATCTTCTCTACAAGGTGGTTCCCAAGGGGTTCATTCCGAGCGAGGACACGGGGAGGATCCAGGCGACCACCGAGACCGCGGAGGGCACCTCGTTCGAGTCCATGACGCGCCACCAACAGGAGGTGCAGGTCATCATCGGGCGCGACCCCAACGTCGAGGCCTACTCCTCCTCGGTCGCGTCCGGGGGCGGGGTCTCGGGGACCAATCAAGGCCGGTTCATCATCAAGCTCAAGCCGAGGAAGGATCGAAAGCTCTCGGCCGACGAGGTGATCCGGGAGCTCATGCCCAAGGTCGCGCGCGTGCCGGGGATCCGCGTCTTCCTCCAGAATCCGCCCTCCATCAACGTCGGGGGGAGGATCTCGAAGAGCCAGTACCAGTTCACGCTCCAGAGCTCCGATCTCCGGACGCTCTACGATGGCGTGAACCAGCTGGCGGCCAAGCTGAACACGCTTCCGATCCTCCAGGACGTGACCACCGATCTCCAGATCGCGAACCCGGAAGTGGACGTGGAGATCGATCGCGACCGCGCGGCCGCCCTCGGCGTGACGGCACAGCAGATCGAAGAGACCCTCTACGACGCGTTCGGGACCCGCCAGGTATCGACCATCTTCACCGACACGGACCAGTACTGGGTCATCATGGAGCTCAAGCCCGAGTTCCAGCGCGACATCGCCGCCCTGCAGAATCTCTACATCGGAACCAGCGAGGGCAAGCTCGTGCCCCTGGGAGCGGTCGCCCGGCTCTCGCCGAGCCTGGGCCCCCTGAGCGTGAATCACATGGGGCAGATCCCGGCCGTCACAATCTCCTTCAACCTTCGCCCCGGAGTGTCGCTGGGAGAGGCGGTTACGGAAGTCCAGCGCCTCGCGCGCGCGACCTTGCCTCCCAGCATCACGACGAGCTTTTTCGGGACCGCCCAGGTGTTCCAGGCGAGCCAGCAGGGGCTCTTGCTCCTGCTCCTTCTGGCGGTGCTCGTGATCTACCTCGTGCTGGGCATCCTCTACGAGAGCTTCATCCACCCGCTCACGATTCTCTCGGGGCTCCCCTTCGCGGGCTTCGGAGCGCTCCTCACGCTGCTCCTCTTCCGCACCGAGCTCAGCATCTACGCCTTCGTCGGCATCATCATGCTGGTCGGGCTCGTGAAGAAGAATGCCATCATGATGATCGACTTCGCACTCGACGCCGAGCGCCGGGAAGGAAAGCCGCCGCGGGATGCCATCGTGGAGGCATGCCTGATCCGCTTTCGTCCGATCATGATGACCACGATGGCGGCGCTCATGGGCACCCTCCCGATCGCGATCGGGCTGGGAACAGGATCCGAGGCGCGCCGTCCCCTGGGGCTCGCGGTGGTGGGCGGGCTGGCCTTTTCGCAGCTGGTCACGCTCTACGTAACCCCGGTGATCTACACGTACCTCGACGCCTTCTCCAAGCGGTTCGGATCGAAGAAGACCGCCGCGACGGGTCGCGGCGCGAGCGACTACCCGGCGGCCGCGGCGTCGTAACCTCTGGAAACGGCCCGAAAAACCTGATACGATCGCGGCCGCTCGGCGCTATCACACCCGTCCAGCCGTTCGCACGATCGAGGATTGGATGGAGTCCCGCCCGCTGGTCAGCCATTACAAGATCGAGTCCACGCTCGGCCAGGGTGGGATGGGAGTCGTGTATCTGGCGACCGACAACCTCCTCCACCGGCGCGTCGCGCTCAAGTTCCTCCCGCCCGGTCTCGCCCAGGATCCGGAGGCCCGGCGGCGCTTCCTCAACGAGGGGCGGGCCGCCGCGACCCTGAATCATCCCAACGCGGCGGTGCTCTACGAGGTCGGCTCCGAAGGAGACGACATGTTCCTCGCCATGGAGTACGTCCCGGGGGTCACGCTGCGCGAGCGGATCGAATCCGGGCCGCTCTCCTGGAACGAGGTCGTGACCTTGAGCCTCGAGATCCTGGATGCGCTCCGCGAGGCTCACTCCCACGGCATCGTGCACCGCGACATCAAGGGGGCGAATATCAAGCGCACCCCCGAGGGCCGCGCCAAGGTGATGGACTTCGGTCTGGCGAAGATCTTCGGTGGAAGCTCGATCACCCAGAGCGAGAGCATCGTGGGCACCGCCTCTTACATGTCGCCCCAGCAGGTGGTGGGGCAGGAGCTGGACGGCCGAACGGACCTCTTCTCGCTGGGCGTGGTCATGTACGAGCTCCTGACCGGCCGACTGCCCTTCGTGGGGGACCAGGCCGTGGCGGTGGCGCACGCGATCCTGCACGAGGATCCGATCACGATCCGGGAGCTCCAGCCCGAAGTGCCCGCGGACCTCGAGCACATCGTGTTCAAGGCCATGATGAAGAGCGTCTCGGACCGCTATCAATCCGCCGCGGAGATGGCCGAGGACCTGACCCGTTTCCTCGAGCACGACCGGCAGCGCCGCGCCGGGGTCCACGAGGAGCTGGATCTGGTGGCGACGCGGGAAGGGATCGTGACCCGGCGCGAGCGCTTCCTGGCGCCGATGGTGGGACGCGAGCGCCCCTTCGAACGGCTCACCGCCCTTCATCGCGAGGTGCGCATCGGGGAGGGGGCTTCCGTGTGCGTCGCCGGAGAGGCGGGCATCGGAAAGAGCCGCCTCGTGGAGGAATTCTGCCGCGGGTGCCGTCGCGAGGGGAGCCGCGTGCTGATGGCTTCCTGCCTGTTCGGCGGGGGCGGAAGCTCCTACCTCCCGATCGCGGACGCGCTCCGGCAGTACTTCGCGCTCCGCGGCGTGGATTCCGCGCCCGCGCTCCAGCGTTTTCTCCTCGAACGCGCGCCGAGGCTCGCTGGATCCATTCCCGTCCTCAGCCGGTTTCTCCGATTCGCATTCGCCACCAACGGGCCCACCAGCGAAGAAGAGCTGTGGGAAGTGCTGGATCAGGTGATCGCCTTCATCGCGGACGAGCGTCCCCTGGTGTTCACGATCGAGGACCTGCAATGGGCGGACGAGGGCACGGTGCGCCTATTCCATTTCCTGACCCGGCGCATCCCCGGCCGGCGCATGCTCCTGCTCGTGACGTACCGGCCGGAGGAGGCGATCGCGGAGCCCGGCGGCCGCCAGCACCCGCTCCAGGGCATCTTGCAGCTCCTCGGGCGCGAGGACCGCTTCGAGCGGATCGAGCTCCAGCGCCTCACCCGCGGGGATGTCGCGGAGATGCTGCAGCGTCTCTACCCGGGGCACCAGTGGGGCGAGGAGTTCGGCGCGCTCCTCTACCGCGAGGCGGAAGGGAACCCCTTCTTCATGGTGGAGATCTTGAAATTGCTCACCGCGGAGAAGGTGCTGGCGAAGAAGGACGATGTCTGGACCCTCGGCACGGCGGTGGACAAGATCTCGATCCCCGAAAAGGTCTACGACGTGGTGATGCGGCGCCTGAGCCGGCTCGGGCAACGCGAGAGGGAGATCCTGGAATTGGGCGCCGTGGAAGGGGACGTGTTCCATTCGGGCACCATCCTCCGCGGACTCGGCCTCGAGCGCATGCCGCTCTTGAAGACCCTTCAGTTCCTGGAGCAGGTGCACCATCTGATCCACTCGGCGGGTCCCCAGTATCACTTCGATCACTCGAAAATACGAGAGATCCTCTACGAGAGCATTCCGGCGGAGCTGCGCACCGAGTACCACACGGTGGTGGGGCAGTTCCTCGCCGAGAGCTTCGGCGAATCGGAGGAGCACGCCGGCGTCATCGCGCACAATCTGCTCCAGGCGGGCCTCAAGAAGGAGGCCCTGCCCTTCCTCATCCTCTCGGCCAACGCGGCGGCGCGCCTGTTCGCGCACGCGGACGCCATCCGCTATCTCGAGCGCGCGGAGCAGCTCCTGCACGACCTCCATCCGACGCATCCTCCGGAGGAGAGCGTCCGCCAGCTCATCGAGATCCGCCAGAAGCGCGGGGATCAGGAGTACGCGGCGGGGCGCTATCGCGCCGCGCTGACCAGCTACGAGACGGCGCTCGAGCTCACCCG
>Ga0075435_100000202_pt1 | contig 35945 bp, 33 predicted proteins | sample RhiMethybrSRZTD4_FD_75302 | JGI IMG/M metagenome (GOLD analysis project Ga0075435, IMG submission 75302) | Populus rhizosphere microbial communities from Tennessee, USA - Rhizosphere MetaG P. TD hybrid SRZTD4 | ecosystem: Host-associated > Plants > Roots > Rhizosphere > Soil | place: USA...
AAATGTTCGATGCCAACACCTGGGACGATGAGTCCGAATTCCGGCGCGCCATTCTGCAGATAGTTGATCGCCTGCCAGAATTCGCTCTCGCTGATGTCATGCTTTTCGATAAGCGACATGATGCTTTCAAGGAGGTCACGCATGATCGCCTTCAGACGGGCATTGCCGCTAGCTTCGCCAATGCCGCTGGCATGGTCAAGTAGGGTTTGCACTTCCTTGGATGCTACCAGGTTCGTCATTTGGATACCTCCCATGGATGATAGGAAACGGCGAAGGATCGTCAAGGACCAAGGGCCTCGTCCGACGTGCGGCCTAGACAACGGCTGAGTTGACGCGGCGGCGCGAATCAAAGCACCCTCCGCCGAACCAGCGTGATAATACAACAAACTACTTTTTGCGAGAGGGTTTTTGCGCGGTTTTCTTTGCGGGTTTGGTTTGATGCTTTGACGGCGGCGGAGTAGTAAGCATCTTCTTCACAACCTCATCGAACGTGTGCGGGTAGAAGCTGATAGGTTTGCCTTCGCGTCCGTGCGGGTTAGGTGTTTCTGGTGTTTTCACTTTTCTTGGCCTTCTCTTGGTCTGTGTCGTCGCGTTCTCTCACCTACTTTCTTGCGATTCAGATTACCAGTTCTGCCGATGCAAGCGAAGTAGGGACGCTCGGATCGCTTTACTAATCGTTCGATCTTTGGTTTCGCTTTGATGAGTGCCTTTATCCACGTGTCCAACGGAATCCGGTTGCTCTCGGTCGCTATAATCAGAATTTCGGCTTTCTTAATCGTTTGAACGTGCGTATAGAGAATGTTTTTATCGGTGGTTACTAGCACCCACTTTTTCTCATGGCAAAGCTGGATTATGCGCGGGTCTTTGACGGCTTGTTCCTTTTTGCGATCTGGATCGGGAAAGTGATCTCCAAAACATTCTACGATAAAGCCCGCCGCGCGTAATTGCTCAGGATATACTCCGCTTCCAAAAGCGTCCTCTAAAAATAAGACGCATGACTCATGCCGCTTTGTGTACAAGGTGTTCGATTGCCTGATTTATTGATGAGGTAGGAAGTCGATAATCTTTGGCGATCTGGCTAACCGACTCCCCGTCTAAATTCCGCTGCAATACAACCTGTACTGGAATACGTGTGCCAGTAATTATTAAGCGTCCTGACATGATTTCAGGATCGATACTTACCGGAGTTGTCGTATCTTCCGGGCCTTTCCAATGACGCCACGGAAAAAGCCTGACGAGCTGTCCTTGCCTATTCCACGAAACTCTCGTCGCGAACGGTTTGACGACATCCCACATTGCTAACTGTCTGTGCTGAGTCAAATCTACAAGCGCACGCCCACGTGTTCGAGTCGCCGCTTTCTGCATTAGGATATGTTTGAAAAAGGTTAGAATATTCTTTTGGAGTAACGGATAATGTCGCCTCGTTTCTTTGCGCGCTTCTATCAAGACCTCTCGTGTCTTGGCTGGCGATAGCTTAAACCTCGTTCGCACCAAATCAATGTAGTACGCCTGCGCCACGTCGCGGAATGAAAGAAGCGGCGTGTCCAAATCCGCTCCCGCGATCTCCCAAACAGGATGATCCAACACCCAATATCTTAGGGTTCGGACAGGAATTGCGAGATAGAGCGCGGCTTCAGGAATAGTGTATGTTGGAAAGTCTAGTAAGGACTGATTGGCTCGTCGTGGGATTCGTTTCACGCTTTCGCTCTCCTCAAGAACTCGTGAATTTACACGCAGTCTTTCCATGCCGTCTCACCTGTGATACGATGTCTCACAGAGACGGCTGATGATTTTAGAAGAGATAGTCAACTAGTAGGTTTACTCAGGATTCCGCCAAGAACGTCGAGTGGCCTACGCTCATAGTATTGCCCGCCTTCTAGGTCGAAAGCAAACGAAATCTACTCCCTAGTTTTGGCTATCAGCGGCCTTATAGGTTAGCCGCTTTCCATCAAAGCCTTTTAAGGCAGTCTGCGCTCGTTCGCCATCGGTTACGTGACGTTCGTTATATCTGAAATCAAACTCGCCCAAGTATCTGTGAAGATGCTTTCGGCCGACATGATGATAGACTCCGTTTATGCCGCGTTTGAGAGTGGCGAAGTATCCCTCGACCGTATTTGTGGTCACGCAGACACCTTCATCGTAGCGCACGTATTCATCCGCAGAGTGATTCACCAAAGAGTGCTTGCGATCCTTTAGACTCTTTTTCAAGACGCCGCTGTCAGTCATTAAGTGGGCATCCTTCTCGCAAACATCCGCGAGCACGGCCTTGAGATTGTCTGCGGTCACGCGCTCAATATGCCGAGAGTGAACTTTACCGCCGCGCTGTACGACAGAAAACACGGCGGCCTTATCTGCGACCGGGCTTAGTAAATCTTCCGTTCGCTTTCCGTCTTTCATTGCGTGAGTTTGTTTCCGGCGACGGCGACCGCCGATGAACGTCTCATCAGCCTCGACGATCCCGTTCATCTTTTCGGGTAGCTCGCCGGTCATCGCGTAGCGGATTCGATGTGCCATGAACCACGCAGACTTATATTGCCGAATGTCGAGGTTGCGCATTAGCTGATGCGCAGAGATGCCCTTCTTGCTGGATGACATTAAATGCGCAGCCAACAGCCACTTGTGCAGCGGTATGTGACTATCTTCGAAGATCGTCTTGACGGTAACTGAGAATTGCTTGCGGCAGCCAGCACACTGATACAGACCTTTGCGCGGCTTGCGGACGCGCTTCTTGGCTTTCCGCAAAGCCTCGATTTCCTCTGGCGTCTTTTCTTTGACTACGATCTTGTAGGCTTCGCCGATTAGACCGCAATGCGGGCATATCGGGCCTTCCGGCCAGCGTAGCTTTTCGAGGAACTCACGCGCTGCATTTTCATCCCGGAACTGAGGCTCTAGGATTGAACCCTTTTCCTTTTTCAGGGGCTTCTTCACTTTCGCATGGCGAGGCGACTGTCTCATATTATTCTGCATGTGTCAAGTGCATAATTCCGATCAATTTTCTTGACTTCCCCGATTGAGAAGAACACAATTGCGCCCAATCGCGCGGGGGCGTGCGTTCTTCCCACCGGTCTGACTAGTTAATTCGGCTCTTCGCGATCTGCATTTATTCGATATTTATTCGATTGTAAAAACCAAGCGCCGGGCCAAATTCTGCACAGCAGCTTGGTTGAACAACCCGGTCGGAATTGAAAAGAGGCTGTTCTCCGAGCAGTCGATATCGGGAGAGCAAAGTGCTCGCCTTTTTGCTTGCCACCGACATGCGCCGAAAGATGCTGGCCCTGCCGGCCGCAGGTGTAGTCATCTGCAGCCTGCTGCGTCCGCCTATATCTCCAGCCCAGCAATTTGTAGAAGAAGCCCGGATTAGAACTCCCGAAGAGATTCGGGAGAACACGCGTCGACCCCTGTTGGTTCCTGTCGAGGTAGCCTCTTGGCCCTTTCATAAGTTGTCGAGCGGAATGGAACGCGGGTTCATCGCATTTGAACGTCACAGGATTCGCGAGCGCATGAATCTGTGGACTGAGGAGTTGCGACATCACGGCGTGCAAGCGCGCTTTGGTGGGTCCGGCGAGGGATCGGGCTTCGGTGGCGGTGGCACCTACACCTTGCATGCTGGGAAAGCCAATAGCCTGCAGTTCCTGGGGCTGGCAACTTTTAAGGCATATCAAGAATTTGGAATCCAGTGGCAGAGCACAACGCCCGCAGGCTCTGTGATTGCGGAATCATCGTACCAGTGGCGGTCCGATGAGAATTTTTATGGCCTCGGTCACAACTCGGTACGTACCAACCACTCGATGTTTGCCTTGCGTCAGACATGGGCCGGCTTGCGCTGGGAGTATCAAGTGAAAGGACGCGTTCGCTGGGGGGCGCTATACCGGGCCGCATGGATCTCCGCGCTCCGGGGGGGCGACCCGCACTTTGGCCCGCCCGACGCGTTTTTCTCGAATCTGACCGGTTATGGTACGCAAACTCGTCTCGGGACCGCCGGTGTCTACTTCGACATGGACGGTATCCGGAATGAATATCAGCTCGGCGGTGCGACCCATTTCGGGGCTTCGTACCAGCACGGCTTCGGCAACAGTTCCCTGAGCTACTTTGCATACGAAACACAGCTCGAAGGTAGACTGCCCGTCTCCCGAGAGAGCAGTGCCTTTGTGGGGCAGGCTAATTTCGAGCTGACTCGGGCGCGGCACGACAGCAGCTCAATTCCGTTCTACATGCTTCCGCACATCGGCGGCTCCTCGACGCTGCGCGGTTTTGCCTTAGACCGCTTTTATGGCCGTAACCTGGCGTTGCTTTCACTTGAGTACCGGTATCGAATTCACCCGTTTGTTCAGGTGATCCCGTTCTTCGACGAGGGGCAGATTTTCGACCGTTCGGAAGATCTGTCCTGGCTGAATTGGCATCGCAACTACGGTCTAGGCTTCCGGTTTCGCTCCGCAGGCGGCGCGACTTTCATGCGCGTGGAATATGGACGCAGCAGTGAGGGCTCAGAGATTCACATTGTTTTCGGCGACCGCGAAAGGCCGCCGCTTCGTGGTCCGTTCCGGTACGGAGCGTACAAGCGATGAAACGAGTTGTGATTCTTCTATTTTTTTGTATGTTGCCGCTCTGGGGTGCGGACCACCGGCTGCGTCTGCCACCACCACTGACTGTGGACGCGGATGATCGTAATATCCCCGAACCTCGTGAGCAGCCTGTATCAGAGCTGTACGGGATTCTCTATAACTCCTGGATGCGACACCTGAGCCCCGGACAGAAGGTTGCCGCTGTCCGAGACATCGGGGCGCTGAACGTGAATGCTTGGGATGAGGTGCCCGACTCTTCCTGGTTCACCAATCGCATTGGCCGCCGCCGGCTGAGCTTTGACGAGATCTGCGCAGGTCTGGAAGGCCAACCACCGGAAAATGGAGTTTGGACGGCACTGCGCGTGGAGGATGAGGGGTATACTCCCAAGCTTCGAGTGCGCGACCCTGCGGGACGGACCTACGTGCTGAAGTTCGACCCGTCCATTCCCGAGAAGAACTCGGCAGCGGAGCGTGTATCCACGCTCATACTGCACGCGGCCGGCTACAATGTGCCTCACAACAGCATTGTCTCATTCCGTTCATCCGATCTCACGCTCGCCAAAGATGCGTACTACATGGACCAAGTCGGAAAGCGTCGCCCGCTGACGCGCGCGGACTTGGAAGGCGTTCTGAAAAAGATCAAGCCAGTAGCTAATGGTACCTACCGCGGGTTGGCAAGCATGTTCCTGCCGGGGAAGGCAACGGGGAAGTTCAAGTACACGGGCACACGTAAAGACGATGCCAACGACATCATCCCGCACGAGCGGCGGCGCGAACTGCGCGGCCTACGGGTAATCGCGGCATGGATTAACCACGCCGATACCGGGGAAAAGAACACGTATGATGCGTACGTGACCGTAGGCGGGCGCAGTTACTTGAAGCATTACCTAATCGATTTCGGCTCGACGCTAGGGAGCGGTGATTACATTAACGGTCCTTACCGCATTGGACATGAATACATTTTCGACGGCAGCGCTATGGGCCGGTCATTCATTACGCTTGGACTGTGGCACCGCCCCTGGGAGCAGCACGGCCGCATTGTTCATTCCGAAATTGGCTATTACGATTCCGAGTTGTTCGAGCCTGAAAGGTGGAAACCAAATTATCCGAATCCCGCATTCAACCGCACGGACGACGCTGATGGATATTGGGGCGCAAAAATCGTTACCGCTTTCTCTGATGAGTTCATCGAAAAACTCGCTCAAGCTGGTGCGTACAGCCGGAGTGAAGTAACGGCTTACCTTGCGAACACGTTGAAACAGCGCCGCGATGCCATCGGACGATATTGGCTAGACCGCGTGGCTCCGCTCGAGGAGTTCGACTTAACCGGCGGCCGTCTGGTTTTTCGCGACCTCGCAGTCGAGCGCGGTTATGCTCCTGAGGAAATCGCGCGTGGCTATCGGCTACAGTTGGAGGGCAAGAAAGAATCGCTGACGTTCACAGGCCAGAGCGCACAACTTCCCGAGCTGAGTTTGAGAGTCGGCGGGCAGGCGGATCGCTATGGCCGGCTCCTAGTCGCTCGCGTCTGGATCGAGTCCAAACGTCAGGACGGCGGCTGGTCCCTGCCGGTGGAAGTCAGTCTAGGTCAGACACGTGAAAGCGAACGGCTTCAAGTGCTCGGCTGGCGGCATGCGGTTCGCTGAAATGCAGGTCCCGTATTTGTGCTAGCCGCCGCGACTCGCACCCATGATATGCGCCAGAATCGAGCGATTCTCTAACTTTCGATTAGTCGAGAATCTAGCTTCTTTTCTAGACGTATTGGAGGAAGTGAATACCTGATGACTGGACAGGACGACGGTCACGACGCGGTCACGACACCGCTCGGCGGACTGATTGGCGCTCCTGGAGCAGCCGCCACTCCAACATTGCAAAGCAGTGGCACTCATGCGCTAGCTTCGCCGCCCTTACCGAAGTGTGAACGCTATGAAATCCTGGGGGAAGTGGGCCGCGGAGGCATGGGGATCGTGTATCGTGCCCGCGACCGGGAAACAAACGAGGTCATCGCTATCAAAGTCCTGCGTCCAGAAGTGGCCGGCGATTTCAGCATCGTGGAGCGGTTTAAGAATGAATTAAAGCTTGCACGGAAAATCACGCACAAGAACGTCTGCCGAATGTATGACCTCCACCTCGACGGATCCGCTGTATACATCACCATGGAGTTCATCGAGGGACAGAGCCTGCGCCAAATGTTGGAGAGCGGCGCCGAACTGACAGTCGATCGCGGAATCCAAGTGATCCGGCAGATTTGCGCCGCTTTACGTGAAGCGCACCACCACGGCATCGTGCATCGTGATTTGAAACCTGAAAACGTGATGGTCGATCAGTCCGGCATCGTAAAAATCATGGACTTCGGCGTGGCACGTGCTCTGAACATGGGGCGTACAGTGACGGGCGCCATTCTGGGGACCCCTGCGTATATGGCCCCGGAACAGGCGTCAGGACAGCGCATTGACCTACGGGCGGACATTTATGCACTCGGGTTGATTGCCTATGAGCTGTTCACCGGAGTGGCGGCATTCGCCGCCGACACTCCCGTGGCCCTCGCTCTCAAGCAGGTTCGCGAGATGCCAGTACGACCGCGCGCCTTGGAACCGTCGCTGTCGCCAGTCGTCGAAAAGATAATTCTCAAATGTCTGAGCAAGAACCCAGGCCAGCGTTACCAATCGGCAGACGAACTGGACAGCGCGCTCGCAGAAATTGTACACACCGAGCCCAATACAGTTGATCCGGTGATCGGGACCTCGCAATATCCATTTTTTTTGACCGCAACGGCCCAGGACTTACCTAAAGTGCCTCGTGCACTTGTACGCGCGTTACTGGTGCTGATTCAGAGTTTGTACCTTGTCTTCTATTTACTGGCCCTTTGGAAGTTCCACAGGCTCGAATTTGCGGCAAGCCAATTCGTATCGAGTCGAGCTTGGCTAATAGTTGGGCTGGTCATGATCGGTGCGGTTGTTGGCATTGCACTGCGGCTCTATCTGCTCTCGGGAATTGCATTTGATTACGCCGGACTGGGAGAAAACTTTCACCGGATGTTTTTCGTTTTCCTAGTTCTCGACGAGTTTTGGGCCGCCTCGGCTTTACTGCTCGCTTACAAGATTGGGGTGGGATTGGCTATCGCTGCGTCAGTGGCTCTGGCTTTCTTGCCGTTCTCCCAACGTACTTTGATGCGCATGGGCTACGATGGGCAAGAGTAATCGTCCGAGATACACTTCATCTAGGGCGTCCGTGGCTGTGCGGCATACAGCACCGGAAGAACGCTCTTTTAGCTCCCGAATTGTGTCAACACTCGCCCAGCCGGCCATAGGGTGTTATGTAGGGCGAGATCTCGTAGAACTTGTTTTCGAGGGCAAAACAGATACCGCATCGCGCCAGGAGTGTGTCAACCAGAGAAGGCGAGTTGGAAATGGTGGTATAGTCCGCCTGCTGACCGGCGTCTTCCTGCTGTTATCGCCCGCGAAGGAGAAATTCCATGGCAGGTAAAAGACTCCCCGCTGTGGTGTTGTGGGTTGTGCTCCTTCTTGGGCTCGCCAAAGCGGGCCAAATGCAGGAGCAAAACACGCTGCAGGCAACAACCGCCTCCAATTACAGCGTGGTTCATGGGTGGCCAGTACTTCCCGATGGCTATGTACTGGGACAGGTGTCAGGCGTCGCCGTGGATTCCCATGACCATGTCTTCGTGTTCCACCGCGCCGACAGTCCTTCTTTCTCGGGTGATCAGCCACACCGTGTAATCATCCCGGCCACGGTACTGTGCTTTGATGGCGCCACAGGAAAATTGCTAGCTTCTTGGGGTGCCGAGCAGTTTGTGGTTCCACACGGACTGCGCGTCGATCGCGAGGATAATGTTTGGGTCACCGATGTCGGATTGCACCAGGTGTTCAAGTTCAGCCACGACGGCAAGTTGTTGATGACGCTTGGTACCAAGGGCGAGCCCGGCCAAGGCGGCGGTCACTTCAACCGCCCCACCGATATCGCCATCGCTCCTGACGGAACAATCTATGTGAGCGACGGATACGGAAACAGTCGGGTAGCGAAGTTTTCAGGCAATGGAAAATTCCTGGCAGAGTGGGGTCGCAAAGGCAGCGGCCCGGGCGAGTTCAACATTCCGCATGGCATCGCACTCGATCCTCAGGAACATGTCTACGTTGCTGACCGATCGAATGGACGCATTCAGGTGTTTCAGCCCGACGGGAAATTTCTGCACGAGTGGAAGAGTGCCGATCTTGGGCGTCCTTGGGCAGTGACCATCGGCCCCGACGGTTATCTATACGTGGTCGATGGAGGGGATCTGAAGCCTACTCCCCCCGATCGCGGTCGAGTTCTCAAGCTCGATCTAAACGGCAACATCGTTGACAGGTGGGGTTCGTATGGCAATTACGATGGGCAGATCTATTGGGGACATGATGTTGCCGTGGGCCGAAATGGTGCCGTGTACGTGGGGGACGTTTACTACGGTATGCGGGTACAGAAATTCGTCCTTACGCGCTGAGGAAGTTGGGACTTTTCTGGAAGCGGCCGGGCCGTTGCAAGTTAGTTGACGTTGGGTACATTTGGTACAAATCAGGGATTGGTGGCGCGCCTCTTGGCTCGTAAGTTATCAAACGTCCGGACTATGACGATATGAAGCCGCATCTGTGGAACTTCTCCCAAGCGGTGCGACTCGCGGCAAGCCGGTGGTGGAAGACGCGGTGTTTGGGCATCACGCGGCCCCTGGCGTGCCACATCGCGAACGAATCGTATTTTCGCAAGGCCGCGGTGGGCTGGCACGAGGCTTCGAGAAGCATAAAAGAGTTAGCGAGCCGTGCCGGCTCGGTTGCTTGAGAAGGGCATTTAGCACTTGGCACTTCGCCGGCAAGCGCAGTTGGCTGAATCGAGGGCATCGAGGATAACATAGTGGACTTCGTCCAGGGGCGGGAGTATGCCTGCAACCATCCGGAAATTCTTCATGGAGGCAATCTTTCTGGCAGCCGTGCTGGCGCTCACCCTCGGAGGCTTCTGCCTGGGCTCGTTCGTTCATCACCTGTTGGGCAGGAAGACAGCGTTCGCCCGCCCAAACCTGCCTTGGGTAACTAAAGTGACTTAGCACTCAGATACTATCTATAAATATTCGCGCTCTTGACGGCGAATTGCTTTGTAACGCTCAAAGTCTTTGCGTTCATCTTCCAGTCCCAAAGCTGAGCGTAACGTGCAACCTCGGAAGGTATGAGTGAGCATTTGCGGAGCGTGCCGTAGGACGAACCACGGATCGTGCAGAAGGGCCGCCGGCATATGGCGGACTTTCATCCAGCGCTCAGCTCTCCAGCGCACGTACTCGACTTCTTCCGCCGATAGATGTTCCGTGCGGACGACGGCGGTCGTACCGTCGTATTCCTGCAGGTGTTCATTCGTGATCAGACCGCGCTGGCGGAATCCTTCAGTCATGGGCGTCCGAGGATAAGGCGTGGGATGCTGGATGTACGGCCAGTCCACGTAGCGTCTGGCGAAGGCAAGATTGGCTTCGATGGATTCACGCGTGTCATCGGGGTTGCCCACGATCAGTCCTCCTACGACGTACATCCCGTTTCGGTGCAACCAGTCAATCGCCTTTGCCGATGCGTTGCCTGCATGACGTCCATCGTCGCGCGCTGTGTTCTTTGCTGCAGCGCCCAAGAACTGGAGATCGTCTTCCAGGATGTTTTCGATCCCCAGAAAAACGTAGCGAAATCCAGCCCGGCGCATCAGGGGCGCAAGGGTTTTGCCGTGGGTGGCAATGGCGGAGGTCATCGCTTGGACAAAGTAGTCAAGTTTGTTCAGTCCAGCCTCGATGATGGCGTGACAGAGCGCTTCGAAACGATGCACGTTGAGCGTAATGTTGTCGTCCACGAGAAAAATGGTGCGCGCGCCGTGGTCTCGTGCGTCACTAATGTCGGCCAGGATGCGTTCGAAGCTGTAGGTGTGAAAGTTACGACCCCGCATTTCGATGATTGAGCAGAAGCTGCAGTCGTAGGTGCAGCCGCGCGAGGTCTCAATCACATCTACTTGGCGGCCCAGCAGGGTGTAGCCTTGCAGCACGCGTGCGTTACGATTGGGCAGGCGGATCTGATCGTCTTCCAGTCGATGTACCGGCCGGTTGGAGTTGTGCAGCCACCGATCGCCGGCACGGTACGAAAGGCCGCAAATCCCGTCGAAATCTCCACCTTGCTCAATGACACGTAGAAGTTCACGAAAGGTGACCTCGCCTTCGCCGCGCACAATGAAATCCACTTCCATATCCTGGTAGGCGTCGCTGTCAAGGCTAGGGTCATAGCCGCCCACGACGACTTTTACGCCCGGCCTGAGCGCACGCACCAGATTGATGATGCGCCCAGCAGTCCGGCGCTGGAAAGTCATGATGGAGAGTCCGACAATGTCGGGATTAAACTCATGCATCAGTCCGCTGACCGTCTTCCCCACCTGACGATGACTGAGAATCAGATCGGCCACTGCAACTCGGTGGTGCGAATCGACGTTTCCCGCGAGGGAGGTCAGCGCGCCGTTAGGCATGCGAACCGCAACTGGGGGCATGTGCTCGAAATAGTCTGGCATGGAAAGCAGAAGGACATTCATACGGTTTCGTCGGATTGCCGAACGGCGCGCTCGCAGACGTGCTAAGAGCTCAGAATCGAGTTCCCGTTATTGTGAACATTTCAGTGTCAGTTAGAGCGCCATTTGCGTTGAAAATCTTCGCCGTACCCGACCCGGTAAAGGAATTAAGGCTCGAACTCAACGTTACGCCTGACGTTCCCACGATGAACGCAGCAAGCTTCCCGGTTGAATCAAATATGAAGTTTTTCATCCTAAACGTATAGAAAGGTGTTCCTGCAGTTCGTCGCCACGTACCCAACGCCGTGCGCTCCACGTATCCCAAGCCGGAGTATTCAAGCACCGTGCCCCGTTCTTCAACCGCCGTCCCACCTAGGTTGAAAGAGATCATGCCGATGTATTTGCAGCCGGTCGTGCAGCCATTGATTGTCGCTTTGAAATTCCAACTGCCGACCAGAGGGTCAGAGGTCTGCGCCTGGGTGAGGCTCGGAATCAGTTCAACGATGCCGAGGATGGTCAGGATGCGCGCGATTTTGACGAAGCCTTGAAGCACGTTATTTCCTGGGTGGCAGAAATTATGGCGAGTATACCCCAGGAACGCTAACTGTTTAAATCAGTCGACTACGCTGCTAGGCCGGTAGTTGGTGCAATGGCGATTCGCCACGATCGTTCGAAATTCCTCTCCTAAATCGCCGACTATTTGGCATGCCACAAGGTGTCGGTTCCTCCGTTGGGTTAGTACTGATGAAAGCGCTTGTCGTTCATGATCTCCATCGCAAAAAGTGTTTTTCGAGCAGCAGTGGATCTGGATTTGAGGGGCCGCCTCATCTTTGCAAAACTGGCCAGTTTTGCAAAGAATACGGACATCGATTGCGACCGAGTCGACTCATTTCGGAGCATCGGAAAGGGAATCCAACGATGTCCTATCAGCCTATCGAAAATTACGGAATCGTCGGCAACATGCGGACAGTTGCCTTGGTAGGCATGAACGGCTCAATCGATTGGTACTGCTACCCACACTTTGACTCACCAAGCATCTTCGGAGCGATCTTGGATGACAAGAACGGTGGCGTTTCCGAATTTCTGCCGACTCTGACGGCGTGCGGCACAAGCAGTTCTATTGGCCTTCCACGAACGTCCTGGTTACGCGCTTCCTGCTGACCGACGGAATTGCCGAGTTGGAAGACTTCATGCCGGTAGGGCTGCCTTCCGACTCGCCTGAGTATCGTCATGTCTGCCGCTGCGTTCCCTGCGTCAGGGGATCAGTGCATATTTCCGTCGCTTGCCGCCCCGCTTCCGATTATGGACGACAGACCCACGACACGCTGATAGAGGCTAACGGAGCGACATTCAAGACAGGCAGCTTGACCTTGGCTCTCTCAACTGCGGTGCCGCTCAGGAATGATGGACGCGGAGGAGTGTCCGCCGCGTTCATGCTGTCGGAAGGAAAATCACAGGTCTTCATTCTTAGGGACGACTGCAACAAGGGCGGTGTGCCCTGTCCACCGCCAGAAGAAGAGGCTGAGAGGTTGCTGCGGGGCACTGTTAAATTCTGGCAGAACCGACTCTCCGCCTGCACTTACCATGGGCCATTGACGGGATCAGGTACACAGATCAGCCTTGGCGCTAAGCTTCTGACCTTTGCACCCACCAGAGCGATTATTGCAGTTCCCACCACGAGTTTGCCTGAAGTCATCGGAGGCACTCGCAACTGGGATGACCGCTACACCTGGATGCGCGATGCCGCCTTCACGGTCTATGCATTTCTTCGCATAGGTTCCAGAGACGAGGCTGCTGCTGCCTTCATGGGCTGGATCGAGGATTACGCATCCAAGCACGCACGCCGAAGGAACGCGGCGCAGTCGTCTTCACGATCAATGGCGACAACCAGCTTCCCGAGCACGAATTGGATCACTTGGAAGGTTATCGAGGGTCCAGCTCGGTGCGCATCGGCAACGACGCCGTTTCGCAGTTCCAAGGAGGCATCTACGGCGAGCTCATGGACGCGTTTTGCCTTTCCAATAAGTACGTGAGTCCCACTTCATACGACGTTTGGGTGAAGATCCGCGAGCGTCTTGAGTGTATCTGCGAAAACTGGCAGCTTCCTGATGCCGGCATTTGGGAGATGCGCAATCGCCAGGAACATTTCGTGTACTCGAAAGTTATGAACTGGGTGGCTCTGGATCGAGGCATCCGGACGGCCGACAAACGTGGACTTCCAGCCGATCGCACCAAGTGGATTCGCGAGCGAGACCGCATCTACGAAGAAGTAATGACCAAAGGATGGAACGAGAAACGCTGCGCGTTTACCCAGTTTTACGGTAGTGAGGACCTGGATGCGTCGGTCCTTATCATGCCTCTGGTCTTCTTCATGGCTCCGACCGATCCGCGGATGATCGGTACCATAAACGCGATTCTCAAGAATCCCCGCGACGGGGGCCTCCGCAACGATAGCCTTGTATATCGCTATCCGCCGGAACCCCGCATCGACGGACTGCCGGGCGAGGATTAGGCACTTTCAACATGTGCTCCTTTTGGCTGGTAGAGGCGCTGACCCACGCCGGCCAGGCGGATGCCGAAAAGCTGGATCACGCCAGGTTGCTGTTTGAACGGGTGCTGGGCTATGCGAATCATCTCGGGCTTTACGCGGAGCAGACTGGGCCGCAGGGCGAAGCGCTGGGCAATTTCCCGCATGCCTTTACACATCTCGCGTTGATCAGCGCCGCATTCAATCTGGACCGTATACTGGGCAGCTAGGATGGGGTGATGCGAGTCTTGTCGAAACATCATTAGGAGATGTTCATGCCGGATCTCAGACAAGGATGCGCGACAGGAAAGAGCGCGGAAGATACAGCGCCAGCCGATGCCCTGGTTCTATTCGGAGCCATGGGGGACTTGGCTCACAAGAAAATATTCCCCGCGCTTTATCACATGGTCCAACATCGTCACCTGGATGTACCCGTGATTGGCGTTGCCAGGGCCGGGCGCACGAACGAACATCTCAAGGAGCGCGTGCGCGACAGCATCCAGCAGCAAGGAGGCGAGATCGATCATGAAGCCTTGGCCAAGCTGCTGAAGTTGCTTCGCTATGCCGGCGGAGATTATGAGAAACCTGGGACCTTTGACTTATTGAAGAAAACGCTTGGCTCAGCCATCCGTCCGGCCCATTATCTGGCAATTCCACCCAATCTCTTTACACGCGTCGTCGAATCTCTCGCAAAATCGAGCTGCATAAAAAATTCGCGAGTCGTTATCGAGAAGCCCTTTGGACACGATCTTACTTCGGCCCAGCAGTTGAATGCCGCACTCCATGCGGTGCTTCCCGAATCGAAGATCTTTCGGATCGACCACTATCTCGGTAAAGAGGCAGTCCTCAATCTTCTCTTCTTTCGCTTCGCCAACAGTTTTCTGGAGCCGATCTGGAATCGGAATTACATCGAGAGTGTGCAGATCACGATGGCTGAAAAGTTCGGCATCGAGGGGCGGGGGCAGTTTTACGACGCCACTGGGGCGATCCGCGATGTGGTCGAGAACCACATGCTTCAGGTTGTAGCTTTTCTCGCCATGGAGCCTCCCACTGGGCTGCATTGCGACGCCATCCGCGATGAACAGGTGAAGGTATTCCGCACAATTCCACCGCTGGACCCAAAGCATCTTGTTCGCGGCCAGTTCAAGGGCTACAAGAATGAAAAAGGAGTCCGACCTAATTCCAAGGTGGAGACGTTTGCCGCTGTACGCCTGGAAGTTCATTCATGGCGGTGGTCAGGTGTGCCATTCCTGATTCGCGCCGGAAAGTGCCTCCCGGTTACGACTACCGAAGTGCTGGTCAAACTAAGAAAACCTCCGCTCGACATTTTGGGAGACGAACCGAGCAATCAGTTCCGCTTTCGCCTCGGCCCAGGACAAATATCGCTTAGCCTCAACGCCCGAGTGAAACACCCCGGCGAAGAACTTGTTTCCAAGCCCGCGCATCTTTCGGCAGTCGAGGAGCCCACCGCGGACGAGGTTGATGCGTATGAGCGTCTGCTGGGGGATGCGATGCGAGGAGATGGCATGCTGTTCGTTGGCGAAGACGCGGTGGAAGCTGCGTGGGCGATTGTCGATCCCATACTCGCAAATGAAGCAGCCCTGCATCCATACGAGCCTGGCTCGTGGGGACCTCATGAGGCGGACCATCTGGCTCTCGACGTGGGCGGCTGGCACAATCCCGAAGAAGATAAAGAGAGCCACAGCCCAGGGTCCGAAAGCCGCGTAAAACAACGGACTTAATTCGTCGTCGCAAACAACGATAGCTACGACGGTCTGCAGACCACTATACCAACAGTCTCACCGTGCTCTGATAATCAGCCACAAATTTTTGGATGCCCTTGGTTGTGAGTTCGTGTGCGAGGTCAAAGCTCTCCCATGGAAGGTTCCGATCCAGGTCTTTGTACGCAATCGGTTTCAGGGCTTGCCCTTCGCGTCGACCCCTTTGTACTTGAAATCCTGGTCCGGCTTAGGAAAACCTGCTGCTGCCCATTCCCGCAAAACCTTGCTTGGCACGGTGGCCAGCGTTGCTTAGCCAGAGGACAATACCTTTCCGCTCATCATGTGTCGTGGACCAGCCGATTGGAAACAGACTCGACTCAGGCTTGATGGTGAGCATTACCGGCATTTACGTGATCGGGTGGTACGACGAGATGGCTGGCGTTGCCAGCTTTGCGGTTTCGATAAGCAACCTAACGGTACACCATCAACAATCTCGCAGCCACTCGGGCGAAGACGTAGAGCAGAACCTGATCACTTTATGTGCTGAATGTCATTCGACCGCACAGGCGTCAGCTTCGAAAAACATGGATTTCAGGGAGTGGATCCAACGAGGGGGGCACCGCAGTAAAAGCCAGGGGCCGTTGTGGAAACTCGAGGGTGTCGGACGAATACTCCAACATCTTCGATGTAGTAATTAAAGAGAGTCCCCGCCCAAACGTTGGCCTCGGCGGTTGGCAAGAGTACGCCCTGCTTCTGCGCGAGCCGAAGTGACAGCCAGCCGAGTCTTTTTACTGAAGATGACGAGGCTGTTGCCTCAACTGGACAGCTCGGCGAGGCAATGGCCAACTTCTAAGTAGAACACCTGAGAAATCTCCCCATTTGTAACTCAACAAAAGTTGTTTTCTGGATTAACCAGAGTATGTGATAACTTATGTTCACCTACTCAGGACTTGCTGGTGCTGTGCTCCTGGCGCATACCGGCCCGTCTCAAGCCAGAATTTCAAATTTTCTCGAGGCTGTTTATGCGTCGCTGGCGCGATCTCCTCGCCATCTGTACTTCTGTTCTTCTTTGGGCCAGTGCCGCGCTCGCGCAGACTTCAGGCAGAGGATCGGTCGCTATTAGCGGATCACTGCAGGGCCCGACTTACCCATGTGGAAATACATCCTGTCCAAGCTACGATTCTGGGCAGATTCAACTTACCGTCAACGGATTCGCCGTTAGTACTAATTACAGCCATTCTTCTGGACAAAGCAAAGCCAATCAACTCGCGAATTCCCTCGCAACACTACTGAACGGGTCAGCATCCCCTGTGACTGCGACGGCGGCAAAATCAAAAATCATGCTGACCAGCAAGATCACCGGCACGAGTTCGAATTATGCTCTCTCGGCCTCGGTCACACATAGCAGTTTGTTCGCAACTGCATCTTTCACGGCAACGCCTTCAGGGGCCACGCTGACGGGTGGGGCCGGGGGTCCAGCGACGATAGGAACGCTGGTTTCGCAGATTTCGAACAACACAAGCCTCTGCTCCTCTTCGAGTGATCCCGGAGGGAACCTCCCGTATTGCTTCGCCTTCTTCAATGGATTTAATACAAACTCCAATGACACCGGCGCGGAGACTCTGATTCCCGACTCGCCGGCTGGATACATTTCTAATATCAGCGTTAAGCAACTTTTATATGCCGGATGGACGGGACGACTGATCTGTGAATACCAGCCTTGGTTCGGGTTGAGCAGCCATAAGAGTGTTGGCTACAACGAAAATTCGACGGCTACGGTTGCGGCGCAAAACTCGTTCATGATTAGAGAAGGCTGCGACATTAATCTCATCGATTTTTATGGCTCGCTCGATGCTAAGCAGAGCTTTAACCTAGCAACAACTAACGCGGTGTTTGCCGACTTGAACACACGCGCCGGATTCCCGCTAAAATTCGGGATTATGGAAGATAAGGGTGCGCTGATTTCGACGTGTCCGACATCAAATCAAACCGAAAGCGTCACCCTGACTTGCGTCGAAAACGCCTTGATCAGCGAAATGGATTATATCAACTCGCATTACGCCACTAGTGAAGTGTACTTCACGGATGCAGGCAATCCGGTCATTTTCACTTTCATTCCAAAGTTGACGTGGCCGATACTCACGTCTACGGATTGGAACACGATCTGGTCGACCGTCAAGGCCCACACCGATACTTACGCTGCGCCGTTCAAATACATCTTCCAGTTTGGCTCATTCACCACCGCCTCTTACGACAACGGACGATTTGGGTGGCCACAACCTCCGACCTACAGCTCTGCCCAGCAATTCTGGTGGGGCTCGAGCACCAGTTCCTCCCCCACCTACCTGGATACGCTCTACAGCGCAGGACTCACCCATCCATCGCAGCTCACTATCGGCGTAATCTATAAAGGTTTCGACGACAACAACGCGTCCTGGAGCAACAACCGAGTTGTGGCGCAACAGTGTGGCCAAGTCTGGTTAAAGACGGCGAATGAGATTTCTAAATACTTCGGCGGTTCCAATCCCCAAATTCCCTATGTGCAGGTTGCCACTTGGAACGACTACGAAGAAGGAACTGCCATTGAAGATGGTATTGATAATTGCTATACGATCAATGCGTCGCTCTCGGGCAGCCAGTTAACATGGACCCTCGTGGCTTCTGATTCAACCTATGCTTCGACTGCGACTATTCATCATTGGAATGTCTACTTCACCGATGCTGCCGGGAGTTTGTATGTCGCTGCTTCGAATCTTCCGGTTACAACAAACTCTTTGGATCTGTCCGTGCTTGTGCCATCGGGGACGTGGAGTGTTTACGTTGAAATGGTTGGCCAGCCGCTCGTTATTAATCGAATGTCGAACGGTGTCAGTTACATCCATTAGACTGCAGCTTTCTCAACCGGCATATCCACGTCTTTGATTACAAGCCATCAGCGCGATAGACTCACGCAAACGTGGCGCTCACCATTTACGGTCTTGCCCGTGCCCAACGGACACCGCTACCCCTGAGGTTCTTTAGAGGCTTCCTCCAGAAAGCGCCGAATGCGACTCAGCCGCTGCCGTTCGTACCGGGTACACAGATAAACTCAGCCGTCGTCGTCGGAATCACCACGGCGACGGATTTGTTCATAGCGGGCCGGTTCACAGGGCAAAGCCATGACTCTGACCGACCCGCTGCGGCAGAGACGACGAGACATCATGGCCGGGAGTGTATCGGCTCGCCAATTTCGAACGTAATGATAACTGCAGGCAACGAGTATGCGCGCCCTAGCCGACCTAAAGGCAGGACAAGGCGCGGATGCAGCCGGAGAATTCCAGAGGATTCTAGCGCTTTCCAATTTTGCTCCCACCGATCTGTTGATGCCTTTGCGCGCCTCGGCCTGGCCCGCGCTTATGTTCTGCAGGGTGACACAGCAAAAGCCAAATCTACCTATCAGGATCTTCTCGCCTCCTGGAAAGATGCCGACCCGGACCTTCCGACTGTGAACCAGGTCAGGGCGGAATACGCCAGGCTGCAATAGCGTAGCAGGCGAAGTACGTAAAACTACGTAGCTTGTGGGCCTGTAAGTAACTTGTGTTAACAAGCCCCACTGGTGAAAGTGTGGCATGGACTGTTTCTATCTCCATGGATGAAAACCGTCCACGACCTCGCCGTCTGGGCGAGGTGATAGCTGTTTTGGTGCTAGCCTGGATCACATTGCGGGTGTTTTGTCGCTTTCGCTTCAACGAGAACGGCGCCGGTGTTGATGTTTTTAGCCGGCCTTGTCCGCAAAGATGTATAGCTGCGGAATACATGATGACTTCGCGAGAGATCAATCCTTCGGCCTGCTATAGGTGGATTGATATCGTGGTGCGCGAGGCCGCTCTGGGGATACCGGCTAGTCGGCCATCCCCCAAAACCTCCCTGGTCTCGGTGAGCCAAACAGCAGCCACGTTGGTTCCACCCAGGGTGCCCAGATCTTGCATACTTCATCGTCTCCTCATCGACCAGCTGGCCACGGTGGTTGTGACTTGAGCCCGACTACCGCAAAGATCCCGGGCCGGGGTCGTGATAGTGTAGTTGCCCGGAGGCCGTGTGATGCCCGCCAACGGAATCGTCCAACCACGTGAATCAAACACACCGAGAGAGGGAGCGCGCCGTTGGCTGTCGCGTGCGGTCGCATTTGTCTATGGCCTGGTGATGTTCGAGGTCGCGATCATGGTCAGCCCGTTTGCGTTCTACTTCTATGCCGCTTACGGGCCGACGCTCAAATGGCTGAATCACTCAGCCGCTACCGCATGGCTTACCGGCTTTCTGCTCCCGCATGCGGTGTTCACTACCAGCCCGTTCTTGGAATTTCTTCGGTGGGACTTGGGCCGTTACGCCTTCGGGCTGGGATTGGTGGCTTTCGTTATTCTGGCTGTCCAAGTCTATGGTTCAAAACTGTTTGGCCGAAGAATAGTCAGTTCTGGCGCCTATCGTTACATCAGACACCCGCAGTATCTGAGCCTTGGGCTTTCCGCTTTTGGGCTCTTCACCATGTGGCCGCGCACCGTGATCTTTCTGCTATTTGTGGGAATGCTGTTTGCCTACTACTTCCTAGCGCGGGTGGAGGAGCGACGCATGCTGGCGATTGATCCCAGCTATGCCGATTACATGCGCCATGCTGGCATGTTCCTGCCCGGCAATCCTGGCGGCCGTCTCTACCGACTGCTGTTTGGAAGCCTGCGCGACCAAAAGCTCGCTCACCGGCTGGCACTGATGCTTTTGGTTGTGCTGGTTTTGCTGGCAGGGTTTGGGCTGCGTGCTTACACCGTGAGGCATATCTCTCGGACCATCGCCTTGCCGAACGTGGAAGTGGTGTCGGTTTATCCCATGACACCTGCGGCGATGCAACAACTATCTTCTTTAGCATTGTCCGATCCTTCAGTTCAGCAGGCTATACAGCGCGAGGGGAACGCCGAATTTGTTGCCCATCTTCTGCCGCATGATTATGGGATGATCGGGATGTTTGCCGATGTGGGCGAGCATCACATGACACCTGGGAATATTCGACTATCGCGCTTCAGCTATTTGTGCGGATGGCTTCTGCCGTTTCTCGATCCTCACGTCCGCACCGATCTCATGGGATCGGAGGGAAAGGAATACCGGGTTGTCTTTTCCCGAGTGGATACTCCAGGCGGAGAACCCGTCGCCCCACCTCGGATATTTGACCTCAGCGCGAAGATGACGCCGGTTTACGTTGCCGATGTCAACGTCGCGGCCCACCGGGTGAGTCGTACCATTGACCCTCCACGCCGCAGCTTTTGGGGTGATGTCAAGATGCCGATATTTTAATCGCGGACGACGCGTATATCCGTGTCTTCCATGAAGTCTCGATGAGGTGGTCGCAGCCGCAACCCCGCCTTCGCCCGCGCCATGCCTCCAGGGAAATACACATTTGAGTGGGAAGAACTCGAAATAATCTTTCTCATCGAACCAGCCGCATTTGAAGAACCTCAGCGGCAAACCAGCCCTTCGCGCAAGTGCCAGCACATAGATCGTAAGTTGAACGTGTGCGTGAGTCTCTTTCCGTGACTCTGGCTTGTAATCCAGAATGTGAAAATACGCGTTTGCGAATCTGCAGAAAGTCGATGTGACCAGTGACTTCGGCGCGCTCGAAACCTAGGGTCGAATCCGTGAATTCGATAGTAGTCGAAGTCCGCTCTTGCTAGAAACCCGGGTATTTCAACGGGCAATGTCACGGAATCGTTGGCGAGCATAAAATGCTGCAAAATCTCGTGGCGCTTCCGGTTGTTGGGAGGGTCGGCAAGACAAGTGCAGCCATGGCGGTGGCGTGGTTGTCCTTTCTCGTTCTCTCGGGGCGAAGGTCAGTGGGGAACTTGTAAGAACGGTGCTCAGGTGTTTGGAACAGTTCGTGAGGGCGGCCCGCGTCACTAACAGCGGTGTTCTGCGGCGGTGCTGGTTTGCGGCGGGATTATGGTTTCGATCTCGATCTTTCCATATTTTGATCTTTGATTGTGGTTATCCAGCGCATCGTTGATTTTCGCGACAAGCTCCAGCAGCTTATCGGAGTCCATTTCTTTTGAGGCCATCTCGCATAGAACCCGCCAATCTTCCAATCCATTGGTGTGCGTCATGGTGCCTCCTGGGAGCGCGGAAACTGGTACGAGGAAAGCACGTCCAGTGCCGTAATCCGTCGCTCCGTCCGGGGAGTCCGGGCTTGTAACCGTTGATTCGGAGTGGGTTTAGGACAACCCTGTAATTTGCTTACGGAGAGCCCGTAGGAAAAACTCGCCTGGCGATACGCAAAATCACATGGTATCGAATCGGCTAGGTTGGGCTACAGCCGCTCATGAGAAGTTGTGGATGATGGCCGTAAAGGTCAAACTGAGATCGGGCGGGCAATTCCGGAGGTCCAAATGCAGATCCCACCATCAGTTCTTGAACTCGTGGCCATGGGCCACTGGCCCATCTCACCACCACATCAATCCGGCGAAAGGCGCGCCGTGGCTTCGGTTGCCACGCGAGAGCGCGAAAGCGTATGACGCGTTTTGTCGCTTCAGGGATCTCCGCGACGCCCAGTCGTTCACGTCAGTGGGACGCACGTTGAACTGCACTAAGCAAAACGTTGCTCTCTGGGCGACAAGCTGGAAGTGGAGAGAGCGCTGCCTCGGGTACGATAGGCACTTGGACGCGATGCACCGCGCGGAAATGATCGCAGAGCGGCGCGCAATGAAGAGGCGGCAGGCACGGCTCGCTATAGACCTGCACGGAATTTGTCTGAGCCAGCTAAAGGAATTACCCCGCCGAGCGGAGGCAAGGCCTACCCGTCAAGCTGAGTGTCGCCCAAATCGCTCGGTTCATCGAGGTTAGTGCGGGGTTGGAGTGCAAAGCTCGCGGCGACGACGGCACGCCGTTCAGGAAAATCGACGTAGTCCTCGAGGGCGCGGACGTGATGACAACCAAACAAGCGCGTTGCGCACACTCGGCATTGGAATGCTGGCTTCGTCCCGAGAAGAGCAGCTCGCTGAATCGCGTGGTGTCCAAATGAGCGCTGCAAAACGTAACTCTAACGCAACAAAAGTCAACATTGAGGTTGGGACAAATCGCTGAAAACAAATGGTCCAGCAAATCAGCAACGTGTTTCATCTCGCTAACACCGGTTGGGTTATGCACTCCGAGCTCGGGCTTGAGTGTTCCTCATCATTTGATCCCGGCGATCACAGTCTGACTTGCGAAGGAGCAGTTCGCCCAAAACCGTTCGGTTGTTTAGAATAAGACTTCCACATGGACCTCCCTGCCATACAAGCAGCTCTCCGCGAGCGCAATATCGACGGATGGCTTTTCTACGACCATCACCACCGCGATCCCATTGCCTACCGGGTGTTGGGCTTACCTGACGGGTTAATGGTCACCCGACGATGGTTCTATCTCATCCCCGCCCAGGGCGAACCGGTGAAGCTGGTGCATCGCGTCGAAGCTGGGCACCTGGACACACTGCCCGGCAGCAAACGCCAATATTCCGGATGGCAGGAACTTTTCGACAGCATAAAGAGCATGCTCGTCAACTGCCGCGATATCGCGATGCAATATTCGCCGAACAATCTGGTGTTTTACGTGTCGTTGGTTGATGGCGGGACTTTGGAACTGATCCGCGGCCTGGGCAAGAACGTTGTCAGTTCCGGCGACCTCGTGGCGCAATTCGAGGCCACGCTGAGCGCGCCGCAAATCAACTCGCATTTCGCCGCTCGCGACGCCATCGATTCCATTACAGCTGAAGCCTTTAAAGAGATCGGCACGCGGGCGCGCAATGGCGGCACCACCGAACACGAGATCCAACAGTGGTTTCTGGAGGCCTTCCGCCGCGAGAATCTTGTTACCGACGATCCTCCAATCGTGGCCGTGAACGCCAACAGCGGAAATCCGCATTACGAACCGCATGCGGGAAACTCCGCGAGCATTCGCGAAGGTGATTTCGTTCTGCTCGATATCTGGGCAAAGAAAAACACGCCAGGCGCGGTCTACTATGACATCACCTGGGATTGCTTTGTGGGAAACTCTCCTTCTGATCGAATGCGCGAGGTTTTCCAGACTGTGCGTCAAGCGCGCGATATCGGAGTCGAAACAGTTCAGAAGGCGGTTTTCGCAGGGCGGCCGATTGCGGGATGGGAGGTCGATCGCGCGGTTCGCACCTTCATCAATAAATCCGGTTACAAAGACAATTTTATCCATCGCACGGGCCACTCCATCGGCACGGACGTTCACGCCAATGGCGCCAATATGGATGACCTGGAAGTCCATGACGAACGCCGTATTCTGCCCAATTCGTGTTTCTCGATTGAGCCTGGAGTCTATCTGCCCGAGTTCGGTGTGCGCAGCGAGGTCAATGTCCTGGTCCGGCCCGGCTCCGCCGAAGTAACGGGAAAAATTCAAAACGAGATCGTGACAGTCTGAATGGACAACCCTTCTGCAATTAAATCTAAAGCAGTCGATGATGCAAAAACTCAGCCCGTAACTGCGATGTCAGTTGTGGTGCCGGCAATCGCCTGGCTCATTCCTGGCGCGGGGCACCTGATCCAGAAGCGCTGGATTCGCGGCCTGCTGCTCATGGCCTCTATCGTGTGCATGTTTGCGCTCGGCCTCTTGATGCAGGGCCGAGTGTATAAGCCCAACGGCGGCGACATTCTCGACATTCTGGGCTTCGTGGGAGACGTAGGCGCGGGCGGACTCTACATTTTGACGCGCGCCATGAATTGGGGCCAGGGCGCGATCGCGCACGCCACCGCCGATTATGGAACCAAATTCTTGATCGTCGCCGGCCTGCTGAACTTCATCAGCGTCGCCGATGCCTACCACATTGCGATAGGTAAGAAACCGTGACCCTCGCTCACTTTTCAGCCGCGGTACTATTTGCCGTGTTTGCGTCCGTTGTCTTCGGAATCACGCAACGTAATACCCCACGCGACCAAATCCGCTACGGTCTCTATTGCTTCGCGATGTTTGTGGGTGGAGTTTTCGTTGCCGGCTGGGTAATGTGGCTGCTGCGCCACTAGGATCTCGCCACGAAGAAACGAGTATCTCGAACGCGGAGGCTTTGGATTCTCCTCGGCGTTTGCTTCTCCCTCTTGAACGGCGGCTCTTGAGGCCCGCACAAAATAACCGCTGACATAGTCCCGGCAAATGCAATCGCCGATCACGCGGCCGCGCCACCCGGAAGTGCAGTACAGTTTTCACTCCAATCTTCGGTGAGCGGAAATTGTCCGCTGGTGGCGGACAGAATTGGCGCATGGAGTACTTCTGATCCCACCAATATCCTCATTAGCAAGCAGGGACTTGCCACTTGCCAGAACCAATCTCTGGCCGTGGTCGCTGCCATCAGCAATTCCAGTACAGTTCGCGGACATCCATACACTTCGTCGACGATGAGCTGCAAATAGCTTGGACAGATTTGGCCTACGCTATCTGAGCTTCCGCTCGGGCGATGAACGAAGTGCCTTCTCACCCTTCCCACACGAAAGCATCGAACACCCGCTTCGTATCGAAACCAAGGTGGCGATATAGTTCGACAGCGCCGATATTTGCCTGCGTCACCGTGAGTGAAAGAACCGAAAAGTTCCTTTGCCGGAGATTCGCTGCAGTTGCAGACAGCAATGAAACACCAATCCCGTGCGATCGTAGTTCCCGCAACACGCAAACCTGAGTCACGTGCCCCACATCGTGCCGAACACGTGAACACAGGATTAATCCAACCAGGCTTCGAAGGCCTTTGTGCACTGCGACGAAAGAGGCTCCAGGGTCAAATGTTCCGCAACCTGGAAACCGAACAATGTTGTTAAGGAATCGCAGTGAACCGCTGAGAGTACGGTATTGGTCGTTGATTTCAGCGTCCACGTGATTTCTGTACGCAGCGGTGATGAGTGAAGCAGCTGATTGGTAATCCTGCTCTGACCAGCGCCGGATTTCAATCTCCGGATCCAGTGGCTTCGACGGCTTCAGCGGATGATTCAGTGGCAGAACCATGAATAATCGCGAATGCCGTTGGAATCCCTGGTCGAGAAATGGCCCTGCCACTGCGCCAGCCTCGTGCACCAACAATTGCGCCTCGACACGGTGGACTCCGGGGGATTGCTGCAGAGTAGCAATGACGTGTGTGAGAAGCTGGCACTCGACCTGATAAGAGTTGCCCGGCTTCCCGCCGTTGTCCACGAATAGATCGCCAATCACGCCTTTGCTGCCCTCGTACACGAAAAACGAGTAACCGAAGATGCGTCCGCGTTCAATGGCGGCATATCCGGGCAGGATTTTGGCGTCGATATATCGCTGAATCATGTCCGCTGAGCCACTGTAATCCCAGGAAAGAAGTTGCGACCACACCCCGATCTCATTTTCGAGCAAAGGTCGCAAATCAACTGAGGAGAAGTGCCTGAGGTCGAGAATCTCCACCCGTGCTCCCGCGGAATTGTGCGTGCAAAAGCCGCGAAAGCCGAGTTTAGTTGCTCGGTAGATAGTGAGGCAAACCCGGAATCGATCTATTTCGCGGGCGCAACCCAGTAGTAATCCAGCCCTTGCGGAGCGAAGCTGCCAAGGTATAACACTCGCCGTCCGCCAACTCCTGTAGCAATACTCATTTGCAGTCCCTCGGGGGCAATCAGCAGATGTTCTGTCGCTGGAATTTCTCCTAATTCGTAGCGGGGGATGGTCTGATCGCGATAAAACTCAAGCCCATACTGCGTCTCTCGCGAGACTCGAAGGATGGCCAATGGAAGCGGCTTGTTCTCGATGCGAGCGATCTCGGTCGTAAGTGGACGCGCCGAGAACATGGCATCTAGAGCAGGGGCGCCGATTTTCAGCACAGCCGCTACCGCGAGTACCACCGGGATCAGGGTCACGAAGCGCAGCATGCCCAAACCGGCCCCGCTCCTCAGAGTAAAAATCATGCCCGCGGCCAGCACTATCGCAAATGCAAACAAGATCGCAGTGGTGCGGCCCCACGGGAATCGATGTTGAAGCACGATGTACGGCAGCAACACGGCGGGAGCGATCAGCAGCGCAGCCAGAACGGAGTGCAGCACCATCAAAATCAGGGGTGGGTGAGTATCGTCGATCGAGTGGCGTCGGACATACTCGGCCAGCAGCAAGCCGCCCGCGGGTAATGCCGGCAAAGTGTAGCCGGGCAATTTTGATCGCGAGATGGAGAAGAAGACGATCGGCACCAGGAGCCAGATCACGAGGAAAACGTTGAAAGCCGCGACGGATTGGAGAAGATTGAACTTATCGGCCCATAATTTACGGATCGTGTGCGCGGTCGCGCAGACAACGAAGATTGTCCATGGCACTAACGCGAGCAGCACCACGGGAATGTAGAACCAGAATGGCTGGTCGTGGCGGTAGAGGTTGGTGCCGTAGCGGGCGAAGTTCTGTTCAAGAATGAAGATGCGGAAAAACTCAAAGTTTTTGAGTTGCACTGCCACATACCACGGCAACGTGAGTAAGCCGAACAGGAGGATTCCCGGAATCCAGAGAAAGCGTGAAAGCAGGCGGTAATTTCCCTTTAATCCCGTGAAAATGGAGATCACCAGGGCTGCGAGAAGGATTGCCACGGGTCCCTTAGCGAGTGTGGCTAGCGCAAGAAAAAAATAGCAAGCCGGGAGGTACAGTTTGTTGCCGCTCTCAAACCAGGCGTACCAGGCGAGCAAGGAGATGGTGAATGTCGCCGCCAGCGGCATATCCATCGACGCCGCGCGAGCAAAGCCGATGACTCCCGCAATTGAAGCTACGATCAAGGCGCCGTCGAGCTGAAATCCTGGGCGGAAACGACGCAGAAACAGGTACACGGAAAAGACCATCAACGTGGCATCTAACGCTGAAGGGAGGCGGGCCGCCCAGTCTTTCACGCCGAAGAGCTTGTACGCCAGAATCGCCTGCCAGTAGTAGAGAACCGGCTTCTCCAACCATGGTTTGCCATCGAGCGTCGGGGTAATCCAATCATGGCGGGCGAGCATCTCGCGGGCGACCTGCGCATAGCGAGGCTCATCGGGCCCGACGAGCCCAAAGGATGAGAGTCCAAAGAAGAAAAGGAAAGCGCAGAATCCGGCCAGCAGCAGACAGTCGGTCAGCGGCCGTGAGCGGGAGGACATTGTTGATTTTGGATTGTTGATTTTAGATTGTTGATTGAAAACCCTGGTCAAGAATCCAAAATCAACAATCAACAATTCTCGATTCCCAGTTCCATGCGGATGGCTGCCGCTGCTGCGGAAAGCGGACCGTCGAGCGAGCAGCCGCTGGCACATCGATGCCCGCCGCCGCCGAAGCGCTGTGCGAGCGCGGCGACATCGTGGCCGCCCTTGCTGCGCAAGCTTACACGGAATCTGCCGTCGGGAAGCTCACGAAAGAATGCTGCGACCTCAACGTCATGAATGGACAGCGCGTAGTTTACCAGCCCTTCGCAGTCTTCCTCTTTTGCCTGGCAACGCTCCATCTGCTCCTGGCTCACAGCGATCCAGCCCAGCGGTCCTTCGCGTTGTAGGTTGGAAAGAGCCGCACCCAGAAGTCGCATCTTTGCTGTAGAGTGGCCGAAGTAGATGTTGCGCGCACAGCGTGCTGGGTCCGCGCCGGCCAACACCAGCTCCCTCGCCAGCTCAAATGTGTGCTCATTGGTACCTGCGAACATGAACGAACCTGTGTCCGTAAGAACCGCCGTATAAAGGCAGGTGGCAATCTCGCCAGAAATCTGAACACCGGCCTCACGCGCCAGGCGATAGACCATCTCCGCCGTTGCAACCGCTTTGGGATCGATCCAGTTCACGTGCGCAAAAGGGCGGGCACTGGCGTGATGGTCGATGTTGATGAGAAAACGGTCTTCCAATCCTTGCAGCCGTGTGCGCTGAATGCTATCGCATTCCAAAATGATGGCCGCCTGATAGTTGCCGTTGACGCGTTCGGCTTTTACTACTTTGTCAGCGTAAGGAAGAGAATGATAGATGCGAGGCACGCCGTCGCGCAGAACGACCTCGGCCTGTTTTCCCATCGAGCGCAGAATTTGAGAGAAGCCAAGTGACGAACCAACCGCATCTCCGTCAGGACGCGCGTGTGAGGTCAGCACGAAGCGGTCGCGTTGCTCAATTTGACTGAGAACCTGACTCAGCACCTGACTACACTCCTTACTCCCGTTCGACTGTCTTGTTTTGACTTCTCTTTGATCTCTTCAACAGCTCATCGATTCTGGCCTGATACTGCCGAGAACGGTCCAATTGAAAAAACAATTCTGGCGCGCGACGCAGATTAAGACGTTCACCAATTTCGTGACGGATATATCCCACCGCCGCCGTCAATCCTTCCAGAGTCCGCTGCGCCTCTTCATCATCGCCATCGACTACTACGAAAGCTCTGGCGGAGCGGCCGTCTTCAGCTAATTGCACACCACTCACGTTCGCCAATCCGATTCGCGGATCAGCCAACTCCCCCTCGATGATGGTTTCCAATTCTTCGCGGAGGGCTTCTCCCAAACGCTCCCGGTGATACTTCTGACCGCGCCGTTCCACGGAATTGCCTCAGCTAAAAGGGATGAGAATATCAGAAAAACGCGCGCTTCCGGCTCACTTTGGTAATTGTCGAATGATCGTTTCTTAGATGCGCCCCGCTGCGGAAGGCGCCTAAAGAAACTCGACAAAGGAATCTGCCACTTCGGCGCCGCCATTGTTGGCAATGCGCATAGCCTGACGTTCCACGTTCCTCATCAGCCCGTCGAGATAATCACGCGAATCGGAGACGCTCACCACCCCCACCGTGGCGCGATTCCATAATCCGCTCGAACCGAGTTCGGCGACGGCCACATTGAAATGCGCGCGCAGCCGGTCTTTCAAACTGCGCACCACCTGCCGTTTGTCTTTGAGCGAATGCGCTGCTTCGATGCGCAGCTCGAGCGTAAGAAACGCGATCATTTCAGCTGTCAGCTATTAGCCTTCAGCTCTCAACCAATCAATGCCGCTCTTTATTCAATGTGAAACCCGGTTGTGTGCTCTTCTTCGGTTCTGACTGACAGCTGATGGCCGATAGCTGACAGCTGCTTTCAAGCAATCACTTCCGCAGCGATCCGCTCAGTCACAAATGCTTCAATCACATCGCCGACTTTGATGTCACTGTAGTTCGCGATGGCAATGCCGCACTCCATGCCGTTGCGAACTTCGGCGGCGTCTTCCTTGAAGCGCCGCAACGAGCCGACCTTGCCTTTGAAAATGACGACGTTGTCGCGCAGCAGGCGGACTTCAGAGTCGCGCTTGATCAAACCGTCGGCCACGCGGCACCCGGCTACAGTTCCGACCTTCGGAATGCGGAAAGTTTCGAGCACTTCCGCGCGACCCTGGTAGTTTTCCTTGAACGTCGGCTCGAGCAGGCCGCTCATCGCTCGCTTGATCTCGTCTTGCAGCTCATAAATGATCGAGTGCAGGCGGATGTCAACTTTCTCCTGCTCCGCCAATTCCTGGGCTTTGCGCTCTGGGCGCACGCTGAAGCCGATGACGATAGCGTTCGAGGCGGAAGCCAGCAACACGTCAGTTTCGGTGATCGCGCCAACCCCCGAGTGCAGAACTTTCAAGCGGACTTTGTCATTCGACAGCTTCGAAAGCAAATCGGTCAGCACTTCTACCGATCCACCCACGTCGGCTTTGAGAATAATATTCAGTTCCTTGATGCCCGCAGTCTTCATCTGCTCGGCCAGGCCCTCGAGGGATACACGTGAGCTCTTGGCCAAAGCCGCTTCCCGCGCCTTCTGTTCGCGGTATTCAGAGATTCCCCGCGCTTTGTCGCGATCGGCCACTGCTACAAACTGATCGCCTGCCTGCGGCAATCCTTCGATACCAAGGATTTCGACCGGGGTCGAAGGAGGCGCTTCCTCGAGCTGACCTCCACGATCATCGAACATTGCTCGAATCTTGCCGTAAACGTTGCCGACCACAAAATTATCGCCCGTGCGCAGTGTTCCGTTTTGAACCAGCAGGGTAGCAACTGGTCCGCGGCCGCGGTCCAGTTTGGCTTCCAGCACAACACCCGTGGCTGGACGATCGGGAACGGCCTTGAGTTCCTGCAGATCCGCAACCAGACAAACCATCTCGAGCAGCAGGTTCAAATTGGTCTTCTGCTTGGCTGAGACATCTACAAAAACCGTTGTCCCGCCCCAATCCTCCGGCATTAGCCCGCGATCCGCGAGCTGTTTCTTTACGCGATCGGGAAGAGCGCCCGGCTTATCGATCTTGTTCACCGCAACGATGATCGGCACCTCTGCGGCATGAGCGTGATCGATTGCTTCAAGAGTCTGCGGCATCACGCCGTCATCCGCAGCCACGACGAGAACCACGATGTCGGTGGCCTTGGCACCACGAGCCCGCATGCGGGTAAACGCCTCGTGACCCGGAGTGTCGAGGAACACGATTTGACGTCCGTAAGCGGGAGACTCCTTATCCTGGATAGAGACCTTGTACGCCCCGATGTGCTGCGTGATGCCGCCAGCCTCACCCTCGGCTACGTTTGTGGAGCGAATGGAATCGAGCAGCGTGGTCTTGCCATGATCAACGTGGCCCATGATCGTGACCACCGGCGGACGCGATACACCTTCAACCCCACCTTCTTCTCCTGCGGTCGAGTCGGCAATTTCCTTCTGTGCCTGCTCTTCAAAGCTGATAACGTTCGTGTCGGCTCCGAAAAAGCGGCCCATTTCGGTGGCCAACTCCGCGTCGAGCGTCTGATTGATGGTGGCAAATACGCCACGTGCTAGAAGGCGGGTGATCAAATCCTTGGCGCGAATGCCCAATTTCTCCGCCAGATCCTTCACGCTGATGCCTTCAGTGATGGTGATGTTGCGCGTGATCGGAAGCGGTTCATTCGAGACCACGAGCCGCGGAGGCGGAACAAAGCCCTTCATCGGGCCTTCTTTTACCCCGCGCGGGACATAGCGCTGGCCAGGCCTGCGCGAAGGGCCGCCCGGCCGGCTACCGGGGCGCGTGGGTCCAGGCGGAGCAAGCCCTGGACCTACTCCCAATGGGCGCGCGCCGGTTGAACCTTGACGCGTGGGATGCATGGGTCGCCGCTCTCCGGGACGCAACGGACGTGGGGGCGGCGCAGCCGGGCGCTGCCGCTGAAATATCGGTTGCCCCGGCACTGGACGGCCAGGCGCAGGCCGCGGTGGCGCGCTTGCAGAAGTGGCTGGCTGCGACGGCCTTATGGGCGCCTTGTATACCGGACGCGGTCCGGTCTGAGGAACGATCATCCGCGGCGGTGGCACAGCCGGCCGAGGCACGGATGGAGCCTGCGTGTGTACAGGCCGCGCTGGCGCCACAGAAAGCACGGGCGAAGTCTGAGGTTGCGTTGGCGGCAACGGAGGCACTGGTCTAGGCGGCGGTGGCGTAGTCGTCATGGCAGAGGGAGCTTGCGGCGGTGGCGGCGGCGTTAATGGGGCGGGCGTCGACGGCGCAGATGCCACAACTCTCGGCGGTGCAGGTGGCGCTACGCTGCCGGGCACTGTGGCCGGTGCTTTCGGCGCCGGCGCTGCTACAGGAGAGGCTGCCGCTGGTCTAGCTGCCGGCATTGGAGGTCCGGGCTGAGCTGGAGGTGCTGCTGCAGGCTGTTGCCGGCTGATGATTGCTTTTAGAACGTCGCCCGGCTTCGATATATGAGAAAGGTCGATCTTGGTCTTGATTTCGTCTGGACCGGGACGGGCGCTGCGAGGCGGTCTGCTCGCGGCGGATGCTTCGGCGCTACCTTTGAAATGGACGCGCACCTTCTCTGCTTCGTGTTCTTCCAAAGAACTCGAATGGGTCTTTTTCTCAGTGACTCCGATCTCTGGAAGCAGATCAAGAATCGCCTTGCTCTTAACTTCCAGTTCTCTGGCCAGGTCATTGATTCGAACCTTACTCATCCGTCCTCTATTCCTCCGCACTGTCCGCTAAGTCTTCATATCAACCTCACGGCATCAGTTTCCACAGCGTATTCTCATAGCGCATAACACTGACTAACTCTGCTCCTCGGGGCTGGCAGGCGCCTCTGTTTCCGTTCTCTCCGCGACCTGCGCTTCCTCTTGCGCGGGCTCAGGAGTTTCGGTTTGTTCCGCCGCGCCTTCGACTGCGCTCAGGGTTTCCGGTTGCTCTTCCGTAGGGGCGACATTCTCCTCGCCTGGCGCTTCTTGCGGCTCTTCCGCTTGTAATTCGCCTTCGGCGGCAGCTACTGCTCCTTCCCCTGACTCCAGGCCGGAGAAATAATTATTAACCGCTATGCTGATTTTTTCTACCGTCTTCGGACCAATTCCTTCGATCGCCTCCAACTGCTCGGGAGTCATATCCGCCAGCGCCTCTACCGTGGTTACACCTGCCGCCGTCAACTTCTCAATCAAGCCCTCCCCCAGCCCCGGCACATTCTCTAAGGGGGTCGCGGTCGAACCGACCAGCGCCGACATCTGTTGCTCCACTTCCTGGCGCTTTTCTTCCTCGCTCTTGATGTCAATTTTCCATCCCAGTAACTTGGCCGCCAGCCGGACGTTCTGGCCTTTTTTTCCGATGGCCAGCGACAACTGGGTGTCGTCCACAACTACTTCCAGATGCTTGTCGCCCGGATCGAGAACCGTGACCCGGCTCACCTTCGCAGGCTGCAGAGCTTTCTCGGCGAAGGTTACGGGATCTTCGTGATATTCGATAATGTCAATCTTCTCGCCGCGCAGTTCCCGAATGATTGACTGCACGCGCATCCCTTTCATCCCGACACATGCGCCTACCGCATCCACATCTTTGTCTTTGGACATTACTGCGATCTTGGTCCGCTCTCCTGCCTCCCGAGCGATAGCCCGGATCACGACAGTGCCGTCGTAAATCTCCGGAACTTCGGTCTGGAATAAGTGCTGCACGAGGTCCGGCGCTGCACGCGACACCACTACTCCCGGCCCCTTTGAGGCACGCTCCACCCGGGCGATTACCACTCGTATGCGTTCACCCATCGCGAAGGACTCGAGCCGCGATTGCTCCTTGCGGGGCATACGGGCTTCTGCCTTCCCGATATCGAAAATCACATCAGGGCCTTCGATGCGCTTCACAGTCGCGTTTACGATCTCTCCCACGCGCCCGATGTACTCGTTGTAAACCGTGTCACGCTCGGCCTCTCGCACCTTTTGGAAAATGACCTGCTTCGCCAATTGTGCTGCGATACGGCCCAGAATTCCCTCGGTAACCTTTGGAATCTGGAGTTCCCCCCCAATTTCAACATCAGGGTTAACTTTGCGAGCGTCTTCCAGAGTCACCTGCAGTTGCGGGTCCTCTATCTGTTCAGGGTTCTCAACCACGGTTTTAACTGCGAAAGCTCGAATCTTCCCCGTTTCCTTGTCGAGTTCAGCGCGTAGATTCTCCTGCGACTTGTAGTACTTGCGCGTGGCGACCACAATCGCGTCTTCCACGGCGCTGACGACAATCTGTGGATCGATACCCTTTTCCCGGCTTAGGGCATCGATTGTGTTGTAAAGCTCACTTGCCATGACAATATTCCCTATGAATGCGCCTGGACTGCCTTATGTTCCCAAAGCCAAAATGTCCCTTGCAGCTATATTTCCGGGACCAGATTCGCCTTCTCTACGTTAGAGAGCTCGAATTCGAGCTTCTCTTGAGCGTTGCTTGACCGAGTTTTTTTCTTCGCGGGCGTTAAATCCAACATCAACCGACCCGCGTGAAAACTTTCCAGCCGCCCTTCAAAGTGCCGGTTCCCTTTGACCGGTTCTCGCGTCGTCAGTTTCACTCTGCTGCCGGTGAAGCGTTCATAATCTCCAGGTCCTACCAGCTTGCGATCCAAACCCGGCGAAGAGACTTCCAATACGTACGCCCCCCCCGGAACCGCGTCCTCCACATCGAGAATCGTACCTACTTCACGGCTCAAATCTGCACAATCCTGATGCGTAACGCCACCAGGCTTATCGATAATAATGCGAAGCATTCGCGATTTGCCGCCGCCACGAAGCTCCACATCCACAACTTCCAAACCGCCGGAGTCCGCCACCCGCTTGGCAATCTCGCGGATTCGCTCCATCTCAAGCGCCATCGAACCAGGACCTTACGACCAACCGCCGATCACAGCAATAAAAAATGGGCTTTCGCCCACTGGTGTGTTTCGCCAAACCCTGTGGTACTACACAACAGTTTCTGTCCACAAATATACGCCGCTCTCGGCCAAAAGACAACGCGTTCACGGCTTGGAGGATTCAAGTGAGGGATCAGCTTAACTTGCCGGCAATTGCACGATACTGTCAGGAAAAACGGACTCCCTGCCTCTCTCACTACTTGTGGCCTTGAGTCCCATTCTTGTTAGAATTGCTGTATAGTTTTCCGCAGAGATCAGGAGACACACTCACCTTTATGACCTACGTAATCGCAGAGCCGTGCATCGGCACAAAGGATACTGCCTGCGTCGACGCCTGTCCGGTCGATTGTATTCATCCCAAGAAGGACGAGCCCGCATTCGCAGAAGAAGAAATGCTCTATATCGACCCAGTCGAGTGCATTGACTGCGGGGCTTGCGTCCCGGTATGCCCGGTCTCGGCCATCTTCGCATTGGATGATCTGCCCGAGAAATGGAAGCAGTTCACTGAGCGCAACGCCCAGTACTACGGCCGATAAGCGCACCAGAAGCTTCCAAGCGGGGCGCACACTTGCGTGCGCCCTTTTCTCTTTCTACTCCTTAAACGCAAAACCGCCCCTCAGCAAACACCCGATCCTAAGGCCCCAAAAGTCCGAGTCGGAAGCCGCCTTTAACCGAGCCTTCAAACGGGAGTGCACAATCCCGCTTACCCAACCTGCCTGCGATCGTGCGCCAAACCACATAGGCGTGTGTACGTCCCGTAATACCCGCTTGTGCTGACGAATGACGGAATCGAGCCGATACCCAGCCTCCGCCGGGCAAGGGCAACGCCCTGCTCGTAAATAATGTTCGACAGCTTTGCAAAACGCTGTGTAAAGAAGCCACCCAGATTGAAAATCTTGAGCTCCTGGGCGGCCTCTTTTGTGGCACCCGCCTGGCGGACGTAATCGAGCTTCCGCTTTAAAGGCGTCTGAAGGAAATTCTTCGCGTAGCCAAGGAAAGCAAAGTGCGTCTCACCCAGGAACGCTGGCAGCACGGCGGCAATCAACAACAAGATAGGGCGAATAGATCATTACCGACACCGACCAGCTCACTGCGGTTATCAGCTGCAGTTCCAGTCGCCCAATAGATTGGATCATGACAAGCCGGTCGGTAGCCTGCACTCGCGCACCCGCTCCAGCCGGTCATAAAAAACCGGACCATCGTAAGCTGTGAGATCCAGCTCCGAGGCATGCTTCATCACCTGAATGCTGACGTGCCGCGTGTATTTGTTCGCGAGCAGCGAATCCGAGTAATCCATTCCGGTCACGATGCTGCTCAGCATCGCCAGCCCGAACTCGGCCAGCACCAGCCACCAAAGGCGCGCCGGAACCGGCTCATGCGTCTGCAGAAGCCGCACCAGTATGTCGATGATCAGTTTCGGAATATAGGTGAGCGCGATCGGAAGCAGGGCGGCAACCACCCGGGCGACTATGCCGAACGTTA
>Ga0075435_100000204_pt1 | contig 35933 bp, 25 predicted proteins | sample RhiMethybrSRZTD4_FD_75302 | JGI IMG/M metagenome (GOLD analysis project Ga0075435, IMG submission 75302) | Populus rhizosphere microbial communities from Tennessee, USA - Rhizosphere MetaG P. TD hybrid SRZTD4 | ecosystem: Host-associated > Plants > Roots > Rhizosphere > Soil | place: USA...
GCGTCGTCCTCCTCGACGCCCATCGCGATGATGCCGCCGGCGCGCGGGTTGCTGAACGCCGAGAGCTCCGTCTTCTTGACGACGCCCTTGCGCGTCCCCATCACGATGAACTTGTCGTCGGCGAACTCCTTCACGGCGAGCATGGCCGCGATCCGCTCGCCCTCCTCCATCGCGACCAGGTTCGCGATCGACTTGCCCTTGCCGCCGGGGCCGACGTCGGGAATCTCGTGGACCTTCAGCCAGTAGGCTCGGCCGCGGTCGGAGAAGATCATGATGTAGGCGTGCGTCGACGCGACGAAGAGGTGGCTGACGAAATCCTCGTCGCGCGTGCGCATGCCGATGCGCCCCTTGCCGCCGCGGCGCTGGCCGCGGTAGGTCGAGATCGCCGTCCGCTTGATGTAGCCGGTGTTGCTGACGGTGATCGCCATGTCCTCCTCGGCGATCAGATCCTCGACGTTGATCTCGCCGCTCGCGTCGACGATCTCCGTGCGCCGGTCGTCGCCGTACTTGGCGCGGACTTCCTTCAGCTCGTCGACGATGATCTGCATCAGCAGCCGGTCGCTCGCGAGAATCGCGCGCAGCCGCTCGATCGTCTTCAGCAGCTCGGCGAGCTCGTCGAGGATCTTCTGCCGCTCGAGGCCGGTGAGCCGCTGCAGCTGCATGTCGAGAATCGCCTGCGACTGGATCTGCGAGAGGCCGAACTGCGCCATCAGCCCCTCGCGCGCCTCCGGCACCGTCTTCGATCCGCGAATCAGCGCGATCACGCCGTCGAGGTGATCGAGCGCGATCTTGAGCCCCTCGAGGATGTGGTACCGCGCCTCGGCTTTCCGCAGCTCGTACTCGGTGCGGCGGCGCACGACCTCGCGGCGGAACTCCACGAAGCTCTCGATCATCTCGAGCAGGTTCATGACCTTCGGCCGCCCGCCGACGATGGCGAGCATGATGATCCCGAAGCCCATTTGCAGCTGCGTGTGCTTGTACAGGTTGTTGAGGATCACCTCCGGCACTTCGCCGCGCTTCAGCTCGATGACGATCCGCATCCCCTCGCGATCCGACTCGTCGCGCAGATCCGAGATGCCCTCGATCGTCTTCTCGCGCACGAGCTCCGCGATCCGCTCGATCAGCTTCGCCTTGTTGACCTGATACGGAATCTCCGAGACGACGATCGACTGCTTGTCGCCTTTCTTGTTCGTCTCGAGCGCCGACTTCGCGCGCATCAGGATCGAGCCGCGGCCCGTCGTGTACGCCTGCACCGCTCCCTGCCGTCCGACGATCTGGCCGGCGGTCGGAAAATCCGGCGCGGGGATCAGGCGAATGAGGTTGCGCAGCTTCTCGGCGCTGTTCGGCCGCTCGGCGGGATCCGCGAAATAGGTGTTCTCGATCAGCCAGGCGCAGCCGTCCACCACCTCGCGCAGATTGTGCGGCGGGACGTTGGTCGCCATGCCGACCGCGATGCCGGCCGATCCGTTCACGAGGAGATTCGGAAACGGCGCGGGGAGAACGGTGGGCTCTTCGGTCGTCTCGTCGTAGTTCGGCGCGAAGTCGACCGTCTCCTTGTCGAGATCGGCCATCGCATCGTCGGCCAGGGCCTGAAGGCGCGACTCGGTGTACCGCATCGCCGCCGGCGGATCGCCGTCGATCGAGCCGAAGTTGCCCTGGCCGTCGACGAGCGGGTAGCGCATGTTGAAGTCCTGCGCGAGCCGCACGAGCGTGTCGTAGATGGACTGGTCGCCGTGGGGATGGAAGTTGCCCATCACCTCGCCGACGATCTTGGCGCACTTGCGAAAGCCGCGTGTCGACGACAGGCCCATCGTCTTCATGCCGTAGAGCACGCGGCGGTGCGCCGGCTTGAGCCCGTCGCGCGCGTCGGGCAGCGCTCGCCCGATGATTACGCTCATCGCGTAATCCATGTACGAGCGCTTCATTTCGTCTTCGATGTTGACGGGCTGCTGCTGCGGAACGAGGTCGGCCATGTTCCTTCGTCGGGGCTTGGGGCTAGGGCCTAGCTGTTAGTCGCAAGGGGATTTCTAGCCCCCAGCCGCCAGCCCCTATACGTCAAGGTTCTTCACATCCAGCGCGTTGTCTTCGATGAACTTCCGGCGCGGCTCGACCTGATCGCCCATCAGCGTCGTGAACATCAGATCGGCTTCCGTGTGATCCTCTGCGCGCACCTGCAGCAGCGTCCGCGCCTCGGGATCCATCGTCGTCGCCCAGAGCTGCTCCGGGTTCATCTCGCCGAGGCCCTTGTAGCGGTTCACCGCGACGCCCTTCTTCCCGGCGGCGATGAAGAAGTCCACGAGCTCGTCGATCGAGTGCAGCGTGATGTCCTGCTGCGCGAGCTTCGACGGCTTGCGCACGCGCTCCTTCGGCTCGGCGGCGAGCTTCGTCGCCTCGTCGAGCGGCGCGCCGCCGATCGCCGAGCCGTCGGCGCCCGCCGTCGGCTCGTCGCTCTCCTCCGGCAGATCCGCGGTCGCCGACACGACGATGTCGCCCGAGAGCGACGGGATGTCGCGGTGATTGGCAAGGAGCGTCCGATATTCGCCGGCGGTGACGAAGTCGACGCCGATTGTGTGCTGCCGCGGATAGCCGGCGGAGCGATCGTCGACGTGGATCAGATAGCGGTTGTGCTCTTCGTCGCGCTGCACGGTGACGGTTCGCGTCGGCGTCGTCAGCGCGGCGCAGATCTGCTCGAGCTTCTCCTTGTCGGCGAAGTACTCGCGGTCCGCGCCGGCGGCGAGCAGCGCTTCGACGATCTCGCGCGGGCGGCCGCGGCGCTCGACCACCTGCAGCAGTTTCTGGTGCGCGATCAGCCGGTGGAGCAGCTTCTCGAGATCCGGACCGGAGATCTCGATGCCCTTCGACGCGATCCGCACGACGCGCGCCTCGGCGGCGCGCTTGATCAGGAACGCGTCGAGCTCGCGCTCGTCCTTGATGTAGGTCTCGCTCTTGCCGCGCTTGGCGCGGAAGAGCGGCGGCTGCGCGATGTAGACGTAGCCGTTCTCGATGATCTTCGGCAGCTGGCGGTAGAAGAACGTCAGGAGCAGCGTGCGGATGTGCGAGCCGTCCACGTCCGCGTCGGTCATGATGATGATGCGGTGGTAGCGCAGCTTGTCGAGATCGAAGTCTTCCGCGCCGATCCCGCAGCCGAGCGCGGCGATCATCGTCTTGATCTCGTCGCTGCCGAGCATCTTGTCGAAGCGCGCCTTCTCGACGTTCAGAATCTTTCCCTTGAGCGGAAGAATCGCCTGGAACCGCCGATCGCGTCCCTGCTTGGCGGAGCCGCCGGCCGATTCGCCCTCGACGATGTACAGCTCGCTCGCCGCGGGGTCGCGCTCCTGGCAGTCGGCGAGCTTGCCGGGGAGCGAGCTGCCGTCGAGGGCGCCTTTGCGCCGCACGAGATCGCGCGCCTTGCGCGCCGCTTCACGCGCGCGGGCGGCGTCGATCGCCTTGCCGACGATCCGCCGCGCCACCGCAGGATTTTCCTCGAGGTACGCGCCGAGCTTGTCGTTCAGGATCGCTTCGACGATGCCCTTCACTTCCGTGTTGCCGAGCTTCGTCTTGGTCTGCCCTTCGAACTGCGGGTGCGGGATCTTGACGCTGATCACCGCCGTCAACCCCTCGCGGATGTCCTCGCCCGAGACGCTCTCCTTCAGGTCCTTCGCGAGATTGTTCTTCGTCGCGTAGGTATTGATCGTGCGCGTCAGCGCCGCCCTGAAGCCGGAGAGGTGCGTGCCGCCTTCGTGGGTGTTGATGTTGTTCGCGAAGGTGTAGATCGTTTCCGCGTAGCCGTCGTTCCACTGCAGCGCCATCTCGGAGTCGATGCCGTCTTTCTCGCCGCGCATGTAGATCGGCTTCTCGTTCACCGCCGCCTTGTTCTTGTTCAAGTGCGTCACGAACGAGACGATGCCGCCTTCGTAGTGGAACTTGTGGCTCTTGCCGTCGCGCTCGTCGTCGAGCGTGATGACGATGCCGCCGTTGAGGAACGCGAGCTCGCGGAGCCGCTGCGCCAGCGTGTCGAAGCTGAAGAGCATGGTCTCGAAGACCTGCGCGTCGGGCTTGAAGGTGACTTTCGTCCCGCGCCGCTTCGTCGTGCCGGTGCTCTCGAGCTCGCCGGTCGGCGTCCCGCGCTCGTACGACTGCTGGTAGACCTGGCCGTTGCGCCAGATCTCGAGGTCGAGCGTCTCCGACAGCGCGTTGACGACCGAGATGCCGACGCCGTGCAGTCCGCCCGATACCTTGTAGCTGTCGTTGTCGAACTTGCCGCCGGCGTGCAGCACCGTGAGCACGACTTCGGCGGCGGACTTCCCGCTCTCGTGGCGATCGACGGGGATGCCGCGGCCGTTGTCGACGACCGTCACCGAGCCGTCGATGTGAAGCGTGACGTTCACCTGATCGCAGAAGCCGGCGAGCGCTTCGTCAATCGAGTTGTCGACGACTTCGTAGACGAGATGATGCAGCCCGGCCGGCCCGGTCGAGCCGATGTACATGGCGGGCCGCTTGCGGACCGCCTCGAGGCCTTCGAGAACCTTGATCTTGTCGGCGCCGTAGTCGTCAGCGCCCGCGGTCGCAACGCCGTGGCCATTGTTCCTGCCGAGGTCGGAAGCCGCGTCGCCCCTCTCGAGGCCCGCCGGCGCATCGGCTGCCGCGGCTGCTTCTGCCTTGGTGTTCTTGGTGTCTTCCGGTCGATCGGTATGTTCCATGTTGCTCCGGGCCCGCGCGCTGCCGGCCCTGAAACCTCGTACGTCAGACGCGCATCGGCATGATGACGTAGGTGTATTCGTAGCCTTCCGCGCCGACCGGCATCATCACCGCCTGGCTCACTTCGTCCTTCAGGTCGAGCGAGACGACGTCGGTCGCGACGGCCGACAGAAAATCGAGCACGTACTGCGCGTTGAAGCAGATCTGCAGCGGCGCGCCCGCGTACTCGACCGTCAGCGTCTCCTTCGCTTCGCCCAGATCGGGGCTGCTCGACGTCACGTCCACCTTGCCGCGATCGATCTGGATCTTCACGGCGCGCGATCGCTCGTTGGAGAGCAGCGCGACGCGGCGCACCGCGTTCGTCAGCCGATCGCGCTCGAACTCGACGTGTTTGTCGTTCCCTTTGGGAATCACGCGCTCGTAGGCGGGAAACTGCCCGTCGATCATGCGCGAGATCAGCAGGCGCCCGCCGACGTCGAAGAACAGATGGTTCTCGCCGCGCTCGTAGCGGATGTCCTCGTCGCCGTCCTGCAGCAGGCGCGCGAGCTCGCCGAGCGTCTTCTTCGGCAGAATCGCGCGCACTTCGTCGGCGTCCTTCTTCGCTTTCGCGTCGCGCGACACGGTGACGAGGGCGAGGCGATGGCCGTCGGTCGCGACGAGGCTCATCGTGTCGGGCCGCAGCACGAAGAGCGCGCCGTTCAGGAAGTAGCGCGTGTCCTCGCCCGTGATCGCGAACTGCGTCTTCGCGACCATCTCCTTCAGCGCGGCGCGCGGCAGCGTCGCGCTCGGCGCGCCGCCGGATTCCGGCAGCGTCGGAAAATCTTCGCGCGGCAGCGTCTGCATCCGGGAATCGAACCGATCCGCCGCGACCTTGACGCCGCCCTTCTCCTCGGCGATCCGCACGTCGGTTTCGGGCAGCGACTTGATGATTTCGTAGAACTTCTTGGCGGGAAGCGTCAGCGCGCCGTTCTTCGAGACCATCGCCGCGCATTTACTGCGCAGCCCGACCTCGAGATCGGTGGCGAGAAAGCTCACCTGATCGCCTTTGGCTTCCATCAGCACGTTGGCCAGGATCGGAATCGTGTTCTTGCGCTCCACGATCCCCTGGAAAAGTTGCAGTTCTCGCAGTAAGTCGTTCTTCCGGACGACAAGTTCCATGGCTGTGCTGACCTCGAAATGGGCGGGGTTCGGGCACCCGCGATCCCCTGCGGAGAGGAGTGATTCGAGAACGAGAAATTATATAGGAAAAGAGGGTGTGTTGAAAAGTAAACCGTCCTCGTTACTCATTGAAAATGAGGAAGTTAGCTTGTGCAAAAAATGTGGGTCCGAAGCCGCCCCGATGAGGTACCTTCGATCCAGTTTCGACCAGCCTCAGCCGTCGTCCACAGGCGTCCTCAGCCCTGCGGAAATTCGATGTGGAAAACCCGGGCGCCTCAGCGGAATCCTTCGAGAAAGTTGCCGATGAGCGTGTTGAAATCTCCGTCGCGCTTCCGCAGATCTTCCACCTTCCTGATCGAGTGAATGACGGTCGAGTGGTGCTTCCCGCCGAAGCTCCGGCCGATTTCCGGCAACGACGCGCGCGTGAGCGACTTGCAGAGGTACATCGCAATCTGCCGCGGCATCGCCACCGACTTCGAGTTGTTCCGCGACTTCAGATCGACCATCTTCAGGTTGTAGTAATCGGCCACGAACTTCTGAATGCCCTCGATCGTGACCGCCTTCTGCTCGTGATCGAGCACGTTCTTCAGCACGTCCTGCGTGAGCGGCAGCGAGATCTCCTGGCCGGTGAGCGACGCGAACGCGATCAGCCGGATGAGCGAGCCCTCGAGCTCGCGCACGTTGGACTTGATGCGGCCGGCGATGTACATCGCGACGTTGTCGGGCAGCGGCACCGCTTCGGCTTCCGCTTTCTTCTTGAGGATCGCGACCTTCGTCTCGAGATCCGGCGACTGGATGTCGGCGATCAGGCCCCACTCGAACCGCGATCGCAGCCGCTCCTCGAGCGCCGGAATCTCGTGCGGCGGACAGTCGCTGCTGAGAACAATCTGCTTCTGCGAGTCGTAGAGGGCGTTGAACGTGTGGAAGAACTCGGTCTGCGTGCCTTCTTTGCCCGCGAGGAACTGGATGTCGTCGACGAGCAGCACGTCGACCGATCGATAACGCTCGCGGAAATCGAGCACTCGATCGTAGCGCACCGCGTTGATCATCTCGTTCATGAAGCGCTCGGACGAGATGTAGGTGAGCTTCAGGTTTCGATCGTGCTGCAGCACGTACTGACCAACGGCGTGCATCAGGTGCGTCTTGCCGAGGCCCACGCCGCCGTAGATGAACAGCGGGTTGTAGGAGCGCGACGGCGCTTCGGCCACCGCGCGGGACGCCGCGTGCGCGAACTGATTCGACGAGCCGACGATGAACGTGTCGAACGTGTAGCGGGGATTGAGTCCGGTGGTGCCAGGCGACAGCGCCGCGCCGTGCGTGGTCTCGATCACGGCGGCTTCGTCGGCGCCCAGCAGAATGTTCGGCGCGTCGCCGGCCGAATCGGGAATGAAATTCACCAGCAGGTTCGGCCGCTTCACCTCGATGACCGCCTCGGCCATCACCCCGGAATAATGCGTCGTGAGCCACTCCTTGAAGGCGGCGTTCGGCACGCGGACGGTGATCGAGGTACCGTTACCGTCCTCGCCGAGGAACGACGTCGGCCTGAACCAGGTATAGAACGAGTGGCGGTTGACCTTCGTTTCGATGCGCGCGAGGATCTCGTCCCAGAGGTTCATTTGTTTGAACAAAAGGCCGACGATTCGCTGGTGCTTCGCCGTGCTTTTCCACAGTTTTTTCCACAGGTGTGGAAAACTTTGGCGACAGACCAAAGCTGCATGGATTTGCTGCGGGTTACGACCGGTCCGGCCAGTTGGAGAAGGACGCCGACTGTAACACGACTCGCGTCCGATTGACACTGTCGGAAGCCGTTCGCTAACATTGACGGTTCGTTTTCACTCGGAAGGGAAGTCATGGCCAAGGGACGCCGCACGTTTCAGCCCAATACGCGCCGCCGCAAGCGGACGCATGGATTTCTGGTGCGCATGAGCACGAAAAACGGGCGTCTCGTTCTGAAACGCCGCCGCGCGAAAGGCCGCAAGCGGCTCACCGTCAGCAGCGAATAAGGCCGGCGCTTCCGGCCGCCGCCGATGAGATTTCGCCCTGCCGAACGGATCCGGCGCCGCGCCGAGTTCCAACAGATTTACGATCGGGGTCGCAAGGTCCACAGCCGCTATACGACGGTGTTCCTCCTGGCAAATTCGCTGACCGTCGGGCGACTGGGCATCGCGGCCACACGAAAGCTCGGCGGGGCCGTCCAGAGAAACCGCGCCAAACGTCTGATTCGAGAGATATTTCGTCGCAACAAGCTGGCGCCCGGATTCGACGTCGTCGTCGTCCCGAAGCGCGAGCTGCTCGGTGCCAGCCTGAACGCCCTTGAAGCCGATTACCAAAGCCTGCTCGCCCGCAGCCTTGCCCGCGCCCGGTAGGCGGGGGATGGGCGTGCGCGCGGCGCTCCGCGTGCTGCGCGCCTACAAGGTCTTGATTTCCCCGTATTTTACGGGCTCCTGCCGGTTCCTTCCCTCGTGCGCCGACTATGCGGCGATTGCCGTCGAGCGCTACGGCGTCGTGCGCGGGAGCTGGCTCGCGGCGCGCCGCCTCGCGCGTTGTCATCCGCTCTGCGCGGCAGGGCACGATCCGGTGCCGTTGTAAATGGACGAACGACGCGTTCTCCTCGCGATCTTTCTCGCCTTCCTCGTCGTCTACGGCTGGCAGGCCCTGAAGCCGGTGCCGAAGCCGGGGACGCCGGCGCCGGGCGCGCCGGCCGCGGCGACGACGCCAGCCGCGCCGGTCGCTGGCCAGGCGCCGGCGGCCGAAACGCCGGCCGCGCCAGCGCCAGCGGCGGAAACGCCCGCGCCCGCGCGAGCGCCCGCGGCGGCAGCGCTGGTCGCCGAGACGGCGGAGCGCGACGTTCGTGTCGAGACGCGCGACGTGATCGCGGTGTTCACCAACCGCGGCGCGCGGCTCAAGAGCTGGCGGTTGAAGCGGTATCTGAACGCCGAGCGCGAGCCGCAGGAGCTCGTCGAGCACGCCGTCGCCTCGCAGCCGCTCCCGTTCACGCTCCGCGCGTCGAACGAGGCGACGACCACGACGCTGAACACGGCGCTCTATGCGGTGAGCGGCGCGCCGGCGGCCTCGGTCGAATCGTCGCCGGTCGATCTGCGCTTCGAGTATCGCGACAGCGCGGGTCTGCACGCGGTGAAGGCGTTTCATCTGGAGCCGAGCGCGTTCGTGATCGCGGTCGACGTCGCCGTCACCGAAGGCGAGCGCGGGTTGAAGCCGGCGATCGTCTGGGGCCCGGCGCTCGGCGACGTCGCCGAGGTGAGCCGCTACACGACGAAGGCCGCCGGCATCGTGTTTCAGAACGGCAAGGTCGCGCGGCTCGACGCGTCGGCCATCGCGAAACAGCCGGTCTACGAGGGGGACTTCAAGTACGCCGGCGTCGACGACAACTACTTCATGACGGCCGCGCTCCAGCCGGGCGAGGCCAAGGTGACGTTCCAGCCGGTCGCCATTCCGCCCGCCGAGCCCAAGGGCGCGGCGCGCGAGCTGATGTCCTATTCGATCGAGCCGCGAACGAACGCACCGCAGAAGTTTTTCGTCGGGCCGAAGGACTTCGATCTGCTCACCGCGCTCGACCCCGACGTCGCGCGCGCGATCAACTTCGGCACGTTCACGGTCATCGTCGTCCCGCTGCTGCGATCGCTCAAGTGGGTGAACGGCTACGTCGGCAACTACGGCTGGTCGATCATCATCCTCACCTTCATCATCAACGTGATTCTCTTCCCGCTGCGGCACAAGAGCGTCGTGTCGATGCGGAAGATGCAGGAGATCCAGCCGGAGGTGAAGGCGATTCAGGATCGCTACAAGAACCTGAAGGCGACCGATCCGGCGAAGCAGAAGATGAACCAGGAGCTGATGACGCTCTACAAGGAGCGCGGCGTGAACCCCGCGAGCGGCTGCGTGCCGATGCTCCTGACCTTTCCGTTCATCTTCGCGTTCTACGCGCTGCTGTCCACGGCGATCGAGCTCCGCGGCGCGCCGTGGTTCGGCTGGATTCACGATCTGTCGGCGCACGATCCGTACTTCGTGGTGCCGATCCTGATGGGCGTCAGCCAGGTCTGGCAGCAGCGCCTCGCGCCGGCGACGGGGATGGATCCCGTCCAGCAGAAGATGATGCTGTTCATGCCGGTGTTCTTCACGTTCCTGTTCCTCTGGTACCCCGCGGGCGTGGCGCTCTACTGGTTCGTGAACAACATCTGGGCGATCGGGCAGCAGTACCTGACGAACTACATGATCGGCCCGCCGAAAATCTCGCGCGCGCCGGGCGGTTCGGCGTCCGAGCGGCGGATGAAGCGCGTCGGCGGCAGCAAGACGGACGCGGCGCGCGAGAACAGCTGAGACCATGAACACCACCGTCATCGTCGATTTCCTGAACAGCGTCATCGCGGCGTTCGGCATCGAGGCGGCTGTCCGCGTGGAAGAAACCTCGGACGGCCCGCGCTTCAACATCTCGGGAGACGAAGCGGAGCTCCTCGTCCGGCACCGCGGCGAGCCGCTCAAGGCGCTGCAGCACATCGTCGATTCGTCGTACGGCCGCGGCCTGGAGGGCGAGAAGCGCGTGTTCATCGACGCGCTCGAGTACCGAAAAGGGAAGGACATCGAGCTGCGGCAGATGGCGAAGTTTCTCGCGCAGAAGGCAAAGGATTCGGGTCTCGATCAACAGCTCGGCCCCCTCAACCCGTACGAACGCCGCATCGTCCACATGGCGGTGGCGGAGGTTTCGGGCGTGACCACCGAGAGCATCGGCGACGCGTTTTCGAAGACCGTGTTGATCCAGCTTCGCAAGTAGGGGGCTGGGGCTGGGGGCTGGCTGTCGCGGCTAGCCCCTTGCCCCTAGTCCCGACAGGGATCCATGTTCAGCGTCTCCGACACCATCGTGGCGATTGCGACGCCGCCGGGTCGCGGCGGCATCGGCGTCGTCCGCGTGAGCGGTCCCGACGCGCAGCAGATTTCGCGCGCGCTCATCGCGTGCGACGCCCCCCTCGCACCGCGGCACGCGACGTTCACCCGCCTCCGCTCGCACGGCGAGCCGGCGAGCTTCGGCGCCCTCGAGCGGCCGGCGCTCACGATCGACCACGGCATCGTGACGCTCTTCCCGGCTCCGCACTCCTACACCGGCGACGATGTCGTGGAGGTGAGCGCGCATGGCAGCCCGATCGTGCTGCACGCGCTCGTCGCGGCAGCCGTCGACGCGGGCGCGCGTCTGGCGGAGCCCGGCGAGTTCACGCTGCGGGCATTCCTGAACGGCCGGATCGATCTGACGCAGGCCGAGGCCGTCGCCGATTTGATCGACGCGGCGACGCCGCTTCAAGCGCGCGCGGCGTTCGATCAGCTCGACGGCACGCTCACGCGCGCGATCGGCGACATCGACGCGGCGCTCTTCGATCTGATCGCGCGGCTCGAGGCGTCGGTCGACTTTCCCGACGAGGGCTACCACTTCGTGGAACCCGGCGCGCTGGCGGCCGCGATCGACGCGCTGACCGGGCGCACCGCGGCGCTGCTCGCGGACGCGCGCGCCGGGCGTCTGATTCGGGAAGGACTGACGGTCGCGATCGTCGGCGCGCCGAACGTCGGCAAATCGAGCCTCTTCAACGCGCTCGTCGGGAGCGCGCGCGCGATCGTGACCGATGTGCCGGGCACGACGCGGGATCTCGTCACGGAAGTCGTCGACCTGAACGGGCTCCGCGCGACGCTCGTCGACACGGCGGGGCTGCGCGACGCGGGCGACGCGGTGGAAGCCGAGGGCGTGGCGCGCGCGCGGCAGAGCGCGGCGGTGGCGGACGTCGTGCTGGTGGTCGAGGATCGATCGCGTCCGCGCGACGGAAGGCGCCGCGCCGCACCACATCGCAAAGAACTTTGTGTCGCAAATAAGAGCGACCTGCCGGCGGCCTGGCGCGACGAAGGCGCCGTGGAGATCTCGGCGACGACGGGCGCCGGTATCGAGAACCTCCGCCGACGAATCGCCGCGGCGCTCGACGTCGAGCCGACGCGCGACCGCGTGGGCATCACGAACGTCCGGCACGTCGCGCTCGTCGAGCGCGCGCACGCGGCGCTCGCGCGCGCGCGCGACGCGCTGTCGGCGCACGGCGGCGCACTGCCGGAGGAGTTCGTCCTCGCCGATCTCGCGGACGCGCGCGCCGCGCTCGAGGAGGTCGGCGGCCGCCGCGCCACCGAGGATCTGCTCACGCACATCTTCTCGCGCTTCTGCATCGGCAAATGAGCGGCGCCTTCGACGTGATCGTCGTCGGCGCCGGACACGCGGGGTGTGAGGCCGCATACGCGGCCGCGCGCCTCGGCGTCCGCGTCGGGCTGTGCACGCTCGGCACCGACACGGTGGCGCACATGCCGTGCAATCCGGCGATCGGCGGCACCGCGAAGGGCCATCTCGTTCGCGAGATCGACGCGCTCGGCGGGCTGATGGGGCGCGCGATCGACGCGACGGGCATTCAGTTCAAGCTGCTCAATCGAAGCCGCGGGCCCGCCGTCTGGTCGCCGCGCGCGCAGGCCGACAAGAAGATTTACGGTCGGTGGGTGAAGGCGGCGCTCGATCGCGAGCCGAACATCGAGTGGCTGATCGGCAGGGCGGGGCGCATCCTCATCGACGGCGGCCGGATCGTCGGACTCGCGATGGAGGACGGCGCCGCGTATCGCTGCCGCGCGCTCGTCGTGACGACCGGCACGTTTCTGAACGGGTTGATTCACATCGGGCCGGAACAGCATCCCGCCGGTCGCGCAGGCGAGCCGCCGTCGCGCGAGCTCGCCGAATCGCTGAAGGCGATCGGGTTCACCTGGGGAAGGCTGAAGACGGGCACGCCGCCGCGCCTCGATCGCGCGAGCATCGACTTCGACGGCTGCGTCGCCGACGGGCGCTTCCGCGTCGAGCGCGGCGACGCGCCGCCGGTGCCGTTCTCGTTTCTGTCGGGGCCGATCGAGCGCGCGCCGATCGACTGCCATCTGCTCCACACCACCGATCGCGTGCGCGATCTCGTGCGCGCGAACATCGATCGATCGCCGCTCTTCAACGGGCAGATCCGCGGCATCGGCCCGCGGTACTGTCCGTCGCTCGAGGACAAGATCGTCCGGTTTCCGGAGAAGGAGCGCCATCAGATTTTTCTGGAGCCCGAAGGCATCGACGCGCCCGAGATTTACGTGAACGGATTCTCGATGTCGCTCCCGCGCGAGGTGCAGGCCGAGCTCGTGCACGCGCTGCCGGGCCTCGAGGAAGCGGCGATCATCCGGCCTGGCTACGCCGTCGAGTACGACTTCATCCAGCCGACGGAGCTCACGCGGCGGCTCGAAACCAGACGCGCCGCCGGCCTCTTTCTCGCGGGGCAGATCAACGGGACGTCGGGGTACGAGGAGGCGGCCGCGCAGGGGCTCGTCGCCGGGGCGAACGCCGCGCACGTCGTCGGAGCCGGCCGCGGCCTCGAGCTGCGGCGCGACGAAGCGTATATCGGGATTCTCGTCGACGACTTGATCACGAAAGGCTGCCTCGAGCCGTACCGGATGTTTACGTCGCGCGCGGAGCACCGCCTGCTGCTGCGGATCGACAACGCCGATCTGCGGCTCACGCCGCGCGGCCGCGACGTTGGGCTGATTGACGATCACAGGTGGGAGCGATTCGAGCGGCGGCGAAGTCGATTTGCGCACAATCTGAAGATTCTCGACGACACGCTGCTGCGCTCGAACGGCGGCGATCGCGTCGCCGCCAGCCAGCTTCTGCGGCAGCCTGAGATTCGACTGGCGGATCTCGTCGCCGCCGATCGCATTCCGCGATTCGAGGCCGACGGCGATTCGATCGCGTTCGACATTGCGAGCGTCGAGACCACCGTGAAGTACGCGGGCTATCTGCGCCGGCAGGAGAGCGAGATCGAGCGGGCGCGCCGCGACGAGCGGCGGCGCATTCCGGCGAACTTCCCGTTCGATCGCGTGCCGGGCCTCTCGCGCGAGGTCGTTCAGCGGTTGACGCAGGTTCAACCCGACACGCTGGGTCAGGCGCTGCGAATCCCCGGCGTCACGCCGGCGGCCGTCGCGGTCCTCGGCGCGTACGTCGGCCGCCTCGCGCCGGCGGCCATGTGACGACGGAGGAGTTTCGCGATCGCCTGGGCAAGCGCGCAGGCCAAGCGAACGCTCCGGTTTCCGAGACGGTGCTCCAGGCGCTGGACGCGTATTTCCGCCTTCTCGCGCGGTGGAATCGAACGATCAACCTGACGGCGCTTCCGCTCGACCCGTTGACGGATGACGCGCTCGATCGCTTGTTTATCGAGCCGCTGGCGGCGGCGCACTACATCAAGGAGGCGCTGAGCGGTAAACCACTACCTGTGTGGTTTGATCTGGGATCTGGCGGCGGCTCACCGGCGATTCCGCTCAAGATCGTCGCGCCGCAGTTGCAGCTGACGATGGTCGAAGCGCGATCGAGGAAGGCAGCGTTCTTATCGGAGGCCGCGCGAGCACTCAACCTCAGCAATGCCGCCGTCATCAACGCGCGATTCGAAGACTTGCGCGCTGCGGGAAAGGCCGATCTCGTGACGGTTCGCGCGGTTCGCGGGGACGCGACGCTCGATATTGCCGCGTCAGACTTGCTCAACGAGACAGGAGTCTTTGCGGCCTTCGGGCCGCAACCTCCGCGGCGCGACAAATGGCAAGTTATCCGCGCAGTTCAACTTCTGCCGTGGGCTGTGGAAAGCCAGCTCAGCCTCAGCCGTCGTGTTCCACGTGGAACAAATCGATTGACGCCTATCTGACAGTTCCGTATCCTGCTCGCGAACGTTTAGGCAGACTCATGGCCATAAATAGGGCATTAGACAGATAAATGGCGCGCGTCGTCGCCGTAGCCAACCAGAAAGGCGGCGTCGGAAAGACCACGACCGCCATCAACCTCGCCGCGTCGCTCGCGCTCGCCGATCAACGCATCCTCCTCGTCGACGTCGATCCGCAAGCCAACCTGACGAGCGGCGTCGGCCAGAAGGGGAAGGCGGCCGACGCCGGCACGATCTACGAGGCGCTCACCGCATCCGATCCCGTCACCGACGCGCGCCCCTTCATCGTCGCCACGACCGTCGATCGCATGGATCTGATTCCGGCAGATCGGAATCTCACAGGCGCCGAAATCGAGCTGGTGGCGCTCTCGCGCCGCGAAGAGCGGCTGCGCACGCTCGTCGAATCGGTGCGCGGCGCCTACGACTACATCTTCGTCGACTGCCCGCCGTCGCTCGGCCTGCTCACGCTCAACGCCCTCGTCGCCGCCGACGCCGTGCTGATTCCGCTGCACTGCGAGTACTTCGCGCTCGAGGGGCTCGCGGATCTCGTCGGCACGCTGAAGCGCGTGCGCGCCGCCTACAATCCCGCGCTCGACATCGAAGGCGTGCTGCTGACGATGTTCGACGAGCGGACGAATCTCGGTCAGCAGGTCGCGACCGACGTCCGCGGCTTCTTCAAGGAGAAAGTGTTCCGCACCGTCATCCCGCGCAACGTGCGACTCGGCGAAGCGCCGAGCCACGGGATGCCGGTGATCCTGTACGACGTCAAATCGCGCGGCGCGGAAGCGTACCTCGCGCTCGCGCGCGAGGTCCTCGCGCGCTCGGCCGCGACCGCTGCATGACGATTCAACGGGAAACGCTCATGGAAAAACGCCCCGCGCTCGGCAAAGGCCTGAGCGCGCTCATTCCCGACGCACCGGAGCCGCTCGCTGCGCCGCTCGAAGCCGACATCGATCGCCTGACGCCTAATCGCTTTCAACCGCGCGTCGCCGTCGACGACGCGCGTCTGCAGGAGCTCGCGCAGTCGATTCGCGCCAACGGCGTCATCCAGCCGATCGTCGTGCGCAGGAGCGGCGACAACTTCCAGATCATCGCCGGCGAGCGGCGCTGGCGCGCGTCGAAGCTCGCCGGCCTCCCGCGCGTCCCCATCGTCGTCAAGGAGGTGGCGCCGGGCCAGGAGCAGTCGCTGCTGCAGATGGCGCTCATCGAGAACGTCCAGCGCGAGGATCTCAACCCGATCGAGGAGGCGCTCGCGTATCGTCGTCTCGCCGACGAGTTCCGTCTCACGCAGGAAGACATCGCGGCCGCCGTCGGCAAGGACCGCGCGTCGGTCGCCAACTACGTCCGCCTCCTCAAGCTGCCGGAGGAAGTTCGCGCCGAAGTCGCGTCCGGACGGCTGACGATGGGGCACGCGCGCGCGCTGTTGTCGCTGCCCGACGATGCGGAACAGCGGCGCGTCGCGCGCGACATCATCGCGCGCAGCCTCTCGGTGCGCGAGACGGAATCGATCGTCAAGAAGGTCGTCGACAACGTTGCGCCCGCGCGCGAGGCGGCCGCGCCGAAGCCGGTCGACGTCCACACGCGCGCGGCGGAAGATCGGCTGAAGCTTCTCCTCGGCACGCGCGTGCGGATCGTTCGGCACGGCGCGCGCGGCCGCATCGAGATCGATTTCGCCTCCGAGGACGAGCTGATCCGGATCTACGAGCAGCTGACCGAGCGGTGAGCTGGGGATTGTGGGTTGGGGATTAGGGATTAGGGATTGGGGATTGGGGGGATTGGTGAAGAGGGATTGGCTTCAACTGGATCACTGCGTGACAGTCGTGATCTGACTAATCCCCAACCCCCAATCCCCACGATCGAAGGGAGAGAGCCGTTGCGTCTGACGCAAATGGTCGCCTGCGCCGGTTGAGCGAGCAAACTCGCCGCCGGCGAGCTCGCTCAGGTGCTGAGTGACATCCCCGCGTCGATCGACGACCGCGTCCTCGTTGATTTCAGGACCGCGGACGATGCGGGTGTGTACCGCTGGGAGAGCGGACCTGCGCTCGTGCAGACGGTGGACTTCTTCACGCCGATCGTCGACGACCCGTACGTGTACGGTCAGATCGCCGCCGCGAACGCCGTCAGCGACATCTACGCAATGGGCGGCCAGCCGCTGACGGCCCTCGCGATCGCCGCGTTCCCGAAAGAAGGGCTCGAGCCGGAGACGATTCGCGGGATCTTCCGCGGCGGCTTCGACAAGCTTCGCGAGGCGGGCGTGTCGCTGCTCGGCGGCCACACGGTGCAGGACCAGGAGATCAAGTTCGGGTACGCCGTCACGGGCTCGATCGATCCGTCGCGCGTGCTGACGAACGCCGGCGCGCGCGCGGGCGACGTCCTCTTCCTCACCAAGCCGCTCGGCACCGGCATCGTCGGAACGGCGATCAAGTTCGATCGCGTGGAGCAGGCGCTCGCTGACGCCGCGGTGCAATCGATGCGCACGCTGAATCGCGCCGCCGCCGACGCGCTGCGCGCGCTCCCGGCCGACGCCGTCCACGCCTGCACGGACATCACCGGGTTCGGGTTGATCGGCCACGCGACGGAGATGGCGCGCGCCAGCGGCGTGACGATTGCGATCGATGTCGCTGGCGTGCCGGTATTCGACGGCGTGCTCGCGATTGCCACGCACAACCGGTCGGGCGGCATGGGGTCGAACGAGGAGCATTTCGCCGCGGGCGTGCGGCTCGACGGGCGGGTTCCAGCCGATCGGCTTGCCACGCTCTACGACCCGCAAACCTCTGGCGGGCTGCTGGTTGCGGCGTCGGCTGCCGCCGCGCCGCAGGTCGAGGCCGCGCTCCGCGGCGCCGGAGTCCTGGCGGCTCGAGTTGGAGCGGCTGAGCCGCTCGAACGCGGCCTGCACATCGTTCTCCGGGCGTGATATAAAATCAGCGTGCTTGTGAAACTCTTCTCAAGCTCGCTGCGGGCCACCGCGTGACAAACAAGACCGCCGCTCTTCGCTACGCCCGCGCCCTTCTCGACGTCGCCGTCAAGGAGAAAGCCGATCTCGAGCAGATCGAGCGCGATCTGACGCAGTTCCTCGATCTCCTCCGCGCCTATCCCGCGCTCGAAAAAGTGCTGCTGAACCCGGCCGTGCCGGTCACGCGCAAGGGCCCCGCGGTCGCAGATCTGATGGCGCGCGCGAAGTTCTCGCCGATTCTCTCGAAGCTGCTGGTGATGCTCGCCGAGCGCGACCGCCTCGTGCTCCTGCCCGACATCCTGACCGGCTATCGCGATCGGCTGATGGACTATAGGCACGTCGCGCGCGCGGAGGTGACGACGGCGTCGCCGCTCGACGCGAGGCACGTGCAGGCGATTCAGGCCGGGCTCGCGAAAGCGACCGGCCGCACGGTGACGGTGTCGACAAAACTGGATCCGTCGATCATCGGCGGCATGGTCGCGCGCGTCGGCAGCACGGTGTATGACGCGAGCATCGCGCACCAGTTGGAGCGGATGAAGCAACGTCTGGAGAATGCGTAGATGGACATCAAGGCCGAGGAAATCTCCAAGATCATCCGCGACCGCATCGGCAGCGCCGCGGTGGACGTCGACGTCGCCGAAGTCGGCAACATCATCTCGATTGGCGACGGCATCGCGCGCGTGCACGGCGTCGACAACGCGATGGCCGGCGAGATGCTCGAGTTCCCGCACGGCGTGTACGGCATCGCGCTGAATCTCGAGGAAGACAGCGTCGGCGTCGTGCTGCTCGGCGAGTTCCGCGAGATCAAGGAAGGCGATCAGGTGAAGCGGACCGGCCGCATCATCTCCGTGCCGGTGGGCGAGGAGCTCCTCGGCCGCGTCGTCAACGCGCTCGGCCAGCCGATCGACGGCAAGGGCCCGATCGCCACGAAGCAGTTCTCGCCGATCGAGCGGCTCGCGCCGGGCGTCGTCGATCGGCAGTCGGTGAAAGAGCCGCTGCAGACCGGGCTGAAGGCGATCGACGCGATGGTGCCGATCGGCCGCGGGCAGCGCGAGCTGATCATCGGCGACCGCCAGACCGGCAAGACGGCGGTGGCGATCGACGCGATCCTCAACCAGAAGGACACCGGCGTCATCTGCATCTACAACGCAATCGGCCAGAAGCAGTCCACCGTCGCGCAGGTCGTCCGCACGCTGGAAGAGAACGACGCGATGCGCTACACGATCGTCGTCGCGGCGGCGGCGGCGGATCCGGCGCCGCTGCTGTACATCAGCCCGTATTCGGCGTGCACCTTCGGCGAGTACTTCCGCGACAGCGGCCGCCACGCGCTCGTCGTCTACGACGATTTGTCGAAGCACGCGCAGGCGTACCGCGAGATCTCGCTGCTGCTGCGGCGGCCGCCGGGGCGCGAGGCGTATCCGGGCGACGTCTTCTATCTGCACTCGCGGCTGCTCGAGCGCGCCGCGAAACTGAACAAGGAGCTCGGCGCGGGATCGCTCACGGCGCTGCCGATCATCGAGACGCAGGCCGGCGACCTCTCGGCCTACATTCCGACGAACGTCATCTCGATCACCGACGGGCAGATCTTCCTCGAGTCGGATCTCTTCCACCAGGGCGTGCGGCCGGCGATCAACGTCGGCAACTCGGTGTCGCGCGTCGGCGGCTCGGCGCAGATCAAGGCGATGCGGCAGGTGGCCGGCACGCTGCGGCTGACGCTCGCGCAGTACCGCGAGCTCGCGGCGTTCGCGCAGTTCGGCAGCGATCTCGACAAATCGACGCAGGAGCAGCTCAATCGCGGCGCGCGGCTGGTCGAGATCCTCAAGCAGCCGCAGTACGAGCCGCTGCCGATCGAGCGGCAGGTCGCGATCATCTACGCCGGCACGAACGGCTATCTCGACACCATCGCGCTGCCGGACCTGCGCGCGTTCGAGACGGATCTGTACCGGTTCATCGAGACGCGACACCCGCAGCTCTTCACAGGCATCCGCGAGAAGAAGCAGCTGGACGACGAGCTGAAGGGCGCGCTCGATGGGGCGGTGAAGGAATTCGCGGGCGACTTCGCGGCGCGAAAATCGGCCGCGGCGTGACGGCGTCGTGATCCCATGCCATCACTGATCGATCTCCGGCGGCGCATCCGCGCGGTGAAGAACACGCAGCAGATCACGAAGGCGATGAAGATGGTCGCCGCGTCGAAGCTGCGCCGATCGCAGGAGCGCATCATGAACGCGCGCCCCTACGCGGTGCAGATGCACCGCGTGCTGACGAGCGTCGCGTCGCGCGTCGACCCGGCGATCCATCCGCTGCTGACGACGCGCGAGATCGGGCCGAACAGCAAGACGCTGGTGATCCTCGTGAGCGGCGACAAGGGGCTCGCCGGCAGCTTCAACACGAACGTAATCAAGGCGGGCGGCGCGTTCATCGTGGAGAGCCGGCAGCCGGTGACGCTCGGCCTCGTGGGGCGCAAGGGCCGCGACTTCTTCTCGCGCCGCGGGTTTCCCGTGCTGTTCGAGCGCACGGGCCTGTTTCAGAAGCTGCGCTTCGAGGACGCGCAGGAGGTCGCGAAGGACGCGACCGACGCGTTCCTCTCGGGCGCGGTCGATCGCGTCATGCTGATCTACAACGAGTTCCGCTCGGTGATCTCGCAGCGCGTCGTCGTCGATCAGCTGCTGCCGATCGCGCGCGGGGACGTCGAAGGCGGCGGCGAGGCGGCCGGCGCCGGCGTCGCGCCGGTGCCGCCGGGCGGCGACGCGCGATCGCAGATCGACTATTTGTACGAGCCGTCGCCGCAGGAGATCTTCAACCAGCTCCTGCCGCGCTATGTCGAGGTGCAGGTGTACCGCGCGCTGCTCGAATCGAACGCCGCGTTCTTCGCGGCGCAGATGACGGCGATGGATACGGCGACGAAGAACTCCGCCGACATGATCGCGAGCCTGACGTTGTACATGAACAAGGTGCGCCAGGCGGCGATCACGCGCGAGATCATCGAAGTGGTCTCCGGCGCCGAGGCACTGTAGGAGCGTATGGCCACACAAAAGCAGCAAGCCGGCAAGATCGTCCAGATCATCGGCCCGGTCGTCGACGTCGAGTTCGAGGCCGGCCATCTGCCCGAGATCTACAACGCGCTCGAGATCAAATCGACGGGGACGGCGGCCGGCGACATCGACATCGTCGCCGAAGTGGAGCAGCACCTCGGCGAGAACCGCGTGCGCGCGGTCGCGATGAAGCCGACCGACGGGCTGCAGCGCGGCATGACGGCGGTCGATCTCGGCCAGCCGATCTCGGTGCCGGTCGGCCCGCAGACGCTCGGCCGCGTGCTGAACGTGCTCGGCGAGCCGGTGGACTTTCCCGATCGGCCGGTGAAATCGCAGGAGCGGTGGCCGATCCACCGCGCGGCGCCGTCGCTCGAGGATCAGTCGACCGACCTGAAGATGTTCGAGACGGGCATCAAGGTCATCGATCTGCTCGAGCCGTACCTGCAGGGCGGGAAGATCGGCCTGTTCGGCGGCGCCGGCGTCGGCAAGACCGTCGTGATCATGGAGCTGATCCACAACATCGCGCTGAAGCACGGCGGCGTCTCGGTGTTCGGCGGCGTCGGCGAGCGCACGCGCGAGGGCAACGACCTCTGGCACGAGTTCCAGGAGTCGGGCGTCATCGACGTCAACGACCCGGCCAAGTCGCGCGCGGCGCTCGTCTACGGCCAGATGACGGAGCCGCCGGGCGCGCGCCTGCGCGTCGGGCTCTCGGCGCTCACCGTCGCCGAGTACTTCCGCGACGCCGAAGGCAAGGACGTGCTGCTCTTCATCGACAACATCTTCCGCTTCACGCAGGCGGGGTCGGAGGTCTCGGCGCTGCTCGGCCGCATGCCGTCGGCCGTCGGCTACCAGCCGACGCTGCTCACCGAGATGGGCGAGCTGCAGGAGCGCATCACGTCGACCAAGAAGGGGTCGATCACGTCGGTGCAGGCGATCTACGTGCCGGCCGACGACTACACCGATCCGGCGCCGGCGACGACCTTCGCGCACCTCGACGCGACAACGAACCTGTCGCGCGCGATCTCGGAGCTCGGGATTTATCCGGCGGTCGATCCGCTGGCGTCGACCTCGCGCATTCTCGATCCGCGCATCATCGGCAACGAGCACTACCAGGTCGCGCGATCGGTGAAGCAGATCCTCCAGCGCTACAAGGATCTGCAGGACATCATCGCGATTCTCGGCATCGACGAGCTCTCGGAGGACGACAAGCTCACGGTGTCCCGCGCGCGCAAGCTGCAGCGATTCCTGTCGCAGCCGTTCTTCGTCGCGCAGCAGTTCACCGGGCTCGAGGGCAAGTACGTGCCGATTGCCGACACGATCCGCGGCTTCAAGGAGATCGTCGAAGGCAAGCACGACGCGATCCCGGAGCAGGACTTCTACATGGCCGGCGCCATCGACGAAGTGATCGCGAAATTCGAGAAGCGCAAGGCGGCGTAGCGTCCGATGGCTCTTCCGACGCGGATCCAGCTGCAGATCGTCTCGGCCGATCGATCGCTCGTGAACGAGACGGTCGACGAGGTGGAGATCCCCGGCGCAGACGGCTACTTCGGCGTGCTGCCGGGGCACACGCCGCTGCTCGCCGTGCTCGGCGCGGGCGAGTTGTGGTACCGCCAGGGCGCCGAGAAGCACTACCTCGCGCTCGCGTTCGGCTTCGCCGAGGTGCAGCCCGATCGCGTGACGATCCTCGCGCAGATCGCGGAGAAGGCCGAGGAGATCGATCGCGCGCGGGCCGAGGCGGCGAAGAAGCGCGCGGAGGAGCGGTTGACGCGCTCGACGGTCGACATGGACGCCGAGCGCGCGCGCATCGCGCTCCTGAAGTCGCTGATCCGCCTGCAGGTCGCGAGTCGCGCTAGAATCCGTTCGTAATTGCTTTCCAATCTTGCGAACCTGCTGCGCTACCGCGGGCTGATCTCGAGCCTCGTCGGGCGCGAGCTCAAGGCCCGGTACCGCGGCTCGGTGTTCGGCTTCCTCTGGTCGTTCATCAACCCGCTCCTGCTGCTCATCATCTACTCGTTCGTGTTCACGACGGTGATTCCGAACCAGGTCGAGGGCGTGCAGCCGTACGCGCTGTTCATGTTCTGCGGCATCCTGCCGTGGACGTGGTTCGCGACCTCGCTCTCCGACGGCGCAGGGTCGCTCTTGGCCGGCGGCAACCTGATCAAGAAGGTGCTCTTTCCCGCCGAGGTGCTGCCGATTGTCAGCGTCCTCGCGAACATGGTGCACTTCTTCTTCGGCCTCACGATCCTCGTCGTCTTCCTGTTCGTGTACCGGCGCTACCCGAGCCCGTCGGATCTGATCTGGTTTCCGGTGGCGATTCTCGTCCAGCTGATCTTCTCGACCGCGCTCGCGCTGCTGCTCGCCGCGCTCGCCGTGCATTTCCGCGACATCCGCGACATCCTCGCCAACGTCCTCACGCTGTGGTTCTTCGCGACGCCGATCATCTACCCGTGGTTCCAGCCCAACGTGCAGAAGTACCACGCGCTGTTCAACGCGAACCCCTTCACGCACCTGGCGATCGCGTACCAGGAGATTCTCTTCTTCGGCCGCATCGGCCACTGGCGCTGGCTGCTCGCGCTCGGCGCCGGATCGATCGTGCTGTTCTTCGCGTGCTACTGGGTCTTCGACCGCCTGCGTGACTCCTTCGCGGAGGCGGTGTAAGAATGACGGCCGCGATCGAGCTCTCGCGCGTCTCGAAGGTGTACCGCCGCTACAGCGGCAAGCAGTTCGCGACGCTGAAGAGCGCGCTGCTGCAGCGCAGCATCCTGCGCGACCTGCGGCCGAACGAGACGTTCCCGGCGTTGTCCGACGTCTCGTTCGCCGTCGAGAAGGGATCCACCTACGGCGTCATCGGCCGGAACGGGTCGGGGAAGAGCACGGCCCTCAAGCTCGTCGCCGGGATCACCAAGCCGACGAGCGGCATCGTCCGCGTGCAGGGCCGCATCTCGGCGCTCATCGAGCTCGGCGCCGGCTTTCACCCGGAGATTTCCGGCCGCGAGAACGTCTTCATCAACGGCATCATGCTCGGCCTCTCGAAGCGCGAGATCCAGGACCGCTTCGACGAGATCGTCGACTTCGCCGAGTTGCGCGAGTTCATCGACGCGCCCGTGAAGACGTACTCCTCCGGCATGTACATGCGCCTCGGGTTCGCCGTCGCGATTCACGTCGACCCCGACGTGCTGCTCGTCGACGAGGTCCTCGCCGTCGGCGACGAAGCCTTCACGCACAAATGCCTCGACAAGTTCGCCGAGTTCCGCCGCCGCAACAAGACGATCCTGCTCGTGACGCACTCGCTCAGCCTCGTCGAGCGGTTCTGCGACGAGGCGCTCTGGCTCGACGCCGGGCGCGCGATGGATCTCGGCGATCCGCGGCGCGTCGTCGACTCGTACCTCACGAAGGTGGAGGAGAGCGAGGAGCAGCTGCTCGCCTCGACGACCGCGAGGGCCGTCGAGGACGCGGCGCCCCTATCCGAGCAGCCGGCGGATCCGACGTCGAACATGTTCCAGGCGACCGAAGGCCGGTGGGGATCGCGCGAGGTCGAGATCACCGACGTCGCGTTCCTCGACGACGAAGGGCAGCCGTCGTTCGTGTTCCACACCGGCGACCCGATGGCGATCCGCGTTCGCGTTCGCGCGGCGCACGCCGTAGACGACTTCGTATTCGGCATCGGCATCTTCAACGCCGACGGCGTCTGCTGCTACGGCACGAACACCTATCTCGAGGAGATGAACCCGCAGCGCCTCGACGGCGACGCCGACGCGACGTTCGCCATCGAGAGCCTCGACCTGGTCGAGGGCACCTACAAGGTGGACGTCGCCATTCACAAGCGCGACGGCTTCCCGTACGACTATCACCGCCTGCTCTACACGTTTCGCGTGAAATCGCGCGTGCGCGACGTCGGCATCTACCGGCCGCGCCATCGCTGGAGCTTTTCGCCGAACGTGACGTTCAAGGCCGGGCGGTGATCGCGGGCTCGCGGTGACGCGCGACGAGGCGGTCGCGTTCGTGCACGGACGGCGCGCCCGCGGCGAGACGATCGTCTTCACCAACGGCGTGTTCGATCTGCTGCACCCCGGGCACGTTCGCTATCTCCAGCGTGCGCGCGCGCTCGGCGACGCGCTGATCGTCGGCGTCAACTCCGATCGGTCGGCGCGCGCGAACAAGGGGCCGTCGCGGCCGATTACGCCGGATGCCGAGCGCGCCGAAGTGCTGTCGGCGCTCGCGTGCGTGGACGCCGCGGTGGTCTTCGACGAGGATACGCCGTGGCACCTCATCGCGGCGCTGCAGCCCGACGTCCTCGTCAAAGGCGCCGATTGGGCCGACGACGCCATCGTGGGGCGCGACATCGTCGAGGCGCGCGGCGGCCGCGTCGTCCGCGTGCCGGTCGAAGCGGGTCACGGGACCACGGCGATCATCGAGCGGATCCGCCGCGGGCGCTGACACGCATCGAACACCTGCAAGACGCAGTTTGCTACACTGGAAATTTCGGCATGTCCACGGCGACGTCGCTGAACCTGCGGGCCGTGCTCAAGACCGCTGCCGCGCGCAGCGGGATGGATATCCCTGCGCGCGTGGTCTCCGGGCTGACCGCCTCGGCGAAGGCGCTGCATGTCGCCGCCGCGGCGCAGGCGATGCCGGCCGGGGTCGTCCTCTACGTCGTGCCGAGCGACGCGGAGCTCGAGCAGGCGTGCGCTGACGTCGCGTTCTTCTTCGCGGCGTTCGAAGGCCTCACCGACGCGGCGACCGACCGTGCGGTGCTGCCGTTTCCGTCGCACGAGGTCGACCCGTATCGCGGCCTCCAGCCGCACGTCGGCGTGACGTCGGTGCGCGCGCGCGCGCTGTATGCGATCGCGCGAGGGACCGGGCGCGTCGTCGTCGCGTCGGCGGCCGCGCTGCTGCCGCGCGTCACGACGCCCGAGCGCCTGCTCGCCGCGTCGCTCGACCTTCGTCCGGGACAGGAGATCGCGCCGCTGGATCTCGCCGAGCTGCTCGTCGACGCCGGCTTCACGCGCGAGGATCCCGCCGACGAGCACGGCGAGTTCGCCGTCCGCGGAGGGATCGTCGACATCTTTCCCGCGGGCGAGACCCACCCGGTGCGGCTCGAGTTCATCGGCGACACGATCGAAACGCTGCGCACGTACGATCCGTCGACGCAGCGATCAATCGCGCCCACCGATCAGATCGGCATCGTGCCGCTGCGCGACATCCTCGACGGGAACCGCGGCGCGACGCTGTTCGACTACCTCTCGCGCGCGAAGGCCTCGCGGATCGTCGTGTCGGAGCGCGACGAGGTCTACGCGGCGGGCGCGAAGCTGCTCGCGCAGATCGCGGAGAGCTACGAGGAGGCGCGCGGCGAGAACGAGGCGACGGCGCCGCCCTCCGATCTCGTCGCAGACTGGGAATTCATCGAGTCGCGCTTCGCGCACGCGATCGAGCTCGCGCAGCTCGGGCTCGACGACGATGCCGATCCGCAATCCGCCAATCCGCAATCCGCATTGCCGTCCCGTCCGATCCGCTGCCAGCCGGTCGCCGAGCTGCGCGGCCGCATCCCGGACTGGGTCGCCGAAATCCGCCGCCTCCGCGACGCCGGCGAGACGACGTTGTTCGTGGCGGCCACCGCGGGCCGGGCGGAACGGACGATCGAGCTGCTCAAGGAGTACGACGTCTTCGCCGTGCCCGTCGAGCGCGCCGAAGACGCGCGCTACGCGGCGGTGCTCGTCGTCGTCGGCGCGCTCTCGCGCGGCTTCCGCCTGCCCGACGCCGGCCTGCAGATCTACGCGGAAGCCGACGTCTTCGAGGAGGAACGGCGCGCGCCGGAGCGGCGGCGCGCGGCGACGAAGGCGTTCCTCTCCGACCTGCGCGATTTGAAGGTCGGCGACTTCGTCGTGCACGTCGATCACGGCATCGGCATGTTCGTCGGGCTGAAGCAGATCGGCGTCGGTCCGGCCGCCGCCGGCCGCGGCGACGACCAGCAGGAATTCCTCGAGCTGCGCTATGCGGGCGAGGACAAGCTGTTCGTCCCGGTGGAGCGCCTCGACCTGGTGCAGAAGTACACCGGCGCGACGCGGCCGCCGATCGACAAGCTCGGCGGCACGTCGTGGGAGCGCGCGAAGAGCAAGGTCAAGAAGGCGATGCGCGACATGGCGGAGGAGCTGCTGAAGCTCTACGCCGCGCGCAAGGCGGTGCCGGGCCACGCGTTCAGCGCCGACTCGCACTGGCAGCAGGAATTCGAGGACGCGTTCGAGTACGAGCTGACGGTCGATCAGAAGTCCGCGATCGCCGACATCAAGCGCGACATGGAATCGCCGACGCCGATGGACCGCCTGCTGTGCGGCGACGTCGGCTACGGCAAGACCGAGGTCGCGATGCGCGCCGCGTTCAAGGCGGTGATGGACGGCAAGCAGGTCGCCTTTCTCGCGCCCACCACCGTCCTCGCGTTTCAGCATCAGAAGACGCTCAGGGAGCGCTTCGCCGGGTTCCCCGTCCGGATCGAGATGGTGAGCCGCTTCCGCTCGAAGGCGGAGCAGAAGAGCGCGATCGAAGATCTGGCGGCGGGAAAGGTCGACATCATCGTCGGCACGCACCGGCTGCTCTCGAAGGACGTGCAGTTCCGCGATCTGGGCCTCCTGGTCGTGGACGAAGAGCAGCGCTTCGGCGTGGCGCACAAGGAGAAGATCAAGCAGCTGAGGAAAAAGGTGGACGTGCTCACGATGAGCGCGACGCCGATCCCGCGCACGCTCAACATGTCGCTCGTCGGCATCCGCGACATGTCGATCATCGAGACGCCGCCGAAGGATCGCCTCTCGATCCAGACCAACGTCGTCAAGTTCGATCAGCAGGTGATCGGCCGCGCGATCCGCAACGAGCTGGCGCGCGGCGGGCAGATCTACTTCGTGCACAACCGCGTCGAGTCGATCTTCTCGATCGGCAGTCTGGTGCAGCGGCTGGTGCCCGAGGCGCGGATCGTCGTCGGCCACGGGCAGATGGACGAGGAGGCGCTCGAGCGCGCGATGCTCGATTTCGTCGCGAAGAAATTCGACGTCCTCCTCGCGACGACGATCGTCGAGAACGGCCTCGACATCCCGAACGCGAACACGATCATCATCAACCGCGCCGATCGCTACGGCCTCTCGCAGCTCTATCAGCTGCGCGGCCGCGTCGGCCGATCCGATCGGCCCGCCTACGCGTACCTGCTGATTCCGCCGGAGGACAACCTGTCGCCGGTCGCGAAGAAGCGGCTCGCCGCGATCAAGGAGTTCAGCGATCTCGGCAGCGGCTTCCGCGTCGCCGCGCTCGACCTCGAGATCCGCGGCGCCGGCAACCTGCTCGGCGGCGAGCAGAGCGGCCAGATCGACACCGTCGGCTTCGAGATGTACATGAAGCTGCTCGAGCAGACCGTCCGCGAGCTCAAGGGCGAGGAGATCGACGACGACGTGCGCGCAACGGTGAACCTCCGCGTCGACCTGCGCATCGACGCCGAGTACGTCCCGGACATGAACCAGCGGCTCATGCTGTACCGCAAGGTCGCCGCCGCGCGGCGCGACGACGAGATCGATCGCGTGCTCGACGAGGCGCTCGACCGCTACGGGCCGCTGCCCGATTCGGTGCGGAACCTCGCCGATTACGGCCGCATCCGGATCATGGCCGATCGGCTCGCCGTCGACACCATCGACCGCGAAGGCCGCATCGTCGTCTTAAAATTCAGACCGCAGGCGAAGATCGATCCGGTGCGGCTCGTGGCGCTGGTGCGGCAGCGCGGCGATCTCACCCTCGTCCCGCCTGCGGCTCTCAAGCTGAACCTCGAGGGGATTCGGGATTCGGGATTGGGGACTGGAAGGCCGGGTGCCCGCGCCGGCCACCAATCACCCGCCAATCCCCAATCCCCAATCCCCAATCCCCGGCGCGGCGGCGCGCGATCCGGCTCCGCGCCGCCCAGTTGGTGGGTGGTGCGCGCGAAAGAGGAAGCGATCAAGCCGGGGTTCAGTAAGGCTGAGATGACGCGCCCCTCGAAGGAGGACCCGCGAGCGCCCGGCGGCGTGTTCGAGCGCGTCGGCGGCTTGTTGAGCGAGCTCCTCGATCAGGGATAAAATGTTCTGTTCAGGCAATTTATGAAAAAGATCGTGCTGACAGCCGTCCTGTCTCTCGCCGCCGCCGGGGCGCTCGGCGCCGAGATCATCGAGCAGATCCTCGTGAAGGTGAACGGCGAGATCTTCACCAAGAGCGACCTCGAGCAGCGGCAGGTCGCCGCGCTCCGGCAAAAGGGCCAGGCGCTCGATTTGAAGAGCGATCCCAACAACGTGCAGCTGCGGAAGGCGCTCGACGAGATCACGCCGCAGATCATCGTCGACGCCGTCGACGAGATGCTGCTCGTGCAGCGCGGGAAGGAGCTCGGATACAAGCTGAGCGACGAGCAGTTCAAGAGCGTCGTCGACAACATCCGGCGCGAAAACAAGATCGAGAGCGAGGAGCAGTTCCAGGCCGCGCTCAAGGCCGAGAACATGACGATGGCCGATCTGCGCCGCAACCTGGAGCGATCGATGATCGTCCAGCGCGTCCAGCAGAACGAAGTGATGGCCAAAATCGGCGTCACCGACGACGAAGCGCGCACCTACTACGACGCGCACATGAACGAGTTCACGACGGCGCCGACCGTGACGCTGCGCGAGATTCTCGTCGCGACGCCGGCCGATCCGAAGGGCGTCAACGTCGCGGCGCAGGAAGCGGCGCTCGAAAAGGCGAAGCAGATCCGCCGGAGGGTCACCAGCGGCGGCGAGAACTTCGAGAAGGTCGCAGCCGAGATCTCCGACTCGCCGTCGAAAGCGAACGCGGGGCTGATTGGTCCGCTGAGCGTCAACGACATCTCGCCCGACCTGCGGAAGATGATCGAGAAGATGAAGCCCGGCGACGTCGCCGAGCCGGTGCTGACCTCGCGCGGCTTTCAGGTGCTGAAGCTCGAGTCGATGACGACGGCGCAGGTGATGCCGCTCGACCAGGCGCGCGAGCAGATCAGCGAGCGCGTCTTCACCGACAAGCGCAAGGCGGAATTCCAGAAGTACATGCAGAAGCTGCGCGCGCAGGCGATCATCGAATGGAAGAACCCTGACGTGAAGCGCGCGTTCGAAGAGGGCACGAAGCAGCAGGGATGAGCGCCGACCGCCGCCTGAACGGCGGGCCGCAGTGGTTCGCGATCTGGACGCGGTCCCGCCACGAGCAGGTCGTTCGCGAGCAGCTCGAGCGCAAGCACTTCGACGCGTTTCTGCCGACGATCACCCGCTGGAGCCGCTGGAAGGATCGCAAGAAGAAGATCGACTGGCCGCTCTTTCCCGGCTACTGCTTCGCGCGCTTCGATCCCGAGGACTCGCTGCCCGTCCTCAAGTGCACGGGCGTCGTGAACATCGTCTCCTTCGAGGGGAAGCCGGCGCCGATTCCGGAGTACGAGCTCGACAGTATCCGCGTGCTCGTCGGCAGCGAGCTGCAGTACGATCCCTGCCCGTTGATTCACGAAGGGATGATGGTCGAAGTCGTCCACGGACCGCTGAAAGGCGTGATCGGACGATTGATGCGGAAGGACGCGCCGAAGGCGCGCCTCGTGCTGTCGGTCGATCTCATCGGGCAGGCGGTGAGCGTCGAGGTGGATGCTGCGGACGTGAAGCCGTATTGATGCGATCGGCGGTCGCGACCGGCGTCGGTCTTATCCTTCGATAGGCGGCGAATCGCCGCATCGGCGACTGTTGTCTCCCTGCAGGAAGACTTTCCGAAAATTGGAGCACTTTCGACTCTTTGTATCCCTCCTAACGATCTGATTACGAACGGGTTCGCCCGCCGACATTCGCTGCCGCGTATTCCGCGCCGCGGCAGTCTGATTGCTACGTCCTCCACGCGAACGTTCGAACGCAGGATCCACCACCGGAATTGATCGACGGCTTTCCACGGAGCCCGGCCGCTTTGCGGCTCGGCCCGTGTCGATGGCGGTGCGCCGAGCGCACTGCGCGTCGGCTCTCGGTGAGGGCTCGCGCGTCCGGCGAATGCAGGCGTCAGTCAGCCACGTCATGTCTGTGCGAAGCGGCGATCGAACACCGTTTGCGATTGGCCCGATGGGGGCCGGTCGCTTCCGCCTGTACGCGATTTTCGCCGCGATCGCCGCGCTGATCGCCTTCGCCGCGCCCGCGCGCGCGCAGTCGTCGGTCGCATCCGTCACGCTGACGCCCGGCTGGGCGACGTTCGGCCAGGCACTGCCGCAAGGCGCGGCCGCCGGCGGCCTCCAGGTTGGCAGCCTTCCCACGCAGACCGACGTCAAGACGACATGGCCCGACGGCTCGATCCGCTTCGCGGTCGTCACCGTGAACGCGCCGAGCGCCGCGACCTATCCGATCGTCGCCGCAGCGGCATCGAGCGGATCGTTCTCGCCGGCGCTGCCTGCGGCGTCGGTCGACCTCGTGATCGGCGGCGTCACATACACGGCGTCGCTGCCGGGATCGCCCTCGAGCGACCGATGGCTCTCGGGGCCGCTCGCGTACGAAGGCCGATCGGTCGTCGCGCCGGTCTCATCGGCCGACGCGAGCGCGCATCCGTTCCTCCGCGTGAACTTCGATGCGCGCGTCTACAACGACGGCGCGGGGCGCGTCGACATCTCGGTCGAGAACGTGCTCGACGCCGTCGGCGCCACGACCGTCACCTATGACGCAACGATTCGCGTCGCCGGACAGATCCTCTTCTCGAAGGCGGCCGTTCAGCACTTCTACCTGACGCGCTGGCGGCAGATCTTCCCGCTGCCGTCGACGTCGCTTGCGTCGATCACGCCCGACGTCGCGCCGTTCAACGCCTCCGGCGCGCTGCCGCCGTACCTGTCGACGATCGCGAACGTCATCAACGCGCCGACCGGCGCGAACTTCGACATCCTCAAGTCGGGAGCGCTCGATCCGCTCATGGACGACCACAGCGGACGCGCCGAGATCGCGCCGCTGCCGGATTGGACCGCGCGATATCTCGTTCACAAGGATCCCACGCAGCGCGCATTCGTGCTCGCCAACGGCGATCTCTCCGGATCGTGGCCGATCCACATGCGCGAGGCGGAGGCTGGCGCGCACAGCGGCGTCGGCCCCGAGCGGTTCGTGTCGCTCGACCAGCGTCCGAACCTCTGGCTCGACGAGCGCGCGCAGGCCCAGGGCCTCGACTACATCCACGGCCTGCCGCTGCCGATCCGCGAGTACGGCTCCGACACCGCAGGCCCGGGCCAGAGCCCGCTGCTCCCCGACAACGCGCATCAGCCGTCGATCGCGTACGCGCCGTACCTGCTGACCGGCGATCGCTACTACGCCGAGGAGATGGCGTTCTGGGCGAACTACGCGATAGCGCGGACCTATCCGGCGGACGGCATCCGCGGCTCGCAGGGCATCCTCGAATACAACGAGGTGCGCGGATTCGGCTGGGCGCTGCGGAACATCGCGGATGCGGCGGCCTATTATCCCGAGTCGTCGCCGCTGCGCGCGTACCTCGCGCAGAAAGTCGTCAGCAACCTCGCGTGGCTCGACGCCCGCGCCGAAGCGCAGAACCCGGCGACGAACCCGTTCCAGATTCTCTGGATCAACAAACGGCCCGACGGCGGGCAGTACATCTCGCTCTGGGAGCAGACCTATCTCGCGTATGGGATCGATCGCGCGAACGCGCAAGGCTTCGCCGGCGGCCTCGTGCACCGCAACGCGATTGCGCGCTTCCATCTGAAGCTGTTCACGAGCGATCCGGACTACCCGAGAACGCAGGCCGGCGCGTACCTGATCGCCGTCGGCACGCCGGACGCGAACAATCCCGCCGTGCTCGGATCGTTCTACACGTCGATGAGCCAGATCTGGGCGGCCACGCAGGGCCAGGAGCGTCCCTTCGGCGGCTACTACGGACCCGAAGCGCGGCTCAACCTGATGTACGCGGTCGAGCAAGGCTGGCCCGGCGCGCAGGGCGCGTACGATTTCCTCTGGCCGTACATCGGCGACACGGCGATCGGCTGCGTCAGCCTCGGAGGCGCGAGCATGCCCGACCTCGCGTGCCGCGCGGGGTGGGCGCTCGACTTCTCGTCCACGACGACGCCGACGCCGGCGGCGGCGGAAATCGTCAACCCGCCGCCCGGATCGACGCTCACGTCGGCGAATCAGATTTTCAACTGGAGCAGCGGCGTCGGCGTGTCGAGCTATCAGCTCAGCGTCGGCACGACGCAGGGCGGCAACGACATCTACTCCGGTCCCGCCGTCGCCGATCTCGCCGCGTTCGTCACCGGCCTGCCGACGACGGGCGGCACCGTGTGGGCGCGGCTCTCGTCCTTCCTCAACGGCGGCTGGCACTTCGTCGATTACCAGTACGTCGTCCCCGACACGACGAACGTCGTCGGCACGTTTGGCGTCGGCAACGTCGTTTTCGCCGACGGGCAGGGCCCGCTGACGACTCCGGCGCTGAGCACCTCGGCGGGCGATCTCATCGTCGCGTTCGTCGGATCGTCGGGGCTGGACGCCACTCCGGAAACGATGACGGTTTCCGGCGGCGGTTTGACGTGGACCCTCGCCACGCGCGTGAACGGGCAGGACGGCGTCTCGGAGGTGTGGTCCGCGCGCAGTCCGACGGCCCTGGCGGGAATCACCGTCACCTCGACGCCGATGGCTGGCACGTTCCCGTATCAATCGGTCGTCGCAATCGTGTACAGCGGCGCAGCGGGCATCGGCGCCGTCGGCGGCGCGAGCGCCGCCAGCGGCGCGCCGACGGTATCGCTGACGACGACGCGCGCCGGCTCGCTCGTCTACGGCGTCGGGAACGACTGGAACGGCGCGTCCCCGCGAACCGTCGCCGACAATCAGACGAAGGTCCACGAGTTCCTCAACACGACGAGCGGCGACACGTTCTGGGTGCAGGCGCTCAGCAGCCCGGTGCCGCTCGCGGGATCGGCCGTGCAGGTGAGCGACACCGCGCCGACCGATCATGTGTGGAATTTCGCCGCCGTCGAGATCGCGCCCGTTGCCAAGGCGACGCCGACGATCACGTGGCCGGTGCCCGCGGCGATTATGACGGGCACGCCGCTTGGCGCCGCGCAGCTGAACGCCACGGCGAACGTTGCCGGCACGTTCGTCTACACACCGCCGAGCGGAACCGTCCTGCCGCCGGGATCGCGCACGCTATCGACAACGTTCACGCCGGCTGATGCGAACAACTACGTCCAGACGACGACGACGGTCGACATCGTCGTGCTCGAGAAGCCGATTCCGACGCTCGCATGGCCGATTCCCGCCGACATCGTCTACGGCACGCCGCTCGGGCCGCAGCAGCTCAACGCGACCGCGAACGTGCCGGGCACGTTCGTCTACGATCCGCCGGCCGGAACCGTTCTACCCGTAGGTCTGGTGCAGACGCTGTCGGTGACGTTTACGCCGGCGGATACCGCGACCTACGACATCGCGACGCGAAGCGTGGCGATCACGGTCTGGCCGGAGCCGTTCGTCGATCCGCCGCCGGTGAAGATCGGAACCGGCGCCGGCGGCACGTGGGTGGACGCGACGGGCCATTCGGGGCAGTCGCATCTCGTCTTCTCGCCGAACGCCGGCGTGTGGTGGCTGTTCACGTTGTCCTCGGCGCACGACTCGTTCAGCGACCACACGGTGCACGCGTACGTCAGCAACGGACCGGATCTGGTGACGGCCACGTGGACCGAGAAAACCGCGAGCCCCAATCTGGCGAACGCCGGCGGCGCGACGAGCTCGGTGCTCGCCGGCGGCCGCTCGCTCGGCGTCGCGCTCATCAGCATCGGCGGCGTGGACTACGTGCATGTGTTCGCGTCGGCGGCGTTCGACGGGCAGGCCTCGTCGAACGGCCACATCCGCGCGCAGCTCGGCGCGACGACGATCACGTGGGGCGCGTGGAACAACCCCGGCTCGCCGAACACGGCCTCCGAGTGGCAGGGCCCGCTCGTCAGCGGTAATCCGCCGAGCGCCGCGGCGACGCACACGCCGTGGGGCAATTCAGTCGGCATCTCGACCGGCGGCTTCATCCATCACTTCAGCACGACGATGGATCAGGAGGTCGATTGCGCCGTCGGCCGGTCGGCGAACGCGGATACGGCCGCTACGTGGACCAACGGATTCGGCACCAATACGAGCCCGACAGGGGCGACGGGAACGTCGCCGACGTGGACCACCGCGGTCATCGACAAGACGATGACGTTCGAGTGCAAGGTGCTGACGTTCGCGCCGCTCGCGTCGAACGTCATGCTCGCCGTCTACAACGACGGGGGCGTCGCGCAGCCGAACATGACGAACCTGCGCTACCAGAAATCGGGCGCCAACGGCACCTGGACGAACATTCCGGTGTCGGGGGGCGGCAACGGGAACGTCTTTTCGACGAACGCGACGATCAATCAGAACGACTGGACGCTCGTGCCGGTGACGACGACGGCGATCTACGCGTTCCGCCGCAACGCGGCGGGCACGGGCCTCGACGGCGCCTCGTACGCGGCTGGCACGAACAACTGGTCGGCGATGTCGCCCGCGCCGCCGGCCTTCGGCACCGGCCAGGCGTTCAAGGCGGGCGCCGGACTGTTCGGCGCGACCGACGGCGTCAGCACGATCTGGCTGTTCTGCATCAACACCGACGCATCGAACTCGATTCTGTACACGAAGTTCAACGGCACCTCGTGGTCGCCGTGGTCGCCGGTGCCGAACACGAACGTCGGCACGCAGACGCGCAACTTCCTCGCCGGGTACCCGCGGCTGTCGAGCAGCCAGATCGGGTTGATCTGGACCGAGGGCACCTCCAGCGTCGACATCCTGACGATGTCGCTGGCGACCGTCGTGCCGACGACGCCGACGATCACGTGGCCGACGCCGGCGAACATCACCTACGGCACGGCGCTCAGCGGCACGCAGCTGAACGCGACGTCGTCGGCGCCGGGGACGTTTGCATACACGCCGGCGGCGGGCACGGTGCTGTCGGCCGGCGCCAGCCAGACGCTGTCGACGACGTTCACGCCGACCGATCCGACGGCGTTCACGACAGCCACGGCGACGGTCGCGATCACGGTGCTGAAAGCGACGCCGTCGGTGACGTGGGCGGCGCCGGCGCCGATCTCGGTCGGAACGGCGCTGAGCGGCACGCAGCTGAATGCGACGGCGAGCGTGGCGGGGACGTTTGCCTACTCGCCGCCGGCCGGGACGCTGCTGTCGGCTGGCGCGGGCCAGACGCTGACGGTCACCTTCACGCCGACCGACACCGCCAACTACACGACGAACTCGGCGAGCGTTGCGATCGACGTCGTCAAGGCGACGCCGACGATCACGTGGCCGACGCCGAGCGGGATTACTTACG